>Ga0268266_10001258_pt1 | contig 30968 bp, 27 predicted proteins | sample KBSS13metaG_FD_190356 | JGI IMG/M metagenome (GOLD analysis project Ga0268266, IMG submission 190356) | Switchgrass rhizosphere microbial communities from Kellogg Biological Station, Michigan, USA - KBS S1-3 metaG (SPAdes) (version 2) | ecosystem: Host-associated > Plants > Roots > Rhizosphere... | reverse complement strand
GGGCCATAAACGAAAAAGCCGGCGGCGCACTGCGCCGTCCCCGGCTCGAAGAAGGTGGAGAGAACGTCGTTGCCCCGGGGGCGGACCGAGAAGATGGTGCCGACCGAGATATTGTTTTCGAGATTGGCTGATCCATCGAGCGGATCGATCGCAACGCAGAATGGCGCCGTGGGACGCAGGGTTTCCGGTAGCACCGCCTCTTCGGATAAGACGGCGGCCACCGCGGTATCGCGCAAGGCGCGCCGTATCGCCGCGTCGGCGGCGAGATCGATATCCTTTTGCCGATCGCCGTCAGGATTGACGTCGCCGCCCTGTCCGGTGATGCCGACGAGAGGACCATCTGCGATCAGATCGGCAAGTTCGGTTGCCGCGGCGGCGATGGCCTTGATCACGTCGCCAAGCGCAGCGCCATGCGGCGTCTGCGACGAGGACTGATCGAGATGTGAACGCAGCGTCACGCGCTCGTCCATGAACGTCTCCCTGCACCCGCTTTCGGGGCGCTCTCCCAGGCGTCTCGCCGGTTCGGCGATCAGCGGCTGTCAGGGAAACGCAATTTGCCGAATTAGTAAAATTTTGTTATCTTTGGTACGTTCAAATTTTTTATTATAATGATGGTGAGCCATGGCAGGCCGGTTGTTGCGGGAATTGACGATCCGCCAGTTGCGCGCGCTGGCCACCGTTCAAAAGAGCCGCTCCGTCACCGCGGCCGCTAAGCAGCTTCATCTCACCCAACCTGCGGTCACGCTGCAGCTTCGCAACCTGCAGGCACTCGCCGGACTGCCGCTAATACAGCGCACTGGCGACGGCATGCTGCTGACCGATGCCGGACGTGAAGTGCTGGCGCTCGCCGACCGGATCGAGGCCGCGATCACGGATTGCGAAACCACGCTGGAGATGATGGCAGGCAAAACCGCAGGCCGCATATCGATCGGCGCCGTCAGCACCGCAAAATATTTCGTACCCTTCATGATCTCGGGGTTTTCCAAGCTGTACCCTAACATCGAGATCACGCTTTCGATCGGAAACCGGCAGGAGATCGGCGTGGCGTTGCGCGGTTACGATCTCGACTTTGCGATCATGGGCCGTCCCCCGGCTGACATCGACATGAACGTTCATCTGATCGGCGATCATCCCCACGTCCTCATTGCACCGACCGCGCATCGCCTGGCGCGAAAATCCCGTATCCCGCTGAGCGAACTCGCAGGCGAGACCTTCCTGACGCGCGAGCCGGGGTCCGGAACGCGCGGCCTGATGGAGCAACTGTTCGAATCCGCGGGCATTCGCCCCAAGATCGGCTTTGCGATGAGCAGCAACGAGACCATCAAGCAGGCCGTGATCGCCGGTCTCGGGATCGCATTCATTTCCGCGCATACGGTCGCGACCGAACTCGACGAACGACGACTGACGACGCTCGACGTCATCGGCCTTCCCGTGATCCGGCAATGGTTCGCGCTCTCCCGCAAGGACAAGGTGCTGCTGCCGCCGGCGCAGGCGATGCTCGATTTCCTCGGCACCAAGGGCAAGCAGTTTCTCCCGCGCACCGCCGGCCGCCTGCGTCTCACGCGGTCATCAGCTCGCGCCGGGCGCAGGTAACACGTCCTTCAGGTGACCGGCATGATCGGCAAAGGAGCACATAGGCCTAGCGTCGCGATTTCGTTGCGGCCACGTCGCGCGCCGGTTCGGCAGGATCGCCGGGCGCCAGTGGGCCGGCATCATGTTTGCAGATCGCCCGATGATACCCGGCGACGCCGTCCGCCGGATACCTAGCCAGGAAAATATCCAGTTGAGCTTCCGCGGCAGTCAGTGGACCAAAGCAAATCGCGGCATATACCGCCTCCCATTCGCGGCAGAATTCGCGCTCGTCCTGACCGGCGGAAGCCTGGTCGCCTCGCAGTTCGTAGATCTCGAACGTCTCGGCGAATCCCTTGGGCTTGATGCGATCGACGCTCCGGAAATAGAATCCGGACCCTGCGCGCTGCTTGAGCGCGGAGCTGACCAGGATCGATGTTCCGTAGTTCTTGTTGAGTCCTTCGAGGCGCGCCGCCAGATTAACCGTCGCGCCGAGCGCGGTGTAATTCATCCGGTCCTCTGACCCGATGTTGCCAACGACGGCCTCGCCGGTGTGCAGGCCAAGCCGCGTGCGATACGCCGGCCATCCTTCCCGCTCGAACTCGGCATTGAGCCGATCATTGGCACGCTGCAGAGCGAGTGCAGCAGCGCAGGCATTGGCCACGTGATCCGGGTCGTCCGCCGGGGCGTTCCAGATCGCCATAATGGCATCGCCGATGTATTTGTCGACGGTGCCGGCATGCGTCATGATCTCGTGCGACATCGCCGCAAAGTATCGCGATGTGTACTGCATGACCTGCGCCGGATCGGCCTTTTCGGTGATCTCCGTGAAATTCACCACGTCGGAAAACAGCAGCGTAACTTCCCGCCGCGTGCCGCCGAGTTGCAGCGCGGTTCCGGTTTCGATCAGCTTCTCCACCAGCCGGCGCGGTACAAAGTGCGAGAACGTCTCGGTGACAGTGCGCATGGTAGACACCGAACGGCCGAGTTCATCGATCTCGCGGATGACCGAACGTATCGGGGGCGCGGAAGAGGGCTCGAACCTCTGAATCCGATCAGTCTCGTCGGCGAGGCTTCGTAGCGATCTCGACAGCAGCGAGCCGATCAGAAACACGATCGGGACCATCAACGCGACGAAAGCCAGCGTGGCGGCAAACAGCCGCTGGCGCTCGGAGAGGATGCTGGCGAAGAACTCATCGACCGGCGCCACCACCGCCAGGCGCAGATTGGCCGAACCTGACCTCGGGATCGTCTGAAACGCCGCGGCATACAGCCGGCCAGCCGGGTCCCTGAAGAACTGCTCGGCGATTCCATTCGTGCGCCACGTCCAGATCGCGTTGAGAACACCCGCCATATCGGTCTCGCGCAGGCGTGGAATCGCTTCCGAGCCTTCCCTTTCCAGCATTTCAGACATCCGGGGGTGCGCCAGGATGCGATCGTCGTCGTCAAACAGGAAGGCAACGGCGGACGGCGTGAGTTGCTCGCGCTTGAGGAGTTCCTGCGCGACATCCAGCAGCAAATCGCCCGCGACCACGCCGCCCTTCCCGTCTTCCAGCGGCAGCTGGACGGTGTAACCCTGCTTCCCGGTGGCGAAGAATACATAGGGCCCGGTCAGCAAGCTGCCGTCGCGGCGATCGGCGTCCTTGTACCAGGGCCGCTCGCGCGGATCGTAGTCCTGCGGGCCAGGCAGATCCAGCACCGTTTCGAGATTCGGACTCAAGAAAAGCCGCCGTGACTTGATCGGCGCGGGATCGGATCGCGAGATCACCACCAGACGGAAGGAGGCCTGCTCAGGCGCTTCCAGCCGCGCCCGCGTTCCCTGCTCCGCGCCATCGATCGAATCCATCTCGATGAATGAGCCATCCGCATAGCCGACATAGAGATTGAAGAGCTGGCCGTCGTTCTTCAGCATTGCCGCGAGCAATGCAATGAGCTGCGGGTTATCCTCGATCTGACCGGCCTGAACCGATGGCAGCGCTCTCAGTACCTGCAGGTTGTCGCGCACGAGTTTGAACTGCGAGCCGATCCGGTCGGCCGAAAGCTCGGCGACCTTGCCAATGAACTGGCTGGCAGCCGCATCCGTAACGGCGGTGATCCGCGAAAAACTCATATAGACCAGCGCCAGGCCGATCAAGAGCACGATCGCGACAAACAACCCGATGATGGAAGACTTGAACCCGAACTGCACGGCTCCGTTTTTCATACTCTGCTCACGATCGACCGCCCCCGCCTAGAATGGATTGACGTAATTGAGGATCGCCACCTGCCGAAGCAGCACCTTTCGAATGACGTGGGCCGCCTTGACGTGATCGGTGAAAATCGCGGCTTCGCCGGTCGCGCCGGCTGGCAATGCGCGCGCGAACTCAGCGTCGTCGAGCCTGATCCGCACGACGAACGGAAGCGATTGAATGCCTTTCGGGGCAACGGCGAGCCCTGATGCCTGGACCTGTCCCGTGGCTACCGCCTGGAGGATGCTTTCGACCTTCGCCGCATAGACCCTGCCGGGCATTGCCTTGAACGTGATTTCGGCCTCCTGCCCGGGCCGCACATAGCGTGCGTCATTCTGCGTGATCTCAACGCCGATCAGCGTATCCGACGTATCGATGAACGCCATGACGGGTGCGAGCGGGAGGTTCGCCACGCGCGCGCCCTTGCGCAGGGCCACATTGGTGACATAGCCGTCGGCCGGTGCGCGCACGACCGTCTTGGTCAAATTCCACTGTGCGCCTTCGAGCTGCGCCTTGAGCTGATCGACCTCGGACTGCCTTTGCTCGACATCGAATCCGCGGCCCGATTCACGTTCGAAGAGATGTGTCATCTGCGACAGCCGCGTCTCAGACAGCTTCAATTGCGCCTTGATGGCATTGACCTGAGCTTCAAACGGCGTCGGATCGATCCGAAACAGCACGTCTCCGGACCTGAGCGGCGTGTTTGCAGCCACCGGTACCTCGCTGACCTCGCCGGCGACGTCAGGCACGATGGCGACCGAATTGCGCACCACCAGCGCTGCGCCCTGCGGCGCGCCCCATCCCATCGGAATGAACAGCCCGAACATCAGGAGCAACAGGACGATCAGCGGAGAGACTTTCCAGAACAGGTTGAACCGGACGACGCCGAGTTTCACGATCGCGAACAGCAGGACCAGGTAGACATTGAAAATGGCGGCGATCATCGGTCGGCCCCCGCGTCACGCGAGGCCGGCACGTCGACATAGGCCCAGATCAACGCAATCGGCCATAGCGCAAATCCGAAGATCAGTGTCACCCAGCCGGCGACCGTCACCGCCTCCGCATGCGGATGCCCGCGGGTCTTCGCGATATGTCCTGGCAGCCAGCCGGCGATGAAGAATATCGCCAGCGCGCTGACGGCCAGGATAAGAAGGACGATCCAGGCAAAGATATCGAGACCGCTCATCGCTAACCCCTCAACTTGCAGGCTGCGGCTCGGGGAATTTCCACTTGCCGCTCAGGATTTCCGCCCGCGGGCGATAGAGCCGGACCGTGTAATTCCAGCCCGGCATGATCGGCAGGCAATTTGCCGCCTTGCCGTCGCAACCGCCGAACTGGACGGCGATCGATCCGTCTGCGTTCTTCTTTGCAGTCAGATTGTTGAGTGAATAGGCGTCGTATTCGTTCTTCTGAAAATAGCCTTCCGCGTTGTAGAGGCTGATCGACCAGAAGCCGTCGACCGGTACATCCTTTACATTGAGCTTGTGGATTGTGTTGCCATCGTTCCTGGTCGGCGTAACGTTGAGATAGGTCGCTTCCTTCTCGGGATTACCGCCCCAGCCGAGCGCGGTACCGATCAGGTGCCTGACTGGATCGACCTGCCCCTTGGCGCCGAATGCGCCCTTGAAATCGGGAATGGTAGAACCGAGCACCAGCAGTGCATCGCGCACCTTCTTCTGGCTCGCTGCATCCCAGTCCGGGATCTCCCACTTGCCAGGGGTCTTCTGACTGACCTTGGTCGCATCCTGCAGGGCGTGTACTTGCGCAACGTCCTTGGGGTCGTTCGGATCGATCAGCGTCCGCAGCGCGATCAGAACATAGCGCGTGCCGACCTTGTTCCTGTCGAACGTGTAGCTACCCGGGCGATACTCGACATTGCCGACCACGTAGTGATCCTCATTGATCACCTGCATAGACCGGAACCGCTTGCCGGAATCCGGCAGCGTGATGGTTACCGGGCTGGCGTCAAGGTCGAACACCGCCGGGGAATACAGCGTGTCGCGGTTGGCTCGGATGACGGATTGCTTGTCGATCGGCATCGCATCGCGATGGTGATACAACTTGCCGACGCCACCCGCCTCCTTCACGGCGTTGCCGAGATAGAGATCGGATTCGGCCCGCTTGAAATTGTCGGCGGTTACCGGTGTCGTACCCTGTGCGGACGCAGCCGTGGCTGCACAAACCGCTGCAACTGCGACTACGGCTGCTGATCTCATTTGCTTCCCCCGATCGTCGAAGCCGTTATGCTCTCCACGTCCGGGAGCTTCCAAACCTTATCGAAGAATTCCTTCTTCGGCCCATAAAGGCGGAACATCAGTTCGAACTTGCGGGCGGGGTCGGTCGGGATCCAGTTCGATTCCTGCCCCGCAGGCGCCTTCGCGCCGACATATAGATCGACCGAACCGTTGGCATTCTTCTTCACTTCGGTGTTGTTGGACGCACGGCTAGCGCGATCGACATTCTTGATCAGCGCATGCGTGTCCCGGTCATAGGCGGTCAGAGACCAGTACTGCTCGATCGGCACGCCGGCGGGAACGCGCAAGCGATACGTCTTTGCGCCATCGTAATCTTCGCCGTCCTTGTCCTTGATATTGATGAGGTAGAATTGGCCGGCGCCCAGCCGCTTGATGCCGATATAGGCGTAGTGATACGCAATGCCCCGCCAATCGATGGGATAGTCGTTGGCACCTTCGAAATCTTCGGTCGCGGCCTTGATGATCTCGGGATGTGCCGGATAGGTCCAGTGCGTCCGCTCGAAGAAGGGCGGCAGACCGCCGTCATACTTCGCCGCGAGCCACGCATGCGCTTCGGCAATACTTTCCTTGAGAAGCTGTGTCGTGTTCGCATCGGGCGAAAATGGCTTTCCCTTCTCGATACCAATCGAGCGCAACTGGTCGATCATCGCGCGGTCGCGACCGAGCCACGGCTCGGTTTGCACTATCCGATCAAGCCCCGCGAAGAAGCTTTCGTCATACCGGATCGTCGAATCGAACATCACGTCCTTGACGTCGGTGAAGACCGTTACCGGTGGATTGGACGCCAGCGACAGCGGATAGATTTTGAGCCGCTTGGCATAAGCCACCGAGGCCGCAACATCAGCGTCACCATGGCTCTTCAGGTTGGATCTGAATATTGCGTAGCTGCCCCAGGTGCGCGGCTGCAGCGCTTCGTAACCCGCGGGCACCTGTCCGTTGTAGTCGGGCGGCAGCATCAGGAGCTTGATGCCCGCGCCCTTGTCCACGCCGAGCAAGCCGCCGTCCTCCAGCGGCTGCTGCCAGATATTGACGATGTTGGCATTGAGCGAGCCGGTCGCATCGGCCTGCGGAATGTCTATCACGATCGGCCCGACATCCCGGGTGTTGAAAAACGCCATGAAATACAGCGTGTCGGGATTGGGCGTCAGCGTCTGGTTCCTCCAGTTCAACGGCTTGCCCCAATAGATGACCTGGTTCACCTTGCCCGGCGTCTTGGTCAGCATCTCCTGCAGCATCAGGTCGTAGTTGACGACCGGCATGCCCCAGATGACCGCCTCTACGGCCCGGCTCTTCTTCAGGCGGTCATCGGGCGAGGTTTGGGCCATCGCGCCGACCGACAGGCAGGCCAGTGCGAGCGCGGCAAACAATGTTTTCCTCATCGCAGATCTCCATTGTCACGGTCCGAAGCGCTCGGGATCAGCGTGACGCCGACTCGAAGCTCCGCTGCATCTTCTCGACCAGCTGATCGATACTGAAGCTCGATGGACGCTGGCTCGGCGGGTACTCCTTGAACGTAGCCAGGAAGTTGCCGACGATGGATGGCGCCCCGAGGAACGCACCTGCGCCATCGGACATGAACCAGTCGTAGTAGGTGTTCGACGTGATGTCCGCGCGTTCATAGGGATCGGACCGCAGGTTGAAGAGTTTCGGCACCCGCAGCTTGGTGAACGGTTCTGCCCAAATCCGCAGCGTTCCGGTCGCGCGTTGCTCGTCAAACACGACCTTCCATTGGCCGTAACGAAGCGCCACCAAGTCGCCGTCGTCGTCGAAGTAGATGAACTCCGTTCTGGCGCTTTTGGGCTGCTGACCCGTGAGGTATGGCAACTGGTTGTAGCCATCGAGATGCACCTTGAAGGTCTTGCCGCCGGCGTTGTGCCCTTTCAGCAACTTCTCCTTGATGTCGGGGTCGCCCGCAGCGGCAAGCAGCGTCGGCATCCAGTCAAGCCCGCTGACCATGTCGTTCGACACCGAGCCGGGCTGGATGCGTCCAGGCCACCGGATCAGGCAAGGCACACGGAACGCGCCCTCCCAGTTGGTGTTCTTCTCGCTGCGGAACGGTGTCGTGCCGGCATCCGGCCAGGAGTTCTGGTGCGGTCCGTTGTCGGTGGTGTAGATAACGATCGTGTCGTTGGCGATGCCGAGGTCGTCCACCGTCTTCAGGATCTGACCGATCGCTGCATCGTGCTCAATCATGCCGTCGGCATATTCGGTGCGCGAGTCCAGGCCGGGCTTGTCGCGATGCGCCGCCCTCACATGGGTGCGGAAATGCATGCGTGTCGAGTTGAACCAGCAGAAGAACGGCTTGTTCGCGCGAGCCTGACGCTGCATGAAATCGATCGCGGCAGCCGATGTCTCGTCGTCGATCGTTTCCATGCGCTTTCTGGTCAGCGGTCCCGTATCCTCGATTTTTCCGTCGGCGGACGTCTTGAGCACGCCGCGCGGCCCGTAGCGCTTCCGGAACTCGGCGCCCTGCGGATAGAAGTGGTTTTCCGGATCTTCCTCGGCGTTCAGATGATAGAGGTTGCCGAAAAACTCATCGAAGCCATGGTTGGTCGGCAGATACTCGTCACGATCGCCCAGATGGTTCTTGCCGAACTGGCCCGTGGCATAACCCATCGGCTTCAGCAACTCGGCGATGGTCGCGTCGCGCGCCTGCAATCCGACCGTTGCACCGGGAAGACCAACCTTCGACAGGCCGGTGCGCAATGTGCATTGGCCGGTTATGAATGTCGACCGGCCAGCCGTGCAGCTTTGCTCGGCATAGTAGTCGGTGAACATCATTCCCTCGCGGGCAATACGGTCGATGTTCGGCGTGCGGTAGCCCATCACGCCGAACGAGTAGGCCGAGATATTGGTTTGCCCGATGTCGTCACCGAAAATGACGAGAATGTTCGGCTTGCGGCCGGAAGCTGCGGTGCCCGTCGGAGCCGCCGTGGGCGCAGCCTTCTGCGCTTGCGCGAGCACATCCGATGTCAAGGCAGCCGCCGCGACGAGCGTAGTCGTGCCGAGCAGCAGGTTCCTTCGGTTGAGGATATGCCGCTTCCGCTCGTCGGAAGCTGCCGGAGCAATTCCGTTGTCCCTGACTTCGTCGCTCATATTGCACTCTCCGTGTTGAACCTTGGTGTCACCCTTCGTCGTCTTTTCGGTCGTCGCAGTGTCGCGTCACGCAGGAAAGTCACGTTGCGCTGGCGGGCGGGACGAAATCCGCCCCGCCCACCGAAATGACCCGCGCAACATTCGGTCAGTCCCTGTGCGCCCGCATCACTGCGGCTTCATTCGCTCAAGCTCGTTAAGCCGCTTCAGGGCTGCTTGCTGCCGGAGCAATCCATAGTTGATTCCGCTCGCGTTTAGCGAACTGCCTTCTTGATAGGGGAACTGATCGAAGTCGGAGAAGAACTCCTTGATCTTTCCCTGCACAGGAACGATCAACCACATGTTCCGGGCAAGGAAATCTATCGCTCCTCCGCCGTCCTCCATCCCGCGCTCGTAGGGGTCCATGCGCAGATTGGCGATCAGCGACCATGACGGCACTTCGCGGGTCGCGGTCGCGATGTTTCCCTTCGATGCCGTGGCGAAGCTGAGCTTCCAGTCGTTCCAGCGGATCGCATTGAGATTCCCGCCCTGATCGAAGTAGTAGATCGCATCGCGGGGCGACATCTGGGCTTCCCCCTTGAAGAAGGGCATGAAGTTGTAGCCGTCGAGATGAACCCTGAAGCTCTTGCCGCTTGCGCCAGCAAAGCCCGCCTTCATCTTTTCCTTGATGTCGGGAATGCCAGCCGCGGCGCAAAGCGTCGGGAACCAGTCAATCAACGAGATGATCTCGTTGTATTGCGTTCCCGGCTTCACCACACCCGGCCATCGCACCATCATCGGGATGCGCATGCCGCCCTCCCAAGTCGTGCCCTTCTCGCCGTGGAACGGCGTCTGGGCGCCGTCGGGCCAAAGCGCAAGTTCAGCGCCGTTGTCCGTCGTGTAAAGCACGATCGTGTTGTCGGCGATGCCGAGATCGTCGAGTTGCTTGAGCAGCTCGCCGACCATTTCATCGTGTTCCGCCATGCCGTCGGCATGAATGCCCTTGCCTGTCTTGCCAAGGGATGACTTCTTCAGGTGGGTGAATACGTGCATGCGCGTCGAGTTGAACCAGACGAAGAACGGCCGGTTTGCCCTCGCCTGGCGACCGATGAAGTCCTTGGCTGCGCCCAGGAACTCCTCGTCCACCGTCGGCATGCGCGCGGTGTTCAGGGGGCCCGTGTCTTCAATCTTTCCATCCGCGGACGCCTTGATGACGCCGCGAGGGCCATACTGCTTGCGGAAATTCGGATCCTTCGGATAGAAATAGCCCTCCGGTTCTTCTTCGGCGTTGAGGTGATAGAGATTTCCGAAGAACTCGTCGAAGCCGTGTTTTGTCGGCAGATGTTCGTCGCGGTCGCCGAGATGGTTCTTGCCGAACTGGCCGGTGGCATAGCCTTGTGTCTTCATGACGTCGGCAATCGTCGGCATCCAATCCTGAATGCCGTGCGGATCACCGGGCATACCGATGGTGAGAAGGCCCGTCCGGAAGGGCTCCTGTCCGAGAATGAAGGAAGCGCGGCCGGCGGTACAGCTCTGCTGACCGTATGAGTCGGTAAAGATGGCCCCTTCCCGCGCGATGCGGTCGATGTTGGGCGTACGATATCCCATCATTCCCATCGTGTAGGCGCTGATCTGCGGAATGCCGATATCATCTCCGAAGATGACGAGGATGTTCGGCTTGCGGCCGGCGGCCGGGGCCGTCGGGGTCGGCGCCACCGGGGCCGCGGCAGGCGCGGCCTTCTGGGCCTGCGCGAATGCCCGCGATGTCAGCACCGCTGCCGCGACAAGAGATGACGAGCCGAGCAGTACCGCCCGGCGGATGACGTCGGCGTTGTCCCCGCAGCTGGTATCGGTGACAGTGTCTTCGTGCCGCTTCGTCTCATTACTCATTTGACGCTCCCTGGCTAATCTGGGTCACTCGTTCCGATAGTCGGCGTTTCGTGCTGCGCTGATCTGTCTTGTCATGCTCCTTTCATCGAGCCGGCTTCCTGCGCCCGTGGGCGGGCGCGCTGGAGAGGCCGACCGGGTTGAGTTGTTGAGGTAACCGCGAATTGCTGCTGCGCCCTGCATGCGGTCGCAATCTTCGTCGGGCGGCGCTCATCCTGTGCAGCAGCCGACGTCGCGACCAATGGCTTGCGTCGCGTTGTGCCCCAAACAGCTCGGCTTCGATCGCGTCGATCTCGCGGTCCAGCACCGGATCCGCTGCAGCCACTTTGAAGGCTGCGAGCGTGTCATCCGGTGTTGTCGCACCAACGTGCGGCAACCAATCAAGCATGGCAAAATAGGCCGCCCTTGCGTCGCGACGCCAGGCCGCATGGCGAAATCGACTGAAGGCGTACGCCTCGGATTGCAGATACGCCTGCCGCCGGCGGCGACGATAGCCTGCGATCCCTCGTACTGCTCCAGGCGCGAACCAGATCATGCCAGTGATAACGAGGATCGCAAGTAGCGAAAGTCGCCAGTGGTCGGCGATGAGATCGACGAACGCAGCCCAGGCCGAGCCCGCCCTTGGAGCACTTGCACCAGCCGGTTGCGCAGCCGGATTTGCTGCGACCTGTATCGTCAACGCGTCGAGATGTGCGGTATCGATACGCCGCTCGCTCACATTCCACCAGCGCACGTCAATTGCCGGCAGCGTGTACTCACCCGGCCGCTGCAGGATGTAGGTCGCGGCGTCCGTCCGTGTCGCCGTCAGTGCGTCGGTGCGTCCTTCGGTCTTGTCCTGCAGTGAGGGCTGCGCGGGATAGACCGCAAGCCCTTCCAGCGCCGGGAAGGTCACCGGTGGCAGCAGCATCGCCGGGATCTCTTCTGCATGAATGGTGACGCTGCGGCTGACGGAGTCACCGACCTTGAGCTGATCCGACGAGTTCTGGACGGACTGCTCGATCGTCAGGCGGCGCGCCGCGAGATACGGGTTCAGGTCAGCGGCGGCATCGGGAATGAAGGCGTCAAAGGACACCGGCGGCAGCGAAAGCAGTTCTTCCCGCACGGCGGGCGGTTCTGCCGCGTACTTCACTTTCACCTTCTGATCCGCGATGGCGAAGGCGCCCGGCTCCTGCGGATAGATCGCGTACTCGAAGCGCACGCCGGCATAGCCGATGTCGTTGCGCTGTTCGGAGAGATTGACGCTCTGCAACTGCCGCGTCACGGCGTTGCGCACCTGAAAGCCGGGAAGCTCCGGCGGCGAGGTCATGTAGTTTGGCGCCAGCACGTCGATGCGCAGCGTCGTGGACTGCCCGACCACGACGCGCGGAGGATCGACGGTCACCTGCAGGATCGGCTCGGGCACAGCGGCCTGCTGCGCCCATGCACTGCACCCCGCTACTGCGGCGAAGCCAAGAATTGCCATCGCGAGGGAGCGCTTCATGGCTTGCTCCCTGTACCCGGCACGCCTGCCGCCTGAATTGCGAATTTCATCTTGAGGAAATCCGCGGGCGTGGTCTGCACCGCGCGCATCCACGCTTCGGCGGCGCCAGCGGTCGTGACATCCTGCGGTGTCACCTGAATACGCTTGCCGCCCTTTTGGTTGGGGTCGACGCGCATCTCGTCGGCCTTTTCATCCGGCGGCGCATTGTCGTCCTGCTCCTGCTTGCGGCGTTTCTCTTCCTGCGCCTCGAACAGCGCGGCCACGATCGCGCGGTTGGCTTTCGCCGCGACATGGCCGGGCCGCGCTTTCAGCACCTCGTCGTACGCCTTGATCGACTTTTCCCAGGCATGGTTCTGCGCCTCGGCATTGCCAAGCGCGAAGCGGCCCTCCACGGTCTCAATTTTGCGAAACTCCTGCGCCGCTGTCAGGAAGTCGAGCGCCCGGTAGGCTGCGATCCCGCGCCACATTGGATCGGCGAAGCGTTGCTCCGCCGTGCGATAGTCGCCGCGATCGAACGCAATGCGTCCCTGCTGATCCGGCGTCAGCCACAGATCCGTGAAGCGATGCGGCTGCTCCTGCGCCCTCACCGGGAATGCCTGCAGCGCGACGAACAGCATGACCGTCCACGCCACCGTGGTACCACGCCGGAACCAGAGCAGGCAGAGAAACGCGATGGGGATCAGCAGCCAGTAGCCTTCGTCCCGCCATTGCATGCCGAACGCATCGCCTTGCGCCGCCTGGAAGCGCGTTTCGATCCGCCGTTCGATCGCCTCGATATCGGAGTTATCAACGCTGACGGGCACGATATCAGAGCCAAGGCCTATTCCCTCGCCAGACGCCGCAGGCGCCATCCTCAACATCGCGATGGTGTTGCGGCCGGCGGCCTGACGGATCGCGGCCTCATCGATGTCATCGGCGACGACGAGAATGGTGCCGGCGACCGGTTCGGCAGCGAGAAACTGCGTTGCCAGCGAAAGCGCTGCTGTGACGTTCCTGCCGTCGCCAGGCATCAGGCCGGTCGTGAGTGCGGCAAGAAACGGCTCGATGACCGACCTGTCGTCGGTCAGGGGCATCACGAGATGGGCGGTGCCGGCATAGGCGATCAGTCCGCTCCGCGCACCGGCGCGCGCTGCAAGCAAATCCTTGATCTTCTGCTTGGCGCGCTCCAGGCGCGTCGGCGCGACATCAGGCTGATCCATCGACGTGCTCAAGGCGAGCACGATCATCAGCGGCGCCCTGTCTTCGACAAACGGCGGCAGCTCGCGTCGCCAGGTCGGACCCGAGAGGGCGATGATGCCGAGCACCATTCCGGTCGCGACAAGATAAAGAGCGTTGACGCCGCGCCCCTTGCCAGGCTCGACGATCAGATGCGCCAGCAGATGCGGCGCGATTACCCTGCCCCATTGCGCCCGCGGGTTTTGCCGCCACAACAGCATGGCAAAGATCGCTGCGACGGGAACGAGCGCAAGCAGCCACATTGGCCGGAGCAAATGGAAGGGAATCGCGGCGGCCTCATGCATGACGGAGCGCTCCCCTCCGTTCCCGTTCGCCAGCCAGCCACAGGCCAAGCCACAGCGCCAAGCCCAGGACGATCGCCGCGCCAAGCGGCCATTGGAACAGCGGCAGCTTCGGGCGCCACGACAGCGTGTCGAGTTTTGCCGGTGCAAGGCGGTCGATGTCGGCATAGATGGCCTGCAACTGCGTGCCGTCCTCTGCGCGGAAGAAGCGGCCGTCCGTCGTCGCCGCGACGGATTGCAGCACGCCGAGATCGACACGGTTCTCGCCCGACGCCGAGGGATCGCCGACGCCGATGGTGTAGACGACGACACCTTTCTGCCGGGCGATGTCGGCGGCGTGCTCGGGCGGCACGCGACTGGCCGTGTCGTTGCCGTCGGTGAGCAGGATCAGGAGTTTCTGCTTCGCGGTGCTGGCTTCGAGGGTCTTGATCGCGAGCCCGATGGTGTCGCCGATCGCGGTCTGCTGCCCGGCCATGCCGACCTGGGTCTGGTCGAGCAATTGCGCGGCGGTCTGCAGATCCTGCGTGAACGGCACCTGCACATAGGCCTTCGTTCCGAACAGGATCAGTGCCACGCGATCGCCGCGGCGGCGCGCGATGAAATCCCTGACGACACGCTTGACGCCCTCGAGGCGCGTCAGCAGCGTGCCGTCGGCGGCGCGAAAATCGGCTTGCTCCATCGAGCCAGAAATATCTATGGCAAGGATGAGGTCGCGCGCGGAGATTTCGCGCGTCACGGCATCGCCCACCCATTGCGGCCGCGCCAGCGCGGCTATGACGAGAATCCAGATGAGCGTCGCGGCCACCATCTGAATGCCCCGCCGCTGCAGCACCACGGCGCCGCGCTGCGGCGTCTGCCCTGTGGCCGCCGCCAGCCGATCGAAGAACGGCACCTGCACCGATGCCTGCCGCGCGCGATACGGCGGCAGCAACCACCACGCCAGAATCGGCAACGGCAGCAGCGCAAGCATCCATGGCCAGGCGAACTCAAACATGGTGCCTCCTGATCCAGCGGCGAGCGACGCCAACCAGCGCCTCGACCTCATCGGCATCGGGGGCAGCGCGCCGATATGGCGCCGATATCAGCAGGCGTCCCGCGCCTTGCGAAAACTCCTCCCCGTCATAACTCCGGTCGAGGAACGCGAGCCATGCGGTGCCCGCCAGCGGCGCAACGGTCTCGCGCGGGAACGCGGCCAGCGCCGTCCGGCGCAGCAACACGCTCAGGCGCGTTGCAACCTGATCCGGCAGGCCGCCGGCCGCGCGGCCTATTCGTTCCAGTTCGGCAAGCGCCTCGCGCCGATACCTGTTGGCGCGGAAACGATGCACAAACCGCCAGATCGCAAGAACCGTCGCGGCCACAATCAGCACGATCGCAATGCGTAGCGGCCAGGTCTGCGGCCACAGGCTGACTTCCCGCGGCAGTGGAATGTCGATGAGGGCGGCAAGCGGATCCGCCGCCGGGGTTTTCACGTCAGCCAAGGCCAGCTCCCATTTGACGATGGCCGCCGCCGCGCCCGCTACGGCCCGGCAGGGCGCCAAGCAGGTGGCGGAGCTGCTGCGCCGTCTCCTCGGCGGCACTGAGCGGCAGCACGGGAATGCCGAGTTCCTGCGTCCAGGCGAATACGCCCTTGAGCCGGTCCTGCGACGCCTGAGAGATGTTTTGGCGAACGCTTTCACGGCCTACTTCGAGGTGAATCTGCAGGTTGCCGTCCGTCACCGTCATGCTGGCCGAGGCCGGAAGATCGCTCTGCAGGGGGTCATGCACCAGCAGCGCCACGACGTCGTTATGCCGCGCCATTGCGCCGATGATCCTGCGCGTCTCGTCATCCGCGCCGTCGAAGTCGCTGATGATAATGACGGCGGCATCGTGCAGCGCGCGCCGCTCCGCCTGCTGCAAAACCTTGTTCAGCATGGCAGGCGAAGCGGAAATGCCGTTCTTGACGCCGAGCGAGCGGTTATGCGCCGCGATCGCCATCAGTATCTGCAGCACGGTCGAGCGGCTACGCCGCGCACGGAATTCAGCCAGTTCCCGGTCATTGAAGACGATGGCGCCAACCCTGTCGCCCGCGCCAAGGATGCGCCAGGCGCCGATCGCTCCCGCTTCGGCGGCCGTGACCGATTTCATCGCACGCCGGCTGCCGAAAAACATCGATAGCCGTTGGTCGACGATCAGCAGCGCCTGACGGTCGCGTTCCTCATTGAAGACCCGTACATGCGGCTTCTGCAACCGGGCGGTCACCTTCCAGTCGATCTGGCGGACGTCGTCGCCGGAGCGGTAGTCCCTTATTTCCTCGAAGTTGAGGCCGCGGCCCCGCATGCGTGACGCAAAGCGGCCCGATAACAGGCTGTGCACGGGCTGGCGCGGCAGGAACGATACCCTGCGTCCCCTGAATTCGAGCGCTAGCAGGTCGTCGAAGCTGACGTAGACACCTCGCATATCGGCTGTCCCGTCGGCCATGGCACCCTCATGCAGCTGCGACGAGTTCGGTGATCTTGTCGATTACCTGGTCGGCATTGACACCCTGCGAAATCGCCTCGTAGCTCAGGATCAGCCGGTGGCGGAGGCAGTCATGCATCACCGCGCGCACATGGTCCGGTGTGACGAATTCCTGGGCATCGAGCCATGCGCGGGCGCGCGCGCAGCGGTCGAGCGCAAGGCTGCCGCGCGGGCTGGCGCCAACCTGGATCCATTTGCTCAGGGGTTCGCCATAGCGGTCCGGGAATCGTGTCGCATAGACGACGTCGACCATGTATTTCTGGGCAAGATCGGAGACGAAAATATTGTCGATCTCCGCGCGAGCGTCGAACAGGGCCTGCTGCGGTATCGCCGCCGGCTCGGCGGCGTGATCGCCGTGCTTTTGCGCGTTCTCCGCGCGGTTGAGCTTGATGATCTCGCCTTCGGTTGCTTCATCCGGATAGGTGATGACGACATGCATCAGGAAGCGGTCGAGTTGCGCTTCAGGCAACGGATAGGTGCCCTCCTGCTCGATCGGATTCTCGGTCGCCAGCACCATGAAGAGATCAGGCATCTTGTAGGTCTTGCCGGCGACCGTGACCTGCCGCTCCTCCATGGCTTCGAGCAGCGCCGATTGCACTTTTGCCGGCGCCCGGTTGATTTCATCCGCGAGCACGAGGTTGGCGAAGATCGGTCCCTTCTGAAACTGGAACTGGCCGCCCTTCTCCGTCTGCAGGTAGATTTCCGCGCCCGTTACGTCAGAAGGCAGCAGGTCCGGCGTGAACTGTACGCGCGACAGATCCGCCGCCAGGTTCTTGGCCAGCGTCTTCACCGCGCGCGTCTTGGCAAGTCCCGGCAGGCTTTCGATCAACAGATTGCCATTGGCGAGCAGCCCGATCAGCATGCTCTCGACCAGATGATCCTGGCCAAGCACGGACTTGCCAATCCGGGCTTTCAGATCGAGCAAGGCGTCCCGGGGGCCCGAACGCTTCGAATTTCCAGACGATTTCACGGCTTGCGGCATGCTTGTGTCGAGATCGTTCATATGTCTCGCCTTGAATTCCACCGGCCGCCATTAGCGGCGGCCGGTTCACCGTGTTACGGCGCAGAGGCTGCAGCGCGCTCGCCGAGCCTCACTTCGTGCCCGTCTTGTCGAGGTTCTTCATCAGCGCATCGACCATCTGGTCGATACTGAAGCTCGCGGAACGCTGGCTTGGCGGGTATTCCTTGAACGTCTGCAGGAATGGCGCCACGCGCCACACGCCGTATTGCAGGAGGTAAGCGTTCTTGGCGAGCCAATCGTAATACTGGTCCGAAACGATATCGGCGCGCTCGAACGGATCCATCCGCAAGTTGAATACCTTCGGTGCGCGCAGGCAGGTAAACGGATTGGCCCACACTTCGAAGCCGCCCGGCTTCCGCTGCTCACAGAATACGATCTTCCAGTCGCCATAGCGATAAGCCACGACTTCGCCGTCGTCATTGAAGTAGTAGAAGTCGTCGCGCGCGGATTTCTGCGCCTGGCCGGTGAGGAACGGCAGCTGGTTGTAGCCGTCGAGGTGGACCTTGAAGGATTTCCCACCGAGATCGGTACCCTTGACCAGGCGCTCCTTGATGTCGGTGTCGCCGGCAGCGGCAACCAGCGTCGGGAACCAGTCGAGGCCAGACATCATCTGGTTGGACACTTCACCAGCCTTGATGCGGCCAGGCCAGCGGATCATGGCCGGCACACGGAACGCGCCTTCCCAGTTGGTATCCTTTTCGCTGCGGAACGGCGTTGTCGCCGCATCCGGCCATGACCACTGGTTGGGACCATTGTCAGTCGAATAGACCACGATGGTGTTATTGGCGATGCCAAGGTCGTCGATCGCTTTCAGCAGTTTGCCGACATCGCCATCGTGCTCGATCATGCCGTCGGCATATTCGTTGCCGGGCATGCCGCTCTGTCCACGCATCGATTCGCGGACATGGGTAAAAGCATGCATGCGCGTGGTATTCATCCAGGTAAAGAACGGCCTGTTGGCCCTGGCCTGCCGCTGCATGAAGTCGATGGCTGCGGCGGTGGTTTCGTCGTCGACCGTCTCCATCCGCTTCCGGTTGAGCGGCCCGGTGTCCTCGATCTTGCCGTCCGCGGACGCCTTCAACACGCCGCGCGGCGAGTTGCTTTTGACGAACGCCGTGTCGTTCTTGGGATAATAGGGTCGCTCCGGCTCTTCTTCGGCGTTGAGGTGATAGAGATTGCCGAAGAACTCGTCGAAGCCATGCTTGGTCGGCAGATACTCGTCGCGGTCGCCAAGATGGTTCTTGCCGAACTGCCCGGTCGCGTAGCCAAGCGGCTTCAGCGCCTGGGCGATCGTGATATCGCGGTCCTGCAAGCCGACCGGAGCGCCGGGGATACCGACCTTGCAAAGCCCGGTGCGCAAACAGACTTGTCCCGTGATGAAAGTGGAACGGCCCGCCGTACAGCTGTTCTCTGCGTAATAGTCTGTGAACCGCATACCCTCCTTGGCGATGCGGTCGATATTGGGCGTCCGGTAACCCACTAGGCCGTCGGTATAGGCGCTGATGTTGGATTGCCCGACGTCATCGCCGAAGATCACGAGAATGTTCGGCTTGGCAGCGCTTGGCTGCTGGGCCGATGCCGATTGCTGCAGGAACGGGGAAAGGCTGGTTGCCAAAAGCGCCGCGGCAAGCAGGTTGCGCAGTAATCCGCCACGAGAGCTGCCGGGATTTCCGGCCTTGTTCTTGACGTCATCGCTCATTCGACACTCCCTACGTTGAAGAACGCTATGATGTAGACGGCGCTATGGGTGGTTGGTCTCCTGATGCCTGACCACGCGCTGAAACCGCGTGGCCTCTCGAGTTGTCGATCGCTTCGGCGTGACGCGTCGCCGGCCGGCGCGCCACGCGCTTGTCGTCAGCCGTGGCTCCTTTCTTCTATTAAGAATGAGAGCTATTTCACGATGGGGTCTCTCCTGACGCAGCGGAATCCGAGATGACTCGTTGACGTATCGATCGCCTCTGCATGCCGCGCAGCGGGGCGATAGCGGCGGCAATAGTTCGGCGCGCACAGATGCGAGCCGCCCTTGATGACTTTGCGCGGAATCCTGATGTTGGGCTGGCGCGGGTCGTAGCTGCCTTCTTCACGTCCGCCGCGCGGATTTTCAGGAATGCAGCACGCCTTCGGCGCGTCGGCCTCGTGCTTCGGGGCATACCAGTCGGACGTCCATTCCCAGACATTTCCGATCATGTCGTTAAGGCCATAACCATTGGGCGGGAATGCCCCTACCGGCGAGGTTCGCTCGTAGCCGTCCTGATGCAAATTGTGCAGCGGGAATTCGCCCTGCCAGACGTTCGCCATATGCACGCCGCCCGGCGTCAGTTCGTCGCCCCAGGCAAACTCAGCGCCATCAAGCCCGCCGCGCGCGGCAAACTCCCATTCCGCCTCGGTCGGCAGGTCTTTGCCCGCCCACCGCGCATAGGCGAGCGCGTCGGCGTGACACACGTGCACCACGGGGTGATCGTTCAAAGTGTTGATGTTGCTCCTGGGTCCATAGGGATGACGCCAGTTGGCCCCCTTCATGAAGGTCCACCACTGGCTCCAGTCGCGCAAATCATACGTTGAGTGCGGGTGCACGAACACCAGCGAGCCCGCGTAGAGCATGTGCGGCAACGCGCCAGGATAATCCTTCGGATCGGGCGGAATTTCAGCGTTGGTCTTGTGACCTGTCGCGATCACGAACCGCGCGAACTGGCGGTTGGTCACCGGCGTGCGGTCGATCCAGAGGCCATCCACCGTCACGCGGTGGGCCGGCGCTTCCTCCGGATAATGCTTGTCGGATCCCATGCGGAACGTGCCGCCGGGAATCCAGACCATATCGGTGCTCCTGTTACCTTCTGATTGGTCTTCGCCCGGCCTCGTGTCGGTTTGAAGTAACGTCATCGCGCACACTCCAGACGCGCACGGCTACGGACATACGTCCCAGAAACCCTGCGTTCGACTCGGATCGCTGTAGTACCAGCAGTAGCCGGGCGCCGGCTGCGAACCGGCCCACGCCACAGCCGTGGCGGCTGTGACGAACCCGATCGCAGCGCCAGCCGCGATCGCGCCGCCGGGACGCCAATGGTAATGGGCCGGACGCACCCAGCCGCCGGGGCGTGCGACACCGGGACGCACCACCGCGCCGCCGCGCGCCACGGTCCGGCTGGCCGTGTTGCCCCGCGGACCGGTCACGGTGGTCCGGCGGACCGCGCCGCCACCTCGCGCGCGAATTTCAGTGATCAGCTCATCCTGCAGCCTAAGCTGAAGTTGCAGCGAGCCATTTGCTTGCGGAACGAGTGCAGATGCCAGCTGGCTCGACGCCATCAGGGTGACAAGCAGGCTTGCGGCGAAAGCGGCGGATGCAGATTTCGTCATGACGCAATTCATTGATCGGAAGCTGGATTTGATCGACGCCGCATACGTCGCGGTCGCTAGCGCTGCTGTACTTCCCGAAGCAGAATGTTGGGAATCCAATGCCAGTGCCGGCATGGGGGCTATTGCGAGCTTGTTCTTGTTTGTCACTGCACTCACTCCCGGTATGAACTCATCGCATCGAAGCGCGCAGACCTCCTTTCGCGTGCACCCGACCCGATCGGTGTTTCACGCGTGAACCGGTTGACGATTTCAGGGATGCTAGGACAACTCGACGTTGTTGTGATGTGCAGTTTGTGCCAATCGACGGCGGCGCAATGCCACGCTTAATGCAAAACTCTGCCGATCGATCAATCCGCCGGCCAAACTGCTGGTCGGTTGTCCGAAAATTAGAACCAAATTGTTCCTATCGGGTCGCAAACCGGGACGGATTTCGCTGCGAGAAGGTGGCGCTGCACGTCGTGTAACTTGAAAATCCGTTGTGATCGCGTCAAAGTTGTGCCTAGATTGAGCCAGGGATGGGGCATCGCTTCCTAAGGGGGGTAGCCGATGCGCGTTGGTTTGTGTGTGGCGTTGCTGGCAATCGCAATACTTCACGCGATTGGCACGCGGGCGGAAGCAGCCGAGGCGGCGACCGCTGTCTATATTCTCGGGTCGCGGACCGTCGGTGCCGGCATTACGCCGCCAGCGGGCATCTACTTCCAGGATCACACCTATTTCGACAGCGGCAAGATCGGCGGCGCGGTGCAGCCGATCAAAGCAAAATTGTGACAGCACGGAGACCGAGCCATGCACCGGCCGATCTCGGTGACCAGCTGCAGCCTGGACAGCTTCGAAGGCCTTCACCAGGCAATTCAGGGCTCCCATGTCGAGGTGATGCAACTCGGTCGCGGCAAGTTTCGGGGCTCTTTGAGCCATGTCGGCATCGGGGATTTTTCACTCAGCGTCGGTTCGTTTTCGGTCGGCGTTCGCACCCAGCGCATACCGACGGACGACAAACTGGTTGTCGGAATGCTGCTCAACGCAGAAGACCGCGTCACGCACTGGTCTTTCGATATGCATCCGGCAGACGTGCTTGTGATGCCTCCCAGCACCGAGCACGACGGAATTTTCCGCGGCGCCTCTGCATATGCCGCGATCCGGCTCGATCTCGCCGAAGTCACGTCTCTGTTCAAGGGCGAACCGAGATTGAGCGACCCCGCCGCATGGCTTAACAAGAACCATTATCGGGCCGACACGTCGATCAGCGTTGCAGCGACGCGCCGGCTGCCTCTGATCATTTCCCGCCTGGCACAGCACCAGGGCGCCTTATCCGACGAGGCCGCCGATTTCTGGAAACGGTCCATCATCGACGCCGTGACCGGCACGATCGTGCATGCGTTGCCATCGGACTCCAGCGCGCATTTGTCCTCCGCGAGTCAGTTGGTGGGAAAAGTCGACGACTACCTCGAAGCAGCTGGTCTCAGACCAGTGCACATTTCAGAGATTTGCGCGCACCTCAACGTCACGCGACGGACCCTGCATCGCGCATTCTTCGACGTTCTCGGCCTGGGACCTATAACCTTCCTCCGCCACAAGCGGCTTTGCGCCATTCACTCCGTGCTGAGGGATAACGATCCTGCAACGACCACCGTCGCGCGGGTCGCGATCCAGCATGGTTTCATCGAGCTCGGACGTTTCTCGCATTACTACCATTCGCTGTTCGGCGAATACCCATCGGAAACGCTTGGTGGCTACGGCGCGCGGGTCGATCCACAGTTGCTATCACGCGCCATGGTTGCCCGCTCACACTGATTGCTATTTGACATTGCGCCTGGTCGCCGGTGGTCACGCGCACGCCATCGATGCGATGAAGTCTCCCTGCACCGGAACAAGGTCCCGGTAACCCGTTGACGCAGGAAACAGCGCCAACAACCAGGAAGGCAATCGTCTAACCCAATGGACGATCCGTCTCACATTTCAAGACTTTCCGGTCGACGACGCGCTTCGTAAAGCTCGCACAGCGTCTACGTATTCCGACGAGTGGGAGAACTTTGCTCCCTTCCACGATCAGCCAAGGGAGACAGACTTTGACCAGTCAAACATCACGCAGTGCGATCGTTACCGGCGGCTCCAAAGGCATCGGCGCTGCCATTGCGAAGCGACTCGCAAGGGATGGCTTCGCCGTCACCGTAAACTATGGACACGACCGTGCTGCCGCCGATGCGGTGATTGCCGAGATCGGGAGTGCCGGCGGTCGCGCCATCGCCGTCCAGGCCGACCTTGGCGATGCCACCGGTATGAAAACCCTGTTCGACGCAACCGAGCAGGCATTTGGCGGCGTCGACGTGCTCGTCAACAACGCCGGCACAATGCCGCTCAGTGCGATTGCCGATGCCGACGACGATTTCTTCAATCGTGTCGTGGCGCTCAATCTTGGCGGCGTCTTCCGTGGCATGCGCGAAGCCGCCCGGCGGATGCGCGACGGCGGGCGCATTATCAGCTTTTCGTCGAGCGTCGTCGGGCTCTATCAACCGACCTACGGCGTCTATGCAGCGACCAAGGCCGGCGTGGAAGCGCTGACCCACATTCTCGCGAAGGAGCTGGGCCCGCGAAAGATCAGCGTGAACGCCGTCGCGCCCGGGCCGGTCGAAACCGAGCTGTTCACGAAGGGCAAGTCGGACGAGCAGATCGGCGCCATCGCAAGGATGAATCCGTTCGGCCGCATCGGACAGCCCGATGACATCGCATCCGTCGTGGCCTTCCTGGCTGGTCCGGATGGCGGCTGGGTCAACGGTCAGACCATCCGCATCAACGGCGGCGTCATCTAGTCAGCACCGGGACTCGAAGCTGAAAGTCAGGTTCGGGCCCCGAACTTCTGCACCAAAACAAAACCCCGGCAATCCATCGAAGATTGCCGGGGTTTTTCATCAACTTGGTTGCGGGGATAGGATTTGAACCTATGACCTTCAGGTTATGAGCCTGACGAGCTACCGGGCTGCTCCACCCCGCGTTAAACCGTTGCGTTGCCTTCGAAAAGCCGGTGCCGAAACGATCCCGGCGAACGCCATATGACGCCGATCGATCCCGTTCCGAGGCTTCCTGAGAAGGCGACCCGGGCCGAAGCCATCGGGCGCGAGCGGTATGTATCAACGTCACCCCGCTTTGGAAAGGGGAAAAGGCTCTGGTTTTGAGGATTTTATGACAGCAAAAACCGGGGTTTGAGACGACAAAACCGCCTGCTGGAACCGCCCTTGCCATAAACGACGCAAAAGCCGACTTTTAGCCTCAAAGCGCGGGCCTCGCAGGCCCCGCCAGAACACAAAATTCCGAGGGGATGCGCGTGACGGACACATTCGATTTCGTGGTGGTGGGCGGCGGCTCGGGCGGCTGCACGGTGGCGGGACGGCTGTCGGAAGACCCGAACGCGTCGGTGGCAGTGCTGGACGCCGGCGGCAAAAACGACAATTGGGTGGTCACGACGCCATTCGCGCTCGTGCTGATGGTCGCCGGCAACGTCAACAACTGGGCCTTCAACACCGTGCCGCAGAAGGGCCTCAACGGCCGCATCGGCTATCAGCCTCGCGGAAAGGGGCTCGGCGGCTCCTCCGCGATCAACGCGATGGTCTATATCCGCGGCCACCGCGCCGATTACGACCAATGGGCTTCGCTCGGCAACGCCGGCTGGTCGTTCGCCGACGTCCTGCCTTACTTCAAGCGCGCGGAAAACAATGCCGATTTCGGCGGCGATTATCACGGCAAGGGCGGGCCGCTTGCCGTCAACAAGTCGCGCACCGGCAATCCGGTGCAGCAGATCTTCCTGCAGGCCGCACAGGAAGCGCAATTCCGCCTGCGCGACGATTTCAACGCTGACGAGCACGAGGGCCTCGGCATCTATCAGCTGACGCAGAAGAACGGCGAACGCTGCAGTGCTGCCCGCGCCTATATCCACCCGTACATCGGAAATCGCAGCAACTTGCGCGTCGAGACGCATGCCCACGCCACACGTATCCTGTTCGAAGGCAAGCGCGCGGTCGGCGTCGAATACCGGCAGGGCAAGGAGTTGAAGCAGATCCGCGCGCGGCGCGAGGTGATCGTTTCCTCCGGCGCGTTCCAGACCCCGCAATTGCTGATGCTCTCGGGCATCGGCGACAGCGCAGCACTTGGCAAGCACGGCATCGCCAGTGTGCATCATCTGCCCGGTGTCGGACAGAACCTGCAGGATCACCCGGATTTCGTGTTCGGCTACATGTCCGACAATCCCAATTTCAACGGCATTTCCCTTAAGGCCCTGCCGCGGTTGTTGCGGGCCATCGGCCAGTATCGCCGCGAACGCACTGGACCGATGACGTCGAATTTCGCCGAGTGTGGCGGCTTCCTGAAAACCCGCCCCGATCTCGACATCCCCGATATCCAGCTTCATTTCGGAATGGCGATGGCCGACGATCACGGTCGCAAGCGCCATCGCGGCACCGGCTTCAGCTGCCATGTCTGCCTGCTGCGGCCTAAGAGCCGCGGCAGCGTTTCGCTTGGCAGCAGCGATCCCTTTGCGGCCCCGGTGATCGACCCGAACTTCTTCGGCGAGCCGGACGATCTCGAAACCATGGTCGCCGGCTTCAAGACGACGCGGCGGCTGATGGAGACGCCGGCGCTGCGCGCGCTGCAGAAGAAGGAGATGTTCACCGAAGGCGTGCATAGCGATGACGACATTCGCAACGTCCTGCGCGCCCGCGTCGATACCGTCTACCACCCGGTCGGGTCGGCCAAGATGGGTGTCAACGATCCGCTCGCCGTGGTCGATCCGAAGCTGAAAGTGTACGGCGTCGAAAGATTACGCGTGGTCGATGCCTCGATCATGCCGACGCTGATCGGCGGCAACACCAATGCACCGACCATCATGATCGGCGAGAAGGCCGCCGACATGATCAAGGCGGAGATGCGAGCGAGTTGATTTCCAGTCTGGCTGGTCGATACAGACGATTTTAGCGATCGCTGCTCTGATTCATTGACGAAGCATTGGTATCGGAACGGGGTGGAATTTTCCCCATGAACAGTTTCGATGCCGTCGTCTATCTCGGGCTGACTATTGCCGTGGTCACAGGTTTCAATACCGGGCTGCTGCGTAGCGCAATTGCGATTCTGGCCTATATCGCCGCGATGCCGATCGCCCTGGGACTGATGCCACTGGTATCGCCACAGCTCGACGGCCACCAGGCCCTGCCGTTTGCGCAGAACGCGCCGCTGTTCTTCGGAATTTTCCTGGTCACCGGCATGGTGCTCGGAAAGCTGGTCTGCATGGCTGTCGACGATTTCATTGGACCACAGGCCGGCATCGGAGACCGCTTTGGCGGCGCCGCCCTTGGCGCTGTTCGCGTCGGCCTGATCGCAATCACGGTGGTGCTGATTTTCGACCAGCTTGTGCCGGCAAGGCAGCAGCCGGCATTCATGGCCGATCCGCGGTTGCGGCCGCTGCTATCGACCGCCGGGCAAATGGGCATCAAGTCCCTGCCTCCCGAACTTACGGCCGCGATCGATCGCCTGAAGAAAGACCGGCACATATAAATCGGCGCGGTCTCCCTGTTATGCGTTTCGGCGGTAGCCCCTCCCTTATCAGGGCCGCTCGACTTGTTTACAGTGGGTTCATCCGACTTCAGAAAATCACCAGACATCAACGGGAGAGAAACAGTGGATCTTGGGATCAAAGGCCGTCGCGCCATCGTCTGCGCATCGAGCAAGGGCCTGGGCCGCGCCTGCGCCATGGCACTGGCCAATGAAGGCGTGCATGTCACGCTGACCGCACGCGGCGCGGAGGCACTGAAGAAGACCGCCGACGAAATCCGCCAGGCCAATCCCGGCGTCACCGTCACGGAAGTCGCCGGCGACATCACCACGCCCGCCGGGCGCGACGCCGCGCTGAAAGCCTGCCCCGATCCGGATATCCTGATCAACAATGCCGGTGGCCCGCCGCCGGGCGATTTCCGCAACTGGACCCGCGACGACTGGATCAAGGCGATCGACGCAAACATGCTGACGCCGATCGAACTGATCAAGGCGACGGTGGACGGCATGATGGCGCGGAAATTCGGCCGTATCGTCAACATCACCTCCGCCGCGGTGAAGTCGCCGATCGAGGTGCTTGGCCTCTCCAACGGCGCCCGCGCCGGCCTCACCGGCTTTGTCGCAGGCATCTCGCGGAAAACCGTGATCAACAACGTCACCATCAACGGCCTGCTGCCGGGCCCGTTCAATACCGACCGCGTGCGCGGCCCGGTGGCCAAGCTCGATGCCGACAAGCGCGGCATCACCGTCGACCAATTGCTGGCGGAGCGCGCCAAGCTCAATCCGGCCGGTCGCTTCGGCGACCCCGAGGAATTCGGACAAGCATGCGTTTTCCTGTGCGGTGCCAAGTCGGGCTTCATCACCGGGCAGAACCTGCTGCTCGACGGCGGCGCCTTCCCGGGCACGTTGTGAGAGCGGTCTGGTACGAACGAACGGGGCCAGCGCCCGAGGTGCTGGCCTATGGCGAGATGCCGACGCCGGTGGCCGGCCCGGGCGAGGTCCGGGTGCGGCTGGAGGCGTCCGGCGTCAATCCCGCCGATGTCGGCCGCCGGGGCGGCAGCTACCGGCCGATGGAATATCCGCGCGTCATTCCAAACAGCGACGGTGCTGGGATCATCGACCAGATCGGTGACGGCGTAACCCGGCTCGAGGCCGGCCAGCGCGTCTGGCTGTTCAACGGCCAGCGCAACGGCCGCGCGTTCGGCACTGCGGCGGAATATATTTCGCTCGCCGAACATCTGGTGACGCCGCTGCCCGACAATCTGTCGTTTGCGCAAGGCGCCACGCTCGGCATCCCCGCTATGACGGCGTGGACCTGCCTGTATTGCGACGGCCCTATCCTCGGACAGACGGTGCTCGTCACCGGCGGCGCAGGCGCCGTCGGTCATTATGCCGTGCAGCTCGCCAAATGGGGCGGCGCCAAGGTGATTGCGACCGTCAGTTCGGCAGCAAAGGCCGAGCAGGCTCGGCTTGCCGGCGCCGACCTGGTCATCAATTACAAGGCCGAAGATGTTATCGCCAAAGCGATGGCCTTCACCGGGCAGCGCGGCGTCGACCGCGTTGTCGACGTGGATTTCGGCGGCAATATCGAGACCACGCTGAAACTGATGGGCATGAATTCGACGATCGCGGTCTACGCGACCAACGGCAACCGCACGCCTGTCGTGCCGATGCGCGAATTGATGGAAAAATGCATCGCACTTCGCGCCCTGGTGCTGTTCGCGCTACCGCCGCCGTTGCTGGCTGCGGCGCAGGCGGACATTTCAAAGTGGCTCGCGGCAGGCCCGCGCATTCATAACGTCGCGGCGCAGTATGCGCTTTCGGACACCGCGCAGGCGCATCTTGCGGTGGAGAAAGGCGACAAGCTCGGCACCGTGATCGTGGATTCTGCCAAGTAGCTGCGAACTGGCTACTGGATCGGCGTGGTGCGCTCCTCCGTCCAGGAGAGGCCGAACTCGCCGAGCCCTTCGGCCAGAAGGTCGCCGAGCATCGGCTCACCCAGCAGATAGCGCGCCGTGGGACCGCTGCGTCCTTCGGCGGCCTGCTGCCGCAAGTCCTTCCATTCTTCGATGGTCCCATCGCCGCGACCGAGCCGCATCAGCGCGACGAGATCGATCTGCTCGTCCTCGCTCAGCGCATTGATGAAGCCGGCGATCTCAACCTCGACAGGGTCGCGCCCGTCATCCTCGAGCACATCGATCATGTCGTCATCGGAAGCGTTGGATCCGGAGTCCGGATCGGACGCCGCTTCCTTGACGTCGAACTGCCGGGCCTTTTCGATCAGGAAGCCGACTTTTTCGGGCGAAATCGTGAGTTCTGGCATCGCGTGTTCCTCATACGGGCCATGCGATAACGCCGAACGCGGTCAGATGATCCATTGCACCGGAACATGGAAACCCGCATCCTCACCTGAACAATCAGAAACGAGAGGATGCGCCGCATGCATTGGAACGTGGGCAGGGTCAAAATCACCAAGGTCGTGGAACTGGAGACGGTCGGCAGCACCCGTTTCATCCTGCCGCTCGCGACCAATGAGGAGATCCAGAAACTTCCCTGGCTCATCCCGCAATTTGCGACCGAGGAGGGCCGGCTGAAAATGTCGATCCATTCGTTGCTGATCGAGACGCCCACGCGACGGATCATCGTCGATACCGGGCTCGGCAACGACAAGCAGGGCCGCAACGTGCCGACCTGGAACAACCGCAAGGATACGTTCCTCGACAGGCTGACGGCGGCGGGCTTCGCGCCCGACAGCATCGACACCGTGCTGTGCACGCACCTGCATGTCGATCATGTCGGCTGGAATACGAGGCTGGTCGGTGACCGATGGGTGCCCACCTTTGCCAACGCGCGATATGTGTTCGGCAAGACAGAATATGAGCATTGGCGCGACCACAGCGACGCCCCGGACAAGGCAGCCGTATTCGGCGATTCCGTAAAGCCGATTGCGGAGGCCGGCAAGGCCGATCTCGTTGCCAGCGATGCCAGACTGACGGATGAAATCACCCTGATCCCGACCCCGGGGCACAGCCCCGGTCATATGAGCATCCTCATCAAATCGGACGGCGCTGAGGCCCTGCTGACGGGGGACGTCGCCCACCATCCCTGCCAGATGGCCCATCTCGACTGGTCGTCGACGGCGGATTCCGATCCCCGGCAGTCGGCCGAAACCCGCCGCCAGCTATTTTCGCGCTTTGCCGACACGCCGACGCTCGTCATCGGCGGGCATTTCAATGCCGGCCATATCAGGCGCGAAGGCGACGCGTTCAGGTTCGTAGCGCTTTAGGGGCGTCAAGCGCGGCACGCCACCTTAGCGCGTAGCACATTAGGCGGGCCGAGCACGCCGCAAAGGCGCCTTTGCCCACCCTACCCTGCGCTTTCGGCAGTTGAATTTCCTGCCCCGCTGTTCCATGAAACGTGTCGAGGTAACCCACCGAAAAGCCTGATAAACCCTGTAGGGAGAGACAAAAATGAAGCTCGTTCGTTATGGCGCCAAGGGCGCGGAAAAGCCCGGCCTGATCGATAAATCCGGCCAGTTGCGCGATCTTTCCGCGCAGATCAGGGACCTCGACGGCGAGGCCTATTCGCCGGCCGGGCTTGCCAAGCTCGCCGCACTGGATACCTCGAAACTTCCCGCGGTCGACGGCAAGCAGCGCTTCGGCGCGCCGGTCACCGGCATCTCGAAATTCGTCGCCATCGGCCTCAACTACGTCGACCACGCCAAGGAAACGGGCTCGCCGATCCCGACCGAGCCGATCTTCTTCATCAAGGCCAACACCGCGCTGAGCGGCCCCAATGACGCAGTCGAAAAGCCGCGTGGCTCGACCAAGCTCGACTGGGAAGTCGAAATCGCCGCCATCATCGGCACCCGCGCCAAATATGTCAGCGAGGCCGATGCTCTCAATCACGTCGCCGGCTACTGCGTCTGCAACGACGTCTCCGAGCGCAATTTCCAGATCGAGCGGCTCGGTCAGTGGACCAAGGGCAAATCGCACGACACGTTTGGACCGGTAGGCCCGTGGCTGGTGACCAAGGATGAAGTGCCCGACGTGCAGAAGCTGTCGATGTGGCTCGACGTCAACGGCCAGCGCCGCCAGACCGGCTCGACCTCGACCATGATCTTCTCGATGGCGAAGTGCATTTCCTATGTCTCGCAGTTCATGACGCTGCTGCCTGGCGACATCGTCACCACGGGCACCCCGCCCGGCGTCGGCACCGGCATGAAGCCGCCGCAATTCCTCAACGTCGGCGACGTCGTCACGCTCGGCATCGAAGGGCTCGGCGAACAGCGCCAGGAAATCATCGCGGCCTGAGTACGGCGCGAAACTCGTACAACGCGTCATGGCCGGGCTTGTCCCGGCCATCCACGTCTTTCTCCTGACAGCAAGAACGTGGACGCCCGGGACAAGCCCGGGCATGACGGAGGAAACATCGAAGGAATAATAAAATGAAACTCACCTTCTCCCCCGCCTCGCCGTTCGCCCGAAAGGTCCGCATCGCCGCGATCGAGACCGGGCTGATCGACAAGATCGAATTCACCCCCGCGACCGTCGC
>Ga0268266_10001257_pt1 | contig 30973 bp, 31 predicted proteins | sample KBSS13metaG_FD_190356 | JGI IMG/M metagenome (GOLD analysis project Ga0268266, IMG submission 190356) | Switchgrass rhizosphere microbial communities from Kellogg Biological Station, Michigan, USA - KBS S1-3 metaG (SPAdes) (version 2) | ecosystem: Host-associated > Plants > Roots > Rhizosphere... | reverse complement strand
CTTCCAGGCCTTTCCCGAGGCTGAGCTGACCGGCTACAGCGTCGACAAACAACGGAGTGCGTGACTTGCCCGATCTCAATGACATCATGCGTATGGCCCAGGAGGCCCAGACCAAGCTGATGGAAGCGCAGCAGAATCTCGACAAGATCGAGGTCGAGGGCGTGTCCGGGGGCGGGCTGGTCAAGATTCGCGCCTCGGCCAAGGGCCGCATCATCCGCGTCGACATTCACGAGAGCCTGCTGGTCGCGTCCGAGAAGCAGATGGTCGAGGATTTGATCGCTGCCGCGATCAACGATGCGCGCGGCAAGGCCGACCAGGCCGCCGAGGCGGCGATGCGCGAAGTGACCGGCGGCATGCAGCTCCCGCCGGGCTTCCAAATGCCCTTCTGATGGCGCAGGCCGCCCAGCTGGGGCCGGCGTTCGTCCATCTCGGCCCGGTGTGGCGGACGGCCTTCTGGGCCACTTATGCCGGCTGGGCGATCGTCGAATTGTCGATCTGGTCGCGCGACCGGGCGCGGGTGAAAGGGGAGCGGGCGGACCGCTTCTCGATGCTCGCCATCGTCCTCGGGATCACCGCCGGCATCTTCGTCGCCTTCTCCGCGACGGGCATCCGCGCCACGCGAATCGCCGCGCCGGACGCGCTGGTCGTCGGCCTCGGCATCGCCTTGATCTGGGCGGGGATCGTCTTCCAGCTCTGGGCGGTGCGGACGCTCGGCCGCTTCTTCCGGGTCACGGTGACCACGCAGGACGATCACCGGCTGATCGACACCGGCCCGTACCGGCGCCTCTCCAATCCCTCCTATACCGGCGCGATGGTCACCATGGCCGGGATCGGCCTGGCGATGGGCAATTGGGCTTCACTCGCCGGCATCCTGATCTGCGCGGGGCTGGGCTTCGCCTGGCGGATCCGGGTCGAGGAGGCGAGCCTCAGGGCGCGCTTCGGCGCAGAGTTCGACGTCTATCGCAAGGCGCGCTGGGCGCTGGTCCCGCCCGTCTGGTGAGCGCTTATTCGTAAACGCAGCGGTCCAGCCCGTCGCGGGCGACCTGGGCCATGCGGCGCTGGATGATATTGCCGTAGCGGCGGGTGAAGCCGGCCGGGTCGATCGCCTCCCGGCGCTTCGGCAGCGGCAGGATCGCGGCGAGGCGGGCGGCCTCGTCGGGCGTCAGCCGCGAGGCGTCATGGCCGAAATAACGCTGCGCGCCGGCATTGACGCCGTAGGTGCCGATCCCGGTCTCGGCGACGTTGAGATAGACCTCCATGATCCGCCGCTTGGACCAGGTCGTCTCCATCAGGAAGGTGAACCAGGCCTCCAGGCCCTTCCTGAAATAGCCGCCGCCCTGCCAGAGGAACGCGTTCTTCGCGGTCTGCTGGCTGATCGTCGAGCCGCCGCGCACGACCCTGTTGCCGGTCTCGTTACTGCGCATCGCCGCCTCGATCGCGTCATAGTCGAAGCCACTGTGCTGGCAGAATTTGCCGTCCTCCGCCGCGATCACGGCGCGGACCATGTTGCGGTCGATCCGGTCGATCGACATCCACTGCCGCGTATTGCCATTGCCGTCGAAGAGCTGCGTCAGCGTGATGGGCGGCGCGACGAAGCGGTAGAGGATGACCCAGAGAAGGCTGAACAGAATGAAGCCGAGGATGGAAAGACCCACCCATTTCAGGATGCGCCAGATCAGGCTCCGCCGCTTCTTGGGCGGCTGCTCATCGGCGACGGGCGCGGGCTCGGCAAGCGGTACTGTACTGGCCATCCGCATCGTTTAGCGGGCAGGCGCGCTGCTCCGCCAGCCGGAATCGCGGGCGCGGCGCTCGGCCGCATCGTCATAAGGCTCGCCCGCCATCATCTCCTGCGCCGCCTGCTGAACCACCAGATTTTCGCTGCCCGCCTGGCGATAGTCGCTACGCTGCGGTCCGCTGCCGGCCGCGGTCATCATCACCTGCCAGCCGGGATCTCCCCGGCAGGCAATGCCCGCTGCGGCCTGGCTGTCGAAGGTCCGGCAGGCGCGGCCGTCATTGTTCCGGAACGTAACGCCGATCCGGGTCGCCACATTCTGCGGCTGGGCGGAGGCGAGGCGGGTCTCCAGCGCCTCGGCCAGCTCGCCCTGCGCCACCATCGTGCCGCCCTCGACGCCGAACGGACCCACGGCCGGCGCCGGCGCGAGCAAAGTGCGGCCGATGACGAGGCCGAGCACGAGCGTCGCCGCCAGCGCGGTGAGGGTCTGCCAGAGCGGCCGCGCGGTCCGGGGTGCCGCAGGGAAGGGGACGACGTTGGTCTCCAGCATCGTCCGGAAGCGCTCGGGAATCTCCTCGTCGGCGGTGGGGCCATAATGCGCATTCAGGCGGTCGCGGAGGCGCTGCTGGTGTTCGATGCGCGCCTGCAGCGCCGGGTCGCCGGCCGCCGCGCGCTCGACCCGGGCGCGGTTCACCTCGTCCAGCTCGCCGTCGACAAAGGCCATCAGCATGTCGTCGTCGATCGTCATCATGCCGCCTCCAGCATCTGCGCCAGCGCCTGCCGGCCGCGGGTCAGCCGCGAGGTCAGGGTGCCGATCGGGATGTCGAGCAGTTCGGCCGCCTCCCTGTAGGCGAGCCCCTCGACAAGGACGAGCGCGATCACTTCGCGCTGCTCGGCCGACAGATGCTCCATCGCCCGGTCGACGGCATGCATCTCCGCCCGCGCCTCGATCTCGTTCTGCATATCAACGCCGATCATTCCACCATCCTCTTCGGGCGCGAAAGTGCGGGCGCGGCGGGTGCGGCTGCGCACCTCGTCGATCCAGCAATTGCGCACGATCCGCATTGTCCACGAATCCAGCCTCGTCCCCGGCGCCCATTGCGCCTGCGCCTTCAAGGCCCGCTCCAGCGCCACCTGCAGCAGGTCGTCCGCATCCGCCGCATCGCGGGCAAGCGCGCGCGCAAACCGGCGCAGCCGGGGCAGCAGCGTCAGCAGCTCGCGCTCGAAAGCCTGCAACAGGCGACTCCTCGTTCGATGGAGGAAACGGCGGCCGGCGCACGTTTCCTCCCCTGTGCTGGAAAAATATGTCATGATTCTACCGATGACCATCCTCCGCCGCTGGCGCCCGGCTCTGGCCGGCGCGCTCCTGCTGGCTTCGGCCGGGGCCAGCGCGCAACTGTTGCCGGGCGGGCGGGTTCTGCCCTTGCCCTCGGCACCGAGCGTGCCGCGCGTGGGCGAACGGCTTGGCGACCCCACCCATGGCGCGATCGACCCGGTCACAGGGCGCCTCGATCCGCTCCGGGCCAGCGTCAGTGAGCTGGCGGCGGCGCGGGTGTCGCGGCTGGAGGAACTGGTCCGCAGCAATCGCGAACGGCTGGAGATGACCGATCTCGGCCCCGCCGTGCGCGGCGAAGTGATTGCCATCGATCCCGATCCGGCCGCGCTGGAGGCGGCTCTGGCTGCGGGCTTCACGCGCCTGACCGAGGACCAGATCGAGGGGCTGGACATCAGGTCGGTGAAGCTCGGCGTGCCGCGCGGCTGGTCGGTGGACCGGGCGCTTTCCCGGCTGCGCCGGCTGGTACCGGCCGGCCAGTTCACGGCCAACAATCTTCACGAGCAGAGTGGCGCTGCCGAAAGCGCGGGCGACGCCGCGCTCGCGCAGGGTGGCGGGGGTGGCGGCGCGGCGATCGGCGTGATCGATGGCGGCGTCGCCGCGCATCCGGCGCTCGGCCGCACGATCGAGCAGCGTGGTTTCGTCAATGGCGCGCCGCGAGCGAGCGCGCACGGGACGGCGGTGGCCTCGCTCATCGCGGGGCAGGGCAGCGTTCGTGGCGCGTCACCGGGCGTGTCCCTGCTGGTCGCGGATGTGTTCGGGGCCGATCCGGCGGGGGGCAATGCGCTGGCGCTGACGAGGGCGCTGGGCTGGATGGTCGCGCGCCGCGTGCGCGTGGTCGCGGTGAGCCTCGTCGGTCAGGCCAACCCGCTGGTCGAGCGCGCGGTAGCGCAGGCGCGGGCGCGCGGGACCTGGGTGGTCGCCGCGGTCGGCAATGACGGCCGCGCCGCGCCGCCCGCCTTTCCCGCCTCCTATCCGGGCGTGATCGCCGTGACCGGCGTGGACGGCCGCGGCCGGGTACTGATCGAGGCGGGACGGGCGCTGCATCTCGATTATGCGGCGCCGGGGGCGGACATGGGCGCGGCGGGTCTGCGCGGCGCGGTCGTGCCCGTGCGCGGTACCTCCTTCGCCGTGCCTCTGGTGGCGGGCCGGCTCGCCCAGCATATCCGGGCCACCAATGTGCTCGCCAGCCTCGACGGCGAGGCGGCGCAGCGCGGCGCCCGTGGCGTCGGCCGTGGTGTGCTCTGCGCCGCCTGCCGGACCGCGCCGCCCGGCGGCGCGCGGCGCTGATTTCGCGCGCCTGGGATTAAGTCGCGCCCGGCAGCCGTTTTCCTCTCGAGAGCCCGTGGATCTGGGCTCATCACAAGAGGAGAATCAGTGTGAAGCTTGCACTCAAGATCGCGGCCGTTTCGGCCATCTTCATCGCCGCGCCGGCAGCGGCCCAGCTTGGTGGTGCTCTTGGCGGCGGCCTCGGCGGGGGCCTTGGCGGCGGTTCGGGCAGCCTCGGCGGCAATCTGGGCGGCCGCTTTGACCGTCCGGACCTGGGCGGACCGGTGCGCGGCACTTTCGACAACACCCGCAACGCGGCCCGCAACGGCCGGGACAATCTGCGCAACACCACGCGCCAGGCGCGTGACGATGCGGCGATGACGGCCGGCAATGCCCGGGCCAACGTGGCCAATACCGCGCGGGGCGGTGTCGCCGACGCGCGCCAGACCGCGCAGGGCGCTAAGCCCGATCTCTCCGGCCTTGATGTCAGCGGCAGCGCTTCGGGCAATGCCAGCGGTGCTGCCTCGCGCGGCAACCGCTCGGTGTCCGGCAGCGCGAGCGGGTCGGGCCATGGCTCGGCATCGCGCGCCAGCCGCTCCGCCTCGGGCAATGCCAATGGCAATGGCGCGGCGAGGGTTCAGCGCACGCCGCACAATGCGGATTCCAGCATTCAGTAAACGGCCACTTTTCCTCCGGTCGTTTGGGAAGGCCCGGGGTTTCGGCTCCGGGCCTTCTTCTTTATGGCGAACCGGGTTAGGCCGTCGCCGATGAACCCGGTCTTCGCGAACCTGCCGACTTCGATCTTCGAAGCCATGTCGATGGCGGCGCGGGAGCGGGGCGCGGTCAATCTCGGCCAGGGCTTTCCGGATTTCGGCTGGCCCGACGACGTGGTCGCAAGGGCGGCCGAGGCGCTGACCGGCGCCGCCAGCCAATATCCGCCGATGCGTGGCCTGCCGGAGCTTCGGGAGGCGGTCGCGGTCCATTATAACCGGCACCAGGGCCTGAGCCTGACCGCCGAGCAAGTCATTATCACCTCGGGTGCGACCGAGGCGATCGCGGCCAGCCTGCTCGCCCTGATCGCGCCGGGCGACGAGGTGGTGCTCTTCCAGCCGCTCTATGATGCTTATCTGCCTTTGGTGCTGCGCGCCGGGGGTGTGCCGCGGCCGGTGCGCCTGACCCCGCCGGGCTGGCGGATCACAGAAGAGGCGCTGGCGGCGGCGTTCACGCCGAACACCCGACTTGTCGTGTTCAACAACCCGCACAACCCAACCGCGCGCGCCTTCGACCGGGAGGAGCTCGAACTGCTCGCCCGCTTCTGCGTCGACCATGATGCGATGGCGGTGTCCGACGAGGTCTGGGAGCATGTGATGTTCGACGGCCGGGCGCACCTGCCGCTGAGCGCGATACCGGGCATGGCGGAGCGGACGGTCAAGATCGGCTCGGCCGGCAAGATCTTCTCGCTGACCGGCTGGAAGGTGGGCTGGGCCGTGGCGGCGCCGGAGCTTGCCGCGCAGGTGGCGCGGGCCCATCAGTTCGTGACCTTCACCACCCCGCCCAATCTGCAGGCTGCGGCCGCCTACGGGCTCGGCAAGGCCGATGCGTACTTCGCGTCGATGCGGGCACGCTTCCAGAAGGCGCGGGACCTTCTCGCCCGCGAAGTCCGCGCTTTGGGCTACAAGGTGCTGCCGGCCGAGGGGACCTATTTCCTCAATGTCGACCTGACCGCCTCGGGCATCGGCGCGGACGACATGACCTTCTGCACCCGCGCGGTGGAGGAATGCGCGGTGGCGGCGATCCCGCTCTCGGCCTTCTATGCCGAGGCGCCGGTGACCAATGTCGTGCGCCTGTGCTTCGCCAAGCAGGCGGAGACGATCGAGCGAGGGTTGGCCGGGCTCGCCAAAGCGCGGGCGCTGATGGGCTGAAACTATACAAGCTATACACGACGAGCCCTCGTTCGAGGGTCGGTCTCAAGAGGCCGATTGACTCATTTCGATAAATAGCTAAATATCGAATCATGAGCGGTGTGTTCAAGGCTCTTGCGGATCCGACCCGGCGACAGGTGCTGGCGCATCTGCGCGAGCGGCCGATGAGCGCGGGCGAGCTGGCCGACCGGTTCGACGTCTCCAAGCCGACCATGTCCGCCCATTTCACCGTGCTGCGCGAAGCCGGGCTGATCGATGCCAGCAAGCACGGCAAATCAATCATCTACCGGCTGCGCATGTCGGTGCTCGAAGAGACGCTGATGGAGCTCGCGCGGGCGGTTGGCCTCGACATGACGCGGCGCGACCCGCTCGCCTCACCCACAGACAAGGAAGAGAAGGCATGACGGAGAAACAGAAGCAGCTGTGCTGGTCGATCGCGGGAGCGGCGGTGCTGATCCTGTTGCCGCTTGCCGCGATCGCGGCCCGCAGCCTGGGGCTGATCGACGATCCGGATCGCGACCTGCCGGGCCGGCTCTACGGCGTCGCCGCCGGCCTGATCATCGCCGCCTACGGCAATATCGCGCCGCGCAAGCTGATCCGCCTCGATCCGGACTCGCCCCGCTTCGCCCGCAAGCAGGCCGCGATCCGCTTCTCCGGCTGGGTCTTCGTCCTCGGCGGTCTCGCCAATGCCGCGGTCTGGGCGTTCGTCTCGCCGATCGACCTCGCGGCCGCCTTGTCCATGGTGCCGCTCGCCGCCGCCCTGATCCTCACGGTCGCGCGCTGCGCCCGCCTTCGCATGGAGAAAGCATGAAACGCCTGTTCGCTCTTGCCGCCTTGCTGTTCGCGGCCCTGACCGCGTCGCCCGCCGCCGCGCAGCCCGCGCCGAACTGGAGCGGCGATTGGCACGGCACGGTCGTCCTTCCCGGCGGGCAGTTGCGGGTGATCGTGACGATCAGCGCCGCGCCCGGCGGCGGTTTTGCCGGTCAGCTGGAGAGCATCGACCAGGCACCGGGACAGAAGCTACCGATGGAGAGCCTTGCGGTCACGGACGGGCGGCTGACCTTTTCGATGCCGGCGCTGCGGATCAGCTATGAAGGGCGCTGGGATGCGGCGCATAACCTGTTCGCCGGGACGCTGACGCAGAATGGCCGCGCGACCCCCCTCGAACTGGCGCGCGGCGCCGGGGCGGCGCAGGCGCGGATCGAGGGCCTCGACGGCATCTGGGACGCACGGATCACCCGAAACGGCGCCGAGCTGCGGCTGATCCTGCGCGTCGTGACCAGTGCGGCCGGCACGGTCGCTTTGTTCGATTCGCCGGACATGATGACGAGCGGCATGGCGGTCACCGGGCTGGCGCGCGAGGGGCAGAACGTGCGCTTCGCGGTGCCGGCGGGCGAGTCGCGCTTTGCCGGCACGCTGAGCGCGGACGGGCGGCAGCTGAGCGGCCGCTGGACCCGCGAAGGCAATCCCGATCTCGAGACCGTGTTCCGGCGGCGCGATGCGGCTGCGGCGGCCGCGCGCCGCCGCCCGCAGGAGCCGCGCCCGCCTTTCCCCTATCGCAGCGAGGAGGTGAGCATTCCCAATACGCGCGCGCCGGGCGTGACGCTCGCCGGCACGCTGACGCTGCCGCAGGGCAGGGGGCCGTTCCCCGCCGCGATCCTGATCTCCGGTTCGGGCGCGCAGGACCGCGACGAGAGCCTGATGGGGCACCGCCCCTTTGCGGTGCTCGCCGATCATCTCACCCGGAACGGCATTGCCGTGCTGCGCTATGACGATCGCGGCACTGCCCGGTCGACGGGCACCTTCCGTGGCGCGACCTCGGCCGATTTCTCGACCGATGCGGCGGCGGCCTATGCCTTCCTGCGCGGACGGCCGGAGATCGCCGAGAATGCGATCGGCTATATCGGGCATAGCGAGGGCGGCCTAATCGGCCCGCTCGCCGCGGCGGAAAGCCCGGGGCTCGGTTTTGTCGTGCTGCTCGCCGGGCCAGGAGAGCGCACCCGCGACCTGCTCGAGGCGCAGCGCCGGGCGATCGGCCAGTCCATGGGGATGAGCGCGGCGGAACTGGACCAGGCGGGGCTGATCAATGCCCGCCTGCTCGACATCTCCGCCGGCGACCTGCCCCAGGGCGAGGCCGAGGCGGCGATGCGCGCCGTGATGAGCGACCCGGCTCTGGCCCGCGCCATCCCGCCGGCCCAACGCGACCTCATGTCGGGGCGGGTGCTCGATCCCTGGTTCCGCTGGTTCCTGCGCTACGATCCGGCACCGGCGCTCCGGGCGCTGCGCATGCCGGTGCTGGCGCTGAACGGCTCGCTGGACCGGCAGGTGCTCCCGGCCGCGAACCTTGGCGGCATCCGCGCGGCGCTGGCCGGCAACCCGGATGCGACGGTGACCGAGCTGCCCGGTCTCAACCACCTCTTCCAGACCGCTCGGACCGGCGGGATCGGCGAATATGCCGAGATCGAAGAGACGATGGCGCCGGTGGTGCTGGAGACAGTGACGGGGTGGATCCGGGCGCGGTTCGCGGCGCGTAGGTAAAACCCCGGCGCGCAGGAGGGGACCTTAGTCCGAATAGAACCCTCGATCATGGCGACGGCCGGGAGTAGTCGGACATGGTTTCAGTGCTACCGGGTCGCAAATTGACTTGAGTAGAATTGTGTATGAAACATTCGTCCTCACCCGGGGGGATGAAATGGCTCAGGGTGCCGAGACAACTGAAGTAGAAAGAACCGAGTGTCCGTTTTGCGCGGAACTCATTTCCGTGCGGGCCAAGAAATGCCGGTTCTGCAACGAGATGATCGATCCGGTCCTGCGAAAGGTTGACGAGGTATCTCGGTCTTCCGAGCGGTCTTCCAATGTTTATATGAACGCAGCCGTTGGCACGGCCTCGCGCCACCCGTTCCCGCATGGGGCGCATATTTTGGGTAGCTTCCTGACGCTCGGCCTTTGGCTTCCGGTATACTTGCTGTTGTTTCTCGTCAGGAATCGCGCAGCCTATTATTGAACACGTCACCCGCCGCGAAGCTTGTCGTCTTCCCTGTAGCGCGTCTCGATGAAGCGGCTTTGCGTGTCGAAGTCGGTCTGCACCTCGCTGCAGCAGCGCTCGCGCAGATGGTCCATTTCGTCGGCAACGATGTTCATGCTCTCGACGAAGCGGCGGCTGCTCTCCGCATTCGAGGCGCGCGACTGGTCCGGCAGGGCCAGGTAGGAATCGACGAGCTGCGGCAGATGCTGGCCGATCAGGCGGCGGATTTCGCCGGACAGGGCTTCGTCCTTCGGGCCGAGATCATGGAGATGCGGCTGGATGTCGCGCAGGCCGGCCATGATCCGGTCGGCGGAGGGGAGGGCGCGGCCGGGCAGCGCGTCGCAGCTTTCGAGCATGGCCTCCTCGACGCGGGCCGCGAGGTCGGGAAGCGGCAAAGTGTCCGGGGTCAGCCGCGCCTCTTTCTCCATGCGGCGGGCATGGCGGGTCGGCTGGAACATCAGCACGACGGCGATCATCACGAGCGCGAGCAGCGCCATGGTCCAGAGCAATTCGCTCAGGGGTGAGAAGAAGGCGAAGCCGACCAGGGCGACCAGCAGCACGGTGAAGACAATTGCCGACCGCTTCGCCCGGCGGCCATATTCCTCCCAGCGGCGCTGGGCCCGACGGCGCTTCGCGGTGCGGCGGGTCGGCGAGCCGATCGCGCGGCGCAGGAAATCCTCGGTCTCGTAAAGGACGCGCTCGAGCTCGAAGCTCATCTCATTCGCTCCGGATCGGGCCGTCTTCGCGATAGCGGTTCTCGATGAACCGGCCCTGGGTCTGGAAGGCGTCGACATCGTCGCGGGCCAGCTTGCGGCCCAAGTCGTCGAGCGCGGTGCTGGCGGCGTCCAACCCCTGGACCAGGCGCTCGTCCACATTCAGGCCCTCGCCGTCGCGCTCGGCGCGATATTCGCCGGGGACGCGCTCATAACGGTCGATCAGGTCTGGCAAATGCTTGCCGAGCAGGCGGCGGGCGTCCTGGGCGAGCGGATCGAGCACGGCCATGTCCGACAGCTGGCTTTCGAGCATGGGGAGCTGCGCGCTGATCGCGTCGGCACGGCGGGCGGCGGCGAGCGGCAAAGCGTGGCGCTTTCGGGCCAGCAGATCGCCAAGCCGACGGACCACCGCCTGGTTGGTCATGCTGTCTTCATAGGCCGGGACCGGCTTCTCGCGCGGGCGGGAGAAAGCGATCACCGCCATGATCACGAGCGTCACGATCACGACCGAGAAGAAGCCGCCGAGGCCGATGCCGCCGAGCACGAGGCCGGCTATGGTCGTGCCGATGATGGCGAGCACGGCCACGATGCCGACGCTCACCGTCTTCTGGATCAATTGGGTGCGGGTCAGGGGCTTGCGCGGCCGGGCCGCGGCGGGGCCACGCTCGGCGCTGATGCGGTCGTGCCGGTGCACGACCTCATCCAGCCTGGCGATAACGCGGTTGACCTCGTCCGTGTCGCTCATCGGGCGCCGGCTTTCCTCTCTATTCGATCGCGGTCAGCGGATTGCTGCTGTCGGCTGCGGTGCCGAGCCGGCGATTCTGCTCCACGCCCTCGGCGCGGGCGATATAGCCCTTCGACTTCTCGACCTCCTTGCCGAGCTGATCGACGGTCTGCTTCATGTTGCCGAGCGCCTCGATCTTGAAGCGGTCGATCGTGTCCATCGTGTCGTAGATATTCTGGAAGGCGCGCTGCAGCACCTCCAGCGGGATGGTCGCGGAGGCCGCCTGCTTGTGGATCTCGGCCGACTGGCTCTTGAGCAGTTCGCCCGTGGATTCGATCATGTTCGCAGTGGTGGTGTTGAGCGCGGTGATCTGCTCCAGCACCAGCTTCTGGTTGGTCAAAGCCTGGGCGACGGTGACAGCGGTGCGGAGCGCGGCGACGGTCGTGGTCGAGGCACGGTCGACGCCCTTCACCAGCTCGACATTGTTCTTCTTGACCAGATCGAGGGCAAGATAGCCCTGCACGGTCACCGCCATCTGGGTGAGCAAATCGGTGGTGCGCTGGCGGGTATAGAAGAGTGCCGTCTCGCGGATCGCCTTGGCTTTGGCGGGATCGGTCGCGTCCAGCTCGTTTGCCTTGTTCTCCAGCGCGGCGTCCATTGCCTTGGAGATGTGGATCATCTGCTCCAGCTTGCCCATGGTCTTCCACAGGTTCGCGCGCTCCACGTCGATCGCGGCATTGTCCATCAAGAGCTCGTCCTTGCCCGAGGCAAGCGCGGCGAGGATTTTCGAGATGTGAGTCTGCGAGGACTGGTATTTCATGAAATAATTGCGGAGGCCCCCGCCCCAGGGGATGAAGCCGAACAATTTGCGCGGCTTGATGCCCCGGCCGGGATCGAGGTCCTCGACCGTGCGGCGGAGCGACACCAGGTCGGCGCCGATGCCGGTGTCCTTGTCGATCGCCTTGACCGGCCGGTCGAGGAACCGGTTGGAGGCGCTGGCCGCTTCGCTGATCTCCTTGCGGCCCATCGTGGTCAGCTGATCGACCTTCTTGCCGAATTCGGGGCTGTTGGCGTCAAGCGCGACGAGCTCGGCGACGAAGCCGTCGACCTTTTCCTCGAGTTGGGTCTTTTGTTCTTCTTTCAACGGCACGAGGCCGGCGGCCTGCTCGGCCTGGACCGACTGCAGCGGCGCGGGCGGCTCAAGCGTGAGCGTCTGCGCGCCGGCTTCGGTGGTCTGGGTCTGCGTGGCCATCGTCTGTCCCCGTACAAATTTGTGGTCCCGGCGAGATTGGGGTGTCGCGGGCGGGAGTGCAAGGGATAACGTGTATTATTTTGGCAATACACTTTGCCACGAAAATGCCCGGAACCGGGGCTCCAGAGGCCTTTCTGCCGCAAAAGCGCCATCATGTTGAACCGCACCTTACAGTCCCGGTCAGGAAGCTGTCAGGGACCGGGCCGTAGGAACGGCGCATCAGGTTTCCGGGTCCGGCCAGTTGTGTATCGCCGGACCGGGTTGCGAAGAGCGCCCCGGCCCACCCCCTTGGCCGGGGCGTTTTTCTTTGCGCGCTCAGGATGATGCGCCGGCTCTCCGTTCAGATCCCATGCAGGTGGCCGGGCGCAGAGCGGCTCGTCATTCGGGTTGGGGAGTTTCAGACCATGCGCATCCTTCTGGCCGGCGCCGCCGCTGCCTTCGCTTTCGCTGCAACGCCGGCCCTGGCCCAATATGGCGGAAGCCCGCAGGAGCAGGTCGAGGGCGCCGCGGGCGCGGACGAAGCGGCTGCGCCGCAGGATGACGAGGAGGTCATGGCCCAGGACGCGGACGGCGAGGATTATGCCTTGGCAGACATCGACGCGGACGGGGACGGGGACGTGGATGCGGATGTCGACGCCGATCTGGATGCGGATGCCGGGGATATCGCCGGCAAGGCCCAGGCTGTGGGCGACGAGGCCGGTGAGGTCGGGGAGCCGGACGAGATTGCTCCGCCCGAGCAGGGCGCGACCTGGCAAAGCGAGGACGGCCGCGCTTATTGCCGCCGCTCCGACGGCACCACCGGCCTGGTGGTCGGCGGCGGCGCCGGCGCTTTGGTCGGCCGCGGCATTGACGGCGGCCGCAACCGCGGCGTGGGCACGGTCATCGGCGCCATTGCCGGCGCTTTGATCGGCAGCGCGGTCGAGCGCAGCGCCAGCGAGCAAAGCTGCCGCTAAGGGAACCGCGCCCCGATTCCTGCTTTTGCCGTCACGAAGCGGGCGGCTATGGAGGCCGCCTCAGCAGGAGTCGCCGTGTGAAGAAGCTTGTCCTTGCCAGTGCCGCGCTCGCCGCCCTTTGCGGCGTTGCTTATGGCCAGCGCCCCGCGCCCAATGCCGCCCAGACGATCCAGGCGCGGCAAGCCAATTACAAGCAGATGGCCGGCGCGCTGAAGGGGATCAGCGATCAGCTTCGCGCCGGCAGCCCCGACATCGCGCAGATCCGGCCGCGCGCCGCCTTGCTCGCGGACCGGTCGGTGCATGTGCTGCGCTGGTTCCCGCACGGGACCGGGCCTGAGGCGCGGGTCCGGACGCGGGCCAAGGCCGAAATCTGGTCCGATGCCGCGGGCTTTCGCAATGCGGGCGCGACCTTCGTGGTCGCGGCGCGGGCGCTGAACGGCGCCGCGCAGGCCGGCGACATCGCCCGCATCCGCGCCGCCCTGCCGGCGGTGCAGCGTTCCTGCGGCGGCTGCCACGACAATTTCCGGGCGCCCGAGCAATAATGGCCTCGGGGCCCAAAGTCGGGGTCTGGGACCTGCCGGTCCGGCTGTTCCACTGGTCGCTCGTGCTGCTCGTCCCCGCTTTGTGGTGGACCGCCGAGACGGGCCGGATGGACCTGCACATCCTGCTCGGCGAAATCATGCTCGGGCTGATCCTGTTCCGCCTGTTCTGGGGCCTGTTCGGCAGCTCGACCGCGCGCTTCGCCCGCTTCGTGAAGGGGCCGGCGGCGGTGTTGCTTTACCTGCGCGGCGGCGGCCGGGCGACGGGGCACAACCCGCTGGGCGGCTGGAGCGTGGTGACGATGCTGCTCGCATTGTCCGTTCAGGTCGGGCTCGGCCTGTTCGCGTCGGACGAGGATGGCATCTCTTATGGCCCGCTCTCCGGCCATATGCCGGACTTGGAGAGCGCGCATGAGATTGCGGAGCGGCACGAGACCTTCTTCTGGGTGCTCGTCGCCCTGATCGCGCTGCATGTGGCGGCGATCCTCTATTACAGGCTGGTGAAACGTGACGATCTGGTCACACCGATGGTGACCGGCCGGGCGCCTGCGGGCGCGGCGGGGGAGGCGATGTTGCCGGCGCCGCTCTGGCGGCTTCTGCTGGCCGCGGGTCTTGCGGCGGGACTGACCTATGTGGTGATCACCTTCTTGTAAGCTCCCGTTCATTTTCTACATGCTTACGTGTCGTAGGGACATAACACGGGGCGGGACGTGAGCAGTCGATTCACCATCATGGATCATCATGTCGACCGGGCGCATGACGCCCAGGTCGCGAGCGCTGGCAAGCTGGTCCTGTCGCGGCTGCCGCCGGGCAACGGCGTCGTCCCGGCCACCGCGCCGACGCTGAAGCTGATCCTGGAGGGCGAGGCCCGCTACGCCTTTGACGGGCGCACCTTCACCGTCCGCGCCGGCGAATATCTCTATCTGGACGCCGGCACCTCCTGCGTGGTCGACAATCGCTCGACCACGGTCGGCCTCTGCCTTGGTGTGGCGCGAGAGGCGCGCTTCGTGGGCGTGGACGGCGCGGATGCGCACGATCCGGTGCTCGGCCGGTCTCTGGTCCTCTCCGCGCGGGCGAGCGCCATGGGCCGCACGCTCGAACATTATGGCCGGCAGATCGCCAGCGACCCCACATTGGGCGATGCCCTGGCCGGGGAACTGGTCGCGACCGTCGAATATGCGATTGCCGAGCCGCTGGCCCAGAGCCGGGCCGCGATCGACGGGCTGAAGGCGGCCAAGCCCTCGACCCGGCGCGAGCTCTACCGGCGGCTGGAGCGGGCGCGGGGCTTCCTGCACGACCATCACGACCGCAACGTCACTCTGGGCGAAATGGCGTCGATCGCCGGTCTCTCGCAATTTCACCTCGCGCGCTATTTCAAGGCCGCGTTCGGGCAGGCGCCTATCTCCTATCATCGCGACCTGAGGCTGGCGCGCGCCGCCGATCTGCTCCGCGAGGGCCACAGCGTGGCGGTTGCCGCGGAGGCGACGGGCTATTCGGACCAGGTGGCGCTCAGCCACGCCTTCCGCCGCCGCTACGGCGCGCCGCCGCAGAGCTGGACGCAGCAGCGGCTGGCGTCCTAAACCTCCGGCAGCTTTTGGTCGGCCAGGCCCCAGCCCTGCAGCTTTCTTGAGCTTGCCCGGTCGAGCAAGCTGGCCGCATCCTTCACCGAGAAGACATGGCCCGAGGCCATGTCGTCCAGTTCTTCCCAATTGACCGGGGCCGCGACCGGGGCGCCTTCGCGGGCGCGGGCGGAATAAGGCATGATCGCGGTCGAGCCGCGCTGATTGCGCAGATAATCGATGAAGATAAGCCCCTTGCGCTTCGCCTTTGAGAGCTCGGCGGTGAACCGGTCCGGCTCGGCTTCGGCCAGAGCGAGGGCGAAGCGGCGGGCGAAATCCTTGACCTCCGGCCATTCGGCCTCGGGCGTCAGCGGGACGATGACATGCACGCCCTTGCCGCCGGTCAGCATAGGGAAGGTCTGCAGGCCCATGTCGGCGAGATGGCGGCGAAGGTCCTTCGCGGCCTTTTTCACCAGCGCGAAATCCAGGCCTTCGTCGGGATCGAGATCAAAGACGAGCCGGTCGGCTTTCTCGACATCGGCGACCTTCGCGCCCCAGCCGTGGAACTCGATCGTGCCCATCTGCACCGAGGCGATGAGGCCGGCCACGTCCTCGACATAGAGATAATCCTCCTCCGACCCGTCTTTCTCCTTGATCGGCACGTGGAGGACGTGCGGGCCGAAGGTGCCGCTGTCATGCTTTTGGAAGAAGCATTTCTTCGCCCGGCCCTGCGGGCAGCGGACCAGGCTGACGGGGCGGTTCATGGTCCAGGGAAGCATGATGGCGCCGACCGCCCGGTAATAAGCGGCAAGATCGCCCTTGGTGACCTTCGCGTCCGGGAAGATCACCCGGTCCGGATTGCTGATCGTCACGTCGTCCGTGGCGGGATCGGGCGTCTTCCGGGGCATTTCGGCCACCACCTCCTTCGCCTTCTTGTCGCCGCGCAGGCCGAGGAAGCTGGCGTGGCGGACGACCTTGTCGGCCGTGAACTCGGCGAAGGCAATCTCGGCGACCAGCTGCGGCCTGATCCAATGGGCGCCGCGGGCTTCGGCGCGGGGGGCGGGGGCCGGGGCCTCGTTAGTTGCCAGTTTATCGAAACGTTCGCGCAAATCGAGTTGAACGGAGTGAGAAAAACCGGTGCCGACCTTGCCGGCGTAGCGCAGCTTCCCACCCTCGTTGAGGCCGAGTAGCAGGGAGCGGAAGCCACGGCCCGTCTTGTCGCTTTCGGACCAGCCGAGGATAACGAATTCCTGGCGCAGGGTGCATTTGACCTTCAGCCAGTTCCTGCTGCGGGCGTGGCGATAGGGGGCGTCGGCCTTCTTGGCGATGATCCCCTCCTGGCCCGCCTGACACATCGCCTCGAAGAGCTGTTCACCCTTGCCGATGATGTGATCGGCATAGAGGATTTCCGGTGGGCGGCCCTTGCCGAGCAAGGCGGCGAGGCGCTGCTTGCGCTCGATATTGGGAAGCTTTTCAAGGCTCTTGCCGTCGATGTTGAGGGCGTCGAACAGGAAGAGGGTGAGGCCATGACCGCCCTCGGAGATCGCCTCCTGAAGGGCGGAGAAACGGGTATTGCCCTTCTCGTCCAGCGCGACGATCTCGCCGTCGAGCAGGGCGCTGTCGCATGGGATGGCCGCCGCGGCGTGGGCGATCTCCGGGAATTTGTCCGTCCAGTCGAGGCCGGTGCGGGTATATATTTTCGCCTGGCCGCCGGCGACCGCGAGCAGGCAGCGATAGCCGTCATATTTCATCTCGTGCAGCCAGTTGGCGCCGGCGGGGACGGCGTCGACCAGCGTGGCTTTCTGGGGCTCTCTGAACTTCGGGAATCCTCCCCGGAACGGGGAGGGGGACCGTCGGGAGGACGGTGGGGGGGTCGATGGCATTGAACCGGCCCCACCACCACGTCGCTGCGCGCCGCGGTCCCTCTCCCCGTTCCGGGGAGGAGCTTTCCCCGCCGCGATCTCGTCGAGCGTCCGGTTCGTGCTCACCGACCTTAAATATGTGTCGACCAGCCCGGTTGGGCTCCCCGCATGCGCATCGTTCACCTTCTTCAAAATCCAGCTCTCGTTCCGCTCCTTCCCGCGCGGCTTCATGCGGAACATCACCCATTCGCCCCGCATCCGCTCGCCATGGAGAGTGAAGTGGAGATGGCCCTCCTTCAGCGTCTTCACTGGGTCCTTGCCCGGCAAAGGCTCCCAGGTGCCGCGGTCCCAGAGCATCACCGTGCCGCCGCCATATTCGCCCTTGGGGATCGTGCCCTCGAAGGTCGCGTAGGACATGGGATGGTCCTCGGTGCGCACGGCGAGGCGGTTGTCGGCGGGATCGAGGCTGGGACCGCGGGTGACCGCCCAGCTCTTCAGCGTGCCTTCCAGCTCAAGCCGGAAATCATAATGGAGCCGGGTCGCGTCATGCTTCTGGACCATGAAGATCAGGTCCTTGGCGCGCGTCTTCGCCACCGTGCCTGCGGGCTCCGCCGTCTTCGCGAAATCGCGCATGCTGTTGTAGGTGGCGAGGGGGTCGGCGGCTTTGGCGATTTTAGCCACGATGCGAAACTCCGTTCGTCCCGAGCGAAGTCGAGGGGCGCTGGCACGACCGTCTCACGGCTGCCCCTCGACGACGCTCGGGACGGACGATTCTGGGCATTGCACCTAGGCTCTTTTCTTGGCGGGTGCGGTCTTCTTCGCCGGGGCCTTCTTCGCCGTCGCCGCCGGTTTCGCCTTCTTCTCGATCGACTGCTTCAGCGCCGCCATCAGGTCGATGACGTTGGAGCCCCGCTTCGGCTTCTCATCCTCAGCCTCGGTCTCGATCTTCGCGCCCTTCAGCTTGCGCTTCTTCTCGATCAGGTCGCGCAACGCATCGACATAGCGGTCGTGGAATTTGCCGGGGTCGAATTTCGATGCCTTCTTGTCGATCAAGGCCTCGGCCAGCTCCAGCATCTCCTCGTCCGGCCTCGCGTCGCTGATGTCGCGGAAATAGCCCTGCGCCTTCACCACCTCGTCGGCATAGCGCAAAGTCTCGAGCAAGATGCCGCGGCCGCAGGGCTTCAGGCTCACCACATATTCGCGGCCGCGCATGGCAAGCTGGCCGAGCGCCACTTTCTTCGTCTCGCGCAGTGCCTCGCGCAGTACGACGAAGGCCTCCTCGGCGAGATCGTCGGCGGGGACGACGTAATAAGGTTTCTCGTAATAAAGCGGGTCGATCTCATGCGCGTCGACGAACTGGGTGAGCTCGAGCGTCTTCTTGCTCTCCAGCTTCACCGCCTCCAGCTCGTCATCCTCAAGCAGGACATAATGGCCTTTGCTATACTCATAGCCTTTGACGATGTCCTCGGGCTCGACCGCGCCGATGCCGGGCACGACCTTCTCATATTTGATGCGCTTGCCGCTCGGCTCGTGGATCTGGTTGAACGCCACGGTCGCGCCCGAGCGGGTCGCCGAATAGATTTCCACCGGGATCGAGACCAGGGCCAGCCTGATCTGTCCCTTCCAGTAAGGCCGCGCGGCCATGAACATTCCTCCGCAAGATCGTATCGCAGGCGATTCAATCGTTGGAGGGAGGAGCGGTTCCCATCAGACCTTGGGACAGCGTCAAACGGGTGCGGAGAGACATGCTTGGGCGATGAGAGTGACGTGGCGCAGGTCCGTCCCGCAACAGCCGCCCAGCACATTGATCGCCGGGAAATGTTGGCGAAGGTCGCGATGCAGTGTGGCCAGCTCTGCGGGATCGCCAATGTCCAGTTCGGTCATCGCATCCAGTTCGGCATGGCTGCAGCGCGACGCATTGGCTCGCAGCCCCCGGATGCGCGCGGTCCACGTCGTACCGGGTTCGAGCGCCTGCCGGAAATGCGTCGGGTGCGCGCAGTTGATCATGAAGTAGGCCGGCGCTGCGCCGGTGGCGTCGTCCACCGCCTTGACCGCGTCGGCGAGCGTGTCACCGGTGGGGAGGCGGCCGTCCGTCTCGACGGTGAAGCTGATCGCGGACGGCGTGCCGAGCGCCTGCGCGGCGCGGGCAATGCCGATCGCTTCGGGGACGTTCGTCATGGTGATCGCCGAGAGCATATCCGCGCCGGCCCCGTGCAGGACCGTCGCCTGGTGCTGGTGATAGGCCTGGGCCTCGTCGACGCTCATGATCCGGCCGGGGTCATAGCCATCGCCGCGCGGGCCGAGGCAGCCGCTCACAATCACGTCCGGCACGGCATCGTGATACTCTTCCTGCAGCGCCTGCAGCAAAGCGACCGCATCGCGGTTCAGCTGGTCGAGCCCGTCGATGGAGAGGCCGAGGGGCTCCGCCCAGTCCGGGCCGGCCCGCCAGGTCGCGGTTTCCAGGACCAGGCCGCTGCCCATACGTTCGGCCAGATCCAGGAAGCCGCGAAAATAGTCGTTCAGGGCTTGCCGCCCCGCTTCGCTGGCGAGCAACGTGACCGACGCGAAATAGGGCAAATCGATGCCGCGGTTGAAAATCAGGTCTGTCTCAAGCCCGGCATCGGTGAGAAACGGTCGATCGAGCTGTGGCAGCGTGGCATCCCGCATCGCGAACCTCCCTATGCGTTGCAGGGCATCCTACCGGCGCCGTTCCATCGGCGCCACTAGACCGGGATCTCCGTCGTATATTTCACCTGCCTCAGCGCGAAATTGCTCGCCGCATTCGCCACGCTCGGGTGGGCCAGCACGCCTTGGCGGATGAAGCGGTCGTAATCGGCGACGTCCTTCACCGCGATGCGCAGCAGATAGTCCCACTCGCCTGACATGGCGTAGCATTCGACAATCTCCTCGCGCGCGCCGATGAAGGTCTCGAACTCGGCGCGGCTTTCCTGCGTCTGGCGGTTCATGCGGACCTGGCAAAGGACGTTGACGCTGCGGCCGAGCATGGCCGGATCGGCGAGGCGGACCGAGGAGCCCAGCACGCCGGCCCGCTCCAGTGCACGCACGCGGCGCCAGACCGAGGCGGGGGAGGCGCCTACGCTTTCGGCCAGGGTCGCGTGACTCTGGCTCGCATCACGCTGCAAGGCGCGGACGATTCGCCGGTCGACGCCATCGAGATGAAATTCTTCGCTCATGATTTCGGCATAACATGAAACATATGTTTCAAGGAATAATGAATTGCCGCGAAGTCTGGCGAGTCTTTGCGCCGAGGTTCGACTAGGACTATCGCAGCCACAAGCAGGAGGTGGCGCAGATGAGTGACGGTGTCGATGCGATGGTGAGGGAAGAGCAGCCGATCCTGTTCGACCGGCTGGAGCCGCAGGCGCCGGATCCTCTGCTCGCGCTCATCGGCCTCTATGCCGCCGATCCGCGCCCCGGGAAGATCGATGTCGGCGTCGGCGTGTTCAAGGACAGCGACGGCAACACGCCGATCCTGAAAAGCGTCAAGATCGCCGAGCAGCGGCTCTGGGAGACGCAGGAGACCAAGGCCTATATCGGCTCGCAGGGCGACGAGCGCTTCTGCCAGCTGATCCGGCCGATCGTGTTTGGTGACGCCGATCCGGGCGACCGGCTGGTCGGCCTGCAGACGCCGGGCGGCTGCGGCGCGCTTCGGCTCGGCGCCGAACTGGTCGCGCGGGCGAACCCCGCGGCGCGCATCTTCGTCGGCGAGCCGACCTGGCCGAACCACCAGCCGCTCATCGGAACGGCCGGCATCGAGCAGGTCGCCTATCCTTATTATCGCAAGGGCGAGAGCGGCATATTGTTCGACGAGATGATGGCGGCGCTGGGCACCGCCAGGGCCGGCGACCTCGTCCTGTTGCACGGCTGTTGCCACAATCCGACCGGCGCCGATCTCTCGCTCGACGAATGGCGAGCGGTGGCGGAGCTGGTCGCGCGGCGCGGCCTCGTGCCCTTCGTGGACATCGCCTATCAGGGGCTCGGTGACGGGCTGGAGGCGGATGCGCAGGGGACGCGGATCGTCGTCGAGGCGGCGGAGCAGGCGCTGATCGCGCAGAGCTGCGACAAGAATTTCTCCTGCTATCGCGACCGGCTCGGCTCGCTCTGGGTCAAGGGCTCGAGCGCCCGCGTTGCGGAGAGTGCGTTCAGCAATCTGCTGATCCTGGCGCGGACCATGTGGTCCATGCCGCCCGACCATCCCGCCGCGGTCGCGCGGATCGTGCTCGACGATCCGGAGCTGCGCGCCATGTGGGAGCGCGAGGTGGATTTCATGGGCGGCCGCATCCGCGAGATACGCGCGCGCCTGGCCGCGGTCGATCCGCGCCTGGCCTTTATCGGCGGGCAGAAGGGCATGTTCTCGATGATGCCGCTGACCCCGGCGCAGGTGCTGAAGCTGCGCGAGGACGAGGGGATCTACATGGCGGGCTCGGGCCGCTTCAACATTGTCGGCCTGTCGGACACCGAAGTGGAGAGCTTCGCGGCGACGGTCGTGGAGGTCCTGAATGGCTGAGGCGAAAACCCGCGCGGTGAAGACGGGGAAGAATCGGGCGAACACGCCCGACCCCGACTTCGACTGGCGGGAAGTCGCTTATCTCACCCATGTCAGCCGCGCGCTCGACCGGCTGGAGGAGAGCCGGCTCGTACCCGAGAAGAAAGTGCTCTACCAGTTCAGCGCGCGCGGCCATGACATGGCGCAGGTCCTGCTCGGCACGCGGCTCGATCATCCGCGCGACGGCGCCTGCGGCTATTATCGCTCGCGGCCTTTCCTGCTCTCGCTCGGCGTGGAGCTGGAGGATGCTTTGGGCTCGGCCATGGGCCGGGCAGGGGGCTATTCGGACGGGCGCGATATCGGCGTCGTCTTCAATTATCCCAATCCGGCCGGCTGCCCGGCGCTGCCGATGTGCGGCGGCGTCGGCGCGCAATATACGCCGACCGCGGGCTGGGCGCAGGCGATTACCTATTATCAGGATGTGCTCGAGGACGAGGGCTATGCCGGCGCGATCGCGGTCGTGCTCGGTGGCGATGCGAGCTGCGCGACCAACGGCTTCTGGGCGGCTTTGACCATCGCCACGACGCAGAAGTTGCCCATGCTCTTCTATGTCGAGGACAATCAGTACGGCATCTCGGTGCCCTCGACCTACCAGACGCCGGGCGGCGACATCGCGAAGAACCTCGCGAGCTTCGGAAATCTGCACGTCTTGTCTGGCGACGGCACCGAGCCGGCCGAGGCGGCGCGTTTGATCTCCGAGGCGACCGAATATGTGCGCGGCGGCTCCGGCCCGGCGTTGCTGCGGCTGACCGTGCCGCGGCTGCAGGGGCACAGCTTCCAGGACACGCAGGCCTATAAGAGCGAGGCGTTCGTCGCCTCCGAATGGGCGCGGGATCCGCTGCCGAAGCTGCGCTCCTATCTGGTCGGCTCGCTGATGGACGAGGCCGACTGGGACGCGATCGCGGCCGAGGCCGAGGAAGCGGTGGCGGCGGCCTCGGACGCGGCCGAGAAGCGGCCGGTGTCCTCGCCCGACCGGGTTACCGCCAACGTCTTCTACGAAGGCGAGATGCAGGAGCTGGGCGGGCAGTGGACGCGCGGCTATCGCGCTCCGGACTCGACCGAGACGCCGCGCCCGCAGGGGCAAAGGATCAACATGTCCACCGCGATCCGGCGGACTTTGGACGGCGAGCTGGACCTTAACCCGCGCATGGTTTTGTTCGGCGAGGATATCGGGCCGAAGGGCGGCGTCCACGGCGTGACGCTCGGCCTGCAGGAGAAATATGGCGTCGAGCGGGTGTTCGACACCAGCCTGTCCGAGGAGGGCATAATCGGCCGCGCAGTCGGCATGGCGCTGGCCGGTTTGATGCCGGTGCCCGAGATCCAGTTCCGCAAATATGCCGAGCCGGCGCTCGAGCAGATCAACGATTGCGGGACGATGCGCTGGCGGACCAACAACCGCTTCGCGGCGCCGATGGTGCTCAGGATGCCGGTCGGCTTCTTCAAATGCGGCGACCCCTGGCACAGCCAGACCAACGAGGTGCAGTTCGTGCACAATCCGGGCTGGCAGGTGGCGGTGCCGAGCAATGCCGAGGATGCGGTGGGGCTGCTGCGCTCGGCGCTGCGCGGCAATGATCCGGTCGTCTTCTTCGAGCATCGCGCGATGCTGGACGATGCCTGGGCGCGGCGGCCCTGGCCCGGCGAGGATTATGTCCTGCCCTTCGGCCATGCGAAGAAAGTGCGTGAGGGTGACCGGATCACGATCGTGACCTGGGGCGCGATGGTGCCGCGCTGCGAGGCGGCTGCCGAGGGCATTTCCGCCGACGTTATCGACCTGCGCACGCTGCAGCCCTGGGACCGGGAGATGGTGCTCGCGTCGGTGGCGCGGACGCGGCGCTGCCTGATCGTGCATGAGGATCTGCGCACGGGCGGCTTCGGGGCGGAGATTGCGGCGGTGGTGGCGGACGAGGCCTTTCTCGATCTCGACGCGCCGGTCGTGCGCCTGACCATGCCGGATATTCCGAGCCCGCATAATCCGGTGCTGCTCGACTGGGCGGTGCCGTCGGTCGAGCGCATCCGCGCGAAGATCGACGAGCTGCTGGAGTTCTGAAGTGATCGACGTCCTCGTCCCCGTCGAGCAGGAGGGCACCAAGGCGGTGGTGCGCACCTGGCTCAAGGCCGTCGGCCAGCGCGTCGAGGAGAATGAACCCCTCGTGGAGCTCGAGACCGACAAGGTGGCGATGGAAGTGCCGGCGCCGGCCTCGGGCGTGCTGCGCGAGATCGTGCTGAACATCGACGCGGATGCGGCGCCCGGCGCGGTGCTGGGGCGGATCGCGGTAAAGGATGAGGCGGAGGACGAGGCGGAGGCCGCGCCTGACCATGCGGCACTGGCGCCGCCGCTCGTGGCGAAGCCGCCGAAGAAGGACAGGCAGTCGACCGGCTCGGGCCGGACGGGGGAGGGCAAGGAGAACCGCCTGTCGCCGTCCGTGAAGCGGGCCGTGCTGCAGCATGATCTGGATCCGGAGCATATCGAGGGCACCGGGCGGAACGGACGAATCACGCGGGATGATGTGGACCGTGCGGTCGAGGCCGGGGCGAAGGCACCAAAGCCGGTGGAGGGGATCATCCCCGCCGCCACGGGCGACATCCGCTCTCACTTCGTGCCGCACGACCGGATGCGGCTCGCCATCGCCGAGAACATGCACCGTTCGGTGACCGACGCGCCGCATGTCACCGCGGTGTTCGAGGCGGATTTCTCGGCGATCATGAAGCATCGCGAGGCGCACAAGGCGGCCTTCGCGAAGAAGGGCGTGAAGCTCACCTACACCGCCTATCTGGTCGCCGCGGCGGCGGAGGCGATGAAGGTCGCGCCGGCGATCAACAGCCGCTGGCATGCGGACAGGCTGGAGCTTTACGACGACATCAATATCGGCGTCGGCACCGCGCTCGGCACCAAGGGGCTGATCGTGCCGGTGGTGCGCAAGGCGCAGCAGCTGAACCTCAAGGGCATTGCCGCGCAGCTGGACGAACTGGTCGAGAAGGCGCGGGGCGAGAAGCTTACCGGCGCCGACATCAAGGGCGGCACCTTCACCATCTCCAATCACGGCGTCTCCGGCTCGCTCTTCGCCGCGCCGATCATCATCAACCAGCCGCAATCGGCGATCCTCGGCGTCGGCAAGCTGGAGAAGCGCGTCGTGGTCCGCGAGGTGGGCGGCGTCGACACGATCCAGATCCGGCCCATGGCCTATGTCAGCCTGACCATCGACCATCGGGTCGTGGACGGCCACCAGACCAATGGCTGGCTGACCCGCTTCGTCGAGCTGCTGGAGAGCTGGCCGGCCGACTAGGCCACCACCGCCTGCCCGAAGCCCTCGAGCAGCTGGCCCCAGCCCATGTCCATGCCCTCGCGGGTTTCCGCCGCCCTTTCGCCCATCCGGTCGAGGTCGCGATGCTGGAAGGTGACGATCGTGTGGTCGCCATCCTCGGCGAAGCTCACCTCGATATTGGTCTCGAATTCGGGGTCGTAGGTCCAGTCGGCATTCAGCGCCCAGATCAGATGCAGGCGGGACGGAGCCTCGCAGGCGACGACCCGGCCCCAATCCTGTTCGGTGCCGTCATTGGCGATCTCGTACCAGCGGCCGCCGGCGCGGGGCTCGATGATCACGTCCTTCTGGCCGGCCTCGACGAGGCTGTGCGACTTCAGCCACCAGCCGCCCATGGCGAGGAAGGTGTCGAATGCCTTCTGCCGGCTCGCCTTGACGCGGAGGGTCTTGCGGATCGGCGCGGCGGTGATGCGCTGGGTCTCGGCGTTCATTCCTTGTCCTCCCTCTCGGCCGCCTCGGCATAAGCCGCCAGCGCCTGGTCCCAGAAGCGGTCGAGCCAGGCGCGGATCGCGCCAAGCCCTGCCGGATCGATCGAATAGATGCGGCGCGTGCCCTGCGCCTCGTCGCGGACGAGCCGCGCCTCCTTGAGTATCTTCAGATGCTGCGACACGGCGGGCCGGGTGACCGGCAGCCCTGCGGCAAGCTCGCCCACCGCCATGGGCCGCTCCGACAGGCGCTCGACGATGGTCTGGCGCATCGGCTCGGCAAGGGCGGCAAAGGCAAGAGCGTTAGTCATTGCTAACGGTTAGTAGACACTTACCAAGGAGTCAATGCCGTTTCTTGGATGTGCTCCTGCGAAGGCAGGAGCGTGGCGAGACCCGCATCGCCGCCAGCCAACGCTCCGGCCTTCGCGGGAGCACGACAATGCTGATCATGACTGGACGAAGAGGGCCTTCAGCTCATTCTTCAGAATCTTGCCATTGGCGTTGCGGGGCAAAGGCTGGTCGAGGAAAAGGATGCGGACCGGGGTCTTGAAGATGGCGAGGCGCTCGCGGACCCAAGCTTTGAGTGTCTCTTCGGTCGCGCTGGCGCCGGGGGCGAGCTGGACGACCGCTGCCGGCTCCTCGCCGAGCATAGGGTGTGGGAGCCCGATCAAAGCGGCGTCGACCACGCCGGGATATTGGTAGAGGACGTTCTCCACCTCTATCGAATAGATATTCTCGCCGCCGCGGATGATCATGTCCTTGGCCCGGTCGACGATGGTGAGGAAGCCCTCGTCGTCGACCCTCGCAAGATCGCCGGTGCGGACCCAGCCCTCGACGAAGGTCTCGGCCGTCGCCTCCGGCTTGTTCCAGTAGCCGATCACCATTTGCGGGCCGCGCGACCAGAGCTCGCCCACCTCGCCTGTGGGCAGGGCGCTGACGCCGTCGGGGCCGACGATCTTCAGGTCGGCCACGGGCACGGGCGGTCCGGCGCTGTCGGGACGGTTCAGATAATCCTCGCCGAGATGGGCGGTGACGGTGCCCATCGTCTCGGTCATCCCCCAGCCATTGCCGGGCAGAGCACCGAACTCGGCATAGATTCGCCTGGCCAGTTCGGGCGCGGAGGGCGCGCCGCCATAAGTGATCATCTCCAGACTCGAGAGGTCGTATTTCGCGCGGTCGGGATGCTCCAGGATCTGCCACGCGATGGTGGGCACGCCGCCGGTGACCTGGACGCGCTCGCGCTGGATGATCTCCATCGCCTCGACCGTGTCCCACTTGCGCATGAAGATGGTCGTGTTGCCCGCGACCATCGAGCCCATCAGGCTGGCCGAGCAGGCGGTGACGTGGAAGAGCGGGATGACCATCAGGCCGACCCGGGGGGAGGGCTCGGCGGGCGTCTCGCCCCGGCGCAATGCCGCGCGGGCGATGACATAGCCGGACGAGAGGATATTGGTCATCAGATTGCGGTGTGAGCCGAGCGCGCCCTTGGGCTTGCCGGTCGTGCCGCTCGTGTAGAAGATCGTGGCCTCGTCGTCGGGCAGGACGCCGGGTTCGGGCAAGTCGATGGCGGGCAGGTTCTTCCAGTCGTTCGGCGCGCCGATCAAATCTTCCAGCCGGTCTCCAGACTCCGCCCGGCTGACGATGACATGTTCGAGCGCGGGCAGGTTGGCCAGATGCGGCGCGATCCGCTCATAACGACCGCGGTCGCAGAGCAGGGCCTTCGACCCCGAATCCGCCAGCGCATATTCGAGCTCGGGCCCGGTCCACCAGGCGTTGAGCGGCACGGCGATCGCGCCCAATGCGGTGATCGCGAAGAAGCAGGCCGGCCATTCGGGCAGGTTGACCATGGCGAGCGCGACCCGGTCGCCCTTGCCGACTCCGCGGCGCTGCAGCTCCGTCGCGATCGCCGCGCTGGCGCGGAAGCTGGCCTCGAAACTGACCCGCTCGTCCTCGAAGATGCTGATCAGTCGCTCGCCATGCAGGCGGGAGAAGCGTGCGAGCATGGGCAAAGAAGGCGGCGCGCTTTTCCAGACCCGCGTCGGCAGGCCGCGGATCGTCACCGTCTCCATCTCGAAACGCGCGCCGGGCGCGGTCAGCGCGGCGTCCACCTCGGCGATGGTCATGCGCGGCCAGGCGGGGTCCAGCTCGAAACCGTCGATCATGGCGCCAGTATCGCGCACGCTGCGCAAATTGCCAGCCTTGGCAGTTCTGGCTAAGCCATGGAGGATGAACGTAGAACGAAAAAGTCCGCTCGGCCTTGGCGAGGCGGCACCCTGGTTCAAGTGCGCGACGCATAACGGCCGCGCTGCCTATGCCTTCGACTGCGCCGCGGGCCGACCGATCCTCATGCTGTTCTTCGGATCAGCGGGGCACGACCAGTCCAGGGCCGCGCTGGACGCGATGCAGGCGCGGCGCGATTTTTTCGACGACCAGAGCGCCGCCTTTTTCGGAGTCACCGTCGATCCCGCCGACGTCCAGGAGAGCCGGATCGCCCAGCAACTGCCGGGCATCCGTTTCTTCCTCGATTACGACCGGAAAGTGAGCCGGGCCTATGGTGCGGCCGAGGCGGCCCCCTCCAACGGCTATCGCGGGCATTGGCTGGTGCTGGATCGGACAATGCGCGTCCGTGCCCGTTTTCCTCTGGCCGAGAGCGAGGCGGCGCTGGACGCGGTGGCGCGGCTCGCCGCGGCCCCATTGGTGCCGGACTGGGCGCCGGTCGTCGCGGTGCCAGACGTGCTGGAGCCGCAGCTCTGCCAGCGGCTGATCGACCTGTACGAGGCGCATGGCGGGGAGGAATCGGGTTTCATGCGCGACGTCGACGGCATGACCAAATTGCTGGTCGACCCGCAACACAAGGTCCGGCGCGATTGCCTCGTCGAGGAGCCGGCGCTGGCGCGGGAGTTGAACCTCAGAATCATTCACCGGCTGCTGCCGATGGTGAAGCGCGCCTTCCAATATGACGCGACCCGCGTCGAGCGGCTGCTGGTCGGCTGCTACGAGGCGGAGACCGGCGGCCATTTCCGCGCTCATCGCGACGACACGTCCAAGGGCACGGCGCACCGCAAGTTCGCGGTGACGATCAACCTCAATGCCGGCGACTATGAAGGCGGCGATCTGATGTTCCCCGAATATGGCCCGCGCACCTATCGCGCGCCGACCGGTGGGGCGATCGTTTTTTCCTGCTCCCTGCTTCACCAGGCGATGCCGGTGACGAAGGGGCGGCGCTTCGCGTTGCTGCCTTTTCTCTACGACGACGTCGCGGCGAAACTCCGCGAGGAGAATGCCCGCTTCCTCGAAGGCGATCTCGCCAATTACCGCGCGGAAAATGACGTGGCGGTCCGCTGAACCCCCTAACGCGGGACCAGATCGATCTCGTAGAGCCGCGGCCAATATTTGCCGGTGACGAACAGGCGGTCGCCCTGCCGGTCATAGGCGATGCCGTTCAGCACGCTGTCGGTGTTGTCGCCATTCTGGGCGGCGAGCGCGCTGAGATCGATGATGCCGGTGACGTTGCCGGTGTTCGGGTCGATGCGGGCGATGCGCGGCTGCTGCCAGATGTTCGCGAAGATCTCGCCATTCACCCATTCCAGCTCGTTGAGCTGAGTGAGCTCGACGCCCTGCAGAGTGACGGTGATCCGACGCCGCTCGTTCAATGTCGCGGGGTCGAGGAAACGGAGAGCCGACGTGCCGTCCGACATGATGATGTCGGTGCCGTTCTGGGTAAGCCCCCAGCCTTCGCCCGAATATTGCCACTCGCCGAGGCGCCGGAGCGTCGCCATGTCCCAGCGATAGCCCGTGCCGCCCTGCCAGGTGATCGAGATGATCTGGTCGTTCCAGTTGACGATACCCTCGCCGAACTGGCCGGCCGGGATGGGCACGGACTGCAGCACCCGGCCGTCTTCGAAATGGACCCTGCGGATGGTCGAGGCGCCGACCTGGCCAGTGCTCTCGTAGAGATGGCCGTTCAGGTAGAAGAGGCCCTGGGTGAAGGCGCGCTGGTCATGCGGATAGGTGGCGACCACGCGATAGGCGTAGGTGATCGGGGGGGGCGTGGCGGCTTGGCCGGCGCTGTTGCCGCCGTCCGCGGCGGCCGGCGCCTGCTGCTGCGCGCAGGCCGGCGTGCCGAGCGCCAGGGGAAGGGCCAGAAGCAGGGTGCGGAGCATAGGAAAGTCTCTTCTAGGGCGTGTTCATGGTCATCAGCTCGTAGGTCGCGACGAGCTCGTCTTTCTGGTTATACACGGCCACCGCCCAGCGCACCTCGCCTTTTTCCTCGTCGCGCACGGACTTGGACTTCACGCTCAGCTCCACCCGCATCGAATCGCCCGGATAGAGCGGGGTGAGGAAGCGGAGCGTCTCGAGACCGGTATTGGCGAGGACCGGGCCGGGATCGGGATCGACGAACAGGCCGGCGGCGAAGCTCAGGATCAGATAGCCGTGCGCGACCCGGCCGCCGAAAATGGGTGAGGCCTTGGCCGCCTCGTCGTCCATATGGGCGTAGAAGGTGTCGCCGGTGAAATGGGCGAAATGCTCGATGTCGGCGAGGGTGACGAGCCGGCTGGCGGTCTTCAGCGTATCGCCGATTTCCAGCTCCGCCATACGCTTGCGGAAGGGGTGGGTCTCGGCCGGGAGCTGCGCGGCGCCGGGCAGATACTGGCCGATGATCTTCGACAGCACTTCGGGCGAGCCCTGGAGCGCGGTGCGCTGCATATAATGCTTCACGCCGCGCATCCCGCCCATTTCCTCGCCGCCGCCGGCGCGGCCGGGGCCGCCATGAACCAGGACGGGAAGGGGGGAGCCATGGCCGGTGCTCTCCTTGGCGCTGGTGCGGTCGAGGATCACCATGCGGCCATGATAGGCGCCGGCGCCGAGCACGAAATCGCGGGCGGCATTGCTGTCATGAGTAAAGAGCGACAAAGCGAGGCTGCCCATGCCGCGATTGGCCAATGCGATGGCGTCGTCCAGGTCGCGATAGGGCATGAGCGTGGACACGGGGCCGAACGCCTCGACATCGTGCACCGCGTCGCTGCCCCAGGGGTCGTCCGAGCGGAGCAGGATGGGGGAGATGAAGGCGCCGTCGCCCGCCACCGGCTGCGTGTCCGGGTCACCCGAGACGATGCGGGCGGCTTTCGACAGCTCCGCGACCGCCGCACGGACGGCGTTGAGCTGGGCGCGGCTGGCGAGGGCGCCCATCTGCGTGCTCTCCTCGCGCGGGTCGCCGATGCGGATCCTGGCGAGCCGTTCGGCAAGCGCGTCCTGCACGGCGTCGAGATAGTGGGCCGGCGCCATGGCGCGGCGGATGGCGGTGCATTTCTGGCCCGCCTTTGAGGTCATCTCCCGCGCGACCTCCTTCACGAACAGGTCGAATTCCGGTGTGCCGGGGGCGCCATCCGGGCCGAGAATGGAGGCATTGAGGCTGTCCCGCTCGGCGACGAAGCGTACCGACTCGCGGCCGATCACGGGATGCGCCTGCAGCTTCATCGCGGTCGCGGCGGAGCCGGTGAAGCTGACCACGTCCTGACAGGTCAAAGGCGCGATCAGGTCGCCGGGAATGCCGACGAGCAGCTGGATCGCGCCGGGCGGGAGGATGTCCGCCTCGATCATCATCCGGAAACAGGCCTCGGTCAGCCAGGCGGTCTGGCTCGCCGGCTTCACGATGCAGGGGACGCCGGCGAGGATCGTGGGCGCCAGCTTCTCAAGCATGCCCCAGACCGGGAAGTTGAAGGCGTTGATGTGGACCGCGACGCCCTGCAGCGGGGTGAAGACGTGCTGGCCGACGAA
>Ga0268266_10001255_pt1 | contig 30993 bp, 27 predicted proteins | sample KBSS13metaG_FD_190356 | JGI IMG/M metagenome (GOLD analysis project Ga0268266, IMG submission 190356) | Switchgrass rhizosphere microbial communities from Kellogg Biological Station, Michigan, USA - KBS S1-3 metaG (SPAdes) (version 2) | ecosystem: Host-associated > Plants > Roots > Rhizosphere... | reverse complement strand
CACAACCCCACGCGGCGAGCGATTCGCCAAATCACGAACGCAGGTCTCATGGCTACGGCGTACTATGACGAGCCGCGCGGCCGATTTCTAGCGCAGTTTTCGGAGAAAACTGCGAGGCTTGGGGCTTGAGGCGTGAGGCTTGGGGAAAATGCACCGCGCGATACTAGCCCGAAGCGCTAGCGAGGGTTCTTCCTGCCGCGTCGCACCAAAAGAAAACGAAGAACCCTCGCTGGCGCTTCGGGCTGGTGGACGCGCTGAGCGTGCGCAGTGCGCGCGAGCGCATAGTTTACACACGACGCTCAGCGCAACGCTCTTCGTACATTCCCCCCGGTCTTCGTCGTGTCGTCGTGCCGTAGTGGTTAATCCTCGGCCTTCGGCAAGAAGATAAGGATCACGAAAACACGAAGGCACGAAAAGAAACAATGAACTCGCGAGGTCATCGCCAGCGTCACGTTTGCGGCGATTGGCATTGCCTGCGTGCGGGCGTTCATTCTCTTCCTGCGCGTCGCAAATGTTGAAGGAGCTCAGGCTACGGAATTGCAAATGGGCGCCTACGTCCTGATCTACTTCCTGGGCGGACTTTGCCTGGGACTGGGAATTGGAATTCTCTTTCATCGCCCGATTCTCTGGGCGATTCTGGGCGTGATCAGCGTGTTATTGGCACAATGCGCCCTCTCCGCTTACTGTTGAATTGCGACAGCCATCGCTGCGTCAATTTGCCCCCCAATCGCTGATTCACTATCTTTGTTGGAGTCTTTGAGTGGTTCTCGATCGGCTGTGGATAGGTTTTCGGGAGACGCCGTAATGTCGCGATTTGTCGTTGGATGCCTGGCTGCGTGCTTCTGCATTTGTTTCTTTTCAACCGCCAGCGCCGGCGAGTTTAATCTCGTGCTGAAAGTCGGCGACGCGGCGCCGGTGTTTGACAAGCTGCCCGGCACGGACGGCAAGCCGCACTCGCTCGCTGACTTCAAAGACAAAAAACTCGTCGTCGTCTGCTTCACCTGCAACAGTTGCGAGGTGGCGCAGGAGTATGAAGACCGGATCGTCGATTTCGCCAGGCGGCACGCAGCGGACGTCGGCTTTGTGGCGATCAACGTCAACGCTGTGCCGGCCGACAACCTGGCGAAGATGAAAGAACGGGCCGAAGCGAAGGGCTTTGTCTTTCCGTACGTGTTCGACGAGTCGCAAAAGATCGCCAAGGATTATGGGGCTGATCGGACGCCGGAATTCTATCTGCTATCAGCCGATCGCAAGGTGATCTACATGGGCGGAATGGACGACGGCTCGGACGTGGCGAAGCCCAAGACGCACTACCTCGAAGACGCCGTGACCGCGGCGCTCGCTGGCGCCTCGCCGAAGGTCGCCGAGACGAACCCGCGCGGCTGCCGCATCCGCTGGGCTCGCAATCGCGGACGGTCTGAGGCCAGCAAGTAGACGGGTGCATGCTGAGTCGGCAGCGACGAGAATCTGGCGCCGACGCCAGCGCACGATTTTTTGTAAATCGTGCAACGCACGCCGAGAATTGTTGCAGTTTCACACGCTAGCAACGTGTTGCAGGCGGCGGCGCCACGATTTCGACGCAGCAATATCTAAGTCTTGATCGCGGCAGACATTGAACGCCGTCGGTCATTCGCAAGTGGCGATTATTGCGCGGAATTTCGTGCGCCGGCACGCAACTCGCTTCTACGCCGGAACGTGGTTGTGCAAGACGCCAACCACGAGGTCGGAGCCGCCCAGAACGGTTTCGGCACATGTTGCCAGGCGATGTTCTTCGAACGGCGTTCCCGCGCCGATCGTTGGCGAATCCTGGCCCACACTGCCCCCCCGCACGGATGTGGAGGTTTCATGCTATCGGAAGTGCCGTTCTTCTTGCCGCCGTGGTGGCTCTGCCTGATTCAACCCCTTGGTTTGGCCAGTGCCTGGCTTGCCCGCGTGCAGGTCGGTTCGCGTCGCCAGGCCCACTTTGAATGGGCGTTCTTTGTCCTGTTGGCGGCGGTCGGTTTCACCACGTTGGCCGCGGCAGTGACTTGCCCGGACACCTGCGTCATGACTGGCACCACGCTAGCATTGATGCTGATGGCGGTGATCTGGGATTTCGACAAAGGGAAGAAAGCACTGCGCCGCTAGCACGGCGTAGGTAATTGCTCTCACTTGCCACTGCTAGCATCAGTAGGTCACGCACTCTGTGCGTGACAGCAGCGGCGAGTAGGGCCCTGCAAGTATCAGAAGTCACGAAGGCCTGTAGAAATTCATTGTCACTACACGCGTTAGCGCCGTTCGACATTGTCACGGACGGAGCGCGCGACATTCTCTCGCGGCCGAAACCTCTGTTCGGCCGGCCGTTTGGCGGCCTGGGCAATTTGGCCTGGGCAGTAAAATCGCCAAAGTCGGCAAAATCGAAAAAAAGCCTACCAGCGGAACTCTCCGCCGGCCGAAATCTATATCCAGGCAATTCGATCGGCGCAGAAGCTTGCGCGGCCCGCTCAGCCTTCGCCCTCTGGGGGCGCCGCTGAGCAAGTAGCACGCCGCACAGCTAAGTAGCTGGGCCGTGGCCCGATCCCGAATCGCCGTGGCGCTTGCAGACCTTCGATCGTGTCGCGCGCACTAGAGCGCTACGAACGAATTCGCGCAATTCAGAATCACATGGGATCGATCCGTAAGGGAGGGTAACAAGTATGCGTCGATTTTTCCTCGGGCTGACGTTCAGCCTGGCCGCGGGCGCCTTGCCGGCGGTGGCAGCAGCCGACAACGTGGAGTTCTCGCAGTCGATCGCCACGGCGCTGCGCGATAGTGGTCGGTTGGTCGACTACAGCATCGGCGTGGTCAGCGAAGATGGCGTCGTGCAGCTTGATGGACGCGTCGCCAACAAAGAACAACAGGCCCAAGCCATCGAAATGACCAAGGCCATGCCGGGCGTTTCGAAGGTGGTCAACAACTTGCAAGTCAAGGCAACGCCCAAGACCAAGGGCAAACCCAGCGGCGTGCGCACCACGTCGATGGACGAGGCCTCGGCCCCAGAGCTGAACGGCCCTGGCGCCGATGCGAGCGGCAACGGCGACCTGGTGTCGAAGCTGCGCGCTGGTCGCACGTCGAGCGCTGCTTCGGTTGCCGCCAAGAAGGCTGCCGGTCAGCAAGGTTCGCAGCGTCAGTACTCGCAACAACAGCAAATGGCCATGCAGCAACAAGCCATGGCGCAACAGATGGCCATGCAGCAATCGATGCAAGGCATGCCGCCACAAGGAATGCAAAAAGGAATGCCTCGTCCGTTGCCACCAGGCCAGGCTCAGCAGGCCATGATGGCCGGTCGTCCGGTGCAACAGATGGCCATGAACCCGGCCAACTGCCCTCCAGGCATGGGTGGCGGAGCGATGGGCATGGGCGCCGGCGCTGCCGGGATGGCGATGGGCGCCGCCGGAGCTGCCATGGGTATGGGTGGCGGCGGCATGGGTGGACCAATGCCAATGGGCGCGCCGAGCTCGCCGGGTGGAGTTCGTCCGGCTGGTTACGATCAGCCGTACATGCCGAACCACGCCTGGCCAAGCTACGCCGCGTATCCCAACTACGCAGCCGTGACCTATCCGCGTCAATATTCGCCGACGGCCTGGCCGTACATCGGTCCGTTCTATCCGTATCCGCAAGTTCCGCTCGGCTGGCGTAAAGTCACGCTCGAATGGGACGACGGCTGGTGGATGCTGAACTTCAAGGACTAAGGCGAACGCCTGGCTGGCAGACCGTCGCCTGGCGACGATCTCGAAAGCAACACGAAACGCCTCGGCGGACTTCCGCCGGGGCGTTTTTTGTCGCGCGAGCGCGCGAGTAGCGCGTTGACGTTGAGTTCCAACAGCCGTGCCATGCTCACGCTCGCGTGAGCATGCTCTTCGACCGCCGCAGTGATTTCGCGACTACTCAACACCGCGACAAGGCCGTTTTTGTTTCGTGACCGGAAAAAGCCGCAAGTTCGCTACAAGTTAACACGATAAACAACGTTGTGAGGGCGACAAGCGCGCGCAGCTCCTGCGCAACGTTTGCCCCTTAAGCCGACAACCAAGAGCTCGACGCCGCGAACTGATTGGGTTCCGACGTCCACTACCCAAGCAGACGTTCGGCCGTCTGCCACACACACAGCCGAACGTCGCGCGATGAATAAGCTTAGGGGGGACCGAAAGACCATGCTGCCTCTGCCTATCAAACGACTGATGTTGCTGGTTCCGCTCGCGCCGATGTTCATGGCGATGGGCTGTGCCTTTCCGTTCGCCACGCAATATGGACCAGTGGTCCATGTGCCGGCGCCGACGCCTGTCAGCCCTTACTTCCAGAAGCGACAGGAAGACAAGTTCTGGATCAATGAGCGTTATGCTCGCGTGCCGATCCTGGGACCGATCACGTCGGGCAACCCGGCCGTGGCGCTGGATCCGCCGAGCGAGGACGAAGTGATGCGGGCCCTGGAAAAGGCGCACCCCGTATCGGGCAACGTGCCACTGCTCTACGAGAAGTCTCGCAACAACTGCCGCATGACGATCGAACCGATCTCGGACTATGTCGATCCGGTCCGCGTCTATCCGCTGATCGGCCCGGCACAACTCCATCACTGCCATTACAAGTGCACGATCTACTACAGCGAAACGACCAACAACGGTTGGCCACTGCCGTACCGGACCGTGGATGAAGATGCTCGCGAAGTTGTCTACATCGACCATAACCACTTCCATATGGTCGGTAATGTCGATGACGATGATATCGCCATCCCTTAGTGAATCAGGTCTCTGCTGACGGCGCGCTAATCGCCGTCAGCAGAGGATCTCTCGACCAGAGACCTTAGTTTTTCGATTCGGGCAGCGCTCGACCCGCAGTTGCAGGCGTCCTCCATGATGCGAGCTAAATCGACACGACTGTACTCGCGATTGGCCGCGCTGGTTGTTTTTGCTTCGCTGGTCGTGCCCGTGGTGTTGACGCGTTCGAGCGTGGCGCAATCCTCGGCGGGGGCTGTCAGCGCAGATGCTGGAGCGGTTCAAGATCAAACTCCGGCGCCGGCTTCGGTCGCGCCGGTCGCCAAGAAGAGCCTGCTCGAAATCGTCAAGGCCGGCGGCCTGTTGATGGTTCCGCTCGGCTGCTGCTCGTTCGTGGCCATGGTCTTCTGCTTCGAACGCGCCATCTCGCTCCGCACCGGACGCGTGATTCCCAAGCCGTTTATCAAGCGTTTCTTTCACCAGCTCGACGAAGAAGAGCTCGACCGCGATCATGCCCTGGCGCTGTGCGAAGACAACGGCAGCCCCGTCGCGCTGGTCCTGGCCCACGGCGTGAAGAAATGGGGCCGACCGTCCGCTGAGATTGAACAAGCGCTCACCGACGGCGGTGAACGAGCCGTGAATAATCTACGCCGCTATCTGCGGGTGCTGAACGCCATCGCTACGATCTCGCCACTGTTGGGCCTGCAAGGGACCGTGTTCGGCATGATCCGGGCGTTCAATGATATTGCCAGCAGCAACGGCATGGGCAAACCGGAATTGCTGGCCGGCGGCATCGGCGAAGCCTTGATGACAACGGCCGCGGGGCTGACCGTGGCGATTCCTTCGCTCGTAGCGTACCTGTACTTTTTGGGACGAATCGATCGGCTGACGATCGACATCGACCTGTTAGGTCAGGAACTGGTCGACGAGATTTCTGCCGAGGCGCTGGCCGAGAACGCCAAGCCGCGCGCGGCCAGTTCGAAACGCGCGGCCTGACGCGGTTCGCACGGGGTCTTTTTTCCGGAGCGAACGGTACGCCATGCCACTTAAGACGCAAGTCGACGAAGTTCCGAACATCAACATGACGTCGATGATCGACATCGCGCTGTTGTTGACGATCTTTTTCATGGCGGCGACCAAGTTCGCCGAGATGGAACGGAAGATCGAGCTGGAAGTGCCGCAAGTCGTCAATCAGGGCGCACTGCCGGCCGCGAACGAGAAGAAAACGGTCAACGTCTATCGCGACGGCGTGCTCACGCTCGACGGCGCCACAGTTTCGCTCGAAGAATTGGGCGTAAAGCTTTCCGACGCTCGCCGGAAATCGGCCAATCTGACCGTCATGGTCCGCGGCGACGGCAACGGTAACTTTCAACGCGTGGCCGAAGTGCTTAACGCCTGCAAACAGGCAGGCGTGGCCGAACTGGCCATCGGCGTGAAGGACGACACCACGAAGAGGTGAGCGAATGTGGTGGCTCGTCGATCGAATTGTCGCCCATGCGACCAGCATTGGCATGGTCGTGGCGCTCGTCTGGATTGGCGTCGGCGCCATCTTCGCCTCGCTGATCGTGCTGATGCGCACCAGTTGGGGGCAACAGCAGCCGCTGCGCAAATGCATCGTGCTTTCGCTGATGGCGCACCTGTTGATCGCCGCCTACGCGACCACGATCCACGTGATGACTCCCCTGACGCCCGGCGATGGGTCGCTGGTGAGGATCGGTTCGATCGAAGGTGTCGGCGGCATGGCTGCGCCCCGGGCCGGACTACCGGATGGATCGCCCTGGGTCGAAGAGCAACAGCCTCCCGAGAACGCCGACACACCGGATTTTTTGGCCGAGGTCGCAGCGATCGAAGCCGCCGCACAGGAACAGGCCGAAGAGCAGGCGGTCCTGGATAAAGTGCTCGCCGCGCAGACGGCAGCGCCGGTCGACCCGGTCGCAGATCCCAAACCAGACGAAACGCCGGTCGAACCAAAACAGCTTGACAAGATCGCCGCCGACGCCACGCCGGCGCCAAACTCCACGCAGCCCACGGTTCCGGTCGATCCTGCTGCAACCGCGATTGCAACAGCGGCGAACACGGCTGCTGGCGCAACGTCCGGGGCGACCGCGACTATCGGCGCGGGCGCCGCTGGCGTCGCCGCCATCTCGCTTGGCAAACCGCATGTGACGCCCGAGATGTACCGCCAGCGGTTGCGGGCTGACCGGATTGGCCTGGTCGAAAGTATGGGAGGCAGCGCCAAGACCGAGGCCGCGGTCATCGCAGCCCTCGGCTGGTTAGCCACGAACCAGGCCGCCGATGGCCGGTGGGACGCCAGCCTGCATGGCGCGGGGCGCGAAACGCAAACCCGCGGCAAAGATCGCCAAGGCGCCGGCGCCAAAGCCGACACCGGTCTGACCGGTCTGGCGTTATTGGCGATGTTGGGCGCCGGGCACACGCATCAAACCGGCGCGCACTCTGACAACGTCCGCCGCGGGATCGATTTCTTGCTCACTTCGCAGAAGTTCGACGGCAACCTGGCCGGTGACGCCGAGTTCTACGCCTTTATGTATTGTCACGGCATGGCCACGCTGTCGATCGCCGAGGCCTTTGCCATGACGGGCGACCCACGGCTCGAGAAACCATTGCAACGCGCGCTCAACTACACGCTTGCCGCGCAAAACCTGTCGAGTGGCGGTTGGCGTTACAGCTCTCGCCAAGAGGGCGACACCAGCCAGTTGGGCTGGCAGTTGATGGCGCTCAAGAGCGCACAATTGGGAGGGATTGCCACGCCCGAGCGAACGCGGCAAGGGATGGTCCGCTTTCTGAACAATGTATCGAGCGGCGAACGTGGCGGGCTGGCGAGTTATTTGCGCGGCGAGCGCCCTTCGCGCCCGATGACGGCCGAGGCCTTGGTCTGCCGTCAGTTTCTGGAGCTACCGATCAGCGGATTGGGGCGCGAGGCCGGCGATTACTTGATGGGCGAGCTGCCCGGGCAAGGGCCGGCCAACTTTTACTATTGGTACTACGGCACGCTGGCCACGTTTCAATTGCAGGGAGAACATTGGCAGCGGTGGAATGAAGCGGTCAGCACCGTTTTGACGCGCAGCCAACGCACCGACGGCGCCGCGCTTGGCAGTTGGGACCCCGACGAAGTCTGGGGTGGGTACGGCGGGCGGGTTTTTTCAACCTCGTTGGGGGCGCTCTGCCTCGAGGTCTATTACCGGTATTTGCCACTTTATACGCAGTCGGCAGGCCGGGAACGCCGTGCGCAATAGGCACTTCGGGCGATCGGCCGCGGTCCATTTGCATTCCTGGGGAGTCAATTCGTTTGACTACCCCTTGGGCGTCAGTAAAATTAAGGCAGTAGGGGATTTATGCCTACTGCTGCGCGGCGAGAAGTACTGAATTCGCCGCACGGCCGCTTTCGCCCCGCCCCCGGATTGGCCGCCCGCGGCGCAACAACGCGCTGCCGCTGCGGTTCACCTGCCTTTCGAAAAGACGCTTCTATGCAACTTCTCGCCTTTATTGGCCCGATGGAAATGCTGATTGTCGGGATCGTGGTCCTGCTGCTGTTTGGCAGCCGGTTGCCAAGTGTCGCCCGCTCGATCGGCAAGAGTGTGACCGAGTTCAAGAAGGGCGTGAACGGCATTGAGGATGACTCGCCCGACGGTCGCAAGTTGGAGCGTTAAGTCAAGGGTAATGCGGAGGGCTGGTTGATGTTTGGTCTTAGCCCGCCGGAGTTGTTTATACTAGGGATTGTTGCTGTCCTGATGTTGACGCGTCTTAGGCCGCCTGGTCCACCTGGTTGCTTTGGAAAAGCGTGACCGATTTAAAGATGGACCAACTCGTCTCGAAGAGGATGTGAGTTAAATATCGTCCGCGGTTGCCAAGTTGTGGCGCGCGGTGTTTCTGAATCGAATTGCCTGTGTGAGGGTTATGTCATGTTTGGTCTGAGCCCGATGGAATTGATGATCATTGGCGTGGTGGCCGTGCTGTTGTTTGGCAGCCGCTTGCCTGGTGTCGCCCGCTCGCTCGGCAAGAGCATGACCGAGTTCAAGAAGGGTCTGCACGGCATCGAGGAAGACACGAATATTGCTTCGTCCCGTCCCAGCACGCGCGTCAACTACGCGCCGGCCGACGACCGCGAAGAATCGACGGCGCCGAAATTCGAGCCGCCAACCAGCGAGCCGACCGTGAGCGAGCCGGCCGAACGGCATGTCGAAGCGTAACGACCGACGTTCGAGATTTATGATTCAAGAAAACGCCGCGATTACTCGCGGCGTTTTCTTGCGCGCTGGCTCACGCACCGGGAGAAGGATCTCCGCGGCTCCGTCTCCCCGCGGGAGAGGGTTGGGGTGAGGGCCTGATGCGCGTTGGGGTTTTCACACTATCATCGACTTTCGCCGGCGCAGGCCCTCATCCGGTTTGCTGACGCAAACCACCTTCTCCCGCCGGGAGAAGGATTTTTGTGGCCGGGATTTAGCGTCTTGGCCTGATTGATGCTCGGCCGCGGGCTTGCATGGCTGGCATGATGTTTGTCGTGTAGACGGCTGGGTCGTCGATGATCCACCCGGTTGTCCAGGTCTGGCCGTTGTTGGCGCCGAAGACGTCGAAGAAGCAATCGATCAGGTAGAGCGTTCTGAAGTTGTACGGACGATGCGACGCGACGCGGTCCGAGGCCGTCAGGTCGTCGATGCCAGCGTGCGCGTAGTAGTGGATCATGCCATCCGGCGAGAACGACATGCCGAGCGTCCACCAGCCGGACTCTTTGATCGGCAGCACCGTGTAATCAGCGCCGGAATTCTGGGCGCGAATCACCAGCGACGCCGGCGAACCGTTCTTGCCAGGACGCGGATTGTGATTGATGAAGATGCCTGGCCAATACGGTTCGGTTTCTTCCTTGCTGTCTGGCTTCGTCCCCCGGCAGGTGGCGCGGAAGGCGAACGACGAGCCCGATTTCTTTTCCCATTCTTCGAACGGTTGCAGGTAGACGCGCACCGTCACGCTCGGACCGTACGAGACCGGAATGTAACGGCCGATCCGGGTCTCGATATTCATGTAGAGGTCGTCTTGCTCTCCCTTGCCCGATGGCTTGCCCGGGATGCCGGTAATCTTCGACGCGAGCAACAGCGCGCCGGTGCTGCCTTCGAGTCCCCCTTCCGGCGTGTCGACACGACGCACAACATCCGGGTGACCGCGGTCCGTATTCTCGCGCCAGCGCCGGTTGGTCGAGTAACCGGCTGGGCCGCGTAGCTGCTTGTCGATGTCGAAGCTGCTCTTGGGATTGTTCGGGACGTAGGTCCACTCGGGATCTTCGAAGTCATCGCCGGCGATCGTCATCTTGTGCCCGGTGCCGGGCACGATCGCTTGCGCGTGCGCTACGCATGCGCCCACGGCCAATAACACTAGCGGGGTCAAGCCACCGAAAATGAGTCGACGGATTCGCATCGGGCAGAACTCCGCACGGAAGGGGGCGACGGAAGGAGGGATTAGCGCGGACAGACTTCGCCAGGAACGCCCGCGTAAGAGTCCTATCGGACGTGGCTAGCAAAACAGTCCAATCGAGTGGTCGGCCGCCGGTCAGGTCGATGCTGGCACTGCTGGCGCCGTGATGAGGCGATTGCTCGCATTTTCCATTTTTAGATGCGTTCGATTTGCGAAGCTTCGCACTGCTGGGCAAGCCAGCAGTGGCACACAATACCCAAAGGCCGAGTGGCGTTGGGCCGAGTGGCCAGTCTGGACTTGTCGGTCTGATGGCGAGGATTTATGTTTCCGCGTCGTTTTCTTTCGGCGGATTGTTCCTCGGCTGGTTTGAGACCTACAGATGCAAGCGACCACGATGACAACTCCCGCGGCGCGCACTGCGCCCGCTGGCCGCCTCGATGCTCCAGTCCTGCTGGAAGGCGACGCCTGGCAGGCGCGGCTGCAAACCATGGCTTGGATCTTTGTCGGCGTGGGGATCTCGGTCCGCGTGGCCCGCTACCTGCTGAAATTTCCGCTGTGGGGCGATGAGCTGTTTTTGGCGCAGAACTTTTTGAATCGCGGCTACGCCGACATGCTGCGCCCGCTCACGCTCGAGCAGATCGCGCCGCTGCCGTACCTGTGGATTGAACTGACGAGTATCAAGCTGTTCGGCTTTTCGGAATGGTCGCTGCGGTTGTGGTCGATCATCTCGGCCGTGGCTGGCGTGCTGTTGTTTCATCATCTGGCGCGCCGGCTGTTGAGCCCCGTGGCGATGGTGTTGGCCGTGGGCGTGTTTGCCGTGAGTTACCATCCGATTCGTCACGCGGCCGAATGCAAGCCGTACGCGTCGGACCTGACGGCGTCGCTCGTGCTGGTGGTGTTGGCCGTGCGGGCCTGGCAATCGCCGGAGAACCGGCGCTGGCTGTGGGCGCTGGCCGTGGCCGGACCGCTGATGGTCGCGCTCTCTTATCCCACGGTGTTCGTCGCCGGCGGGGTCAGTCTGGCGCTCGCCTGGAATGTTTGGCAGCGCAAGGATTGGGGCGCCCTCGTCCCCTTGGCGGTGTACAACTTGATGTTCGTGAGTGCTTTTGGGCTGTTTCTGTGGCTCGTCTCGAGCGCGCAGTACGCCAACAGTCGCGACTTCATGCTCGGCTATTGGCGCGGTGGATTTCCGCCGGCGAATCCGCTCTATCTGGCCAAGTGGCTGCTGGTGCAACACTCGAGCGAGATGATGGCCTACCCCATCGGCGATGATCATGGTGGCAGCGCATTCTCGTTTTTCTGTTTCGCCGTTGGCGTCAGCGCGCTTGTGCGACGGAAGCAGACCACTCTACTGACGCTCGTGTTGGCGCCACTTAGTCTGGCGCTGTTGGCGGCCGCGCTGCGCCGGTATCCGTACGGCGGCGCGAGGCTCGCGCAGTGGTACGCGTCGCTGGGCTGTTTAATGATCGGTTACGGCGCCGCTTGCGCGATTAGCTGGTTGAAGCAGGCCGAGGCTCGCCGGCGCGTCTATGCAATCAGCGTCGGCCTGCTACTGGTCGTCGGCAGTTCGACGATGATCAAAGATCTGGCCCATCCGTACAAGCGGGTTGTCGACTTCGAACACCGCGGCTTCGCCCGCTGGTTTTGGGCCGAGAATCATGCCGTGGGGGATGTGGTTTGCGTCCACAACGACATGGGGACAAACCTGTTTCATGGGTTCATCGGCGAAGACTACGCCTGCTACCAGCGAATCTACTCGCCGTCGCACCGCAATGGCCCGCGCCCGGTGGACATCAAGAGCGCGCCTGGCGATCGGCCGCTGCGCTGCGTGCTATATCGGGACGAGAATGTCGCTCGCGAGGACGACAAGTTCAACGCCTGGATGGCCGAGATGACCGCGCGGTATGACCTGGTCGATGACGATCTGTATCGCGTGAAGCTGAACGGCCCGCGCGAGCCCGATCGGTTCGGGTGCTACCAGGTTTATGAATTTCGGCCGAAGGCGGCTGCAAACGTGGCAAGCGCTAGTGACGAAGCGGCTACTGGTCGCCGTTAGGGCGTCCGACCTTCGGACAAGCGGAGCACTGCTGGACAAGCCAGCAGTGGCGCCCGACGACGGTTAACGACGTCTTTGATCTGCGACTGATTGAAGCAGCTACCGATCAGGATTCGGCTTGTCGTCCGCGTCCTTCTTTGACGCGTCGTCCTTCGCTGAATCGCTCTTGGCTGCCTCTTCCTGCTTGGCCTTTTCGGCGGCGGCCTTTTCTTCTTTCGCGCGCTTGATGTCGGCCTTGCTGCGCAGGTCCCACGCGGCGAGCCACTCTTCCGCGTCGCGGTGCACGCCCAGGTCTTTGGTCATCCGCTCTTCCATATCGGGCATGTGGCCAGCGCCGTAGAAGATGGCAATCTTCTTTTTGCCGGCGGCGATTTGCTCGACCAGGACTTTGAGCGCGACTTTGTTGCGCTCGGTGATGATCGTCGAGCCGTTGGGCCCTTCGAACGCGCTCATGGCGCCTTCGAGGTCCTCGAACTGCTCGGCCATCAGTCGCTTCAGACTCAGGGCGCGGTTCTTATCGAACAGCGCCGTGAACATGTCGAGTTCTGATCCGGCCCGAGCCGATTTTTTGTTCTGCTGGGCAAGCTGCTGGCCCATCGCGCGGAACATCATCGTCCAGATGCTTTCGCCCCGGTCGCTCATCGACTTGGAAAAAGCCTCGGGCGACATGTCAGCGTGGACGAAGTTTTCTTTCTGATAGTCGACCAACTGCAATTGATGCTCCAGCTCCAGCATGTCTTTCATGCCGTCCTGCATCATGCCGACCGGATGGTTGCTTCCCTTGCCGCCTCCCTTGGGGACGCGCGTCCCTTCCGGCGCGACCAGCTCGTACAGCACGACGTCGTAGTTCTCGAATTCCTTGTTGAGGGCTTCGTAGTACGCCTTCTCGCCGATATGCACAGCGCCGATCAACGAGATGATCAGGTCCGACTTGTCGGCGTCGTTGGCCTTGTAACGGACGATGGCGGTTTCCATCGAGACCGGCGAGTCTTTGGCGTCACGCGTCAGGCGGATGAACTTCGACGCCGGCTTGGCGTCTCCCTTGGGCTTCGCCGCGTGCGAAAGAGAAACCGTGGCCAAACAGGCGAGCAAGGCCAGCGGAACAATCAACATGCGACGATACATCGGCCAAACCTCCGGAGACGACGCAAAAAGAGGAACACCGGAATTATATCGCACCGGGGGGCGGAAACAACGAAATCGCCAGAAACCGCCTCGGTAGCAAGGCCTCTGTGAGGCCGGACACGACTCTGGCAGCGTCACCGAGGGCAACGTCCGGCGTCACAGACCCCGGCTGCAAGAAATTGGCGTTCGACTCCCTGCCCTGGTCAGCAAAGGGCCGGATCGCCTCAACCGGCGACCGAAACCTTCAGCATCCGGACGAACTCGGCCAATAGCGGCGTGTTGTCATGCCAGGTGCGGGCCGTGACCAGGTTGCCGTCTTTGACACACGGCTCGTTGACGTACGACGCGCCCCCTTGGACCGCGTCGAGCGCGCACTTGGCCACGGTCGTCACGCGCCGCCCCTGGATGCAATCGGCCGCCGTGAGGATTTCGATCCCATGGCAGAGTGACGCGACAGGCTTGCCGGCCTCGAAGAAGTGCCGCGTGATCCGCAGCAGGTCTTGGTCATAGCGCAGGTACTCTGGCGCTCGTCCGCCGGACACAAACAGCCCGGCGTACTCGGTGGGATCAACATCGCGGAACGCCACCGTCGCCTGCAGATGGTAGCCGGGCGATTCGCGCGTGATGTCCCACGGTGGCTGCGCGCCGGGCGGGATCTCGTGCAGCACCATGTGATAGAGCCGCGCCTCGGGCCCCGCGACGACCACTTCGAAGTGATCTTCCGGCAACCGGTAGAACGCGTACATCGTGTCGAGGACTTCCGTCGCGTCACCGATCGGCATCAATACCTTGTGATTGTGTGTCGCCATTTGTGTTTCGAAGCGCCTTCTGTAGGGCTCCCCACTGCTGGGGTACGGATGAAAACCTGGTTGGTTGGTGTCTGTCTGAGCCGGTCGCGACCGGTGTGCGAATATTTCGTCCCTACCGGCGACAATGACTCGATTTGCCTCGGCTGAGCGCGTTCGTCGCAAGCCTAAAACGCATGGCATTCATGCACAACGGTCGATGCGATTGTCCTATCGATTCACGGTTCCCTACCAGCTTCGGGGGGATTGATCCTGAGAGCGGGGGAGTACAAATCGTTCATTCGATGAATTGCTACGCGAGCACTTGCATTCCCTTCATTCGCGCGCATACTGTAATTAATCGCTGAGAGCTTGCTCTCGGTGGTTTGGCCTCCGCAGGTTCCTGCCCCACCTGCGGGGGCTTCTTTTTTGCGCTGCTGACGAAGTGGAATACACGGAAGAGTTTTGCCACAGAGAGCACCGAGGACACAGAGAGGAAGGACGAGAAAGTCGACCGGTTTCTGTCTCAGCTCGGGCTTTCTAAGTTCCTCATTGACTGCAAAATCTCTGGCTCGATCCGTCGGTGCTCTTGGCAAATCAACTCTCTGCTTCTTTCTCTTCCTCGGTGTTCTCTGTGCCCTCTGTGGCACAATTCTTCGTCTATTGCGCTGCGCGTTCGAGCGTGGCGATCACTGGGAAATGATCGCTCGGGTATTGCCCTTCTTTGGCGTACGTGACGACAGAAGATGACAGTGCGCGCACGGGGCCGCGCGTGAGGATCCAGTCGATTCGCGCGCCTCCTTTGCGGGGGCCGGCGTAATTGTGGAACGTGCCGATCGCCTCGCCGGGCTGCGCTGCGGTCTTCCAGGTGTCGGCAAATCCGCCGTCGGTCACGAGCGTGGTGTAGGCCTGATTGCCCTCGGCCGCGGCGTTGAAGTCGCCAACCAGGATCACCGGCAACTGGGTTTTCAGCGCGTCGACACGCTCGCGAATCAGCGTGGCGCTCTTTTCACGCGCTGGCTGCTTCTCGTGATCGAAGTGCGTGTTGAAAAAATAAAACTCTTCCTGCGACTTGCGATCAAGGAATTTCACCCAGGTGACCATCCGCCGGTTCGAGTTGCCCCAGGTCGTTGAACCAATTTTGTCTGGCGTGTCCGACAGCCAGAAGTGGTCGAACTCGAGCGGCTCCAAGCGATCATGGCGATAGAACACGGCCATGAACTCGCCGCGGCTGCCGCCGTCTCGACCTGTGCCGATCCAGGCGTAGTCCGGCAGGTCGGTCTGTAGGTCCTTGATCTGTTGGTACAGCCCTTCCTGCGTGCCGACGATGTCCGGCTTGAGCTCTATGAGCATGGCCGAGGCCACAGGCCGGCGCTGGAACCAGGCATTGGGCGGCAGCTTGCTGGCGTATCGCAGGTTGTACGTCATCACCGTCAAAGGGGCCGGCTCGGCTGCGGCAGCGGTCCCAGTCGCAAGCAGGCAACCAACAACGACGAGGGCGAGCGCAATCTCTAGCCGGCGAATAAACATTCGCCGTGTCATTGAGCGGCAGAAAGCGAAAGGGGTCACGGCAAGAAGTCCTAGCTGTGGGGCGATTGACGGACAGAATCGTGCCCATCATAGCCCGCTGGCAAGCCTCCAGCTACAAATTGGCGCCCTGATTTGGCAGTTCGGCGACCAGTTCACTGTTCAGCAAACGACCACTCTGACTTTTTAGCGTTCGCAGGCGGTTCGGAACCGGTCTCAATTTCGATTGGCATCGTTTTGGCAGTAGGGGCGACGCTAATTGATGGCGATTGTTGATGCTAACGAAGTGCGTTTTCTTCTTTTGTGATCCAGAACATGGGTCCAGAAAAATGACTGAACGAACATCAAGCCAAAATATGAGTACTCCCACTTCCGACGCGGCGACGCGAGACGGCGCCGCTAAGCACAGTGGCCTCCCCGGCAAATACGGCATTGCCTCGGGCGATGAGATCCAAAGCCTCACCCCGGCGTCGAGCGGCATCGAAGATTTCGATGATGTCCTAGGGGGTGGCTTCACCCCAGGTCGACTTTATTTAATCGAGGGGGTCCCTGGCTCCGGAAAGACGACACTGGGGATGCAATTCCTCATGGCGGGCGTAGCTGCCGGCGAGTCGACGCTCCACGTCACACTGTCCGAAAGCGAAGACGAGCTACGCTCGGTCTGCGTATCGCACGGCTGGGATATCGACGGTGTCACAATCCGCGAAGTGGTTCCGTCTGACAATTCGCTGAGCCTGGACGATCAATACACGATGTTCCACCCTTCGGAAGTGGAATTGGGTGAGACGATGCGTGCCATCCTGGCCGAGGTCGATCGGATTCGGCCGCGCCGCGTGGTGTTCGATTCGCTCTCAGAACTGCGGCTCCTGGCCGGTTCGCCTCTGCGCTATCGTCGGCAGATCCTGGCGCTTAAGCAGTACTTTGCTGGTCGCGGATGCACCGTGCTGTTGTTGGACGACCTGACGGCCACCCATCGTGACTTGCAAGTGCAGAGCATGGCCCATGGCGTGGTGCTACTAGAGCAGTTGAATCCGGACTACGGCCGTGAGCGACGCCAGATGCGGGTTGTGAAATATCGCGGCATGGATTTCCGCGGCGGATACCATGACTACACGATTGAACGCGGCGGACTGAAAGTTTTCCCACGTTTGGTTGCCGCCGAGCATCGCCGGGATGTGCACCGCGTGAAGCTCCCCAGTGGTCTGCCCGAGTTCGATGCGCTGTTGGGCGGCGGTATTGAGCAAGGGACCAGCACGCTGTTCTTGGGCGCCGCCGGAACGGGCAAGTCAACCTTGGCGTCGCAATTTGCCGTCGCGGCCGCCAATCGGGGTGAACATGCTGCCTTCTTTTTGTTCGACGAAAGCATCGATACGCTGCTCACGCGCACGGAAAGCTTAGGCATCCAATTGCGCGGCGCGCACGAATCAGGGAACGTGTCCATTCAACAGATCGATCCAGCGGAGCTCTCTCCCGGTGAGTTCACTCACGATATTCGTTTGGCCGTCGAACGAGATCACGCCTCGGTGATCATCATTGACAGCCTCAACGGATACCTGAACGCCATGCCTGGCGAACGATTCCTGGCGATCCAGCTGCACGAGTTGTTGATGTACTTGGGCCATAAGGGGGTGGCCACGGTAATCGTAGGCGCCCACCACGGTTTGATCGGCCCGCAGATGACCACGCCGGTCGACGCCAGTTATCTGGCCGACGCCGTCGTGCTGCTCCGCTACTTCGAAACCCAGGGTGAAGTGCGGCAGGCGATTTCAGTGGTCAAGAAGCGTGGTAGCAACCACGAACGAACGATTCGCGAATTTCGCATGAACAACGGACGGATCCAGATCGGCGAGCCGTTGCGAGATTTCCGCGGGGTCTTGACTGGCGTCCCCATTCACGAGCATCCCAGCCAGCATCCCTCGCACCCGTTCAAGGACCGTGACGACCTGAAATGAATCGCATGTCGAATGAAAATGAACGGCGGGTGTTGGTGCTCGCGCCGACCAACCGCGATGCGTTGCTCACTCGTAGCATTCTCGAACAGAATCAGATCGAAGCTGAATTCTGCACGGACGTGCCCTGCGTCATGAAGCTGTGTGAGGAGGGCGCAGGCGCACTTCTATTGCCAGAAGAAGTGGTCCTCAAGGGGCAAAGTGGGCCGATTGCCGAATTAGTCGCTCGGCAGCCCGCCTGGTCGGATTTACCGATCATTCTGCTGACTCGGCATGGGTCCGACTCCCCTGCCCTGGTCTCGGCGCTGGCGACGCTGGGAAATGTCACGCTGCTCGAACGCCCGACCGGTGTGATGGCGCTGGTCAACGCGGTGCGTCATGCGCTGCGAGCGCGCGAACGACAGTATCACGGCCGGGCATTATTGGTTGAGCGCGAGCTGGCCAATCTGCGGAAAGATGAATTCCTGGCCACGCTAGCGCACGAACTGCGCAATCCGCTCGCGCCGATCCGAAACTCTCTGCAGATCCTCAAACTCACGTCCTGTCAGGACGACGCGTCGCAGCACATTTGCGACATGATGGACCGTCAGGTGAATCTGATGGTTCGCCTGGTGGACGACTTGATGGAAGTCTCGCGGATCACCCGCGGCAAGATCGAAATCCGTCGCGAGCCGGTCGAACTGGCCAGCTTGATCCGTAGCGCCGTCGAAACCAGCCGCCCAATGATCGATGCGGCGAATACACATCTTCAGGTTTCGATCCCGGCTGAAACGATCACCGTGCTGGGCGACCCAATGCGGTTGAGCCAGGTGTTTGCCAACCTATTGAACAACGCCGCGAAGTATACGAACCAACGGGGCCAGATCTGGGTGTCTGCCAGCGTGCAGGGGAAGAATGTCGCCGTCTCGATTCGCGACACTGGCATTGGCATCCCCAGCGACATGCTCCCCTACATCTTCGATATGTTCATGCAGGTCGATCGTTCGGCCGGAAGGGCGCAAGGTGGCTTGGGAATCGGCCTGACGCTGGTCCGCACGCTCGTCGAACTGCACGGCGGGACGATCGAAGTTCGTAGCGAAGGAACGGGTCGCGGCAGTGAATTCACTGTCAGCCTGCCGATCATCCATCGTGAAGCCTCGCCGGCGCCGGCCACCAATAATCAACGCGTCACGGAATTGCCGGCGCGGCGAATTCTGGTCGTGGACGATAACGTCGACTCGGCGGCCAGCCTGGGCATGCTATTGAAGGTTCTCGGGGCCGACGTCCGCACCGAACACGACGGGCCAGCCGCCCTGGCCACGATTGAGACCTATCGGCCGGACGTGGTGCTACTCGATATCGGCATGCCTGGCATGGACGGATTTCAGGTGGCAGAGCAAATCCGTCGGCGCCAAGACTCGAACCGCATCCTGTTGATTGCTCTCACCGGTTGGGGGCAGGAACAAGATCGGCGGCGGACGCACGAAGCTGGCTTCGACCACCATCTAGTCAAACCGGCCGACGTGAAGGTGCTGCGAACCTTGTTGACACAGATGCACTAGGCTTCTGGCGATTGATTTTTTTAGCGGCTTTGCGCTGATCTACGCTCGACCACGGCTGCTGACCGACTTTCGCCCGGCGTGATCGTTCTTCAATCACGTAGCACGAAATTCGCCCTGCGGTACGGTAAATACCTGAGACCGCCGCGAATCTTGTCCATGGCACGACGATTGCTACTTGTAAAACTACTAAACCGAGCTTGCCAGCAGGTAGCCCGGCCCCAACGACTCACAACAATTCTTACGGAGATCGAGCCATGCCTCATTCCAACGGTAAGCGTCACGCGGCCTCGCAGGTCGGTCAAGCTCGTCGTCACGCGGTGCAGATGTCGGAAGACGCTGTCGCCGCGGCTAGCGACTTTGCCAGCAACGCCGTCGAACAGGTTCGTGAGCAGTTCCGCGACCAGTACGAAGCCGGCCAGGAAAAGTTGCAATCGATTCTTGACGACGCGCTGGAGAATGTCCGCGAGCGGCCAATGCGAGTATTGTTGGGCGCCGTCGCCGTCGGCTGTGTGATCGGCTGGATGATGAAGCGCCGCTAATCGCTCCGAATTGAATCAACCGGCGTCGCATTTTGCTACGCGGTAAATTCCCACACCAGACGTGAGCCCATGGCAAAGAAAAAGACAGTTAAAAAGAAGGCCGCTGCGAAGACCACCAGCAAGGCGGCGAAGAAAGGCTCCAAGAAGGGCGCGAAAAAGAGCGCCAAGAAGGGAGTCGTCTCGCGGCTGATCGAGAAGGTCGAAGAGACGTTCACCAAGGGGAAAGCGCGGCGAAAGAAACGCCGCGCCAAAATCGCGAAGGCGCTAGGCATGAGTTGAACTCCCCAGGGCGCGCGACTCCAAAAACAAAGGCCTCCTTCGCGACAAGCGCGAAGGAGGCCTTTTTGTTGTAATGGAATGTTGACGACGCAGATCGCCAGTTAAAACCATTGCCCCAGGACCTTCATCAAGATCCAAGCGCCGACAATGCAGCCGATCAACAGCCCGACAAGTTTCAACAAGTCGGCCGCCCCTGACGTTTGGGGCTGCTCGGGATGATTGGAATTCGTGTCTGTCATGTTTTATTCTCCCTCAGCGCCGGCAGCGCATGCGCGCGCCGACATAGTGCGTGGAATCAGGCGTAGGCACACTCGAACCGCTCGTGAGAGCAGTTCAAATTTGCAAGCGGATTCGCTGAGATTGGAGAGAGACGTGGATTGGCCGCGCAAGCCGACAGGTTGGCTTGTGGTCTCTCGACGCAGGCTGGGCGTGAGGCGCAAGCCCGAGCAGTGAGGGCGATTGACCGGCCAAGCGAAACAGCTCGTGCGTTTCGTCCAGCGTCGAGCGCAGGGCGGGCAGGCCTGCGAAGCTCGCGCGAGTGAATTGAGCGCTAGCGTCGCCAGAGCCCTCGTCCGACGTGCGCATCGCTAGCCCCACCGTCGGCAGCCAGAGTAGCGCAAGAATGATGACGCACCGTCGCATGGACGCCAGTGTACACCACCTGCGGCGTCTGGTTCGAGCCGAAAACCGATCGGCTATGGCAAGTGGCGATTGTCGCGTTTACGATAGCGGCACGTGTCACGTCATTCGCACGTTCGATTGCCGATTCGTTCTCTGGGGGGAGCTCGTCATGTCACGTCGCCGCTTTTGTGTTGCGCTGTTTGGATTCGCCGTCGCGGTGCTCGCCCGGCCGGTCGCTCGGGCCTCGGCCGAAGAGGTCGCGCCGGCCCGCTTTCATCATGTCCATCTGAATGTGACCGATCCCAAGAAGTCGATCGCGTTTTACCGACGCGTGTTTGGCGCCGTGCCGGTAAAATACCGCGGCCAGGACGCGCTGTTCACCGAGCGTTCGTTTCTGCTCCTCAACAAAGTCGACAAGGCCCCGGAGAGCAAATTGAACACCGGCATCTGGCACATCGGCTGGGGCGGCGTCGACGTGAAGAACGAATACGAATGGTGGAAGACTCACGACGTCGATATCCACACCCCCCTGTCGCCGCTCCCGGGCAAAGACAACTTCTACATGTACATCAGCGGCCCAGACAAAGAGCTGATCGAGATCAACACGATGGGGCATCACCGGTTTGCCCACGTCCATTTTCTTTGCACCGACGTGAACGCCAGCACCGCCTGGTACGCCAAGCATCTCGGGCTGAAGCCGGCGCGGGCCGAAGTGACCAAGCCGAAGGGAGATATGGCGACCCTGGCCTCGATCTGGATGAACTTCATTCAGGCGGACAACGTGCAGATGATCTTCTTCGGCAAGCCCGACATCACGCCGGCCCCGCCCTGGTGGCCGGACGAGCCGCTGAAAGACATTCAACCGACCAAGGATCGCCCGATCGACCGCCTGGGCTTTTCGTACGAAGACATCGCCCCGGTCTACGAACGGATGAAAGCGGCCGGAGTGGAGATCGTGACGCCGCTGGCGACCGACGAGAAGACGAAGACCAAGAGTTTTCAAGTCCTGGCGCCAGACAAGGTGCTGGTAGAAATCATCGAAGCGCGGCCGATCCCGTTGGATGAGCAATGAGGCGCCCTGGCGCGAATAACGCAACGAAACGTCGCCAGTAGTCCAGCGCCACAAACAGCCCCAAAGGGGCGACAGTTAATAGCCTGGGGCGTGAGCCCCAGGACCTACGGCAGCGCGCCTCCGTCGTCAAAGCCCCGACGGGGCGACAGATTGGGTTCGGCGAAACTTCTCGAATATTCCGCGGGTGAAAGCGTTTCTGGCCAATCAGGAACAACATCATCGACGCGTGTCGTTTCAGGAAGAGTTCCTCGAGTTCTTGCGACGGCATGAAACTCGAATGGGACGATCGGTATGTTTGGGATTGAGCACGGTCTGTCGCCCCGTTGGGGCTTCGCCGATCGTTGTGCGCCGTTGTTCCTGGGGCTCACGCCCCAGGCTATTAACTGCCGCCCCTTTCGGGGCTGGGGCTCCTGTCGCCGCTCGAGGTCCCTACTGATCCGCTTCCTTCAATACCGGCACGGTGCAGTTGAACGCCAGCCAGCAGAGGCCGCTGGCCATGTAGGCGATGGCGACTGTGGCGATCGCGTGGGTCCAGTCGTAATGTTGCGCGACCCAGCCGAGCACGATCGGTCCGATCAGGGCGCCGACGCCGCCGACTCCGTTCGCGACGCCAAAAATCGTGGCCGTGTGTTGGCCGCCGATGTCGGTCACGGATCCCCAGACCGTTGGCTGGTCCCAATCGCTAAATAGCTTCGCGCAGAAGAGCAGCCCGCACAGGGCGAATTCGTTCTTGAACATTGCCAGAGCCGCCACGACAAAACCGCAGGCGACGATGTTGCCGGCGAAGCCGATCGTCGACCGCGCCCAGCGGCGGCCGAGGATTGGGATCCAGAAATCGTTGAGGTAACCGCCGATCAGCCCACCGAAGGCGCCGCCCAAGAGCGGTAGCGCCGAGAGCAGGCCCATCGAGACGTCGCTGACGCCGTGCTCGTCTTTCAAGACCGACGGCAGCCAGGCGACGTACAGCACATCGGCAAACGTGCAGGCGAAATAGTGCAGCAGAAACACCGTCAGGTTGATCATCGACCGTGGCGTCAGCCGATGCCACCACGGGATTTTTTCCATCGATTCATCGGCGATCCGCGCCGCGGCTTCGGCTTCGCGGGGATCGGCCAGTGGCGTTTCGAGAATGACTCGCAGTTCGGCGGCGTTCACCCGTGGGTGTTCGGCCGGAGAGTTGCGTAACACCAAAAGCACCAGCAGCCCCAGGATCAGCCCACCGCCGGCCAGCACGACGACGGCCGGTCGCCACGGCATTCCGTAATAACCAAACAAGATCGGCGCGACGATCAAATACGACATCGCGCCCCCCATTCGCCCGAAGAATGACGCGATCCAGCCTTGCAGCGAAGTGCGAATCGACGATGGGAACCAAAGCCGGCTGACACGCCCGATGGCCGGATAGCAGCCCGCCTGCGTGGCGCCAAACAGCATGCGCACGAGATACAGTGCGCGATAGTTTGGCGCCCAGGCGTGTAGCGCGAGCGCCACGCTCCAGGCCAGAATGATTCCGCCGAGAAACAAATGCGGGCCGGCCCAATCCGCCAGCACGCCGCTGGGAATCTGGAAGAGCAAGTACGTGATGTAGAACGCAGATTGCAGACCGCCCAGCGTGGTTTTATCGAGGTCCCACTCGGCGCCAATGCTCGGCATCGCTAACGCGAACGCATAGCGATGAACATAGAGGGTCCAACTCGTCGCACAGCAGAGCCCAAACACTTGCCAGCGAACGTTCGTCGCCGGGGCGGTCAGCGGCGAAGCGGGCGTGGTGTGATCGAGAGGATTGTTGCTCACGCGATCTACCCACGGTTTTTGGCCGAGGCCAAATTTTTCTAAAAGCGGCGGACGTAACGCCAGCGTCTGCAGCATGCTAACAGCGGTAGCGAACGCTGGAAAGCGCAAGCGCCACGGGCGATCACCGCCTCGAACCTAGCGAAAACGCAGAGAAATCGGCGTGGCGTTTCGGGCAGGAGGATTGCAAAGTCCTAAAGAAAGGGGTCAGGCACATGTTTTCGAGCAACGAGTTTTCGACACTGGAAAACCCCTTCGCCGAAAAATGAGCCAGACCCCGGACTTTGCAATCCTTCTCGGCGTTTCGGGTGGCATCGCAGCGGAATTTCGGCCATATTAGGGGCTAACGACACGCCACGGGGATCGCCTCCCAGAGATACCTGACTGGCGCGCCCGCCGAACGACACTTCACACCTCCCACGGCTCGATGGCAACGACGCTTTCTTTCACGACCGCTCCGGCCGCCCGACGTGCGCCCGGCACGCAAATCCCAACGTATATCTTCGAATCGAACCATGAGCTGGCGCGCCATGTGGCGCAGACTATTGCCGGCGTGATTCGCGAGCGCAACAGCTTTGGCCAGGCGGCCGTGTTGGGCTTGCCCACCGGCTCAACGCCGCTGGGGATCTATCGCGAGCTGATCCGCCTGCACCAGCAGGAAGGCTTGGACTTCTCGGGCGTGATCACGTTCAACCTCGACGAGTACTACGGCATTCAGCCGCAGCAGTTGCAAAGTTATCACCGCTGGATGCACGAAAACTTCTTCAAGCACGTCAACGTGCCGGCGAAGAATATCCACATCCCAGACGGCGCCATTGCGCTCGAAGACGTCGACGATCATTGCCGTCGCTACGAGATGGCGATCGAACGGGCCGGCGGGATCGACGTTCAACTACTGGGCATCGGCCGCAACGGCCACATCGGCTTCAACGAACCATTCAGCGTTCGCCATAGCCGCACGCGGCTGGCCACTCTCGATCCCATCACGCGCAAAGACGCCGCCAGCGATTTCTTCAGCGAAGAGAACGTGCCAACGCAGGCTCTGACGATGGGGCTGGGGACGATTCTCGAAGCCCGCAAGATTTTGCTCGTGGCGCTCGGCGAACACAAAGCCGGCATCGTTCGCGAAACCGTCGAAGGGCCGCATACCGAAAAAGTTCCGGCGACGTTCCTGCGAGATCACTCGGACGCGGCGATCCTGGTCGACGACGCGGCCAGTGGCCAGTTGACCGCCGTGGCCACGCCATGGGTTTTGGGCCCGATGGAGTGGGACGACCATACGATCAAACGCGCCGTGCTGTGGCTCTCGCAGCAAACGCACAAAGCGCTACTGAAACTCGACGAGCAGGATTTCCGCGACCACAACCTGCACCGGCTGCTCCGTCGGCATGGCCCCGCGCAAGAGCTGGCGCAGCGCGTGTTTGGCTGGATGATGGACACGATTAACTCGCATCCGGCCGGGACCGAGACGAAGCGGGTCATCTGCTTCAGCCCTCACCCGGACGATGACGTCATCAGCATGGGCGGGACGCTGATCCGCCTGGTCGAAGACAAGCACGAAGCCCACGTCGCCTACATGACCAGCGGCAACATTGCCGTGTTCGATCACGACGCGCAGCGCGTCGCGGACCTGGTCGTCGAATTCAACCGGCTGTTCGGGATCGACCTCGAGCGCTCGCAGAGCCTGGAGAGCGAAGTCAACCAGGCGTTGGCCTCGAAAACGCCGGGCGAGCCCGACACGGCAACGGTATTGCGGATCAAGGCGTTGATTCGCTGGAGCGAAGCGAAAGCAGGCGCGCTGGTCTGCGGCTGCCGCGAGGATCGGCTGCACTTTCTCGATCTGCCATTCTATCGAACCGGCACGATCGCGAAGAACCCGGTCGGCGAAGAGGACGTGCGGATCATTCGTGAATTGTTCGACCGCGTGCAACCGCACCAGGTGTACATCGCCGGCGATCTATCCGATCCGCACGGCACGCACCGCGTGTGCGCCGAGGCGATCTTGCGGGCGTTAAAGCAATTGGAACAAGAGACAGGCAGCCGTCCCGAAGCGCTGCTCTATCGAGGCGCCTGGCAGGAATGGGCGCCGCACGAGATCGACATCGCGGTGCCGCTAAGCCCTCGCGATTTGAAGCAAAAGAAGGCCGCGATCTTCCGCCACGAATCGCAAAAAGATTCAGCCCTGTTCCCGGGCCCCGACACGCGCGAATTCTGGCAGCGGGCCGAAGACCGCAACCGCAACACGGCCGACGTCTACAACCAACTCGGCCTGCCAGAATTCTTCGCCATGGAAGGCTTCGTCCGCTGGACCGGCGAAGCGCTGTAAGGTTTGCTCCTAGCCCCGACAGGGGCGACAGTTAATAGCCAGGGGTGTAAACCCCTGGTCCCGGGTAAACTGATCGCGCCGTGAAGCCCCGAAGGGGCGGCAGTCCACGATCAATCGTGCGGGGCCTCGCCCATGCCACAATCGCATGCATCGCTGCATTGCCACATCGTGTTCAGCACGAAACATCGTCGTCCGTGGATCACGGCTGAGATTCAGCCTCGCCTGTTCGAATACATCGGCGGCATTCTTCGGAACAATTCGAGCCGACTCATCGCGGCTGGCGGAATGCCGGATCACATACATCTTTTGGCCTCGCTCAGTCGAACTCTGGCGGTGGCCGACGCGCTTCGTTTAATCAAGTCGAATTCCTCGGGGTGGATCCATGAGGAACTGGGTATCGCCGACTTCCATTGGCAGACGGGATTCGGCGCCTTCGCCGTGAGTTATTCCGATATCGACCAGGTGACGGCCTACCTGGCCAATCAGGAACAACATCACCGCCGCGCGACGTTTCAGGAGGAGTATCTCGAACTGCTACGGCGGCAACGCCTCGAATGGGACGATCGATACGTTTGGGATTGAATGATCACTTTCGCCCCGTTGGGGCTTTGACGACATGGCGCGGTTCCCCGAGTCCAGGGGTTTACACCCCTGGCTATTAACTTGTCGCCCCTTTGGGGCTTCTGCTTCGCCGACATTCTCCACTCGGCGATCCAGCCACTTGCTAGCTTGGGCCGTGCTCCCTCTCACTGTACATCCGCTATTGACTCTGTACACCCGTATATTATAGTTTGAAGTCCTGCGGGTGGCTGGTTCGATATGCTAGGAAGCCGGGCCTGACGCCACTCGTTGAAAATTCCACAGGGGTCACCAGACCAAATGGCCAATCTCGAATCGCTCACCACGCGGCAACGCGAGGTCTATCAATTCATCCGCGACAAGATCCGCAGTCGGGGCTACGGGCCAACCGTCCGCGAGATCGGGACTGAGTTCAAGATCAGCTCGCCCAACGGCGTGATGTGCCACCTGAAGGCGCTCGAGAAAAAGGGGCTGATCACTCGCGAGCCAAACATGTCGCGAGCGATCATGCTGGCCACCGAGCCGGCCGAACATCATGACGGCCTGCCGCTCGCCGGGCGGATCGCCGCTGGTATGTTGCAAGAGGCCGTCGCGCAGGACGAGCGGATCAACTTCAGCGAGTTGTTCAGCGCGGATGACCAATACGTGCTCGAAGTCCGCGGCGACTCGATGATCGACGATCAAATCGCCGATGGCGACTACGTCGTGATTAAGAAGCAAGAAACGGCCCAGCGCGGACAGATCGTCGTCGCGCAGACCGATGAAAACGAAGCCACGCTCAAGCGTTGGTTTCCCGAGGCCAACCGCATCCGTCTGCAACCATCGAACCCAACGATGGAGCCGATCTACGTGAAAAACGCCCGCGTGTTGGGCGTCGTGGTGGGCGTCGTTCGCAAGGTGCGGTAAAGACCGGTGCGGGAAGCAGGATAAAGCGTTTACGCTTGACGTAGCAGCGCGATAGTCGGGAGAGCGAGGCTCCTGCCGAGCCACGATGCGAGATTGGACTCTTTATTCTCCCGTGCGCCGCGACAGGCCGGCGCTTCGATTCAATACGTTTGGAATTCCGCGTCCATAATGCGCTAGGCTATTTGCGATGCAACGTTGTGCGCGCTTGGTTGCTTGGCGGGAGCCTCGCACTCCCATCCTCTCTGAGTCCTCGGCGCCCTCTGTGGCAGAATTCGTCTTAGTCTAGACGATGCGCAATCGATCGCGCTTCGCGGCTCGGCGGGAGCCTCGCCCTCCCTGATGCGTGTTCGGGCTGCGATCCTTGCTTGAATCGCTCAGCAAAAACTCTCAGCCCTGCGGCGATTCTTCGCGCTTGCTGAGTTCGCTGTGCCAGAAGCGATACTGCGGATCGCCGGGGCGGAAGGTGAAGACGGCGTCAGGCAGTTGAGCGCCGTAGGCGCCGGTCGATGGGACGCGAACCAGAATCGTGTCTTCGTCGCGGCGCTCTAGCAAGCAGTTCTCGGCGGCGATCATCGTTCGAGGGCTTTCAGGGGAGTCGCCGCGCTTGCCACGGGCGTCGATTTTTTCTGGTGGTCGACGGAGCGGGCGCCGCCGGCGGCCAACCATGACAGTAATCCACGCTGGCCGCTAAAGTCTAGGTCATTCTGACCCAAGCGGAGCTAGCGTTCCAGGGGAGGTAACTGCCGGGCGACTATGCCATTAGGCCGGGGATTCGCTAAATTCGTCGGCTTCGAGCGACGCAATCGGTCGCTCTCAAAGCACTGCTGGGCAAGCCAATTGGCACACTCAGCCTGGCAAAAGACATTAGCGAAGTCGATCACTTCAAAATTGGGCAGATGTCCAGCCAGTTGCGGCCGTCGGCGTGCATCCAGTTCATGCTTTCGGTCGGGCCCCACAGTTCCGGTTCGTAGGTCGACAGCATCGGCGCCCCGGCGTCTTGCCAAGTCTGACGAATCGGGTCGATCAGGCCCCAGGCCAGTTCGACCTCGTCGCTGCGGGCGAACAAACTCGCGTCGCCCATCAGCACGTCGAGCAACAGTCGCTCGTACGCCTCGGGCAGCGCCTTGTGGAACTCCTCCTGAAAGCGGAACTCAAGATCGGTGAGCCGCATGTTCATGCCGGCGTCTGGGACCTTGGTCTGAAACTCCAACTGAATTCCTTCGGCCGGCTGGATGTGAATTACCAACCGGTTCGCCTCGCTGTCGCGCTGGGCCTGTTTCGGAAACAGCCGATGCGGCGGCTGGCGAAATTGAATGACGATCTGCGTGGTGCGGCAGCTCATCGCCTTGCCGCTGCGCAAATAAAACGGCACGTCCTGCCAGCGCCAGTTGTCGACATAAAACTTCACGGCCGCAAACGTGGCGGTCTGGCTGTCCTTTGCCACGCCTTCCTCCTGGCGATAGCCGCGGTACTGTCCACGAATCGTGCTCTTGGCAATCTCGGCCGGAGATAGTGGCCGGATCGATTGCAGCACTTTCACTTTTTCATTGCGGACCAGGTCTGCGTCGAAACGGGCCGGCGCTTCCATGGCCGTGATCGTCAGCAGTTGCAGCAAGTGATTCTGAAACATGTCACGCAGCACGCCGGCGGTCTCGTAGTAGCCGCCGCGGCGACCGACGACGACTTCCTCGGCCGCGGTGATCTGCACGTGATCGATGAAGTTGCGGTTCCAGAGTGGCTCGAAGATCGCGTTGGCAAAGCGGAACACCAAAATGTTCTGCACCGTCTCCTTGCCCAGGTAATGATCGATGCGGTAGACCTCGGATTCCGGGAAGACGCTATGCACCACGGCGTTCAACTCGCGGGCAGACTTCAGATCGGAACCGAACGGCTTTTCGATCACGACGCGGCGCGGGCCGTGCGATTGATCGGCCAGGCCGGCAGCGCCCAACCGTTCGATGGCAACTGGGTAAAACTGCGGCGCGGTCGAAAGATAATAAACCCGAACGTCCTTGGTTGGTTTGGCCTGCGCTGGCGACTTCGCGGCGCCTTGCAGGTCGAGCTCGTTCAGGAAATCACCGAGCGATTTGATGTCTTGTTCGTTCGCCAGGTCGCCGCGGTGATAGTAGATGCTGGCGGCGAACTCCTCCCACAGCGCTGGCTGAAAGTCTTCGCCGGCGAACTTGGCCGTGGTTTCGGCAAGCTGCTTGCGCCACTCGTCATTTGAGAACGGGGTGCGGGCAAAGCCGACGATGCGAGTTTCGTCCGGCAGCCGCCCCTTGCGCTTTAGCTGGTACAGCGCCGGAATCAACTTGCGGCTGGTGAGATCGCCCGAGGCGCCGAAAATGACAATCGTATGAGACACGGTCGCGGTTACCTTGGCTGGGACTTGGGGATGTTTCAGGCCCGAGAGCGCGGCCGCCTCCGCCCGCTCGCGCCCCACTACGATAGCGAGACTGAGCTGATTCTGCACGCACCGCACCAATCCGCTCGGCTGGCGACGTTGCCGCATCGCCAGCTGCCAGCACTGGCGGAATGCGGAACCTGGAGGGGGTTTGTCAAGTGTCCCGCTGGGACTTGATTCGCCGTCTGCGGGCCGCCGATGGACTCTACATCGACTGTAGTCGTTCGAGGCGATTGTAGTCGGCCACTGCCTACCCCACCGCGCGACCCTCGGGTTGCACACCCCTCGATCCCTTCCTCGGCCCCTTCCCAATCGCGTCAATCCCGACGTCCCGTCTCCATCGCAGCTCAATCGTCGCTTGGGCTGCGCGCAAAGGTACGATATGACTCCACGGCCATCTGGCTCTGCGCCCTCGAACCTGCGTTTGCATTCGCCGGGGGGCGTGCTGCTGACGTTCTTGTTTCACGGCGTGTTTGCCAACGAACAAGAGATCGAACAGCAGGCGGTTGACCCGCAGCAGCGAATCACGGTCGATCATTTTCGCGAGTTCGTAGAGCACATGCTCGAAGCTGGCTATGAGTTTGTGCTGCCAGACCAGGTAACCGCCGGCCTCGACGCCGATGGCCGTTACGTAATGGCCACGTTCGATGATGGCTACGCCAGCAATCAGTTGGTGCTGCCGGTGCTCGAAGAGTTTCGCGTTGCGGCGCTGTTTTACATCTCAACCGGTCATGTGCTGGCAAACAAATCGTACTGGTGGGACGTCGCGCACCGAGAGATCGTCCTGGGCGGCGGGAGCGTCGACGCAGTTCAGCAAGTCGGCCGAACTCTCAAGACGCTAACTCACGACCAGATCGAAAACGAAATCGTCCGCCGCTTTGGCGCGTCGTCGTTGGAACCTTGGGGAGATATCGACCGCCCGCTCACGCCCAAAGAGCTGCGCGCGTTTGTCGAGTCGCCCTATGTCGAGGTGGGCAATCACACGCGCGACCACGCCATCCTGACCAACTACACGCCAGCAGGCGTCCGCCAGCAGCTAGCAGGCGCTCAAGATGATCTGGAACATCTGGTCGGATACAGGCCGACGAGTGTATCGTACCCCAACGGCAACTACTCGCCGGCCGTGCTCACAGTGGCGAGCGAATTGAACCTGTCGCTCGGTATCACGGTCGAGCGCAAGAAAAACCTGCTGCCGCTTGATACCAGCGACGCAGGTTTGTTGCGATTGGGCCGCCATACGCTATGGGGCACGAAAGACATTGCCGATCAATGCCACGTCCTCTGCTCTGAGGCGTGGTGGAAAGGCGCCTGGGCCCGGCTCGTTAAGGGAGATACACGACTG
>Ga0268266_10001254_pt1 | contig 31003 bp, 31 predicted proteins | sample KBSS13metaG_FD_190356 | JGI IMG/M metagenome (GOLD analysis project Ga0268266, IMG submission 190356) | Switchgrass rhizosphere microbial communities from Kellogg Biological Station, Michigan, USA - KBS S1-3 metaG (SPAdes) (version 2) | ecosystem: Host-associated > Plants > Roots > Rhizosphere... | reverse complement strand
GGATCAGCCCCCAGCGCATGAGGCGCGCCTCGCGCTCGCCTTTCTCGGCCTCCGCCTCGTCGGGGGATGAGCGGACGACGAGGATCTCCTGCGTCGGCGCCACGTTGAAGCGGCCCATGCCGGGCGGAGATTTCTCCTTAGCCGACGCGCCGTCACTGTCCGTCCCGTCCTTGGCGGTCTCCTTCGCCCCGCCCTGGGCTAGCGCCTTCTCCAGTTCGACCTGGAAGCGGTCGGCGATCGTCTTCGTGTCCTTGGTGGTGACCGTGAAGCGTCCGCACATCAGGGACGCACCTCCTCATGCTCGCGGTACCACTCAACCGTACGCCCCAGCCCGGTCCGCAAGTCGACCGCGGGCGCCCAGCCGGTCAGCTCGAGCAGCTTGGTCGAGTCGAGGAACTGGTCGAGGATCTCCCCCGCCGGCAGGCCCGGGCCGTATTCCGGCTCGACCTCTCCCCCGCCGACCTCGGCGGTCAGGTCGACGACCTCGCGCACCGAGTATGGCCGGTCGCCGCCCGCGTTGAAGGCCTCGCCCGCGGCCCCCTCGCCATCGAGCGCCGTGGCGATCGCCAGGTAGGCGGAGACCGCGTCGTCGACGTGGAGGAAATCGCGGCGGGGCGCGCCGTCGGAGCGGATCTTCGGGGCCCGCCCGTCGGCCACCGCGATCGCCGTCTCCGGCACCAGCCGGGTGAAGTTGAGGTCACCGGCGCCGTAGACGTTGGCAAAGCGACTCACCGCCAGCGGCAGCCCCCACTCCCGCGCCAGCCCGCGCGCCATCACGTCGGCGGCTGCCTTCGAGGAGTCGTAGGGATGGTCGGCTCGCAGCGGGAAGTCCTCGCGATAGGGCAGCTCCGGCGCCGTGCCGTAGGCCTTGTCGGAGGAGGCGAAGACGGTCTTGCCGACGCCCGCGTCGCGGCAGGCCATGAAGACGTTCCACGATCCGCGCACGTTCACGTCCACCGTCTCATGCGGGGAGCGGCGCGCGACGCCGACGATGGTCTGGGCGGCGAGGTGGAAGACGGAATCGCAGCCGGCGACGGCCGCGGCGACGCTCTCCGCGTCGAGCAGATCCGCCTCGACCAGTTCGACCTCGTCGCGCACCCCGAGCAGGTCGAGTCCCGACGCGCGCGGCCCGCCGAGGTCGGTCTGGCGCGGGCCGGGCCGGTCGAGGACGCGCACCGCGCTCCCGACCGCCAGCAGCCCCGCGGCGAGGTGCGAGCCGACGAAGCCGTGGCCGCCGGTGACGAGAGCCTTCACGCCACCTTCTCCCCGTCCCAGACCTTCCAGGGCGCTTCGCCGCCGCGCCAGAGGTCGTCGAGCGTCACGGCGTCCTTGTAGGTGTCCATGCAGTCCCAGAAGCCCTCGTGCCGGTGGGCATGGAGCTCGTCCGCCGCGGCGAGGCGCTCGAGCGGCTCGCGCTCCAGCACCGAGTCGGCGCCGATGAAGTCGAGCGCGCCCGGCTCGAAGCAGAAGAAGCCGCCGTTGATCCAGTGCTCCGACCGCGGCTTCTCGACGAAGCCGGCGACGCGGTCCCCGTCGAGCTCCGCCACGCCCCACTGCAGATTCGGCCGCACCACCGTCACCGTGGCCGCCGCGCCGCTCTCGCGATGCCCGTCGAGCAGCTCCGCCAGGTCGACGTCGGCGACCCCGTCGGCGTAGGTCGCGCAGAAGGTCCCCCCGGCGAGGCGCTCACCGAGCGCCGCGATCCGACCGCCGGTCGGGGTGTCGAGCCCGGTGTCGACGCACTCCACGGAGACGCCCTCGGGCCAGCCCTCATCGGCGACGAAGCGCTCCACCTGCTCGCCGAGGTAGCCCGTCGCGAGCAGGAAGCGATCGAAACCCTGGGCCGCGTAGATACCGATCACGTGCCAGACGATCGGCCGCCCACCGATCTCGACCAAGGGCTTCGGAACCGTCTCGGTCCGCTCTCGCAGCCTGGTCCCGCGTCCTCCGCAGAGGACGACGACCGGCGGTTTGCTCACCCGCCGGCGACAGCCGGGAGGATGGTGACCTCGTCGCCCTCGTTGATCGCCGTCTCCAACCCCTGCTGGAAGCGGATGTCCTCGCCGGAGACGTAGACGTTGACGAAGCGGCGCAGCGTGCCGTCCTGGGTGATCCGCTCGCGCAGGTCGCCGTAGGCGGCGAAGACGGCGTCGAGCGCCTCGCCGACGTTGGATCCCTCGACCTCGACCTCGGCCTGGCCGCCGGTGGCGACGCGGAGCTGGGTCGGGATCTTGACGGTGACGCTCATCTACGCGGTTACCTCCTGGCCGGCGAACGCGGCATCGAAGCTGTCGAGGCTGGGGTCGATCTCGTGCATCGAGAAGCTGTCGCGGGTCGCGTCGAGCGTCTTCAGACCCTCGCCGGTGATGTAGGCGACGACCTTCTCGCCCGCCTTGAACTCACCCCGCTGGGCGAGCTTGCGGAGGACGCTGATCGTGACGCCGCCGGCGGTCTCGGTGAAGATCCCGGTGCTTTCGGCGAGCAGCTTGATCCCTTCGCGGATCTCGTCGTCGGAGACGGAGCTGATGTTGCCGCCGGTCGCGCGGGCGTGTTCGATCGCGTACGGGCCGTCGGCCGGGTCGCCGATCGCGAGGCTCTTGGCGATCGTGTCCGGACGCTGCGGCTTGACCACGTCGTGGCCTTCGGCGAAGGCGGTCGCGACCGGGCTGCAGCCGTCGGCCTGGGCGCCGTGGAAGTGCGGCTGCTCGCCCTCGACGAGGCCGAGGTCGATCCATTCCTGGAAGCCGCGGCCCAGTTTGGTGAAGAGGGAGCCGGAGCCGATCGGCGCGACCACCCGGTCGGGGAGTTCCCAGCCGAGCTGCTCGACCGTCTCGAAGGCGAGCGTCTTGGAGCCCTCGGCGTAGTACGGGCGCAGGTTGACGTTGACGAAGGCCCAGGGCTGGGTGTCGACGAGTTCGGTGCAGAGCCGGTTGACGGCGTCGTAGTTGCCGCGCACGCCGACCAGGTTGGTGCCGTAGACATCGGAGGCGAGGAGCTTCTGTTCCTCCAGGTCGGCCGGGACGAGCACGTAGGACTCGAGGCCCTCGGCCGCGGCACGGGCCGCGACGGCGTTGGCGAGGTTGCCGGTCGAGGCGCAGGCGATCGTGGTGAAGCCGAGTTCCTTGGCCTTGGCGACGGCGACCGCGACGACCCGGTCCTTGAAGGAGTGGGTCGGGTTGGCGGCGTCGTTCTTGATGTAGATCTCGGCGTCGGTCCCGAGCAGGTCCGCCAGCCGGTCGGCGCGCACCAGCGGCGTCAAGCCCGGCTCCAGCGGATCGCCGCCGGGCTTGCCGGTGGTCGGCAGGAAGTCGCTGTAGCGCCAGATCCCGTGGGAACCGGCCTGGATCCGCCGCTTGGCCTCCGCCGCATCGAGCCCCGAGTGGTCATAGGCGACCTCGAGCGGGCCGAAGCAGTGTTCGCAGAAATAGGCGGCGGACTCTTCGTACTTCGCGCCGCACTCCTTGCACTTCAAACCTTCGACTGACATCCGATCACTTCCCTTATGTGAAAAAGACTTCGCCACGTGGGGCGAAGTCCGATCGGACATCCCCCACATCTGTCAGATCACTGCGATCTGCTGGAGTTGGCACCTGCCTCGGACCTTTCGATCCGAGATGGTTGCCGGGGCTTCACTGGGCCAGTCCCTCCACCCCTCTAGATGTGGCGCTTATGTGTGGGCGAAGCCTACCACGAACCAGAAGACGTTTCTGATGCTCCGCTGACGGCTAACCTACCCGTGTGATCGCGATTCTCACCCACGACGAGACGGGCCCGGCCGATGCCGAACCTCCCGAAACCACGCCTGCGACGCACCCGTCGTGGCGAGCTCGTCGCGCCGGCCGAGACCGCTGAGCCCCAGGCCCCCCGCGTCGAGGTAATCGAGTGGGGCGGCTTCCGCTGGGTCAACATCGAGCACGCGGGGGCGCTGGAGCGCGCCTGGCTCGAGGAGCACTTCGACTTCCACGCGCTTGACCTGGAGGACGTTCTCTCGCGCAATCAGCGCCCGAAGATCGACATCTACGACGAGTACCTGTTCAGCATCCTGAACCTGCCCGTCTTCGATCGCGCCGCCAAGCGACTCGGCGCGGGCGAGCTCGACCTCTTCGTCGGCCCCGACTTCCTCGTCACGATCCCGAACCAGCCGCTGCAGCCGGTCGAGTACCTGTTCGAGCGCTGCCGCACCAAAGAGGAGCTCCGCGAGCAGCTCTTCTCGCGCGGCTCCGGCTACCTCCTCTACCGCCTCGTCGACGACTGCTTCGATTATTGCTTCCCGATGCTGCGCAAGATCGGCAACAAGCTCGACGCGCTGGAGGACGACATCTTCGAGGGCCGCTCCGAGGACATCGTGCGCGACATCTCCAACGCCAAGCAGGAGATCATCAACTTCCGCAAGGTCATCCGGCCGCAGCGGCCGGTGCTGCGGGACCTGGAGAAGGTCAAATCGCGCTACCTCTCCCCCGACTTCGACCTCGAGATCTACTTCGACGACATCGTCGACTCGCACGAGCGGATCTGGGACATGCTCGAAAACTACAAAGAGGTGATCGAGGCGCTCGAGGAGACCAACGAGTCGGTGATCTCCCACCGCCTCAACGACATCCTCCGCGTGCTGACCTCGATCAGCGTCGTGATCCTGCCGCTGACCCTGATCGCCAGCATCTGGGGGATGAACTCGAAGGTGCCTGGCCAGGACAACCTCGGCGCCTTCTTCATCGTGCTCGGCGGCATGTTCGTGATCCTCATCGGGATGGTCGCCTGGTTCAAGCGACGCGGATGGCTATAGCCTCCACGCCCAGTGGCAAATTTTAGGATCTGGGCGCCCTGGCGCCTCGCTTACGTGTCAGACGCCGCCAAGGACAAAGAGGAGGAGTGCATCTTCTGCGCGAAGCCCGCGCAGGACGATGACGAGGGCAACCTGATCGTCCATCGCGGCGAGCGCGCCTTCGTGATCCTCAACCTCTACCCGTACACGAACGGGCACCTGATGGTGGCGCCCTACGAGCACATCGGCGCGATCCAGGAGATCCCGGCGGAGACGACCGCGGAGATGATGGCGCTCGCCCAGACCGGCATCCGCCGGCTCGAGGACGTCTACTCCCCGCACGGCTACAACGTCGGCTTCAACCAGGGCCGGATCGCCGGCGCCGGGGTCGAGCACCACATCCACATGCACGTGGTGCCGCGCTGGTCGGGCGACAACAACTTCATGCCGGTGATCGCCGACACCAAAGTCATGCCGCAGACGATCGAGCAGAGCTACTCCGCCCTGAAAGGAGCGTCATGGAGCTGAATCCCGGGATCTTCAAGGCCTACGACATCCGCGGCATCTACGGCAAGGAGATGGACGAGGGCATCGCCCGTGACATCGGGCGCGCTTTCGTGCGCGTCCTGGCGCGCCTCCGTGAGAAGCCCGCCGGCGAGCTGCGTGTAGGGCTCGGCCGCGACATGCGCCTGACCGCGCCGAGGATGGCGGCGGAGCTGCGCGACGGGATGATCTTCGAAGGCGCCCACGTCCTCGACGCGGGCATGGTCGCGACCGAGATGCTCTACCACCTGGTCGGCTCGCGGGAGCTCGACGGCGGCGCGATGGTGACGGCGTCCCACAACCCGAAGGCCTACACCGGTGTGAAGCTCGTCCGCGAGGGCGCGCTGCCGCTCTCCGGGGACGCCGGGATCGGCGAAGTGAAGGCCGAGATCGAGGCGGGGCTCGGCGAGGCGCCGGGCGGCGGCGGGCTCGAGGAGGTCGACATCTGGGAGGAATTCCGCCTCCACGCGTTGAGCTTCATCGACGTCGGCGCGGTCAAGCCGATGAAGGTCGTGGTCGACGGCGGCAACGGCATGGGCGGCCCGATGGTCGGGCCGATCCTGGAAAAGATGCCGCTGGAGCTGGAGAAGATGTACTTCGAGCCGAACGGCGAGTTCCCCGACCACGAGCCGAACCCGCTGCTGGAGGAGAACCGGCGGATGATCATGGACCGGGTGCGCTCGACCGGCGCCGACCTCGGCATCGCCTGGGACGGGGACGCCGACCGCTGCTTCTTCATCGATGGCTCCGGCGAGTTCTGCGACGGCGACTTCATCTGCGCGCTGCTGGCGCGCTCGGTCCTGGTCAAGAACCCCGGCGCGACGATCCTCTACGACCCGCGCTCGAGCCGCGCCGTCCCCGACCTGGTCGCCGCCGAGGGCGGGCGCTCCGACCTCTCGCGGGTCGGCCACGCCTTCTTCAAGGCGCGGATGCGCGAGGAGGAGGCGGCGTTCGGCGGCGAGGTCTCCGGCCACTACTACTTCCGCGATTTCTGGAACGCCGACTCGGGGACGATCCCGGCCCTGCTGATGCTGGAGCTGCTCTCCAGGGACGGGCGGACGATCGGCGAGCTGATGGACGAGTTCCGCTCCAAGTACTTCATCTCCGGCGAGATCAACTCGGAGGTGGAGGACCAGGCGGCGAAGCTCGACCAGATCCGCGAGCGTTATGCCGACGGGGAGATCGCCGAACTCGACGGCGTCTCGGTCGACTACGAGGACTGGCACTTCAACGTGCGCCCGTCGAACACCGAGCCGCTACTGCGGCTGAACCTCGAGTCGCTGGTCTCGCGCGAGGACATGGAGCGCCGCCGTGACGAGGTCCTGGGGTTGATCCGCGGGTGACGACCACCCCGGAGGAGGCACTCGAGCAGGCGGCGCTGGCGGGCGTCCACCGGATCGCCGTCCCGACGCCCTTCGCGGTCGGCAAGGTCAACGCCTACCTGATCGAGGACGACCCGCTGACCCTGATCGACGGCGGGCCCAACTACGGCACCGCGCTCGAGGCACTGAGCGAATCGATCGCCGCCCATGGCCACTCGATCGAGGACATCGGCCTCATCCTCCTCACCCACAACCACACCGACCACCTTGGGCTGGCGGAGATCCTGGTCGAGCACTCGGGGGCCGAGGTCGCGGCCCTGGGCGTGGCGGCGGAGCGACTCGCCAACTACACGACCGAAGCCGAGGCCGACGACGCGATGGCGGTCGAGCTGATGCTGAGCAGCGGGATCCCGGAGGAGATCGCCCTGGCGCTGCAGACCGTCTCCTCCTCCTATCGCGGCTGGGGTGCTCCGGTCCAGATCACCCGCCCGCTGGCCGACGGGGACGTGATCGAGCTGGCCGGGCGCAAGCTCGAAGTCCAGCACCGCCCCGGCCACAGCGTCATGGACACCGTCTTCTGGGACGCCGAGCGCCAGTTCGGCTTCGTCGGCGACCACCTCCTCCCCCACATCTCCTCGAATCCTTTGATCAGCCGCCCGCTCGACGGATCGCCCGGTCGCACCCGCTCCCTCATCGCCTACCTCGACTCGATGGCGAAGACGCGGGAGCTGCCCGAGGGCTCCCTCCTATTCGGGGGCCACGGCGAGCCGATCGACGACCACCGGGCCCTGATCGACACCCGCTTCGCCTCGACCGAGCGCCGCAAGGAGAAACTCCTGCGCCTGATCGGCAACGGCCCCCGCTCCGGCTACGAGCTGGCCCAGTCGATGTGGGGCAACATCGCCGTCACTCAGGCCTTCCTCACCCTCTCCGAGGTGATCGGCCACATGGACATCCTCGAGGCCGAAGGCCGCGTCCGTGAGGTCGACGACGGCGGCGTGATCCGCTTCGAAGCGATCTCCTGACCCTCAGCCTTCGAACACCCCCGACAGAACCGGAGACACACATGGCCATCACCTCGATTCTCGACATGCACTTCAGGCCGGAGGCCGCCGACGAGGCGCCGGCGCTGCTCAAGGGCATTCTCGACGAAACCCGGGCCTTCGACGGCTGCCTCGGCGTGAAGGTCATCCAGGACAAGGACGACCCGGCGCACCTGATCGCGGTCGAGGAATGGGAGTCCCTGGAGAAGGACGGCGCCTACCGCGAATGGCGAGCCGGCGACGGCGCGACCGATCTTCCGACCCTGCTCGCCGCCGCGCCGAGCCTCTCGGTCTGCGAGCCCCGCTCGGACATCTAGCCGCGCGCCCCGCCGCGAGGCAGTCGCGTAGGCTGCCCCCAGATGGTCTCGTTCGGCGCGCGAAGGTCCGGTAAATCCGGCAAGAAACGGATGCTGATCATCGTCAATCCGTACGCGACGACCGTGTCGGACCGGTTGCGGAACCTGGTCGTCTACGCGCTCCAAGGGCGCTACGAGGTCGAGGCGGTGGCGACCGAGGCGCAGAACCACGCGACCGAGATTGGACGCGAAGCGCGCGAGGGCGGTTATGACGTCGTCGTCTCCTTCGGTGGCGACGGGACCCTGAACGAGGTCGCCAACGGCCTCGCCGGAACCGACATGCCGATGGCGATCCTGCCCGGCGGCTCGGCCAACGTGGTGGCGCGGAGCCTCGGCATCCCCAACGACGTGGTCGACGCGACCGAGCACCTGCTCTCGCTCGCCGACGAATGGCAGCCGCGCAAAATCGACCTCGGCCGCGTTGACGAGCGCTACTTCGTCTTCGCCTGCGGCGCCGGCATCGACGCGACCGTGGTCAAACGAGTCGACTCGCGGCCGAAACTGAAGGCTCGCTTCGGCCCCTGGTTCTACAGCTGGGCCGGCGTCTCGGCCTTCTACCGCAGCTACATCGTCAACCCCGTGCGCCTGCGCGTCGCGGTCGACGACGGCGACGCGGTCGAGGGCATCACCGCGATCGCCCAAAATTCCGACCCCTTCACCTACTTCTCGACCAAACCCGTCTACGTCAACGAGAACGTCGCGATCGACAGCGGCACCCTCTCGATGGCCGTCCTCAAACGCGCGGCCCAGCGCGACATGCCGACCCTCCTCCCCAAACTCTTCTCCCAGAAGAAGCCGGCCGTCCGCCACCGCCAGATCGTCGGCTTCGAGGGCGCCACCAAAGCAACGATCGAGTCGATCTCCGAGGACCGCTCCGGCGCCCCGCGCTCCTTCCAGCTGCAGGTGGACGGCGACTACATCGGTGAGCGGACCAAGGTTGAGATCGGGATCGAGCCGGGGGCGTTGACGATTATTGCCTGATGCGGGTCGGGCGTTGTGCCGGCCGGTGCGGCAGTCCTAGTTCGGTCCTGGGCGTCTCATGGCGGTCCTGGCAGGCTGTGACCGCCATGAGACGCCCAGGACGTGAGGGTTTCGCCAATAAGTCCAACGGTTCGTCACGCTTCCGCCCGGAACTCCACACCCCCGTCACGGTTCCGTCGCACCTGGGACCAGCCGTTCGCTGTTACCCCGCTGTATAGGGGGGTAACGACGAACGGCTGTCGACGCGGCCGCCTGAAGAGGCTCAGACCGTGGAGGAACCTGCGCGGAAGCGTGAAGTTCGTGGCGTCTCCCTCACGTCTCCCGCAACAGCGTCGGGGTTCCTTCACACCTTTCATACCTCGGCCGCTCTCGTCGACCCCGCCTCGCGTCCCTTCTTCAGTCCAACAACCCCGTTTCGCGCGCCGACACTGCCGTCTGCATCAGCGTCTCCGACGCGTCGAACCGCGGCACCCAGCCGAGCTGCTCGCGGGCCTTCGTCGTGTCCATGAGGACCGGGGTGCTGAGGGCGGTGGCCCACTCGAGCTGGGGGTTGATGAAGGAGAGGCGGCCGGCGACGGTGGTGCCGACGCCGAGGGCCGGGCGGGGGACGCGGACGGAGCGCCAGCCTAGGGCTCGGGCGATGTCGGAGATGACGATCTCGCCGTCGCCGGCGAGGTTGTAGGCGCCGGGCTCGCCTTTGCCCTCGACGGCGGCGGCCAGGGCGGCGGCGACGTCATCGTGGTGGACGAGCTGGAGGGGGACGCCGGCGTCGGGGAGGATCGGGCGCAGCAGCGGGATGCGGTCGAGGACGTGGCGGCGCAGGCGCGGGGTCGGGTCGCCGAGGCGGACCGCGCCGACGGTCTGCTCGATCAGCATCGTCGCCCGCGGCCCGGCCACGATGCAGGGGCGGAAGACGTAGGCGCCGAGCTCGGAGCCGGCGAGGATCTCGTCGAGCGACTCCTCCAGCTCCGCCTTCTGGGCCGAGTAGTAGAAGCCCGACGACCCGATCGCGGGGGTCTCCTCGGTCAGGGGCTGCGGGTTCTCCGGATGGAAGCCGTAGGCGGCGACCGAGGAGGCGTAGACGAGGCGGTCTACGCCGGCCTCGATCGCGGCTTCGAAGACGTTGCGGCTTCCCTCGAGGTTGATCCGCCGGGTCTCCTCGCGGTCGCCGAAGATCGCGAAGGCGAGGTGGACGGCGACGTCGGCGCCGTCGAAGAGCTCGGCCAGGTGGCCGCGGTCGAGGATGTCCCCGCGCTGGTAGGTCGCCTTGCGCCAGCCCGCGCCGCCGGGATCGAAGGGGCGCCGGGCCATCCCCCGCACCGAGCCGATCGCGTCCGACGCCTCCAGCGCGTCGATCAGCGACCCCCCGATCTCCCCCGTCGGCCCGGTTACCGCAACAGTCAGTCCCATGACGACAGTGTCTGGCCTACGGCCTGAGAGTCAAGCCTGAGTAGGACGCAGGGAGGGCGACGAGGGGAGCGCACACACGTGCGTGACCCGAAGGCAACCGACCGAGGACACCCTCAGGCGCCGACTATCAGGCCGTAGGGGTGATTCGGTAGGCGTCGAAGACAGACTCGACGTTGCGCAGGCGGGTGATGCAGTGTTTGAGCTGCTCGGTGTCGCCGACCTCGATCACGAACTTGTTTTTCACCATCGGCGGATTGGTCGTGCAGGAGGCGCCGATGATGTTGATGCCGCCCTCCGAGAACGTTCGCGAGAGGTCCTCGAGAAGGCGAGTGCGATCGTAGGCGTCGATCTGGACTTCCACCCGGTAGGAAGCTTCGTTGTCACCCTCCCAGCCGACGTCGACGAAGCGCTCCGGCGCCCGTTTCAGCGCCTTGACGTTCTTGCAGTCTGTGCGGTGGATGGTGATCCCGCGGCCGAGGCTGACGTACCCCGCGATCTCGTCGCCGGGGACCGGCCGGCAGCACTTGGCGAGCCGCACCGCGACGTCCTCGACGCCCTTCACCACGATCCCGTAGTTGGAGGCGTCCTTGGTGCGGCGGGCGCGGTCGGAGTGCTCGGTCGCGGGCAGGACGGCGTCGGCGTCGACCGCCTCCCCCGCTTTCAGCCGCTGCAGGATTTTGTTGACGACGGTCTTGGTGGAGATTTTGCCCTGGCCGAGGGCGATGTAGAACTCGGTCGCTTTGCGGAAGCCCATCTCGCGGATGACATCGGCGAGCAGCGCCGAGCCGGCGATTTTCTGCATCGGCACGCCGCGCTTGCGCAGCGCCTCCTCGAGGCCCTCGCGTCCGTCGCGCTCGGCGTCCTCGCGGCGCTCCTCTTTGAACCAGGCGCGGATCTTGTTGCGGGCGCGGCTGGTGCGGACCAGTTTCAGCCAGTCCATCGACGGCGCCCGTTTCTGCTTCGCGGTCAGCACCTCGACGATGTCGCCGGAGCGCAGTTGGTAGTGGAGCGGCACGATCGCGCCGTTCACCTTGGCCCCGACGCAGCTATGGCCGACGTCGGTGTGGACCGCGTAGGCGAAGTCGAGCGGGGTCGAGCCCGCCGAGAGGTTCTTCACTTCGCCCTTCGGCGTGAAGACGAAGACCTCGTCCTCGAAGAGGTCGACCTTCAGCGATTCGAGGAACTCCGCCGGGTCCTGTTCGCCCTCGGCCTCGACCAGCTGGCGCAGCCAGCTCATCTTCTCCCGCTGCGGGTCCCCGTGGCCGCCCTCTTTGTAGGCGACGTGCGCGGCGATCCCGTACTCGGCGAGTTTGTGCATCTCCTCGGTGCGGATCTGGATCTCGAGCGGCTTGCCCTCGGGCCCGATCACGGTCGTGTGGAGCGCCTGGTACATGTTGGCCTTCGGCATCGCGACGAAGTCCTTGAAGCGTCCCGGCAGCGGCTTCCACAGCGAGTGGATGACGCCGATCGCGCCGTAACAGTCCTTCACCGAGCCGACGATCACGCGCATCGCGGTGAGGTCGAAGATCTCGTTGAACTCGCGGCCCTTTTTGGCCATCTTCGTGTAGATCGAATAGAAGTGCTTGGCGCGGCCGGAGATCTCGGCGCGGATGCCGACCTCCTCCAGCTCCTCGGAGAGGAACGAGCCCGCCTCGGCGACGTAGTTCTCGCGCTCGTCGCGCTGCTGGGCGACCAGCTGTTTGATTTCCGCGTACTTGCGCGGGTGGAGCGTGGCGAAGGCGAGGTCCTCGAGCTCCCACTTGATCGCGTGGATTCCGAGGCGGTGCGCGAGCGGCGCGTAGATCTCCAGCGTCTCGTGGGACTTCAGCGTCTGTTTCTGCTTCGGCAGCGCGCCGAGCGTGCGCATGTTGTGGAGACGGTCGGCCAGCTTGATCAGGATCACCCTGACGTCGGTGGCCATCGCCACCATCATCTTGCGGTAGTTCTCGGCCTGCCGCTCGTCGCGGCTCTCGAAGTTCATCCCGGTCAACTTGGTGACGCCGTCGACCAGCGCGGCGATTTCCTCGCCGAATTCCTCGCGGACCTCGTCCAGCGTCGCGCTCGTGTCCTCGACGGTGTCGTGGAGCAGCGCCGCGCAGAGCGTGTCGGTGTCCAGGCGCATCCCGGCGCAGATCTGCGCGACCCCTACGGGGTGGGTGATGAACTCATCGCCCGAGTAGCGCTTCTGGTCCCCGTGGTGATCGCAGGCGAAGTCGAATGCCTGCTCGACTTTGTCGCGGTCGATGATCGTCGCCACCGCGACCGCGGCACCGCCGAGCGCGCCCGGAGCCTCCTCAGGGGCAGAGTCGAACTCCTCGATGACCGCGAACAGGTCGCCGAGCAGCTCCTTGCGCTCTAGGGAGATTTTTGGCTCTGCAGAAATGACTGTGCCTCCGAATGCTCTTGGCTGTAGACCCGGAACGATGCAGAGTGCTCCAGATCCGTCCCTTCAGAGGATACGACGCCGACCGAGCCGGCGCCTCCATTCGTGTCACCCGCAATGAGACCGAGCTCTCGCAGGACCCGGAAGGCCCGAGCCGCGCTCTCTGGGTCGAGGCAGTGCGGGCCCGGCCCGGCCAGCGCCGCGCGCAGGTCCGGGCCGGACGTCTGGCCGACGGTGCGCAGCGCCCGGAAGACCCCCGCGACCGTCTCCCGCGAGGGCGCCTGGCGACCGAGGACCCCGAGCCCGAACTCCCGCTCCGCCTCGGAATAGAGCAGGTGGATGAACCCCGGGCTGGGCGGCCGGGTCTCCTCCTCGGCGAGACCATCGCCGGCGCTGAGCATCGCCGCGCGGGCGATCTCGAGCAGCGCGGCCTTGTCCGCATCGGGCGTCGCGGTAGGCACGGAGTCCTCGTCCGCGGCGGCAAAGGGCGCGGCCACCCGCTGCTTGTCGAGCCGCGTGCGCGGGGCGTCGACGAGGACGATGTGCTCGAAGGAGGCGGCGAGGTCAGGTGCCATCGCGAGCGCCGCGTAATCGACGAGCGCCAGTCCGCTGTCCGCCCGCGCGGCGAGCCCGGCGACCGCGTCGGCTCCGCAGCGATGACAGGCGACCAGCGCCGCGCCGCCGTTGAACCGCGCGAGCCCCGTCGCCCCGTTGGCGAGCGCCGCACGCCGCGAGGCGTCCGCGGCCACCGCGAGGACCCCGGTGCCGCTCGACACGAGCTCGGCGATCGTCGCCGTCGGCGAGGACCCGGCGGCCCGGACCACCTTCCGCGGCGAACCCGCGGCACGGCCGTGGTGACTTTGTCGATCTATGACCGACTTTCTCTCCACAGCACTTGCCTGACCGGTCAGGTCGCGAGACAGCTCGGCCTCGAAGCGCGCCCACCACTCGGTTTCCTCGCAATCACAGGGGTGCGGGGACAGGGCGTCGGCGTCGACCTCGAGCGGATAGACCTCGCGCAGCACCACCCGCGGCTCCACCGCCCCGTTCCAGTGGTTGACCTCGAGGCGCACCGCGGCGTCGAGCATGTCCTTGTCCTCCACCCCGAAGCTGGTCCGGCCGAAGGCGACGCCGAGCGCGCGGTGGGAGCCGCTGTGGAGGCTGAACCGGGAGTGCTTGCCCTCCTCCCCCACTGTCCGCACGTCGGTCACCCGTGCCGAGGGCACCATCAGCCGCACGCCGGGGTTGCCCATCCCGAACGGCGCCAGCTGCCCGAGCTCTTCGGCGAGGTCGAGGCCGAGCCCCACCCCACCGACCATCGCGTCGATCCGCTCGGTCCGCTTCAGGTCCTCCGGGCCGAGGACTTCGCCCGCGTGGGCGGCGAACGCCGCCCGGAAGGCTTCCAGGTTCTCGGCCCGCAGCGACAATCCCGCGGCGGCCTTGTGGCCCCCGAAGGTCTCCAGGTGCTCGGAGCAGGCATCGAGCGCGGCGTGCAGATCGAAGCCGGGGATGCTGCGACCAGAGCCGCGCCCTCCTCCCTCGCCGTCGAGCGAGATGACGACCACGGGACGGTGGTGGCGCTCGACCAGCCTGGAGGCGACGATGCCGACGACGCCGGGGTGCCATCCCTCGCCCGCGAGCACGAGCCCGTTGGCTTCCTTCAGCTCGTCGGGGAGCTCGCGCCGCGCCGCTTCGGCGGCCGCGTCGACCTCGCGCTCGGTCGCCCGGCGCTCCGAATTGGCCCGCCCGAGCTCTTCGGCGATCTGCTTCGCCCGCTCCTCGTCGTCGGTCAGCAGCAGCTCGACCCCGGCATCGGCCCGGTAGAGCCGCCCGGCCGCGTTGATCCGCGGGGCGAGCCGGAAGCCGAGGTCGCCCTCGTCGAGGCGGCTCGGATCGCATTTGGAGGCCTCCATCAGCGCCCGCAGGCCGACCCGCCGGGTCCTGCGCATCTCGGCCAGCCCGCGCTTCACCAGCGAGCGGTTCTCGCCGATCAGCGGGACCACGTCGGCGACCGTCGCCAGCGCGACGAGATCCAGGTCCTCCTCGTTCCCGCGCCCCTCGCGGAGCGCGCAAGCGAGCTTCCAGGCGACCGCGGTCCCGCAGAGCGACTCGAAGGGATAGCCGCTCACTTCCGGGTGGAGGATCAGGCAGGGCGGCAGCTCCGCGTCGCGCTGGTGGTGATCGGTGACGACCACTTCCATCCCGAGGTCTTGGGCCTGCTTGACCTGCTCGACCGCGGTGATGCCGCAATCGACCGTGATCAGGAGCCCGGTCCCGCGCTCCGACAACTTCTCCACGTTCTCGGAACCGAGGCCGTAGCCGTCGGCGATCCGGTCGGGGATCAGCCAGTCGCAATCGGCGCCGAGCTCCCGCAGGGTCGAGATCATCAGCGCCGTGGCGCTCACGCCGTCGACGTCGAAATCGCCATGGACGGTGATCCGCTCGCCGGCCTCGATCGCCGCCAGGACCAGGCCCGCGACCTCGTCCATGCCCTCGAACGCCTCCGGCGGATGGGTCTCCTCCGCGGCGAGGAAGGCGCGCGCCTCGGCGGGCGTCCGATAGCCGCGCCGAACCAGGGTGACGGCGACGGGCTGGCTGAGCCCCAGCTCGTCGGCTACGGCCCGGGCCTGGGTGAAGTCATATGGATCGGCGGCGAACGCCTTGGCGGATTCCGGCACGTAACCAGGCTAGGCAGACGTCCGGCGGCAAACTGCCGCCCTCAAGCCCGCAAAATGCCTGGAAACGACGCTCCGGCGAGAGATCAGTCGTAATGCGGTTCGCGGCTGCCGATCAGCCAGACGACGCCGAGGCCGATCGCGACCCCGGGGATCGCCGAGAGGGCGGTGCCGATGGTCGTGTTCCCCATCGACCCCCCGTCGATCAGGAGGACGATCGCGCCGACGCCGACGGCGCCGAGCACCGCGCCGACGAAGGCGCCGACGATGCCCTGCCAGAAACGATCCGGCAGGAAGACGGTGAAGTGCCAGAGGGCGATGCCCATCGTGAGCCAGACCAGGATCGCCATCAGTCATCCACCCCGCTCATCGTCTCTTCCCTTTGCGCCGCTGGGCGCGTTTGGCGCGCCGTTCCTCGTTCCGCTTGCGCCGCTCCAGCGAATCCGGGTCGGCGGCGGAGCCGTTGCCGCTTCGCGCCGGCGTCGTGTCGGTTTCCGGCGCGCTCGCCGCGTCCGGCGCCTCGTCGGCCTCCGGAGCTTCGACGCCTTGCGCTTCCGGCGCAACCGTCGGCGCCTCGGCCTCGGCGACCGGGCTCCGGCCGAGGCGACGTCGCGACTTCGTCGGGGCCTCGGACGCCGGCGCTTCGCGCTCGATGTCCGCGGCGATCTCCGCATCGGTCTCGTCGTCGTCCGCCAGCTTGGCGACCTGGACGTCGTCGGCGAAGGCGGGCACGAGGCCGTTCTCGACCTCGGCGATCCGCTGGCGTCGACGGACGTATCCAGGCTCGCGTTCCTTCCACGCGGTCAGCACCGGCGAGGCGATGAAGATCGACGAGTAGGTACCGGAGGCGATCCCGATCAGCATCGCGAAGGCGAAGTCCTGCAGCGTCGTGGTCCCGAAGATCAGCAGCGACAGCACCGCGAGCAGGGTCGAGAAGCTGGTCGCGAGCGACCGGGTCATGACCTCGCTCATCGAGCGGTTGACGATCTGCGAGAACGCGGCGCGCGGCATGCGCGGCACGTTCTCTCGTATTCGGTCGAACACGATGATCGTGTCGTAGAGCGAATAGCCCAAGATGGTTAAGAAGGCGGCCACCGTCCCGCTCGACACTTCTTTGCCCGTCAGCGCGTAGACGCCGCCGGTGATGAGGATGTCGTGGAACAGCGCGATCAGCACCGGCACCGCGAATTTCGGCTCGAACCGCAGCGCGACGTAGATCAGGATCACCAGCAGCGAGAAGATCAGCGCCTTGACCGCCGATTCGGCCACCTGGTTGCCGAAGGTCGGGCCGACGCTGGTGCTTTCGAACCCTTCTTTGCTGATCCCGTAATCCGCGGCGAGCTGCTTTTCGGCCCCGCGGACCTTGTTCGGCTGCAGCTGTGCCGACTCGATCTGGAAGACGTTGGACCCGAAGTGCGGGACCGTGACCTGCTGCACCTCGGCGTTCTCGACGCCGGCTTCTTCGAGGCTCGACTTGACCGCTTCCTCGTCGGTGGGTTTTTCGAGCGCCGCGGTGATCCGGGTGCCGGACTCGAAGTCGATGCCGAAGTTCAGCTCCTTCGTCGACAGCGCCACCGCCCCGATGATCAGGATGATCCCGGAGAAGGTGAAGAACCAGCGGCTCGCGCCCATGAAGTCGAAGTGCCACCTCTGGCCCTCGCCGCCCGCGCCGAGCGCGTTGCGGGACCGCAGCAGTTTCGAGTTGCTCATCGTGCCGAGCAGTGCCTGGGTGAAGACGACGGCGGTCAGCAGCGAGGTGAGCGTGCCGACGCCGAGGGTGAAGGCGAATCCCTTGACCCCGGCGGTGGCGAGCACGAAGAGGATGAAGGCGGTCAGGATCGTGACGACGTTCGCGTCGATGATCGTCGAGATTCCGCGTTTGTAGCCAGCGGTGATCGCGCCCTGCATAGAGCGACCGGCCCGGATCTCCTCCTTTATTCGCTCGAAGATGACGATGTTGGAGTCGGCCGCGACGCCGATCGTCAGCACCAGACCCGCGATCCCCGGCAGCGTCAGGGTGATCGGGATCAGTTTGATCATCGCGAAGAAGATCACCCCGTAGGCGGCCAGGGCGATGATCGAGATGAAGCCGAGGAAGCGGTAGTAGACGAGCAGGAAGATGACGACGAGGGCGAGGCCGATGATCCCGGCCTTGATGCCGTCGTGGAGGGCCTGCGAGCCGAGGGTCGCCGAGACCTGGGTCTCCGAGATCAGGTGCAGTTCGATCGGCAGCGCGCCGATCTGCAGCGTGGTCGCCAGTTCCTGTGCCGTTTCGAGGCCGTGATCGCCGGAGAACCCGCCGGAGATCTGGGCGCCCTGGCGACCGTCGATCCCGTCCGGGTTTTCCTGGAAGTTGATGATCGGGCGGCTCTGGACTTCGTTGTCCAGGATGACCGCGAAGTGGCCGGAGCGCCCGGCCGCTTCTTCGCCCGCGATCGCCTGCGACTGTCCGCGCAGGGCGATCTTGCGGGTGACGTTCTGGAAGTTTTCCCGACCCTGGTCGGTGAATTTGAAGGCGACGTTCGGTTCGCCGGTGCCCTGCGCGTATTCCTGCTTCGGTTCGGTGATTTCGTTGCCCGACAACGCGTATTCGTCGTTCAGCGCGAACCAGCCGGGCTGGGCGGTTTCGTCGAGCTTGCCGGTTTCGTCGGTGGGGAGTTCGGAGACGAGGACGGTTCCGGCCGGGATTTCGACCACCGTCGTCCCGTTTTTCGACAGCGTTTCGCCGGTCGGGGTTTCGTAGAGGTCTTTTTCGCTCAGCTCAGGGCCGGCGAGCAGTTTGTGTTTGGCGTTGTCCTCGAAGAGGTAGAAGCGCGGTTTCGCGACCGAACATTTTTCGCATTCCGCTTTGGTTTTCGGCTTCTGTTTCTCCGCCAGCAGGGCCGCCTGGTAGGCGTTCGGGTAGGCACCCGAGGCGATCAGGATTTTGCTCTCGAAGCTTTTGGTGTTGCGGCCCGCTTCTTCCCATTCTTTTTCGAGTTTTTTCACTGCTTCGGCAGGCGGCTGCGTGCCCGGATGGCCGCCGATTTCCCGCTCGGGGCCGAGCAGGTTCGGCTCCCAGTCGTAGAAGAAGAGCTGCGCGGTCGTCCCCACCTGTTCGGCGGCGCGGTTGGCGTCGGTGACGCCCGGCAGGCCCACGGTGATGTTCTTGGTGCCAAGTCGCGCGACTTCAGACTCGGAGACGCCGAGGTTGTTGATCCGCTTTTCGATGATGTTGATCGAGTCTTCGATGTCTTCACCGGAGACTTCGGTCGCGGTACCGGTCGGCTGGCCTTCGTAGACCAGCTGCAGGCCGCCCTGAAGGTCGAGGCCGAGCTTCGTTTCCTTGGAGGCGATGACGATGCCCGAGATCGCCACCAACGCGACGACGAAGAGCAGGACGAAGACGTGCAGACGCCTGGAACCCACGGTGCCTAGCCCTCCGGGGTCAGGACAAGCAAGAGCCCGCCGTCGTCGTCATAGGCGGGGAAGACATCGGCGACGGCCTTGGCCGGCAGATCGCCCTCGGCGTTGACCGAGACGCGCTTGCCGAGGGAGCGCACTCCCCACTCGAGCGAAGTCTCGATCGGATCGGTCGCGCCGTCCTTGTTCGTGTCGGCCTCCGGGCCGGCGTCGCCCGAGTCGATCCAATCCAGACCCAGCACCTCGCGCACCGGACGTCCGATCACGTCCTCATCGGTCAAACCCGTCAACTCGTAGCTCCCCTTGCCCGCATCGATAACCCGTTCCTGCTGATCGCAGACGAAGAACGCCGCGTTCGGTGCCGGATAATAATCGTCGAGTAGTTCGAATACGAATCCGAAGCCACATTTCGAGCAACCCTTCGGTCGTCGACTGAATCCTTCGGTCCGGGAGCCGCTGACCTCGCGGTGTCCACAGTTGGGGCAGATGAAAAACGGCATGGTTGCGACAGGCTAGATGATCGGGTTATAGGACGAGTTAAGCGCTGAGGACCGTCTGGGTACGGGTTCTTGTCGCGGCCCTAGAAGAGGCTTGCCGCGCCTTCCGGCGCCTGCAGTCCGAGGTGGTCGTAGGCGCGCTGGGTGAGGACACGGCCGCGCGGGGTCCGCTTGAGCAGGCCCTGCTGCAGGAGGTAAGGCTCGAGCACGTCCTCGATCGTGTCCTGCTCCTCGCCGATCGCGATCGCCAGGGTCGAGAGGCCGACCGGGCCGCCCGCGAATTTCGTCGCCACGACATCGAGCAGGGCGCGATCGGCGCGGTCGAGGCCCGCCTCGTCCACCTCCAGCATCGCCAGGGCGCCCGCGGCCACGTCGGCGTCGATCGCCCCTCTCCCCTTCACCTCGGCGAAGTCGCGGACTCGTTTCAGCAGGCGGTTGGCGACGCGCGGGGTGCCGCGCGAGCGCGAGGCGATCGTGTAGGCGCCCTCGCTGTCGATCTCGACGTCGAGGATCCCGGCGGAGCGCTCGACGATCAGCGCCAAGTGCTCCGGGCTGTAGTGCTCGAGCCGGTGACTGACGCCGAAGCGGTCGCGCAGCGGCGTGGTCAGGAGGCCCGCGCGGGTGGTCGCGCCGATCAGCGTGAACGGCGGCAGCGGCAGGGTGACGGTGCGCGCGCCCGCGCCCTGGCCGAGCACGACCGGCAGTTCGCCGTCCTCCATCGCCGGATAGAGCGTCTCCTCGACCGCGCGGCCGAGGCGGTGGATCTCGTCGATGAAGAAGACGCTGCCGGGCTCCAGCGCGGTGAGGAAGGAGGCGACGTCGGCCTTGCGCTCGAGCGCCGGGCCCGCGGTCTGCACCAGCGGCACGCCGAGCTCGGCGGCGACGATGTTCGCCAGCGAGGTCTTGCCGAGCCCGGGCGGGCCGGCGAGCAGGACGTGGTCGAGCGGCTCGCCGCGCCGGCGCGCCGCCTCGATGAAGATCCCGAGCTGCTCGGTCACCTGGACCTGGTTGACGAAATCGGCCAGGGTCGGCGGGCGCAGGTTGCGGTCGAGATCCTCGACGTCGGCGCGGGCGTCGTGCACCTTCACCTCGGCGTCGACCGGGATCGGCTCGTCCCCGATGCCGGGCGTGCGGATGCGGTTCGCGCCGATCGGGTCGTCGCCGGTCGGGTCGAAATCGCTCATCGGTTCGCCCCGGCCTTGCGGAGCGCGCCGGCGAGCAGCGCCTCGGCGTCGTCGCCCTCGAGGCCGTCGAGCAACTGCTCGGCCTCCAGCGGCTGGTAGCCGAGGTTGACGAGGCCGTCACGGGCGAGCGACCGGGCGTCGCCTTCCTCGGCGGCGACGATCGCCGACTCGACCTCGAGCGCCCCCGTCACTTTTTCGCGGAGCTCGACGATGATCCGCTCCGCCGTCCGTTTGCCGATGCCCGGCACGGCCTGGAAGCGTTTGGTGTCGCCCGCGGCGATCGCCCGCAGGAGCTCGCGCGAGCTGCCGCCCGACAGCGCCGCCATCGCCACTTTGGGACCGACCCCGCTGACCGAGATCAGCATCCGGAAGAGCTCCCGCTCGTCTTCGGTGGCGAAGCCGTAGAGAGCGAGCGAGTCCTCGCGGGCGATCAGTTCGGCGTGCAGGAAGGTCTCGGAGCCAGCCGCGGGGACCGCCTTCAGGGTCTCCGAGGACACCGCCAGCCGGTAGCCGACGCCGTGGGCGTCGATCACCACGTGGTCGGGGCGGCGGACGAGGACCTCGCCGCGGACGGCGGCGATCATCCGGCCACCCGCGGGGCGAAGCGTGGCTTGGAGGGCCCCGCCGTCGAGGGGGTGCTCGCTCCGGCGCTCTGGGCGACCGCCTGCCGTCGGCCTTCGCCGCCGCCGTGGCAGATCGCCACCGCGAGCGCGTCAGCCGCGTGGTCGGGGGTCGGGGGCTCGGGCAGCCCGAGCAGCGTGCCGACCATCCGCTGGACCTGGGCCTTGTCGGCGGCGCCAGAGCCGCAGACCGCCATCTTGATCGCCTGCGGCGTATAGGCGGTGCAGGGGATGCCGCGCTGCGCGGCCGCCAGCATCGCGACCCCGCTCGCCTGCCCGACCACCATCGCCGAGCCGACGTTCCGTCCGAAGTAGACCTGCTCCAGGGCGAGGGCCCGCGGTTCGTGCCACGCCATCAGTTCGCCGAGCGCGGTGTGGATCTTCTCCAACCGCCGCTCCATCGGCATCTCCGGCCCGGTCTCCACCACACCCCCGTCGAGCGCGACCATGCGGTTGCCCTCGACCCGGACCACGCCGAAGCCGAGATTCGCCGCACCGGGGTCGATTCCCATCACAACTTGCATAAGGGACTGATTCTGGGACGACGGTCGGATGCCTGCCCGAAATGGCTTCGGGCCGGGCGAGGCTGGGCGGGCGCGCGAGGGGCGGCCAAGGGACGCGAGGCGGTGTCGGCGAGAGCGGCCGTCTCGGTCACGGCCCTGGCTGGCTGTGACCGTGCCCGAGACGGCCGGGGTATGAAAGCTGTGAAGGATCTCCGACGCCGTTGCGGGAGACGCGAGGGAGACGCCACGAACTCCACACTTCCTCCGGCGTTCTTCCACGGTCTGACGACGCGGAGGGCAACCCCCTGTCCTTTGTAACCCTGTGGGCGACAAAGGACAGGGGGTTGGGTCCGGGCCCGACAGAAGCGTCACGGAAGCGTGGACTTCCGGGCGGAAGCGTGACGAACCCTTGGAGTAGTTCACGAAACCCTCACGTCCTGGGCGTCTCATCGCGGTCACGGCCAGCCAGGACCGCGATGAGACGCCCAGGACGCCCCTAGGACTGCCGGGACGGCCTCGAACTACGCCGCGAGCTCCTCGAGCACCGACTCCGGAATATCGAAGTTGGCGTAGACCTGGTCGACGTCGTCCTGGTCGTCGAGCACTTCGAGCAGGTCGATCATGCGCTGGGCGTCCTTGCCGGTCAGCTCGACCGTCGATTTCGGTTCGGTTGCCAGGGCGGCGGACTCGATCTCCACGCCTGCCTCCTCGAGGGCGGCTTTCACCGCGGTGAGGTCGGTCGGCTCGCTGAGGACGCGCATTTTGTCACCCTCCTCCTGGACATCCTCGGCGCCGGCGTCGATCGCGGGCATCACGTCGTCCTCGGAGTAGCGGTCGCCGTCGAGCACCACGACGCCTTTTTTCTCGAAGTTCCAGGCCACCGAGCCGGGCTCCCCGAGGCCGCCGCCGTGAGTCGAGAACGCATGGCGGATCTCGGCGCTGGCGCGGTTGCGGTTGTCGGTCAGCGCCTCGACCAGCACCGCGACCCCGGCCGGGCCGTAGCCCTCGTAGAGCACGTGTTCGTAGTTGGCGGCGTCGACGCCTGCCCCGGTGCCGGTGTCGATCGCTTTCTGGATTTTGTCTTTGGGCATCGACGCTTCGCGCGCCTTCTGCACGGCGGTGCCGAGGGCCGGGTTCCCCTCGATGTCCCCGCCGCCATCACGCGCGGCGACCGTGATCGCGCGGGCGAGCTTGGAAAAGAGCTTGCCGCGTTTCGCGTCGGCGGCGCCCTTCTTGTGTTTTATCGATGACCACTTGGAATGTCCTGACATCAGGTGTCATTCTATGAGAGGGGAAGGGCCATGGAAGCGACGATGAGGATCTGGGGCAAAAACGTAGCCGCGACGGCGGTCTTCTTCGCCATGCTGCTGGCCGCCTTCTCACTCTGGACGCTGATCCCGCTCGGCTGGGTCTACATCGCCTCGAAGCTGGCCAAAAGCCAGTTCCCGAGCATCGGCCCCTACATGATCGTGATCGTCGGGATCATCGTCACGGTCCTCATCGACGCCTGGGTCATCGGGCGCCTGAACGACCTCTACGTCCGCGTGACCGGCTCCAACCGCCTGGTCCAGAGCCGCCCCGGCTGGTTGAAAAGCATGCGCGACACCGGCCCGACCCAGACCTCGGTGACCGTGGTCGAGGCCGTGATGATGTCCTCGGTGATGCTCGCCGCCGTCGCGTTGATGGTCTGGTTCTTCCTCCTGGCGGGGTCCCCGCTGCCGAATAACTGACGCTTCGGATCAACTCCGAAACGTCTTTGCAACTTCTTTGTAACACCGCTTGTAATGCGGGTTTGAGGGTGCTTCTATCGGCTCATGCAGGCGATGAGCGACGAGCAGCAACTGGAGCGGTTGGAGAAGAAGGTCGATGATTCGATCGCCGATAACAGAGCTGAATTCCGAGCTCTGCGCGCAGAGCTCGGAATGATGAACCGCTCGATTCAGGCGATGTGGCTGACGATGATCCTCGGCTTCGCCGCGATCATCGTCCAGCAGCACCTCTAGACGAGCGCGGTCAGACGATGAACTTGCCGTCTTCCTGCATGACCACGCCGTCGACTTCGAGCTTGCCGCCGAGACGGAGGTCGCAGACCAGGTCGGTGTGGACGGCGGATTCGTTGGTGCCGCCGGACTCGGGGTAGGCCTGGCCGAACGCCATGTGGATGGTGCCGCCGATCTTCTCGTCGAGGAGAACCTCGCGGGTGCCGCGGTCGATGCCGTAGTTGGTGCCGATGCCGAGCTCCCCGAGGGTACGGGCTCCCTCGTCCGTGTCGAGCTGGGCGATCAGGAACTCCTCGCCGCGTTCGGCGGTGGCGTCGACGATCTTGCCCGCCTCGAATTTGAGGCGCACGCCGGAGACCTCGCGGCCGCCGATCACGGCGGGCAGGTGGAAGGAGACCTCGCCTTCGGTGGCGTCCTCGATCGGGCCGGTGAAGAACTCGCCGTCGGGCATGTTGTGGTCGCCGACGCAGGGGATGAACTTGCGGCCGGCGACGCCGAGCTTGATGTCGGTGCCGGGGGCGGTAATCCGCACCTCCTCGTGGCCCTCGATCCACTCGGCCAGGCGTTCGGTCTCCTCGGAGGCCTTCTTCCAGGTGGTCAGCGGGTCGCCGGAATCCGCGAGGCAGGCGCCGTAATAGAACTCTTCGTAGTCGGCCAGGCTCATCTCCGCCTCGGAGGCGTAGGCCGAGGTCGGGAAGATCGTGTAGACCCAGCGGAAGTCGCCGTCGGCGCTGCGTTTCATCGCCCGCTGCATCAGGTCGCCGGTGACCGACTGGCGCAGGGACTGGCGCTCCGGCGGCACCCCGGAGAGCTCCCGCGTGTTGGTGGTGGCGCCGATCGCGATCCGCACGTCGGCGTGGTCGACCATCCACTCGGCGAAGGGCGAGATCCATTCCAGCTGCTTGTCGGAGGCGTGCTTGAAGTAGGCGGCGATCTGGCCGTCAAGCGCGACGTTCAACACCGGGTTGCCGCCGGCCTTGAGCACCTCCTCGTAGACGGCAAGGAGCAGCGGGGCGGCCGCGTTCTCGCCATCGATCGAGACGACCTCCCCCTCTTTCACCTTGGTCGAGTAGCCGACCAGGATCTTCGCCAGGTTCTGGACCTTCGGATCGCCGCTCATCCCCGTGCCGCCTCCTCTTTCTTTTGTTCTTGGGCCTTCGTGATCATCGCCATGAATATCGCGTGGAACCGCGGGTCGTCGGTCAGCTCGGGATGGAAGGACGAGGCCAGGACGCTGCCACCGCGGATCGCCACCGGATGACCTTCCCACGTCGCGAGGGTCTCTACATCCTCTCCGGTCCGCTCCACCCACGGCGCCCGGATGAAGATCGCGCGCAGCGGCTCATCTCCCACGCCGGTCACCTCGAGGTCGGCCTCGAAGCTCTGCAGCTGCCGGCCGAAGGCGTTGCGCCGCGCGGTGGCGTCGATGAAGCCGAGGTGCTCGGCGTCGCAGACGATCATCCCGGCGCAGGTGCCGAGGATCGGCCGCCCCGCCTCGTGGTGCTCGCGCAGCGCCGGCTCGATCCCCGCCGAGGCGATCAGCCGGGTCATCGTCGTCGACTCCCCGCCCGGGATGACGAGCCCGTCGAGGCCCTCCAATTGCTCCGGCGTGCGCACCTCGACCGCTTCCGCGCCGAGTTTGCGCAGGATCTTGGAGTGCGCCTCGAAGTCGCCCTGGAGGGCTAGGACCCCGACCTTCAGGTCAGCTCCCGCGGTGCTGGAGCAGCGCGCCCTCGGCCTCGAGCGGCGCGATCTCCAGGCCGGACATGGCCTCGCCGAGCCCGATCGAGGCGGCGGCGACCCGCTCCGGGTCCTCGTAGTGCGTGGTCGCCTCGACGATCGCCTTGGCGCGCCGCGCCGGATCGCTCGATTTGAAGATCCCCGAGCCGACGAAGTTGCCCTCGGCACCGAGCTGCATCATCAGCGCCGCGTCGGCGGGCGTCGCGATCCCCCCCGCGCAGAAGAGCGGCACCGGCAGGCGTCCGGCGGCGGCGACCTCCTGGACGACTTCCAGGGGCGCCGGCAGGTTTTTGGCGGCGGCGGCGAGCTCCTCGGGCCGCAGCAGCGAAAGTTGGCGGATGCCGGTCGTGATCTCACGCATGTGGCGGACGGCCTCGACCACGTTGCCGGTCCCGGCCTCGCCCTTGGAGCGGATCATCGCCGCGCCCTCACCGAGCCGCCGCAGCGCCTCGCCGAGGTTGGTCGCGCCGCAGACGAACGGCACGTCGAAGGCGAGCTTGTCGATGTGGTTGACCTCGTCGGCCGGGGTCAGCACCTCGGACTCGTCGATGTAGTCGACTTCCAGCGCCTGCAGGACCTGGGCCTCCGCAAAGTGGCCGATCCGCGCCTTCGCCATCACCGGGATGGTCACGGCCTCCTGGATGCCTTTGATCATCGCCGGATCGGACATCCGGGCGACCCCACCGTCGCGGCGGATGTCGGCGGGAACGCGCTCCAGCGCCATCACGGCGACGGCACCGGCCTCCTCGGCGATCTTCGCCTCATCGGGAGTGACCACATCCATGATCACCCCGCCTTTCAGCATCTCGGCAAGGCCAGTCTTCAGTCGAAACGTCGCGCGGTCGGGCATGGAGCCCATCTTAGGGAGCGAAGCGCGCGGCCCGCCCCCTCGTTACTTCAGTTTGTACGCCTTGATGCGGTCGCGGTGCAGGTCTTCATCCCTTGCGTACAACCCGTACGCGAGAGCCTGCACCAGCGCCATCAGCGCCGTGTTCGAGCGGGCGAAGGAAGGGCTGTTGGATGAGAAGTAGAGCGTCATCTCGGCGTGCTCGCCGACCTCGGACATGGTCGCGTCGGAGATCGCCAGGGTGCGCGCCCCTCGGTGGAGGGCGAGCTTCATCGCCCGCAGCAGGAGCGGATGCGCCCTACCCGCCGAAAGGGTGATGACGAGGGTGTTCTCGTCGATCCGGCCGAGCCGCTGGAGGCTCTCGCCGCCGGTCGAGGCGACGATTTCGGCACGGATGTCCAGAAGGCTGAGGGTGTGACGCAGGTAAGACGCGAAGAACGCCATCTGGTCGACCCCGACGATCACGATCCGCTGGGCGGTGGCGAGCGCGGTGACCGATTCGTTCACCTGGTCGGTCGTCAGTTTGCGGGCCGTTTCCTCGAGGTTCGAGTAGTCGGCGCTGAGCGACCCCTCCAGCTCGGAGTGATCGAAGGAAAAGAGCGGGCCGGCCGCCGAGCCGACCGCGGCGATGGTCGTCCGATACTCCTCGATCGCGGCCTGCTGCAGCTCCGGGTACCCCTCGAAGCCGAGCGCCTGCGAGAAGCGGACGACGGTCGAGGAAGAGGTGCTGGCGCGGCGGGCGAGCTCCTCCGCGGTGAGGAAGGCCGCCTCGTCGAGATGGTCGACGATGTAGCGGGCCACATCTTTCTGGGAGCGCGAGAACTCTTCGAAACGCTCCTGGATGTAGTCGGAAAGGCTTTTGAGTTGAGGGGATTTCGTCGCGGTCTTGGTCACGGGGCAGGATTTCGCCGGGCCTGCCGCTTTCCCTTCTGGTTGGATTGCAAGTCACTATGGAACTCGTCCCCTGATGTCACAGTTCGACGGACTGCCGAGCATGCGGTGGAGCCTCAAAGGAACCACCGAAGAGGGCGACGAGGCCTGGCTCATCCGCGGCATCGCCCGCAAGCTCTACCGCTGCCCCGGTTGCCACGGCGACATCGACGTCGGTGACGAGCACACGATCGTCCAGTACGTGCACCGGCTCGGCGGCACCGAGCACCACCACTGGCATCGCCGCTGCGCCGAAGAAATCCTGGTGCCGGAGCTGTGGGAACTGCGCAAGGTGCCGGCCGGGGAATCGAGCCAGGCGAAGCTGGAGCGGCGCGGGCGGGTCCCGGCGGGTCGGCGGCGGAAGCCGCGCGGACGATGACCCGACGACGGCGACTGGTGCGCCTCTACCGGCGCCTCGGCCGCGTCTACCTGGCTTGGGCCCCGCGTCTCCTGGTGCTGGCGACGGTCGTCTTCATCCCACTCGGCTTCATCGACGCGCTACTCGAGCAGGTCGACACCTCCTCGCTCGACGTCACCGGCGGCTTCCAGGTCGTGGCGGTCCTCGGCGCGCTGGCGGCGGTCGTCACCAGCGGCCTCTTCGGCGAGGTCTTCTTCAGCGGCGCGATCGCCGCCTCGCTCACCCACCCCGAGGACGAGGAGAGCCCGGGCTTCGTCCACATCGCGCGCCACATCTCCTACGGGAAACTGATCCTGGTCGACCTGATCTTCACCTTGATGATGGTGATCGGAACCATCGCGGTCATCGTGCCCGGCATCCTCGTCTTCGTCTACCTGTCGCTCTCCGGGCCGGTGGTCGAGCTCGAGAAGCGCGGCGTCTGGGAGGGCTTTCGGCGCAGCTTTCAGCTCGTCCGCGGGCACTTCTGGATGGCGGCCGCGGTGCTGATCCCGATCGAGATCGTCGGCGACGCGATCAACGACGCGATCGTCGGCGGTGCCCATCACCTGTTCGGCCACCACCTCCTCGCCGCCTGGCTCGGTGAGTCGGTGGGCAACATCGTCACCGCGCCGGTCGCCTCGGTGGCGTTTGTGCTGCTCACCCTTGACCTGATCCACCATCGCGACGGCGAGGCGCCGCGGTTGAAGCGCCGGCCGGAAGCGGTCCCGTCCCCGGAGGCGGCATGAGCACTGCGCTGCCGCTCGCCAGCTTCGTCACCGACTTCTGGAACGACCAGCTGGTGGAACACGATCGCCAGGGGGTCTTCCTGGTGCTGGTCGGCTTCGTCGGCTCCTTCGCCTTCATCCGGATGAGCACGCGGATGATCCGCGCCGAAGTGAGCTGGTGGCCGGGCAACATCGAAAGCGAGAGCGGCCTCCACGTCCACCACCTGGTGTTCGGGATCATCACGATGATGGTCGCCGGGACGCTCGGCTTCGCCGCCTTTGGCCACAGCCCGCTGACCGAGATCTGCGCCCTGTTCTTCGGCATCGGGGTCGGGCTGACGATCGACGAGTTCGCGCTCTGGGTGTACCTCGAAGACGTCTACTGGGCCGAGCAGGGGCGCGCGTCGATCGACGCGACGGTGATCGCGGCGGCGCTGATCGGGCTGATCGTGGTCGGCGCGAATCCGTTCGAAGCCAGCGAAGAAGGCGTGAGCGTCATCGAGTCGATCGTCACCTGGATGCTGGTTCTCGCCTGCGTCGCCGCGAGCTTCCTCAAGGGACGGCGGCTGCACGGGATCATCGGGGTCTTCTTCCCGCCGCTGGCGATCTATGCGGCCTGCCGGATCGGCAAGCCGAAGTCACCCTGGGCCCACCACCGCTACGGCGCGAAGCATCCGAAGAAACAGGCGAAGGCCGAAGCGCGGTTCCGTCCCGATCGGCGCACCGAACGCTTCAAGGATGCCTTCCGGGACATCGTCGGCGGCAAGCCGAGCGAGGGCATCGCGCACGCGACCGAAGAGGCGGTCGGCGCGACCCGCCAGGCCGGCGAAGAAATGCGCGCGAAAGCCGAACGCCTCACGCACTCGAACGACGGCGACGACGACGATCAGCGCAAACCGGACTAGATGTTGATGGGCCGAAAAACCACGATATGGCGCACTTTTCGGCCCATCAACGTGAGAGGCGCTCTTGGAGGGCGGCGCGGACGGCGGGCCACTCCTCGTCGATCACGCTGAAGTAGGCGCTGTCGCGGAGGCCGACATCGGGGACGATCATGTGGTTGCGCATGATCCCCTCGAAGCGGGCGGGCAGCCGGGTCATTGCGCCGCGGGAGCGCTCGTTGCGTGCGTCGGTCTTCAGCTCGACCCGGACGCAGCCGAACGTCTCGAAGGCGCGCGTGAACATCAGCAGTTTCGTCTCGACGTTGATGCCGGTCTGCCACGCCGACGGGTTGAACCAGGTCCAGCCCACCTCGACCACGCGGTCCGGGCGGCGCACGTTGAGGTAGCGACTGCTGCCGACCAGCGCGTCGTCGGCGTCGCGGCGCACGGCGAACGTGCCGGTCTCGGTCGGTTGCCCCTCCCCCGCCCCGTCGGTCGCCAGCGTCGCGTCGAACCATTCGTCGAAGTAGTCGCGGCTCTTGTTCAGGGTCGACAGCCAGGCCCAGATCTCGTCGGGCCGCGCGGCGTCCCAGAGGCCGTCGCGGTGCTCCTCGGCCAGCGGCTCCAGCGTCACCAGCGAGCCCTCGAGCCTCGCGGTCAGCGGTCCGTCGAAGCCCGGCTCAACCATCGCTCAACGATAGCCGGCACGGGGCCGACCTAGACTCGACGAGGGTATGGGGACGCGCCGCCGATTCGTCACGCTTGCCTTGCTGCTCACCCTGGTGGGGGCGCTCGCCGCCGTGGCGCACGCCGAGACGATCCAGTCCGGCGACGTGCGGGTCAGCTTTCAGGCGGACTTCACGCCGAAGTCGCTGCCGCGCGAGCGGCCCGCGCCGATCACGGTCGACTTCGAAGGCCGCATCTCGACCACCGACAAGACGCACCCGCCGGCGCTGACCACGTTGCGGGTCGAGCTGAACAGCGCCGGGCAGGTCGAAACGCGCGGCCTGGCGCAGTGCCCGACCTCGTCTCTGCAGGCGACCAGCTCCGAACTGGCGCTCGCCCGCTGTCGTACCGCGCTGGTCGGCAAGGGCACCTTCGTCGCCCAGCTGCCGGTCGAACCCGACCTGCTGGTCGGTGGCCGCGCCCTCGTCTTCAACGGCACCGTCGACGGACGTCCGGGGATGCTGATCCACATCTACGTCTCCGATCCGGTGCGGTTGACGCTGGTGATCCCGATCAAGATCGGCCATCAGGACGGCCGCTTCGGGACGGTGCTGACGACGACGGTGCCGAAGCTCGCGGGCGGGTCGGCCTCGATCGTCCAGTTGAGGCTGAAGATCGGCCGGCGTTTCAACGTCGGCGGCGAACGGCGCAGCTACCTGAGCGCCGCCTGCGCCGCCCCGGAAGGTTTCCCGGGCGCCGTCTTCCCCTTCGCCCGCAGCAGCTTCAGCTTCTCCGACGGGCGCACCATGCACACCGTCCTCAGCCGCAGCTGCCAAGTTCGAAAGTAAGCTCGGACGGGACACGTCGTCCCGTCAACGCAACCGAAGGGGAGAACCATGAACCAGATCGACTTCAAACTTCGCCGCGCCGGCGCGCTCCTTGCCGCGCTCGCCGCGATCGGCGGAGGCGCGCTCATCAGCGGTTGCGGCGGCGGCGACAGCAGCACCGGCGGCGGCACGATCTCCGAAGAAGTCTCGACCGAAGTGAACAACGCCCAGAAGGAAGCCGAAGCGGGCGTCGAATCGGCCGAAAAGGGCATCGAAGAAACGAAGGAAAAGGCCGAACAGGCGGTCGAA
>Ga0268266_10001252_pt1 | contig 31026 bp, 27 predicted proteins | sample KBSS13metaG_FD_190356 | JGI IMG/M metagenome (GOLD analysis project Ga0268266, IMG submission 190356) | Switchgrass rhizosphere microbial communities from Kellogg Biological Station, Michigan, USA - KBS S1-3 metaG (SPAdes) (version 2) | ecosystem: Host-associated > Plants > Roots > Rhizosphere... | reverse complement strand
GAGGGTGGTGCCATCCTCAACATTGGCGCGGCCTATTCCTGGACAGGCGGCCCCGGCGCGTCGCATTCCGCATCGGCCAAGGCCGGGGTCACGAACCTCACCCGCTCGCTGGCGGTGGAGTGGGCCACATCGGACATCCGCGTGAACACGCTGGTGCCCGGGCCATTCCCGCACGATGATACCAGTGCTGCGTTCGGCGCACAGATGACCGGCAACCGGGGTGGCATGCGCGTACCGGCACAGCGGGTTGGTGAAACGCACGAGCTTGGCTGGGCTGCCACCTATCTGTGTTCGCCATTCGCGGCCTATGTCACGGGACTCACCTTTGTGATCGATGGCGGGCATTGGTTGCGCCAGAGCCTCGCAGCGCCCGAGTTCGTCCCGGTTCGTGAGCAGTTGAAGGCCGGGCCGTTCACCGGTTGAACCCGGGGGAACAGGCCGCCTGCGCGCCGTGTGGGGAAAGGCCTGGGAGGCAGGATTTGTGGGGCCGGGCGGCGCGCTCCGATCGCCCCGTTCTGGCTTGCCGCATCAGCAAGTTCAGATTGTAAATCAAACCTTTACTCTGAGGCGGAGCACATGACGCACGTGACGTATCCAAACTTGTTCAGTCCGTTCGACTTCGCGGGAGTCGAACTCAAGAACCGTTTGGTGATGGCGCCGATGTCTACCGGGCTTGCCGGCGAGAACGGCACGGTGCAGCCCAGCCATCTTGCCTTCTACCGGGAGCGTGCGCTGGGTGGCTTCGGCCTTATCGTCGTAGAGTTTACCTGCGTGGATGCGGCGACCGGGCGCTCGGAGAAGCATCAACTCGCGCTGGAAGATCGCGCCAACCTTGATGGTCACAAGCGCTTGGTCGATGCGATCAAGGGCGCGGGCGCCAAAGTGTTCGTGCAGCTTCAACATGGCGGGCGTTTCGCGGACAAGCGGTTCGTCGCGTTGCCCAAGGGGCCAAGCTCCGTCTACTCACGGAAGGACCCCAACAAGCTGGTTTCGGGCGAATACACGTCGGACGAGATCAACCGCCTTGTCGATCGCTTTGGCACGACTGCCCGGCTGGCGGCCGAAGCCGGCTACGATGGTATCGAGGTTCACGGTGCTCATGGGTACCTCGTCGCGCAGTTCATTTCCCCCCTCTGCAATCATCGTGATGACGAATGGGGCGGGGATGCGGAACGCCGTATGGCCTTCCCGATTGCAGTGTCCAAGGCGGTTCGTTCCGAGATCGGTCAGCGCCCGCTGGTGTTCCGGTTGTCGGTGGACGAGTTCCTGCCCGGCGGGGTCACGATCGACGACACCGAGATGAACGCCAAGATGCTCGTCGCCGCCGGCACCAGTGCATTCCACGCCTCCACGGGCCAGGGGCCGGCCAGCTTCGAGCGGGTGATGGAACCGATGTCTGCTCCCGAAGGGTGGCGCATCCCCTATGCGGGGCGTTTGCGCCGGGCGGTGCAAGTGCCGGTGATCGCCGTAGGCCAAATCCGCGATCCCGCCATGGCGGAGGAGGCCATCGCTTCGGGAGAGGCCGACCTTATCGCCATGGGGCGTCCGACCCTGGCCGATGCGCAATGGGCCAACAAGGTAAGAGATGGTCGGCTCGACGATATTCGGCCCTGCACCAGCTGCAACTGGTGCATCAGCGGGGCGACAGAATCGGTTAGCTGCGCGGAGAATCCGCGGACGGGCAACGAACTGGAAGCACCACTTGACCCCGATCTGGGCAAAGGAAAGCATGCCGTTGTCATCGGCGCCGGCCCCGGGGGAATCGCGTCTGCCCTGATGTTGGCCGATCATGGGTTCAAGACAGACCTCTATGAGGCGCGCGCCTCGCTCGGCGGAGGCCTGCTCGCTTCGGCAGCGCCCCCTGGGAAAGACAAATTCTACTGGTATCGCGACTATCTGGTCCGTCGGCTGGAGCGAAGCGCGGTGCAAGTCCATCTCAACGCCCCGCTCGACGCCACAGCGCTTGCCGCGATCCAGCCAGATCTCGTCTTCGTCGCCGCTGGCACGCGACAGCGCCCGATGCATTTGGACGGCATCGACGGCGAGAACGTACTCGATTCCTACGAAGTGCTGATGGGCCAGCAGGATCATGGCTTGACGGCGGGGCAGTCTGTCATCGTCTACGGCGGCGGCGAGACCGGTTGCGAAACGGCGGAGTACTTTGCCAAGGCCGGCATTTCCGTGATGCTTGTCAGCCGCTCTTCCGAAACTGACCTCGCGCGCTCTGCGGAGTTCGTCTATCGCAAGATGTTGCGAGAGCGGCTCGCGAACAACGACCAGATCGCCGTGGTGCCTAACACGCGGATCGTCAGGATCGATGAACGTGGGGCCGATCTCATGGGCCCGGATGGCGATGTCCGCCATGTCGCGGTCGATCGGATTGTTCTCGCACAAGGTCGCGATCCTGACTTCGCCCTGGTCAAAGACGTGCTGGCGGCGAGAATTCCGTGCTTCACCATCGGCGACAGCCGCAGGACCGGGCGCATCGGAAACGCAGTCCACGATGCCCACAAGGCCATTCGAACGATCGCCGCAGAACGCGTGGTGCCGCGCGAGCTTGCCTGTTGATCGCGCGCGACCCGAATGAACGGTCGTGCGGCTTGCAACCCTGAGTGTGCGATCAGCTCGGGCTGAGCATAGATCGAGCCAATAACGTGCAATACGCAAGGGAGAGTATCGATGTCGCTGTTTGATCTAACCGGCAAAACTGCGCTCGTGACGGGTGGAACCAAGGGAATTGGACGCGGGATCGTCGAGCAGCTTTGCGCACAGGGCGCTCGCGTCGTCGTGTCGAGCCGCGACGGTGCAGAGTGCGAGCGGACTGCCGACGAGCTGAACCAGCGCTATGGCAATGGTCGCAAGGTTTCGCGTGGAGTTCCGGGGGATCTTGCTCGGTTGGCGGATGTCCAGCGGCTGGCCGAGGAGGCGGTTTCCGCGTTCGACGGCCTCGATATTCTGGTGTGCAACGCGGCTGTCATGCCGTTCATGGGCAATTCTGCGGATACGCCACCGGACGTGTTCGACAAGATCCTGACCGTAAACATCCATCACAACTTCCGCTTGGCTCAGGCAGTGCGCCGGAGCATGCGTGAGCGCGGCGGCGGCAGCATTGTGCTGATCGGTTCGGCGACGGGCCATATGCCGATGATCCAGACCATGGCCTATTCGATCGCCAAGAGCGGTGTTGCGCACATGGTCCGCTGCCTGGCCGACGAGATGGTGGTCGACAATATTCGCGTGAACGGTGTGGCACCCGGGCTCATTCGCAGCGCCGCGTCGACGCCGCTATGGTCAGATCCGCAACTCCTCGAGGAGTCCGTCCGGGACATTCCTCTCGGCCGTATTGGCGAACCGGAAGACATCGCGGGCGCGGTCATCTTCCTGTCATCGGCTGCCGGGAGTTTCGTGACCGGGTCGACGATTCTGGTCGATGGCGGCCGTGTCCTGTTGACGCCGCCGGTTGCGCGGGCCTCGTAAAACCCGTTGCGCGTTCAGACCCCCGCCGTAGGGCCCTGAACGCGCCAGGTCCAGCGTTCCAGCCCCAGGACAGCTGCCCGCAGCCGATATCGCTGGGTTCGCTCGCCTATCGCGGCAACTTCATCAGCGAAGCGATGTTATTGCGCTGAATGGCGGAAGAGCCGCCGTAAATCGGAACGGCGAGAATATCCCGTACATAGCGTTCCATCTGGAAGCCTTCGGCGTAACCATAGGCGCCCATCACGTACTGCTGGCAGGACAGCACGATTTCCTTGGCGGTTTCGGAAACGAACAGCTTGGCCATGCATGTATCGATCGCAGACGGTTCGCCGGCATTCACTTTGGCCGCTGCATCGTAGGCCATCAGCCGAGCGGCCTTCAGTTTCGTCTGAACATCGGAAAGGACATGCCGCACCGCCTGGTGCGTGCAGATCGCCTTGCTGAACTGAACGCGTTCCTGGCTGTACTGCCAGGCCTCGGCAACGGCAGCGCGGGCGATCCCCAGCGCGATGAACGTAGGCGCCAGTTTCTCGATTTCCAGGCTCGGTCCGGCCAGCATCGACCATCCGTTGTTCCAGGCGGCATCGCCACCCAGGATCATGTCCGCATCGACTTCGACATTATCCAGGTGCACGTCGCTCGTCGGCACTCCGTGCATGCCCATGCAGCGTGTGACGTTCCAGCTGACGCCGGGTGCATCCAGGGGAATGATGACGAACGAGAGATTCCGATAGCGCTGATCCTGGTCTCCGCTGCGCAGCAAGGTCAGCATGTAATCGCCAAGATTTGCACCCGAGATCCAGCGCTTGGCGCCGTTGATCACGACCTTGTCGCCACGGCGTTCGGCGCGCGTCTTCACAGAGGCGAGATCACCGCCGACTTCGGGCTCGGAAAGGCCATAGGCAAAGAGCGTTTCGCCGCCGACGAGGGCGGGCAAAAAGCGCTGTTTCTGCGCCTCCGTGCCCTTGTATACCATGTTGAGGCTGCCGTAGCCGACGCTCATGTTGAAAAGGCTGGCCAGCCCGCTCCAGCGCGCTGCGAGTTCTTCCATGACAACGCACATCGTGGAAACGTCGATGCCAAGCCCGCCGTACTCTTCCGGCACGGTGAGGCCGAGAATGCCGAGTTCGGCCATCCCTTTCAGCACGCTGCGCGGAATCTTGTCCTCCGCTTCCCAGCGGGCGATGTTCTCGACCGGACATTCGCGATCCATGAACTTGATCACACTTTCCCGGAAGAGCTCCAGATCCTCGTGGCTATCGAACATTGATGCTCGCCCATCCTCTACCATACAGTAGCCTTGCCCTTTCCCAAATTGACGAAAATGTCAATTATCCTTTGACAGCCAGGGGGCGCTTGATAGGACTACGCAGCGAGGAGACGGCCGATGGACGAAGATTTGTGGGGCGTTCCCCCGGTGACGTTCAGCTTCCCGGTGGAGTGGGGCAAATGCCGTGAATTTGCCCTGGCCCTTCTCGATGAGGATCCTGCACGACCGCAGGCTGAGAACGAGCCGTCGCCATCGGTGCTGCCGATGCCACCCATCATGGCCACATGCGCTTTCCGCTACAGCCCGGACAACATGCCGCCCAGTGCCCGGCTGGTGGAACGCGGACTGGTTGATCGTGCCCGGATGCTGCAGGGGGGGCTGGAGTTCGAATTCCATCGCCCCATCCGCTCCGGAGAGCAACTGACTGTCACGGATCGGCTCGACCGTGTCCACGACAAGGAAACATCCAAGGGCACGCTGCGCTTCCTCGAGTTCGAGACGGCGTTCCGATCCGCAGAGGGCGATCAGGTCTGCACCATTCGCACGACGAACATCGAGCGCAGGTCCTAACGAGGTGCGCGCGCCATCCCCTTTCCGCGTCGAGGATCTCATAGTCGGGTCGACAATGCCCGACCGACGAGTCGGGCCGATCACGCAGGAGCACCTCATCCGGTTTGCCGGCGCTGGTGGTGACTTCAACAGGTTCCACTATGATGCCGAGTTCGTGCATTCACGCGGGTTCAAGGGGATCTTTGCACAAGGTCTGTTCACCGCTGGCATCCTTGGGCAAACGCTGACCGCGTGGGTGGGGCCGGACATGCTGCGCAAGCTGAAGGTCCGGTTTGCCGAGCCGGTGTGGCTCGGCGACGAGCTTGAGTTCAGTGCGGTGGTGGCCCGCGCTTATACGACCACGACCGGGCAAGCGTGGGCGGATTTGGATTGTGCCGTACGCTCCGGCGACCAGCGACAGGTGCTAATGGGATCCGCTACGATCGGCGCGGTGGAATGACGTTCACCGCGCGGCAATAGGCGCAGTCGGCATGAGGTGAAGGGCTTTTTGCCCGTCCGCCGGCTTTTGCTGCGCAGCAATTCATGCGCCTGCAAGAGGCAAGCAGCAGCGCCAAGGACGGACGGCAGGGTTTCGGCCGGGATCGGTGCGGGCTTGCATGCCGTCCTGCGCTGGAATGTTACTCGTATAGCCCGTCCGGCTTTCAGGTACCGCGAAAGAGCGGCGCGCGCCGCTCGCGAAACGCCGCAACGCCTTCCTCATGGTCCTCTGTCAGTTGCATCAACGGCGGCATGGCGAACTCCGCCTCAAGGAATGTGTCGAAGCTCGTCGTGGCGGCCACTTCGAACTGCCGCTTTGCCATGGCGATCGCCAGGGTGGGGCCGCGGGCGAGATCTTGTGCCAAGGCCATCGCTTCCTTGTGCACCTCATCGGCCGGCACCGCCTTCAGCGCGAGCCCAAGTTCGGCGGCGGCGACACCGCTGATCGTTCGGCCCGAATAGCACAGTTCCTTTGCTTTCATGACCCCGACCTGCTGCGCGAGCAACCAGGCGGACCCGGCATCCGGGGCGAGCGCAGTCCGGTTGAAAACTTGCGCAAAACGAGCGTCTTCGGCGGCAATCACAAAGTCGCAGCACAACGCGTAGCTCCAGCCTGCGCCCATGCAGACCCCGCGCACGGCGGCGATCGTGGGCTTCTTCAGCCGATAGATCGCACGGCTGATGCGCTGCAGGCGCAAAGTGCGAACCCCTCGATCCGCGAGCGTGTGGCTACCGAACTCACCAACGTCCATTCCGGAGCAAAAGTCGCCACCACTGCCCGTGAGGACAACGGCGCGGACGGTATTGTCCTCGGCAAGCCCTTCGAAAGTCTCGTAGAGCTGTATGCGCATCGCGGTGGTGATGGCATGCTTCTTCTCGGGTCGGTCCAACGTGACGACCGCAACCTGATCGCATATGTCAATTTTTATGCTCATTTGAAAAGCTCCCGGCGCGATCGAAGCGCTTGCCTTTGCAAGTTACACATGCATATCTCAGCACAGAGCGGCTCCGGCAAGGCGGAAAATATCCATACAACGAACAAGAATCATGGACGAGGATCGATGACGAACAAACGCATACCAATCAAGGATGGCCTGCTTACGGGGCCACTCGATCAGCTTGATGAAGTTCATCTTGCAGGAAGTCGATGCGCGTCATGCGATGAAACAAGTTTGGGAACGAACTTAGTATGTCCTAACTGTGGCGGAGACGAACTGTCTCATGTCGCGCTGGGAGACGGTGGAACGCTTTTTACTTACACTATTGTCAGGCATAGGCCTCCCGGCGCCTACCAGGGGCCGGCGGAATTCAAGCCCTTCGGGTTGGGGCTCGTTGAGTTGGATGGGGTCATCCGGGTCATGGCGCCGCTGCGGCTCGCGATTGATGACCTGAAAATCGGCATGCCTCTGAAATTCGTTCCGTACGTGCTGCGGACCAACGAAAACGACGAAGACGTCGTCGCCTTTGCTTATGATTCGGTGGGAGAGTAACGTGGGTGACGTTTATATCGTCGGCGTGGGCATGCACCCGTTTGGCCGCTTCGAAAAAACGTATGAACAAATCGGGTCCGAGGCTGCAGCCTTGGCGCTGAAAGATGCCGACGTGGAATGGCGCGACGTGCAGGCCGCATTCATGGCGCGCATGTATTTGCCGGCAACCTCCGGTTGCCGTATCCTGCGCAAGCTGGGCGGAACCGACATTTCGATCATCGATGTCGAAGCCGCTTGTGCAAGCGGCGGCGCGGCGCTGCGGCAGGCGGTGCTGGCCATCAAGTCGGGTGACGTCGATCTGGCGCTGGTTTGCGGCACGGAAAAGATGCCGCGCGGCTTCATGGATCCAGCCATGATCTACAGCCCCTGGCAGGTCGAACTCGGGATCTCGCAAAACCCGAGCTACTGGTCGATGCGCGCCATGCGGCACATGCATGATTACGGAACCACGGAAGAGCAGATCGCCAAGGTGGCGTACAAGAACCACAAGAACAGCGTGCACAATAAGTATGCGATGTATCAGAAGGCGTTCTCCATGGAGCAAATTCTGACGTCGCCACTCGTGTGCGATCCCATTCGACTGCTGGAAATCTGTTCGCCCAACGATGGCGCGGCTGCTCTCGTGGTGGTGTCGGAGCGCAAGATGCGCGAAATGGGCAAGAAGGGAATTCGGATCGCGGGCATCAGCCATTCGATTGCCCGTTATTCGTCGGATTTCCGCTGCCCTGCCGATAGCATGAGTGCCACGACGGACAATCTCGGTCCCACGCGTGTCACCGCGCAGCGTGTCTACGAGGCCGCTGGGATCGGTGTCGAGGACATCGACTGCTTCGAGGTCCAGGATACCGACGCCTTTTGCGAGATCGAGCTGTACGAGGAACTGGGGCTTTGCCCAACCGGCGAAGGTGGGCGCCTGATTGATAGTGGTGATGTCGAGATTGGCGGGCGCAAGCCCGTGAACATGAGTGGCGGCCTGATCAGCAAGGGCGAGCCGATCGGAGCATCGCATCTCGGTCAGGTGGTCGAGCTTGTGGAGCAACTCCGCGGGAACTGCGGCGCCCGGCAGGTCGAGGGTGCCAAGGTGGCCTTGGGCCATGTTCTGGGCGCCGGGGGCAACTGCGCCATCACGGTCCTGGAACGGTAACAGGGAGCGGACAGGTCGGCGCCGCCGAGCGGTACGGGGCGCCGGCAACCTTCGGGCAAACTGCGATTGGGTATTGACGAAGTCGTCAAGAAACGAGATAGCCCTGGCATCAAGAGATGAAGGGACAGGGGATGGATTTCGGCTCCTATCAGAACATTAAGTTTGAGCGTAAGGGGCGTGTCATCGTCGTAACGCTTAGCCGCCCGGACCATCTCAATGCCGTATCCGGTGACATGCATCGCGAAATCGCCCGGCTGTTCGGCGATCTCAGCGAAGACGCCGAGTCGGACATCATCGTTCTGACCGGAGAAGGAAAGGCTTTCAGCGCAGGCGGCGATTTCGAATTGCTGCTCGATCAGAACGCCAACCCGCATATCCTCCATGCTGCGGTCGAAGAAGCGAAGAACGCCATCTTCAGTCTGCTCGATTGCCGCAAGCCGATCATCGGGCGGATCAATGGTGATGCCATCGGCCTGGGATGTACACTGGCTCTCCTGTGCGACATCATCATTGCGGTTGACACGGCCCGGTTCGGCGACCCGCATGTGAAGGTAGGATTGACTGCCGGTGACGGCGGGGCCGTTATTTGGCCGCAACTGGTCGGTTTCGCGCGCGCCAAGCAGTATCTCCTGTCGGGCGACCTCATCACCGCGCCAGACGCGGCCGCGATGGGCCTCATCAACTTCGCCGTTCCCGCTGACGAACTCGACAGCAAGGTGGGCCACTGGGCCGATCGATTTGCTGCGTCGGCACCGCTCGCGTTGCGCACCACGAAGGTCTTGCTCAACATGGAGCTCAAACGGATCGCCCATGCCATGATGGATGCCGGCATGGCATACGAAGCGATGACCATGACCAGCGCGGATCTGCGCGAGGCCATCGCGGCTTTTCAGGAAAGGCGTAAGCCGGGTTTCGTTGGTCGGTAATGTCTAGCGCCCCAGCAGCAAGGCTGTTCGCCAACACAGCCGACCTTGACGCCGAACTGGTCGAGGCGGTTCGCGACAGTGTTCGCGCCTTCGCCCGGAAGCGCACGGCCGAATTGCCCTCGGGCGCGGCCAGGGAACGAGAGTGGGAGCAGGTGGCTGAGGCCGGGTGGTTCGGGCTTTTGGCTCCCGAAGACCGCGGCGGTGCTGAGTTGCCGGCCTCGATCCTCGTCACGCTGTACGAGGCGTTGGGGCGCTGGGGGGTAACTGAAAATTACGCCGCTGTCGGTGTGCTCGCGCTTGTTGCGCTGGAAACATGTGCCGACGGCCCCATATCCCATCAGCTGATTGAGCAGCTGGTGCTCGGACGCGCTCGCCCTGTGCTGTGTTGGCAGACCCACAATGCCCAAGACGAGCGCGCCATCGAGTTCACCGCTGCCGAGGGAGACGACGGTCAAGTTCGGGTCACGCTCCGGCGCGAGTTTGTGGAATTTGGGGATACGGCCACAGACTTCTGTTTCCCGGTGGAATACGACGGAAAACCGGGGCTCCTGGCGATCGGGCGGTCGCAGCCCGGCCTCGAACTGGAACTGCAGCCACAGCTGTCGGGTGTTCAACTCGCCACTGTAACTTATGCGGGAACCCTACCAGCGACGGCATTTCTTCCCTTGCCCCATCATGAGGCGCTGCGTCCCGCATTCGTCCTCACACGGATCGCGATCGCGGCGCATCTGGCCGGGCTCATGGAGAAGATGATCGAGTTGACCTCGGACTATACTTCGCAGCGTCTGCAGTTCGGGAAGCCATTGGCATCCAACCAGGTGGTTCAGCACCGGCTTGCCGACATGTGGGGACAGAAGGAGCTCGCCAAGGTGTCTGTAGTGCGTGCCGGTTTGGCATGCGGATCAGGCATCACCGAGGCAGAGCGTGCGGCCTTGGCGGCCAAGGCGATTTCCGGGAGTGCCGCTGAATTCGTGACTAAGTGGGCATTTCAGCTGCACGGCGCGATCGGCTACACGGGAGAGTATTCGCTCGGCAGCCTCGCGACGGCTTGTTTATCGTTCGCGCCCTGGTTGGGCGCGCCCAGAGCGATGCGGCGTCGTTTCGTGGAAATTGAACGCTCGACAAAACTGGAGACGGCGGGTGAATGAACCGATTGATGTTGTCATCAGCGATCGTGTCGCTGTTGTCACGCTGAACCACCCGAAGGTCAACGCTCAGACCGTTGAAATGATAGAAGCGCTCACCGCTGCCTTCGACAACTTCAACGACTCCAAAGATGTCCGCGCGGTCGTGCTGACCGGGGCGGGGAAGGTGTTTTCGGCCGGCGCCGACCTCAAGAACCGGATCAAGACCGGCACCGAGCCGGGCAGGCGGTGGGCGCACCTGCGCCGGGTGCGGGAAGCGTTCTATTCGGTGATGGAATGCCAGAAGCCGGTCATCGCGGCGGTGAATGGCCCCGCGCTGGGCGCCGGGATGGTGCTGGCATCGTCGTGCGATATCATGATCGCATCTGAGACAGCCAACTTCGGGCTGCCTGAGATCGATGTAGGCCTGATGGGCGGTGCGCGCCATGCCATGGAAATCTTCGGCCGCTCGCTGACCCGCCGGATGATCTTCACGGGATACCGTGTACCTGCCTCAGAATTGTACCGCCTGGGAATCATCGAGGCCTGTACTTCGCCGGAAGATCTGATGCCAACCGCGATGGCAATGGCGCACGAGATCGCCAAGAAGAGCAGCTATGCCATTCGCATGGCCAAGCGGACGGTCGGCACGATCGACAATCTTTCGGTTCGCGACGGCTACCGCTTCGAGCAGAATATGACAGCTGAAGTGGCCTTCCATAAGGATTCAAAAGAATCCATGACTGCTTTCGTGGAAAAGCGCGCGGCAAATTACGATGACTGAACTCGCCACCTTAACTCCAGTTCACGATTATTCTTCGCTGTCAGGCGAAGAATTTCGCGCACTGGTCCGTGACTGGATCGAGGCAAATTATCCTGCAGACAAGCGCTTTATCGTCAGTCGCATCGGCATGGACCAGATCGGCGATTGGGTGCGAATGCTCGGCCGCAAAGGTTGGCTCTGTCCGTCCTGGCCCCGCGAATGGGGCGGGATGGGGCTGCCGATCCGCAAGCAGATCATCATGATGGAGGAGATGGCGCGCTACGGCTGTGCGCGGTATCCGGATCAGGCGATCAATCATGTCGGCCCACTGCTGATGCACTTCGGCACCGAGGCGCAGAAGGCGCGCCATCTGCCAAAGATCGCCCGCGGGGAAGAAATCTGGTGCCAGGGCTATTCCGAGCCGGGCGCTGGGTCCGATCTTGCCTTGCTGCAGTGCAAGGCAGTCGCGGATGGCGACGATTTCATTGTGACCGGTGAAAAGATCTGGACGACGCTTGCCACTTGCGCGGACTGGATCTTCGCGCTTGTTCGCACCGATAGCTCGGGGAAGAAGCAGCAGGGTATCACCATGCTGCTGATCGATCTCCGGTCACCCGGCGTCTCGGTTCGGCCGATCGAAAGCTTCACCGGCGAGGTCGAGTTCGCTCAGGTGATTTTTGACTCCGTCCGTGTGCCGAAGGCCAATGTGGTCGGCGCGGTCAATGAGGGATGGACCCTGGCGAAATCGGTGCTCGGCCACGAACGCGTGATCGTCGGCGCGCCCATCATCGCCATGACGGCCTTGCGTCAGCTGGAACATCTCGCCGAAGTGCAAGGGGCCTTTGCGGATCAAAGTTTCGTCGACCGCTACGCGGAACTGCGCTTGGAACTATATGGGCTCACCAACCTGTTTGAGTCCTTCGTGCAGCGGATCGAAGACGGCTACGAGATCGGGCCGGACGCATCGTTGTTGAAGATCGTCGCCACCGAACTGCAGGCCCGTATTTCCGAAGAAATCCTGAGTTTGGCCGGAGATGCAGCGCGGATCGCGCGTCCCATCGAGCTTCCGGACATGATCGTCGATCCTATTTCGCTTTATGCCGCAGCGCGGGTTCCCACCATTTATGGCGGTGCCAATGAAGTGCAGAGAAATCTGATCGCGAAGGCGGTCCTGAAGCTTCCGAGTTGAGGCCAATGAGCATCGATGATCGATCTTTAGGCGAAACCATCGAAAACAACGCACGCTGGTATGCCAACCGGCTGGCGGTGGCCACGGACGATCGCCAACTCACGCATGCCCAATTTGCCGATCGTTGCAGGATGCTCGCGTCCGGTCTGGCGAAACTGGGACTGCGCCATCAGGACCGGTTCTGTGTCCTCGCCCAAAACTGCATGGAATATCTCGAGGCTTACGGGGCGGCCGAAATCTCGGGGATGATCCTTGCCACGGTGAACTATCGTCTCGCGCCACCGGAAATGGATTACATCATTTCCGATGCCGCGCCGGCGGCCATCATTTTCGAGACGACCTATTCCGACTACGTCGCGACACTCCGCCAGAAACGCGGAACCATCAAGCATTTCATCGCGATCGGCCCTGACTGTCCCGAGTGGGCTGAACCGTTTGAAGCGGTCGTGGGGCTGGGCGACGCTGCCGGCCCGTCGTTCAGGGCCAAGGGCGAGGACATCGCTTATGTGATCTACACAAGCGGTACGACCGGGCGACCCAAGGGGTGCCTGCTGGGACACTCCAACCAGATCGCATCGTCCCACATGACCGCGCTGCACATGGGCAACGGCTGCGAGGATCGCACCCTTGCGGTCATGCCGCTTTACCATATCGGCGCGAAGAACATCCAACTGGCGCAGCATTGGGTGGGTGGGGCTGTCTATCTGCACCGCGCGTTTCGTCCTCTCGATGCGCTTGAGGCCATTTCCACGCACCGGATAACGGTGGGGCACATGGCGCCCACCATGATCCAGATGCTGCTTGAAGAGCCGTCGTTTTCGCGTTTTGATCTTTCGAGCTTGCGCATGATCCTCTATTCGGCCGCGCCCATGCCGTTGCCGCTGCTGCGCGAAGGGCTCGAGCGAATTGGCCCCGTGTTCGCACAGATTTATGGCCAGACCGAAGCGCTCGGTACCATCTTGCCGATCGATCTTCACCGCCCTGCGGGAGACGCCGACGACATGCGCAGGCTTGCCTCGGTCGGGCATCCTTATTCAGGTGTGCGCATGCGTTGCGTTGATGAAGAAGGCAATCCGGTCGGCATGGGCGAAGCCGGTGAGATCTGCATCCAGGGGCAGTGCGTGATGCGCGGCTACTGGAACAACACCGCCGCGACTTTGGACACTCTGCGCGACGGCTGGTTGCATACCGGTGACGTCGGCATGATGGATCACGAGGGATATTTCCATCTGCTGGACCGGAAGAAGGATGTGATTATCTCCGGGGGCGAAAACATCTACTCCCGAGAAGTCGAGGCAGCCGTGGCGGAGCATGAAGACGTCGCGGATGTGGCGGTGATCGGCCTGCCGGATGCCAAATGGGGCGAGGCGGTGACAGCGGTGATCATTCCGCGGCGACCCGATTTGGCTGCGGCCGAGATCGAGGCGCACAGTCGCAAATTGATTGCCGGCTACAAGACTCCGCGGCGCATCTACTTCGTATCGGAGTTCCCCAGGCTGCCGAGCGGGAAGATAAACAAGGTTGAACTGCGCGAGCAATTGAAAGCGCAGGCGATATGACATTCCCGCGCCGCTGACGTCGCCGCGCGTGTGGCGATGTCTTGTGTCGGAGGGACCAGCGAGCATCAAGGAGGTATAGTTGTGGCTAAGTGGCTATCCGACAGCAAGACGATACTTTTCGATGTAAGCGAGGGGGTTGCGCGGATCACGCTGAACCGGCCAGACAAGCGCAATGCCCTGACCCAGCAGGTGCTGGATGAAATGCAGGCCGCGATGCTCGAAGCGGACGACCTCAAGGACGTCCGCTGCATCGTCCTTGAGGGCGCCGGCAAGGATTTCTGCGCTGGCTACGACATCAGTTCGGGGGGGGACTACCTTCCACCCAATCAGTCGTACGGCTTCGACACGGCGCAGTACCGCGGACAGGCAACCTTTGATGACGACGCCTGGCAACTTCGCCTGCGCAGTGCGCCCAGATTGCAGATTTTCGATATGTTCAAGCCGGTCATCGGCAAGATCCACGGAAACTGCCTCGCGGGTGGCACGGACCTTGCCCTGATGTGCGACATCCTGATCGCGTCGGACGATGCCCGCATCGGCTTTCCGGCCACGCGCGCGCTGGGATCGCCAGCCAGCAACATGTGGCTCTACCACGTCGGCCCGCAATGGGCGAAGCGCATGCTGTTTACCGGCGACACGATCCGTGGTGACGAAGCCGCCAAGATCGGCCTGGTCATGAAATCAGTACCGGCAGACCTGCTCGATGCCGAGGTGGAGTATCTGGCCAGGCGGATCGCCAATGTTCCTGCGGATCTTCTCGCGGCGCACAAGCGCGTGATCAACATGGGTCTCGAACTGATGGGTGCGCGCACCCTGCAGCGGGTGGCGGGCGAGAACGATGCGCGCGCGCATCTGTCGCCAGCTTACACACAATTCAGTGAGATCGCCAAGGCCGAGGGAATCAAGGCCGCGTTGCAGCACCGGGACGGTCCCTTCGGCAAGGGTGAGGCAAGCACCCGTCCCGAAGCGCCAGCGGAGCGGAACGCTTGAGCAAGATCGAACTGCAACGGCGAGAATCGATTGCCATCCTGACGATCGACAATCCCTCGCGGAGAAACGCCTTTACACCGGAGATGCGCCGCACGCTCACCGCAGAACTCAACGCGCTGAGCCATGACGACGCGATCCGGGCCATCATTATCACCGGGAACGGAGAGCATTTCTGCGCGGGGGCGGACCTGTCGCGGATCGGCGTGGCTGCGCAGCAACCGAGCTTTGTCCAGGCTGGCGAAAATCTCAAGGACGTTCATCACTTGATCCGGGCCATCGTGCTGTCGCCGAAGCCTGTCGTGACTGCCGTCGAAGGAGATGCCTTTGGCGCCGGTTTGTCGATGGTTGCCGGGTCGGATCTTGTTATTGCCGCCAGGAATGCGCGCTTCGGTACGTCGTTCGCCAAAATCGGCATTGTTCCGGATATGGGCCTGCTGCACTCGCTGCCGAACCGCATTGGCGTGGCGCGTACACGCAGGCTTGTGTTCAGTCAGGAAATGCTGAGCGGCGAGAAGGCGCATAGCATTGGCTTGGTCGACGAACTGGCGGAAGCGGGTGGTGCTTTCGCGCTTGCCCTGGAGCGGGCACAAGTGCTGGCGGAGGCTGCGCCGATCACGATCGCCCTTACCAAGGGAGCGTTCGCGACCGCGCCTATGAGCCTGGATGACGCACTCCGGTATGAGTTGATGCACTTGCCGATGGCGTTGGCATCTGAGGACAGCAAGGAAGGCATCGCAGCCTTCAAAGAGAAGCGGAAGCCCAATTTTCAGGGCCGCTGACGGGCACGTAGGCGCGCTCGGGCGAGGCTGTTCATGGCCGGCCGGACCCACTTCAGTCCGTCAGAGCACACAATAAACGGATAGAGGAGATTCACATGCCGTTGTCGCCAGCGCCCTCGTACGGAACATCCATGCTTCCTCCCGGCACGTTCGAAGGCAAGGTTATCGCGATCACCGGAGGGGGGACAGGCCTCGGAAAAGCCATGGGACTGGAGTTCGCTCGGCTTGGCGGAAAAATCGCGATCCTGAGCCGGAGCGAGGAGCACCGGGCCACCGGCATTGCCGCGATCAGCGCCGAAGGCGGGACGGTTGCAGGGTTCGCTATCGACGTTCGCGACGGTGATGCGGTCACGCAGACCTTCGATGCCATCGAGGCCGAACTCGGTCCGGTCAACGTGCTGATCAACAATGCGGCCGGCAACTTTGCCTGCCCGGCCGAGGACCTCAGCGTCAACGCTTGGCGGACGGTCGTGGATATCGTGCTGAACGGCACCTTCAACTGCTCGCGCGAGTTCGCGCGCCGCCGCATGACAATGGGCGAAGGCGGTGCGATCCTCAACATCGGTGCGTCTTACGCATGGACCGGAGGCGCCGGCGCGTCGCCTTCCGCGTCGGCGAAGGCGGGCGTCACCAATCTCAGCCGCTCGCTGGCCGTGGAATGGGCGACTTCGGATATCCGCGTCAATACGCTTGTGCCCGGGACTTTCCCCCACGATGATACCGCCGAAGCATTGCGCCGCCACTTAACCGGCAACCGCGCCGCCAAGGCGTCACCCGCCATGCGGGTCGGGCAGACCCACGAACTGGGCTGGGCGGCAACCTATCTCTGCTCGCCTTATGCCGCCTTCGTCACGGGGTTGACGTTCATCATCGACGGCGGCCGCTGGTTGCGCCCTGGCCTGGCCGCGCCCGAGTTTGTGCCGGTCCGCGAACAGTTGGGTGCCGGGCCGTTCGTTGGCTGATGTCGGGGGGCATTTCCGGCAGAACCTGAACCGCTCCCACCGGTAATATCCAGCTGTTGTTGAGGTTCTGCCGCGGCAAGCAGGACCGTTTTGTCCCCAGCCCCGGGGCAGAGGTTGCGGGATGGCCTGACGCATGCGTGCTACGCGCGACAGGATGCGCGAGAACCGGCTGTCGTGCGCCGATGCCCGGCCTAGGCCGACGCGGGCGCCGGACGCCGCCACCTTCAGCAGAAGGAAGGGATGCGTCCGGCGTGGCGTGCAACTACCTTAGAAACACTGCGCCATCATGCCACCATCGAGCGTGATCGTGTCGCCGGAATGGTAACGTGACAGATCACTCGCCAGGTAGACGACGATACCCTGAAGGTCTTCGGGGCGACCAACCTTCTTGATCGGCGTGCGCGCCAGGGTCATTTGCACCAGCGGGCTTTGATCGGCGACCTCGCCAAGGTCGGTCGGGATCAAGCCCGGACAGATGACATTGACGCGTACGCCATGCGCGCCAAGCTCGACCGCCATCGTCTTGGACATGGAGTTCAACCCGCCCTTGGCAGTCGCATAGTGTGAGATGCCGGGGACGCCTGTGAACACCGACAAGCTGCAATTGACGATGATCGAGCCACCGGCATCGCCCTGGTCGGCGCGCGCTTTCATGTGCCGTCCGGCTTCGCGGCAGGTGAAGAATGCGCCGTGCAGGTTGGTGTTGAGCAAGCCGTGCCAGGTTTCTCCGTCCATGTCGACGAACGGGGCCATGGATGCCGTTCCGGCATTCACGACGACGCAATCGACACGTCCAAACTCCGCAACGGCTGCGTTGAAGCCATCGACCACGGCCTGCTCGTTCGATACGTCGACCGCGCGACTGGCGACACGGCCACCATGCTTTTGCAGGGCAGCGGTGGCTTCGTTGTTGCGCTCTTCGCGCCGTCCCCAGATGATGACATCGGCGCCGGCCCGGGCCAGCCCTTCGGCCATGGCAAAGCCGAGGCCGGTGCTGCCACCGGTCACGAGGGCCACCTTGCCCTTCAGATCGAACAAATTCTCAGACATAATCCATTCCTCCCGGTTGTTATTCAACTTCGATCCGCACTTCCGGGAACCGTTCGAAGTAGAAGCCGAAGCGTTCGCGGATCTCGCTCGGGTCCAGATCGAAGTCGTCGCGGAGATGATATGCAAGTTGGCCATGCTTGCCGCGTTTGTTGGCCGCGATCGCCTGATTGAAGGCGTTGCGAGTCTGATCGTCGAAAGGAATTCCCGCCTTCCGGTAGAGCGCCTCGAGCTCTCCAAAGGGATCCGCCATCAGCTTGTCGAAATAGAGATCGTAGACTCGGCTCTCGTCGAGAAGATTCCGGTCACGCACGCAGCCGCGCAGCAAGCGCTCGTACCGGTCGATCCAGTACTCGGCGATGCGCGCATAATCGATATCCTTGCGCCAGAAACGCGAAGCATAGGTCTGCGCGGTGACCGCTGATTGGATCGAAGCGACAGGATCGCGATGGTTCACGACCAGGAACGCCCCAGGCAGGGCCTGGGTGACCGCAACCATTTGCTCCATGTGTTGAGGGCACTTGCCGACCCAGTTGTTGGGTCCCTTCTGCCAGACCACCGCCTGCATGGCGCGACGCATGTACTGCAGCCATGGAACCCGGTCATGGGTCATCTGATATTCGAGCCACTCGGGCGAGAACAAAAGCCATTCCGGATAGTACCCGGCAAAGTCGGCACCGATGAGTTCGATATCCTCGGTGATATGATCCGGCGCGAACTCGTGAATCATCTTCATGTAGGGCATCAGCTCATCGAGTTCTGCCCATTCCCGCGCTGCCAATTCGAATCGCGTGTCCTTGCCATCGACAATGAACCGATCGGCGACGGGGCGAATACCTTCCCAATGCGGCAGTGCGCGAAGCCGCGAATCTGCTCCCATGAGCTGAAGCATGTAGGTGGTTCCCGAGCGGGGCAGCCCGGCGATGATGATCGGCGACGGCAGTTCGACTTGCTCGATTTCCGGGTGACGGCGGATCAGATCTTCCAGATCCAGTCGCGAACACGCGAAGCGCGTGGCGAGCCCGAAAATGCTCGCGCGGCCAAACTCGGTAAGCCCATCATCGGCAGCAGCGGCGGACATCCACAGCTCCAGACGGGGCACAAAGTCCATGTTGCCGAAGTCGCTCAGCCCTGTCGCTGCCTTCGCAGCTTCCATCACGGCCTCTGCAGACAAGGTCGCCGGATTGGCGTTCATGTACGCCAAGACTTGCAGTTGCTTTTCGTTGTAAGTGGGGTTTCTGAGATCTGTTATCCGAACCTTCTCAGCGAGCATTGGTCTCTCCTCATGTTTTTATGCTTGGGAATTAAACGCTTTGCGATAACGCCGTCCGGGCTGCCATGATGCGGCCTTCCAGCCACCCCAGCAGGTCGAAAATCTTCCCTTCCGTGCGGTCGGCGAGCTCTTCGAGCACGGCCAGCTCGGTCTCGCGAACGGCTTTGCTGTGGGGATCGACAAAAACCGCCATCTCCACGTAATGGAGCGCTGCCTCGATTTGCCCCACTGAGAGATGATGCCGAGCCCGTTTGACAATGTGTTCAACGCCGCCGGCATCTTCGACCAATTCAGCCCAAATGATGTTCGACGGTGCAGGGTACAGTTCGCTTGTTCGTTCCTGGTGGAACCAGCCGGCATATTCCTCGTACACGGCTCGCGCGATCCAGTGCGGTGGGCAGCGACCATCCTGAATGACGAGACCCTCCGGCAAACGGCACGTCGCCTGGATCGTCGAAATATCTGCACCGACGTTCATGGCCCGGATAGTGCGGTCATGGATATGGGCTACAGCATCGCGAACGGTCGTGAGATCGGAGCGGATTTGCTCTTGGCCGCTGATGGGGGCACCATGACCGGTAATTAGCAGTTCGGGCGCCCTCGCGAGGAGCCGGTCGCACTCTTTCAGCCACCCAGGAACGCTACGCTGCCGATCGCCTCTCGCCGTGTAGAAATTCGGCAGCGCGCCATGGATTGCGCCTGCCCAGTTGCCCGTGAACACCGTGTTCTCGTCCGGCAGCCAGACGGCCAGCGCATCAAGCGTCTCGCCGGACGGCATCGACACCAGTTCGAACCGGCGACCCGACACGGTGAATTCCAGCGTGTCGATGAATGTGGTGACGATCTCGGGGTCGCGCAGATCGCTCCCGAGATTGCGCGGCATGCCCACCAACATGGCTGCAATGACATTGGCGTAGCGCGCCCCGAAGAACGGCGCGAGCAAGCGGCGTTCTGCGGTCATCTGGTGAAACGTGCGCTGCGCGTAGATTTCCGTCTTGGGCCCGGCGAAGACTTCCCACCCGCCGATATGATCGGGATGGCTCTGCGTGAAGACCAACTTGCGCACGTCCAGCGGCCGGCCGATCAGAGCCTCGAACTTGTCTCTGATAGCCTTGCCCTGGGGCGTCGTGCCCGAATTGATCAGGACATCACCATCGGACCCGATGACCAGATAGACGTTCGACGTCGCATGGACCATTGCAATATGGTCGTTGATATACTCCGCTGGCCGCTCAGGGTCCCAGGCGATCAATTGCATGATGGGATGATCGAGCGTCTTGTACTGGGTCATGATCGTCTCACTTGGAGTTGAAGGACGGAATAGCCTCGTCCATGGCCGCATCCAGCGCGGCGCTTCGCCAGATATGTTCGACATAGATGCCCAGCGCGGCGCGATCATCGGTATAAAGGAAGCGGACTTCCGGACCGGCGTCACCAATGTAGACGATGGGGCGATCCGGCCCGAGTTTGGCCACGTAGGCGTCCCAATCCGCGAGCGATCCTTCAACCTTCACGCATACGTGGTGAAAGACGTTGGCGTGGCTGCCATCCGCCGGGAGGGCATCGCGATAGATCCGGTTGATCCCGCCGCCGACCGGCTGAATGATCTCGAGTTGAATGTTGTCCACATTGGCAAGCGCGAGGCGCACGGTCATGTTGCCGCTTTCGCCAAAAACGACCGCGGGAAAATCGACCTCCATCTGGTAGAACGCGGGAACGCCGTACAGGGTGCTGAACTGGCTGAGACTCGCGTCAAGATCCGGCGTCACCCAGGCCATCTGCATGATGCCGCCAAGAGCCGTTGGTGCGATCGACTTGATCATGTCTATCTCCTGAACACGGAAGTTGATGCCGAGGCTAGGCCGAGTCGCAATCACGACATCGGTCGGGATGAACAGGGGCAGCCAAGGCATCGGTTGGTCGAGAGCCGTGGCCCTAAGGGGCGTTGGCAAATTCCAGAGAGGCGCGAATCAGCGGGCGAGCATTGATGACGCGGACAGCGTGAGCGTTTGCTTGAGCGATGGCTGGCCTTTCTTTGGTTTTGAACGCAGGTTTGCCATGCAAACGGGCGCGGTGCAGAGTTCCATCCACGCCCCCCTGCGGTAAATCACTGTGTCCAATAGGATGAGAATTTGACGAGTTTGTCAATTACCCATTGACATCGAGAGGCGAAAACGGGAGTGTCCGCAGCATAAGAAGTGCGCGGAGATCCTGATCAAGGGAAAAGTCCGCAGCATAAGAAATGTGCGGAGATCCCGGTTAAGGGCAAGGTCCGCAGGGGAGGAGAAGCTATGCTGAAAGTAATGCAACTGTCGGCCTCGGCGTGGGCGCTTGGAGTAGCCCTTTCGGGGCAGGCTGCTACTGCAGAAGAAGTCAGTGGGGGTGCAGTTGCTGCACCTGCACAGGCAGGGCAACCCGCAACGACCAACGGTTCTCTTGAAGAAATCGTCGTATCGGCACGGCGGACCAATGAAAATCTTCAGAATGTTCCGGTCGCGATCACCGCTTTCTCGAGTGAGCAACTGCAGCAACAGAATGCGCGTTCGGTCGCAGACCTGGCAATGCTTACGCCTGGGCTTCAAGTCAACTACAGTACGTCGACCAGCGGAGGTGCGATCTACACGCTGCGTGGCCAAGTGCAGCAGGATCCCATTGCGAACCAGGATTCTGCGGTCGGCGTCTATGTTGACGGTCTTTACTGGGCGCGTGCCTATGGTGCCAACGCTGATCTGCTGGACGTGCAAAGCGTCCAGGTCCTGAAGGGGCCGCAGGGGACGCTGTTCGGCCGGAACACGACCGGCGGCGCGGTCCTGCTCGGCACGAATGATCCGAACTTCCACGGCCTGTCAGGATCCGTCACTGGCACGTACGGCCGGTACAATTATCGGTCGATCACGGGCGTGATCAACGCACCGCTGGTTGCTGACAAGATTGCGCTTCGCGTGGCCGGCCAACTCGTCAAGCGCGATGGCTATATCGACGACCTCAACAACCACGTTAAGCTTGGAAACATCGACAATTACACGGTCCGTTCCAAGCTGCTCCTCCAGCCGACCGAGACTTTCAGCATCGTGCTGTCGGGTGAATGGTATCGTTCGAACACGCGGAACGAGCCGCAGCGGCTGATCTATGCCTCGTTGACAGGCCCCACGGCACTCCAGGCGATCGCGCAAACCGATGGTCTCGTGGCGGCGGGGACGCCGACCGAGTTCGGCGGGCTCGGATGCTTCGATCCGACCGGCCCCAGCGCGACGTGCCAGGCCCGGGCGGCGGAAATCCTGGGTGCCAGCATCAAGCGCAACCAGGGCAATGCCGCGGATCTGAACAGTATTCCGCGGAGCTATGTCAAGACGCAGACCTATGGCGGCACGGCGACCCTGGATACGTCATTCGGCGCGATCAAGGCGATCGTCGGTTACCGGAAAGTCAACTCCGACAGCTTCAATGACAACGACGGTTCGCCGTTCTTCGTGCTGGATGTGGGTAACGGCCTTGGCAAGAGCCCGGGCATCTACAACGACCATGCAAATCTCTGGCAGTTCTCCAGTGAACTGGTGGCCACGGGCACCGCTCTGGATCACCGGCTTGATTTCGCGACCGGCCTTTATTACTTCCACGAACGTGGAGCCGATGCCAGCGTATCGGAAGCGCTGGTCACCATTAATCCGACGCAGACCGGCGTTTGGTACTATGGGCGGATCAAGAATGACAGCAAGAGCGCTTTCGGCCAAGTAACCTACCATGCAACGAATGCGCTGTCGGTTACTGGCGGTGTTCGTTACTCCATCGATGACAAGCGCCTGACTTCGTTCAATTCGGCTTATCCATTCGGAACGGTTCCCACGTTCAACAGCCCGACAACGTTCTGTATCGTGGCGGCGACTTGCCCCGCCTATCGTGCGGACACGTTCAAGGGGTGGTCCTACACCGCAAGCGTCGACTACAAGTTCCGTGACGGGATGCTGGTCTACCTGAAGACGGCCAAGGGCTTCCGCTCGGGCGGCGAGAACATCCGCGCAACCAGCGCGGCCGGTTTCGTGCCGTTCAAGCCGGAAAAGGCGTATTCCTACGAAGCCGGCGTCAAGAGTGAATTCCTTGACCGTCGCTTGCGCATGAACATCGCGGGCTATTATACGACGCTCAATGATATCCAGCGGACGATCACGTTTGCCTCAGCCAGCGGATCGGTGGCGACCGGCATCCTCAACGCTGGTCAGGCAGAGATCTACGGTGCCGAATTCGAAGCCAACGCGATCCTTCCCGGCGGTTTCCGCCTGGACGGTACGGTCGGATACACGCACCCGCGGTACGTCCGCTTCGACGATAACGGCTTCGATCGGCGGCGGGATGCGTTCTACGGTGTACCGAAGTGGACGGCCTCGATCTCTCCGTCTTGGTCGAATGACCTCGATATCGGAAAGCTCCTGGTCCGCGCCGATTTCTCCTACCAATCGGACATGAACATCTCGCCCGTCGCGTTTTACACCGATGCGTCTGGCGTGACCCGCGACGCGCAAAACGGCAACGTCGTTTCGGCCGCCGATGCCGCAGGCTACCTGCGCGGCGCTACGGACAAGGCGCACTGGCTGATCAATGCCCGTGCGGCCCTCACCGTCATGGACGGCGCGCTCGAACTCGCCGTGTGGGGCAAGAATCTGAGCAACCAGCGTGACTATGTCGCAGGCCTGACCCTGCCGGTCCTTGGCTACTCCGCTGCTGGCGCACGGGAGCCGCGGACGTTCGGCATTACCGGAACCTTCAAGTTCGGCGCACAATAGCCACATCCGCCGGCCTGGCACAAAGTCAGGCCGGCGGCATGATGGCCGTGATCTGATCTGTTCCGTCACTCGCGTGAGAATCTCGGTGCAGGGGCTCGCCTGCGGCAATGGTTCGGTGCCGTAGCCTCCGACTGACCGTTTCAAGGCACCCCCGGTCGCCGTGGCAATGCGACGACCTCTCCCTGAGGAGTGTTCCATGCGCCGCATCAACTTCGACATACTCGCCGACAAGGTGCGCAACTGGGGGCGCTGGGGCACCGACGATAATCGCGGCACGCTCAATCACATCGGCCCGGACACGCTCATGCGCGCGACTCGATCCGTCAGCCAGGGTAAGATGTTCAGCCTTGGCATGCGCTTCGATCGCAACGGGCCACAGCGCCATCATACCGGCAGGCTCAATCCCCAGCTCTACATGAACGTGATGGACCGGATGTTTACCGAGGCGCATCCAGCCGCGCGGTATAATGACGATGTCATCCATATGTCCCTGCAATGCGCCACCCAATGGGATGCGCTGAGCCATGTGCATTACGACGGCCTGCTCTACAACGGCTGTGCCGCGCATGACGCGCTGACATCCACCGGGACGAAATGTCTCGGCGTCGAGCATCTTGCTTCACCGGGCATCATGTCGCGAGGGGTCTTGCTCGACGTGGCCCGGCTCAACGGTGTCGACATGCTGCCTGGCGACCATGCCATCAGTCCGGATGAGCTCAACCGCGCCGTCGAGCAGGCCGGCGTCAAAATCGAGGTGGGTGATATCGTCCTGGTGCGGACCGGCCAGATGCGGCGTTTCACGGTGCTCAACGACGTCGAGGCGTTCAATTCGAATTTCCCCGGTCTGTCGGCGGAGTGTGCGGAATGGCTGTACGACCGCTCGGCTGCGGCGGTTTGCTGCGATAATGCTGCGGTCGAGCACCTGGGGCCGAACACCATGAATGACGAGATGTGTTTGCCGCTGCATATGCTCTGTCTGCGCGACATGGGCATGCCGCTCGGCGAAATGTTCGATATGGAAGCGCTGGCCGCCGATTGCGCGGCTGACGGACAAAACAGTTTTCTCGTCTGCGCGCCGCCGCTTGGCTTTACCGGCGCCGTGGGGTCGCCGGTCAATCCAACAGTTCTGAAGTAGGGCGCCAAGGCCTTTGCCGCCCATGGCCAGGAACGCGTGCTGGTGCGTGCGCGGTGACAGCGAGGGCCGGAAAGACGGTCAGCAGGGATCGCCAGCCTGGTGATGGAATTGGTCCGCAACAGCTATTTCAACGGGCAAAGCATCCGTCTGGACGGCGCCATTCGCATGGCGCCGAAATAGATCGGGGCGATCGGAAATGGGCGAGGTGATTGCTGGATGGGATTGACGAAAATGTCAAATATATACATCGTTTCGGAATCGGAAGGTGTCTTGGACTGCTTTGCCTGGGCGACAATCTGAATTGTCTGTCGGCGAGGGGAAGTTTTGTTCTGGCGGAGGGTTGGCTTGTTCGAACGCCGTTCACGCCGATATAAAGCAGGAATGGGAGGTGGTTTTGTTTGACTTTTCAGTTGATCCCGAATTTCAAGCAAAGCTCGACTGGATGCTCGAATTCGTAATCGAGCAATGCGAACCTCTTGACCGTATTCCGGTGCAAAGGCGGCGCTCAATGGTAAGCGTCCGGCCTCCGCCGTGTTGCGCCTTCCTGCCTCATTGGCGAGGGAGGGTCGATAGGAGTCTCCTTCTGGACTCCATAAGGAGATCAGGAGATGGGCCGCATAGAGGTCATCACCCGCACGGAGCGCCGCCGTAAATACTCGCCCGCCGAGCGAGAAGCCATCATGCGGGAGGCTGATGCGCCAGATGCCACCGTGCGGGAGGTGGCGAAGCGGCACGATATAGCTGAGAGCCTGATCTATAGCTGGCGGTCGGCACGGCGGCAGGCGGAGAAGATCGCGGGTGAGCCGCTAAACTTCATCTCATACGGAGCCGTGCCGCAGGCTGATCTTGTCGCTGTCGCACCAGCATTGCCACCAACGCGGCCGACGTCTGCGCCTGTCATGCCGGCGATGGCGGAGGAACTGATCCGTCCGCATCCCGGTGCACGTCCCGGTGAGATTGGGATCGACCTGCCCAGCGGCGTGCGCCTGTCGGTGGACAGCTATGTGAACGCGAAGGCGCTGGCTCGCGTGCTGCGGGCCTTGCGGGAGTTTTCATGATCTCGCTGGCACCGGGCACGAAGGTCTATCTCGCAAGCAAGCCGGTCAGCATGCGTCTGGGGTTCGATGGTCTGGCGGCGCTGGTGCGCCCGCTGTTCGCGGTCGAGCCCTATTGCGGCCATGTCTTCCTGTTCCGCAGCCGGAGCGGCACCTATCTCAAGGCGCTGCATTGGGACGGCTCCGGCATGTGCCTGTTCGCCAAGCGCCTGGAACGGCATCGCTTCGTATGGCCGCCGCTGGTCGAGGGCGGCGTGGTGCTGACACCGGCACAGTTTGCGCTGCTGATCGAGGCAATGGACTGGCGGCGCACTGTCGCCCCGGAAGCGCCCCGCCTGCCGGTGCAGATGTAGGCACAAAGTGACGTAAAATCGGGGTTTTCCTTGGCCTGCATGGCCCATTTTGCTATGGGGAACCGTGTCCGCCGACGAGATAAACCTTCCTGCCGATCCCGATGCATTGCGCGCGCTTTTCGCCGATATGCAGGGGCGCATCGCTGCCTCCGAACAGGCGCTGGAAGCCGAGCGGACGGCCCACGAGGCAACCCGCAACGCGGTCAAGCTGACCACGCTCCAGATCGAGAAGCTCAAGGTCCAGTTGTCCCGGCTACGCCGGATGAAGTTCGGCCAGTCGTCCGAACGGATCGCGGAGATGGCCGATCAGCTGGAACTGACGCTGGAGGATCTCGAAGCGGAACATGCCCATGCCGCATGTGCCCTCGGTGAACCGGTACCAACGGAAGAACGGGCACCAGCGGCCCGCAAGCCCAAGCGCCTACCGTTGCCCGACCATCTGCCGCGCGACGAGACGGTGCATGCCGCTCCCGATGCCGATGGCTGCTCCGCCTGTGGCGGCATCATGGGCAAGTTGGGTGAGGACGTGACCGAAGTGCTGGAGTATGTGCCAGGCCGTTTCCGCGTCGTGCGTCATGTCCGTCCCAAGCTGGCCTGTGGCCGCTGCGACGCGATCAGTCAGGCCCCGGCGCCATCCTTGCCGATCCCGCGTGGTCGGGCCGGTCCCAACCTGCTGGCGCATGTGGTGGTGTCGAAGTTTGCTGATCATCTGCCGCTCTATCGGCAGTCGCGCATCTATGCCCGCGAGGGCGTCGATCTCAACCGTTCCACCCTGGCCGATTGGCTGGGACAGGTCAGTTGGCTATTGCAGCCGCTGGTCGATCGCATCGCCGATCATGTCATGACCAGCCCCAAGCTCCATGCTGACGACACGCCTGTGCCGGTTCTGGCACCGGGCACGGGCAAGACGGCGACGGGGCGATTATGGGTCTATCTTCGCGACAACCGACGATGGCGACCGAGCGACAGACCGGCGGCGCTGTTTCGCTACAGCCCGGATCGCAAGGGCGACCATCCGCGCGAACATCTCAGGACATTTGCGAGTTTCCTGCAAGCGGACGCCTATGCCGGGTTCGAACGGCTCTATGCGCCCGACCGTCAGCCGGGACTGATAACGCCTGTCGCCTGCTGGGCGCATGCACGGCGCAAGCTGCACGATGTCTACAAGGCGGATCCGCATTCCGTTGCTGCCGTGGGGCTGAAGCTCATCCGCGAGCTTTACGATGTCGAGCGCGGCATCGCCTGTGATCCTGCCGATGACCGCCGCAAGGCGCGCAAGCTGTCCCGCCTGCGGGCGCTGGATTTCTTCGCATGGGCCGATGGCGTGCTGGCGCAGATTTCCGCGCGATCGCCGCTAGCCGAGGCGCTGCGCTATGCCGTGAAGCTCAAGCCCCAACTGCTCGCTTATACCGAGGATGGACGGCTTGAGATCGACAACAACCTCGCAGAAAACGCCCTGCGCGGCATTGCCGTGGGCAGGAAGAACTGGCTCTTCGCAGGTGCCGACTGCGGCGGTGAACGCGCTGCCGCGATCTACTCTCTGTTGGAAACGGCCAAGCTCAATGATGTGAACCCGCAAGCGTGGCTAGCCGATATACTCGACCAGATCGGAAAGGGGCATCCCATCAGCCGGATCGACGAACTGCTGCCGTGGAACTGGACGCACATGCGAGGCATAGTGTCGAACTCTGGTGGGAAGTAATCTTCCTCGTTAGAGGTTGGTCTTGATGATCAGCTGATTTGGGAACCCAGCTAAAAATGAAAGCAGCGGTGAATCTTGTGAAGCGAGGATGCATCCTCAGTTTGGCTGCGATTTTTGCAGCATCGCTGGCCTTCTTCCTTTGGCCCTACAGAGCGGAAACGATCGAAAGCACCGTCTCCGTAAACAAGACAGACTGCTCGATTTCAATGACAAGCAATGGCGGCTGGAAGAACGAAATGTACATTCCAGGGATAAAGGCTTCCCGCGTCGCATATCCACTTGATGTCCGTGTTTTCGTCGACGGCTGCCGCGGTGTGCCTGAGGGAAGACCTTATTCGGCTGACCTCGTATCCCTCAGTTCGGGAAAGGTGATCGCGCAAGGCATGTATTGCGCCGGAACAAGCCATTCCGAAGGGTATCCCTGTCAACTTGAGCTGCCACCACTTGGCTCCCTGACCGAACAGGATCGATATATCGTTAGGGTGCGAAAAGCAGAAATAGAAAAAGTCGCTACCGCCAGCCTACAGCTATATCTTAAAACAGAATGGCGCAGCGTAGTGATCGACGGAATGATGTCGGTGTAACGCCAAGATCACCTGGAACGGTGCGGAGCAAGCGCCACGTCAAAGCCGGTGACCGGACGCTTACCTAGCACGGCATGATGACCACAATTCCGCCGCACGGGTGGACTGACGCGGTCGTGATGGTCGTGGCGAGCAGCCCTGCCAAAATCCGGATCCGTCGCGTGCTGGATGCGAATTATCACGGGTCTTTTATCTCGCGGCTGGCCGCTGAGCTTTGAGCTCTTCCTAAAGGCAGCCTATGTCGCGAAGGGCGGCGATGCTTACGTCTGCTCGACCTGGCGTTTCTGGGCGATGCGTCCAGCTATTTGGCTATCAAGCATCCGCGTGAGAACACGCCCTTTGGCGCGGTGCCGTTCGCCACGCAGCTCGAACAGGCGCTTGAGCTGCCTGTTCGGTAACTTCGTGCGGTCACGATCGACAATGACCCCTGTGATGTCAGCAGGGCCATCGATGAGGCTTAGTTCTTTCTCTGCCTTGATCTTCAACCCGTGCTTGTGAACCGCACGCTTTATCTCCCAGATCACTTCCTTGCGGACGATCGGACCTGAGATGGTGATGTCGTCGGCATAGACGCTGTGCTTCAATCCTGCCCGAGCTACGGATCCTTCGATCTCTCCCCACATCTTCAAGTTCGAGAAATACGCGAGAATGGGACTGCAAGGCGAACCCTGCGGCAGGCACTGCCTCCAGGTGGTCATGTGCACGAGGATGGCTGTGACGTCTGGTGAGCACTCCAGAGTGCCCCGTAAGAAATGGGCAACGTTGTTCGCAGTGCAGCTAGGGAAATAATCCGCGATGTCCAGGAGCCAGAAGGCCCTCGCCCCTTTGTGTCGAGCTGCGTTGTCGACGTAGGATCGACCCTTGACAGGGCTGAAGAGCCAGTCGGGCGGAGTGACGCGGCTCAACAGGCTCGCGATCCTCGACTGTATGGCCTTCAGCCCCCCGTCCGGAATGTCGATAGGTCGGTAGAACGCCGCGACGTCGGCGGCTGGCTCGAGATCGAGCCACTTGTTCCTTTCGGTCTTGTGCTTCCAACGGCGTTCGTAAAGGTCGTTTCGAGCGGTGATGGCCGCGAGAGCCGCCTCCGAAACATGCAGGACGGCCGCGAGTTTCTTGCGGGTCCGTAGGCGGAAAAACGGGCTGTCGCGCAAGGTGTAGGCCATGGTGCTATGCCGCGTTGGCATCCGCCTTCTTCTCGATGAAGCTCAGCAGATCTAGGACCGTCGAAGCTATCTTCGTCCTGACCTTCTCGCCACGCTTGGCGCTGGGGAGCTCCTCGGCGAAAAACATTATCGCGGAAACCGGAATCTTGAACTCGGATGAGTATTTTTCGACTAGTTCGAGCGATGGCGTTTTGTTGCCGCTTTCGATCTCTGAGATATGGGACTTCGAAACCTTGAGACGCTCCGCAAGCTCGAACTGCTTCAGATCGTGGAATACACGGATCAGCCTGAGGGCTTCGCTTATCATCGTCGTTCCTAACTCTATGGATGCGTAGATATTAGGTTGGCGGTCTACTTGAAGAACTGGTGGTCCATCAGCACGTAGCGGATGGCCCGGTAGATCATGAAGCCCACCGACATGATGAGCTTCAAAGTATTTGGGTTTCGGAGATTCCCCCAGAACCCACGACGCTGCTCAAGAGGTTTTCCTCGCAGCCCACGTCGCCGCCGTCGTCGGTGTGTGATCTTAGAAAAAGCCATTGCTCTTTCCTTCCCTGTTCGCCCTGGCGGTCGGACCGGACTGGACCAACCTGACCAGGGATTCTCGCCGAACAGAGAGCGGACCCGACAACTACACCTGTTACCTAGAGACGATAGCAATTCTCGCTATCGTCTCTGCTTCGCCCGCCTCGCCCGGGAGTCCCCGTCGCCGGGGCCATCGCGGATGAACGGATAAAACGGCAGAGGGTCTGACCCCTCCACGCTTTGGCGGGTGCCAAAGCTGAATATGAGAACTTCTTCCGTTATTCACACAACGCATGCCTATGCCAAACAGATCGCCAACGCAACGACAAAGTTCACTGTGAGCGAACTATTTTTGTAATGGCGGGGCGCGGAAGGACAACGACACAGCATCGCCGGCATGGCGGTGCTGCGGTGGTAGATCACATTGAGGACCCTGTCGCCGGCGAACTGCGCATAGGTTTTGTACCCATCAGGCCTTTGGACTGAAGAACAACCGTCGTGCCTCATCTTCGTATAGGTCAAATTTCGCTGTGTGGAATTAGGTAGGCGTAATCGCCTCCAAAGAGAGCTTGAATGGCAGTTCGTCGATACAGATTTCGGACATGAGACCGGCGAAATCCATCTCGTATATCCCGATGAACAGACGGCAAGTTTCAGGCGTTTGAAATTTACCTCTGAACGTCAGCAATGA
>Ga0268266_10001251_pt1 | contig 31039 bp, 34 predicted proteins | sample KBSS13metaG_FD_190356 | JGI IMG/M metagenome (GOLD analysis project Ga0268266, IMG submission 190356) | Switchgrass rhizosphere microbial communities from Kellogg Biological Station, Michigan, USA - KBS S1-3 metaG (SPAdes) (version 2) | ecosystem: Host-associated > Plants > Roots > Rhizosphere... | reverse complement strand
TGCCTGCAACCCGAAGGCCAACGCATTCTTCGTGGTATCGCTGCCGGCGAATGTGAGTACGTAGAAGAAGATCTCGAGCTCGTTGGCCGGAATGGACAGCTGCTCGCCGCTCTCGTCGGTGACGACCGCGGTAGCCAGCGTGCTCCAGATGTCGTCGGTCGGGTTGCGCCGCTTTTCCGCTGTGAGTTCCAGTGCGTAGGTGAAGACGTTGCCGAACAGCTCGAGCTGCTCCTGCTCCGTCGCCGTCGCGTTTTGCCCGTTGGCCGACTTCAGGATCCGGTCCAACGTCTCGAAGATCTCCGGCCGGTCGTCGTCGGGGATTCCGATGATGTCGCCGATGACCGACATCGGCAGCACATCGGCGACGTCCTCGATCCAGTCTCCACTGCCCGCCACGAGCAACCGGTCGACCAGCGACTTCGCCCGCGTCCGAATGCCTTCCTCGAGGCTGGTGATGGCCTTCGGTGTGAACGCATGCGACATAACCCTGCGCCGCTTCGTCAGCTCGGGCGGATCCATGTGAATGATCGTTGGAATGTCGGCCATCACGCCGATGGTCTGGATGAGCGGGCCGTCCGCCGCGGTGAACGAGTCGGTATCGCGATGAATCCGTTGGGCGTGCCGGTGCTTGGTCGTCATCCAGAAATCGCGGTGCACCGTCTTGGCGACGCCGTCGGTGCGCTCGTGGTGGAAGATCGGCCGCTCGCGACGCAACTCCGCGAACAGATCATCGGGAAAACCGTTCTGCCACAACGCAGCATCGGAAAGATCGACAGGAGTCGTCGTTGGCATGTGAGCTCCTCGCTGGGTGACCTTGACCTAGAATGCCTAAAATAGTAAAAATAGGCAATGGACAGGTTCTGACCTGCCCGGTTGGCGTGCGGACGGAGAGAGCAGTGGCGGACACGGTTACGGACACCACGGACCCGTCGGAACGCGAATTCGGGCCCAGTGGCATCAGCCTCTCCAAGTACCGGTTTCCAACGGGATGGTTCATCGTCGGGTTCGCCTCCGAACTGGCCGCCGGCCAGGTCAAGCGGGCCCACTACTTCGGCGAAGAGTTGGTGATCTTCCGTACCGAAGCCGGCCAGATCAACGTGCTCGACGCCTATTGCCAACATCTCGGCGCGAACATGGGCGTCGGCGGCACCGTGGAGGGCGAGCGGATCGTCTGCCCGTGGCACGGTTGGCGCTGGAACGGCGACGGCACGAACGCGCTGATCCCGTACAGCAAGATCGGCTGCAAGCAGAACGTTCGGATCAAGGCCTATCCGGTGACCGAGTGGTACGGCTTCATTCTCGTCTGGCACGAGCGCCATGGCCGCGCCCCGTATTGGCAGCCGCCGGTGCTACCCGAGTTGGAGACCGACGAGTACTACCCTCTGCACCCGCACACCCGGATGGTCAACCGGGTCAAGGTGCACGCGCAAATGATCATCGAGAACGCCGCCGATCCGTACCACGTGCAATATGTGCACAAGGCGGCCAATCCGGCCAACACCGCCTCGTTCGAAGTCAGCGGTTACCACTTGCACGCCACGGTCAACGCCGATTTCGGTGGCGGACGGGCCAAGACCTGGCTGACACCCAACGGGCCCGTCGAAGCCAAGATCATCTACGACAACTACTCGTTGGGGCTGGGTGTCGTGCGCTTCCCGTCGGATCTGGTGGCGACCGTTCAGGTCACCGGCCAGACGCCGGTCGACGAGGACTACACCGACTACTTCTACACACAGGCCTCGATCCGCGAATCGGGCGACACCGGCGACAAGCCGACCGGTCGCGCGGCGAGATTCCTGCAACTGCAGCAGGAAGTCATCAAGCAGGACTTCTTCACGTGGGAGAACATGAAATACCTGGAGAAGCCCAACCTCGCTCCGGAGGAGGCGCGGGACTACGCCGCCTTGCGGCGCTGGGCACACCGGTTCTATCCCGGTGAAGAGCCGGCCGCGGGAGATTTCGGTTACACGGCCGACGGCGAGCCCGACCCGGCTGCAGCGAGGGTGTAATGCCCGACGCGGGCTTCACCGTCCCCGCAGTACTGGATCTGCGCGCGCAACAATTCGGCGACCGCGTGATGATGTCGATCGCCGGAACACCGGTCACGTTCGCGCAGATGCGGGACAGGTCCTGCGCCGCTGCCAATGTGCTGATGGATCTCGGCGTCAAGCGGGGTGAGACTGTCGCGCTGTTCACCGGAACATGCCCGGAATGGGTGTACTTCTGGCTCGGGGCTGCGCGCATCGGCGCGGTGCCCGCGGCGGTAAACGCGGCGAGCAAGGGTGAGTTCCTGTCGCACACGCTGCGGCTGTCGCGCGCAGCGGTGGCCCTCACGGATGCCGATCGACAGGGTCGGCTTGCCGAGGTGGCCGATGACGTCGACACGTTGAGATCAGTACTGGTGCAAGGTGATTCGCTCGCTGATGCGCTGAGCACCGCGTCGACCGAACCGCCGTCGGGAGCCACTGCGGAACCCGACGACATCGCGCTGTTCTTCACATCCGGCACCACCGGGCCATCGAAGGCTGTGGTCACCACATGGCAATACCTGTTCACCGCGGCGGCCACCGTGGCATCGACGTGGGAATTCGAGGCGGGTGACGTGCTGTGGACCGCCATGCCCCTTTTCCATCTCAGCGCAGCGCCGACCGTGCTGGCCCCGATGCTGGTCGGCGGAACGAGCGTGCTGGCAAGCGCCTTTCATCCGCGTGAGGTGTGGGACGAGATACGGGCGTGTGGCGCCGTGGGCTTCGCGGGGGCGGGCGCGATGGTGTCGATGCTGTGGAACCTGCCACCCGATCCGCGCGACGCCGAGATCGGACTTCGGTTCATCTCGGCGGCGCCCATCGCGGCCGACATGTATCGCGCCATCGAGGAGCGTTACCGCTGCCGCATCGTGACGATGTACGGCATGACCGAGGCGTTTCCGATCGCCTACAAAGCGGTGTCCGACGAAGGAAAGCCAGGCACGTCCGGTCAGGTCAATCCTGATTTTGAAGTACGGATTGTCGATTTGCTCGGCGAACCCGTACCCGAGGGTATGGTAGGGGAGATTGCCTGCCGGGCGCGGAAGCCACATGCGATCAGCGAGGGGTATGTGGCGTCGGCGTCCGGCGGGCCCCCACTGCAGGTCGAACCCCATCCCGAGTGGTTCCGGACCGGTGATCTCGGGTGTCTGGACAGCGACCACAATCTGACTTACGTCGACCGGGTGAAGGACTCTTTGCGGCGGCGCGGCGAGAACGTCTCCTCGGTCGAAGTCGAACAGGCAGTCATGCGTCATCCGGCCGTGTTGGAGGCCGCAGCGGTTGGCATCCCGAGTGATCTCGGCGAGGACGACATCCTCGTCGTGGTGACGCTACGGCCCGGCGCGGTCCTGGAGTACGCCGAGTTGCTCGACTTCTGCTCGGCCCGCATGCCGTACTTCTGCGTGCCGCGGTACCTGGAAGTGGTCGACGAGATTCCGAAGAACGTGATCGGGCGCGTGCGCAAGGACGTGCTGCGTGACAGGGGACTGGGCCAAGGCGCCTGGGACCGCGAGGCACACGGCTACGTGTTGAGCCGGTAGGACGGGAGACGACATGACGTTGACGTACCAACAGCAATTCGTGCTGGACGGGCTGGCGGGCCGGGCGGCCATCCTGAATCTGAACGCCCGCTATAACCGCGCGTATTCGGCAGGCGACCTGGAAGGCTGGATCACGACGTTCCGCCACGCGGGTGCCACGGTCGTGCGCGGCGGGGAGAAGTTCACCGACCTGCGCGCGGCGTTCAATGGCGGAGACGGCAAGCGGCTCGTCACCGTCGACCACGAAATAACGGTCGACGGGGTGGAAGCGACGCAGCGGTGCGTCGGCTTGGTGTTCGTCGGCGCCGTACTACGTGCCACTGGGACGTATACCGATCAGCTCATCTACGAGCGCGGTGGCTGGTACTTCACGTCGCGCGAACTCGAGTGGGATCTCGCGCCGCGGGATAGCGCGCTGCCGGTGTGACCGGAGACCTGTCTTACGAATTCGCGTTCGGCACATACGAGGACGCACTTCGGATGGTCGGCACGCGAACCGAGCCGAGATTCGCCGGCACCGCGGTCAGCGGCGCGCGGATCCAGCATTTCGCATCGATGGTGCGCGACCCCAACCCGTCGTACTGGGATGTCGACTTTGCACGGTCGGCGTGGGGTGGTCTCGTCGCGCCGCCCGCGTTGCTGATCGGTCTGCTGATGCCGCCGCCGTGGGTGCCCAACGGCCAGCCTCCGACGGCGTCGATCGCCGTTCGGGTTCCGTTGCCCGGCACGGCGATCATCAATGCATCCAACGATGCCGAGTTTCTGTTGCCGGTGGTGGAAGGCGACATGCTCAGCGTGGTCGAGGAGGTCGGGTCGGTGTCGCCGGAGAAGAAGACCCGGGTCGGCACAGGGCATTTCATCGAGACGTTGGAGACCTACTACCGGGGCGACGGCGCGGTCGTCGCCAGGTGCACCAACTCGTTGTTTCGTTTCAGCCCCGCAGGTGACCGATGACGTGGGACGAAGTCACCGTGCAGGCGCAACTGCCCGAGGTGGCCGACCGGATCAGCTACGAACGAGTGGTGATGAACGCCGGTACGACATGGGACTACGTGCCGTGGCACTTCGACCCGGAATACGCGAAAGAGCACGGGCACCCAACGATTTTCGTCAACACCATGCACCTCGCGGGGTTCATCGACCGGATCGCCACTGACTTCGGCGGGCCGTACAGCAGGGTGGTCAGGCGCAAGGTGTCACTGCTCGGCTCGATCTATGCGGGCGATTCGATGGTGGCGCGTGGCCGAGTAACCGGCAAGCGCGTCGATGCCTCCGGCGACGCGCCGCGGTACCTGGTCGACCTCGAGATCAGCATCTTCAACCAGCGCGACGAATTGTGCTGTCCCGCAGAGGTTACGCTCGAACTCCGCGGTTAGCTTAGATTGGTCGAGTGGCCACTTATGACACGTTTTTCGCCGCGAAGCGTGACATAACTGGCCACTCGGCGAGATTTAGCGTCCGGTGAACCGCGGCGGGCGCCGCTCGCGAAACGCTGCTATGCCTTCTCGCGCATCGTGCGTGTCGAAAGCGGCGACTTGATGGGGCCACTCCAGGTCGAGCTGTGCTGGCAGCGAGTTGTCCAGTGAACGCGCTAGCGTTCGCTTCGTAAACTGCACCGCGATCGGGGGCTGCGCCGCAATCTGCTCGGCGAGGCTCATCGTCTCGTCCATCAAACGGTCGTGGGGGAGCACGCGCCGAATCATGCGCAGTGCCAGGGCTTCCACGGCGCCGACCAGACGACCGGTGTACATCAAGTCCATCGCTGCCTCGAGCCCGACTGCCCGCGGCAGCGTGTAACTCAAGCCCATCTCGGCCACCAGCCCGATCCGCACGAACGCGGTGGTGAACGTGGCGCGTTGGGACGCGAACCGAATGTCATGGAGCATGGCCAGCGCGAAACCACCACCCGCCGCGGCACCGTTCACCGCAGCGATCAGCGGCTTGTCGAAGTCCTTGATCGCCAGCGTTTGCCTGCCGATGCCCAGCCGGTCGTATGCGCGATCTGCCGTGCTGAGAGTGTCTGTCAGTCCCAGGTTTTCGTGCATCAGCGCGTTGAGGCCCTGATCGCCGCTATCGAGGTCGTCCATGTCGGCGCCCGCGCTGAAAGTGTCGCCCTCGCCAGTCGTGACGACGACGCGCACGGCGTCATCACGACGCGCCTCTTCGAGAGCGGCCAGATATTCGGTGAGCAGTGTGCCGGTCAGGCCGTTTCGCTGCTCTGGCCGGTTGAGCCGCAGCGCCAAGACAGCGCCGTTTCGCTCCAGCACGACCTCGCTCATTCGGGTTCAGTGCAACTCTGGCAGCTTGTCCGCACTGACCGTCGACTGCAGTTCGACGTATTCGGACAGACCCTCCGAGCCGAACTCACGTCCGATGCCGGACTGCTTGAACCCGCCAAACGGAGCGGTGGTGTCGAGCGTGTACATGTTGATGCCGTACGTGCCCGCCCGAATCTCGGCGGCGATCTCCAGCCCGTGGGCCGTGTCGGCGGTCCACACCGATCCGGCCAGGCCATAGTCGCTGTCGTTGGCGATGCGGACCGCGTCGCGCTCGTCGGTGTACTTCAGCACCGTCAGCACCGGGCCGAAGATCTCCTCACGAGCGATTCGCATCTCGTTGGTTGCATCCGTGAACAGCGTCGGCTGGACATACCAGCCACGATCGCGTGGTTTGTCGCTGCCGCCCAACACGATTCGCGCGCCTTCATCGACACCGGTCTTGATGTACCCCTGTACGCGATCCTGCTGCCGCTGCGCGACGAGCGGTCCGATGTCGGTGTCGTCGTCGGCGGGGTCGCCGACCTGCAGCCCCGCCATCATCTCCGCGAGAGCGTCGACAACGTCATCATGGCGGCGCTCGCTGACCAGAATCCGAGTCTGCGCAACACACGCCTGCCCGTTGTTCATCAGGCTGGCCATCTTCAGATGCTTGACGGTGCGGTCGATGTCGGCGTCGTCGAGGATGATCGCCGCGGACTTGCCCCCAAGCTCCAGGCTCACCCGCTTGAGCTGTTCACCGCACAGCGCGGCGATCCGCCTGCCGGTTGCCGAGGAGCCCGTGAACGAGATCTTGTCCACCCTGGGATGGCGGACCAGGGCTTCACCGGTTTCGCGTCCGCCGGGAACGATCGAAACCACGCCCTGCGGCAGGTCAATCTCGTCGAGCATCTCAGCCAACCACATTGCGTCCAGCGGTGTTTCGGGCGCCGGTTTGACCACAACCGTGCAGCCGGCGATCAGGGCAGGGATGAGCTTGGGCATGATCAGGAATTGCGGCACGTTCCACGGCACGATCGCGCCGACGACGCCGACTGGCGCCCGACGCAGATGCACCTCGCCGAACAGGCCCTGCCGCCGCTCGGCCCAAGGGAATTCGCGTGCCGTTGCGAGGTTGAGGTGCATCTGGGCCACCGCGCCTGCGGCCTGCCCCAGCCTGCTGAAGCTGCGCGGGGATCCCATCTCGGCGGTGATCAGGTCGGCCATTTCGTCGGTATGGGCGCTGTACACCGCCGCCAGCTTCTCGATCTTCTCCATCCGCTCGGCCGGTGTCATCCGTGGCCACGGTCCCTCGTCGAACGCTTTCCTGGCGGCGGTCACCGCCTTATCGACGTCTTCGGGAGACGCTTCGGGCGTCGCACCGATCGGCTCTTCACTGTGCGGCGAGATCACCGAGAGTCGCTGCCCGGTCGCCGGCTCCTGCCAGCTGCCACCGATGTAGAGCTTGTCGTAGACAAGGGATCTCACGGATACGCCTCCTCGTAGGATTGCCGCGCCCACGCGCGGAACTCGGTGATCGCGCCTTCGCCGCGGGCCAGCTGCGGACGGTCCCGATAGATCTTGTTCTCCCAGATCGGGATGTCCTGTTCGATCTGCTTGCAGAAGTCCCTGGCGAAGCCGAGGCCCATCCGCGTCATCTCACCCGTCTCCGGCTCGGTCTGCACGAAAAATGTGTAGCGGGCATCGACGAACTCACCGTCGATCGGGGTGACGGTCAATAGCGTGCATGACCGCCCGAGCCCGCGATGTCGGACCACGTCGAGCCCCATGCCGAACAGTTCGGAGTCCACCGCACCCGAAACCGGACCACGCGGCGTCTGAAACGTCACCTCGGCGACTGCCCGCAGCCGGTGCGCGTCCGTCTCCAGATCGAGGTTGCCGAACCCGGAAACTCCATGAACGGTCGCGAAATGCGCTATGTCCACGGTATTTTCGAATACCTCTTGCGGATGGGACCGGAAGCGCCAGCGTGCTGACTCGGGTGCGTGGAACGTGAACGCCGCATCTTCGCTCTCGGGGATCTTCGGCAGTTCCCATTCCGGTTCGGTCGACGCTTCGGAGTGCCAGACGAAGATCGCACCTGCCCGTTCGACGGTCGGCCATGCCCGCAACCGGGCAGTGCGATTCACCGTCTTCGCGTACGGAATCTCGACATTCGATCCGGCGCCGTCGAAACGCCAACCGTGAAACGGACACGTGATGCAGTCGTCTGTCACGGCGCCGCCGACGCCGATGTTTGCGCCGAGGTGCGGGCAGTACGCATCGAGCACGTACGGGTTCCCCGACTCGCCGCGGTAGCAGATCAATCGTCGACCGAAATAGTGCAGGCCGACGACCTGTCCGACGTCGACCTCTCTGCTATAGGCGACCTGGAACCAACCCTTGGGGTAGGCGTCGAACGGAAAGCGCTTGCCGATGTCACTCATCACGGCGTCACCGCCCGTCTGGACCGCTAAAGTTGCTATTGCTGTAAACATAGCAAAAAAGGCAGGTGCAGTGGACAACCGTGATTGGCGTGCGTATCCGTTCGAGCTGGTGCCGGCAGACCCACAGCTCAACTTCCCAGCCGCCGAAGGCAATCACCCCGATTTCGAGTCGGACACGTGGTTCATCGCAGGCGAACTGACTGCTGACAGTGGCCGCCGATTCGCGTTCCTGACGATCTTCAACAAGAACCGGCCAAGCCAGTCGATCGTCGCCGACTTTCACACCTTCGCCCTGTTCGACCTCGACAACGGCGAGTACGGCACCTACACCGACTACGACATGCCGCCGGCCAACATGGCGCCCGGAGCGCGACCCAAGATGATGGTCGAGGACGGCCACCTCGGGTTGACGTATGACAGCGATGCGGGCCAGGCCGTGTGGCGGACGTGTCGCGACGCGCAGGGTGACTTGGTGCCCTACACCTATGACGTCACCTTGGTCGGCACGGATGCACGGGGCGACGCGATGCGACTGGACCTGCATGTCACGCCGACGCGCGCCCCCGTCCCGCTGGGCGGCGCGGCGTACAACGGCAAGGTCGAGTGTTTCGGCCAGGCCGAGACGTATTCCTACTTCCAGACGCGGATGGCCATGACCGGCGCACTGCGCTGGGGAGCGGTGCAGGAAAAGGTTTCCGGAAGCACGGGTCACGTCGATCGGCAGTGGTTTCCCCTGGTCGCCAACAGCGGCGGACCGACTGGCGATATCCGGTCACGGGCACACGAGTGGCGCACGATCAACCTCGACAACGGCGTCGACCTGTCCATCTGGCGTCAGTTCGACCGCACCGATCACAATGCGCTGCAACCATTCTCGGGCGCGACCACATGTGCACCCGACAATGATCCCGAATACGCCGACGACATCGAGGTCACCGTCGACAGCTACGTGCGGTGGCCCGATGAGGTTAAGACGTTGGTCCCGCCACCATCGGCGGTGCGGTACATGCCCGATCGACACCGGCTGACGTCGCGGCAACTCGACCTTGATCTCACGGGTGAGCCGTTGGTGCCTGCGCCCGCACATGGGCTTCCACTGGAATACATGGAAGGCCCCTATCGATACCGCGGGACGTTCCGCGGAAAGCCGGTGAGCGGCTTCGCTTTCTACGAGCGGTCGCTGGCGCTCTACCGGGACTGGGAACTGGCCGAGATCGCGTCTTCCCACGCCTGATGGCGGTGTTGTAGCCCCGGTTCGTTACGCCCGAACACCAAATGCTCTCGCGCACCGGACTCGAGGTTGGCCTGAAGACCTGCCACAAGCGCGTAGTCCTCGTCGCGGACCGTGGCGTGCGCGTAGTCGAAAACCGCTGCGGCACCGGCGGCCGTCGACTCGTCGGACAGGTCCAACGGCGTTGAGTTCTGGTGCACGGTGATCGACCGGCCCGGCACGTCGGCTGGGTAGACGCGGAACAGTTCGCCGTTGGCGATCGTGCAACTGAGAACCACATTGGGAAACAGCGCGTAGATGACGACCATGGCCTGCAGCGGATCCCACTGCTCCTCGGCAACGTTCTCGAGATCGAGAATTCCATTGAGGGGAAAGACAAGTCGGTGATGTGGGCCGAACGAATCGAACACCGTGCAGTTACTGCGCGCGATGGTCGCGAACGTGTTCTTGTGGACGGTCGCGAAGTGGTAATTCTCGGCGAAAGTGTCGATCGCGAGCTTCCAGTTGATCGGGCAGTCGAGCACCTTCTCGCCCAACGGCGACCACCGCCCTATACCCCAGGATTCCAGTTCGTCGGCCAGCGGCCCGAGGAATGCCGGGATGTCGAGTGACGCGTCGCGATCCAGTGAGATCCACAGGAAGCCCGCACATTCAGCGGCCGGCAACTCCGTGAGTTTTCCAGGGCCCGAACCTGTTTCGGGGAATCCTTCTTTTCCCGGGATGCCGACGAGGTTGCCGTCGAGGTCGTAGGTCCATGAGTGGTAGGGACAGGCAAGCCGTCGCGCGGCCCCGCAACCCTCGGCGATGCGCGACTGGCGGTGCAGGCACACGTTGTCGAACGCGCGCACGGTGCCCTCGGCGCTGCGGGTGAGCAGAACCGAGCGGCCCATCACGGTCTTCGTGCAATAGGTGCCTGGCCGAGGGAGTTCGGAGACATAGCCGACGAGCTGGGGGCTGGCCAGCAGCATCGCGATGTCCCGCGCGTGGCGTTGCGGCGAGGTGTAGGTATCCGCGGCGACGATGTGCTCCGTCGGCGTGAGGTCAGTGGTCTTGTCGCGTACGAGCTTAACCGCGCGACGAGTGAGATCGATGAGCTGGTCGCGATCCATACCGCCATTGTTGTTGTTTTTATAACCATTGCCAACCGTCGCCGAAAAGTGACTGGTGATGCTCCTGTTGCGCGTATCGTCCGCTCATCGGGGTCGGGGCCTGAACGAAGGGGCAGCCATGGCTTTCACGGGGTGGGTGCATCGGTTCGCGATCGCGGCGTACGCGGCTGCGCTGGTGCCCGGGTTGGTCAACGTCGCGGGGAACACCGCTTCGGCGCACGCGTTCTCCAACCCAGCGCTGCCGATCGAGTACCTCGAGGTCCCGTCGCAGGGCATGGGCCGCAACGTCAAGGTCGAATTCCTGAGCGGCGGTCCCACCGCCCACGCGGTGTACCTGCTGGACAGCATAGAGGCCGGCGACGACCTCAACGGCTGGGACATCAACACCCAGGCGTTCGACTGGTTCAACGGATCGGGCCTGTCGCTTGTGATGCCCGTCGGCGGCAAGTCGAGTTTCTACAGCGACTGGTACGGGCCCGCCGTCGGCAACAACGGCACCTACACCTACAAGTGGGAAACGTTTCTGACCCAGGAACTGCCGGCCTGGCTTGCCGCGAACAAGGGCACCCCCCAGACCGGCAACGCGATCGTGGGGTTCTCGATGGGCGGATCCTCAGCACTGGTCCTCGCCGCCTATCATCCGCAGCAGTTCAGCTACGCCGGATCGTTGTCGGGCTTCCTGAACCTCTCGGCGGACCCCGGCCAGGTCGGCATCGCGATGACATGGAACGGCGGATTCGGCCGCGACGCGATGTGGGGTCCACCCGGTGATCCGGCCTGGGCCCGCAACGACCCCACGCTCCAGGCCGGCAGGCTGGCCGCCAACGGCACCCGGCTGTGGATCTACTGCGGCAACGGGACACCGACCGATCCCGCGTTGGCCAGCCCGCACGCACCCATCGGTGGTCTCGGCTTCCTCGAGGGCATGGCGACCGACTCGAATCACGCCTTCGCCGACGCCTACGTCGCCGCGGGCGGGAACAACGCCGTGTTCAACTTCCCCGAAGGCATCCACGCATGGGGTTACGCCGGCCAGCAGTTGCAGCAGATGAAGCCCGACATCCAGCGAGTGCTGGGCGCAACGTCGGCCGCGCAGGCGTGAATTGGTGGGTTGCGCACGCGGAGCGCACTGTGTCCGAGGAGATTCCGGCACCACCCGATGCCGTCCGTGAGTTCTACGTCGACCTGGAGAACATCAAACGGGTGCACCCCCTTGTGGTGGCGGTACGCGTGACCGGTCAGCACCAAACCGCGGACGGATACCTCAAGAGCTACCGCGTGCAGGACCGGATTCCGTTGGGGCCGTTGAATTTACGGATCAGCTACGTGGCGCGGCTACACATTTCCGACGCCGGCGACGTACTGGCCGAAGCGGATCAGTTCCCGCGGGTCCGGCTGCGTACGAAAGTGACTTTCGAGCCGATCGACGCGGGCACGCGGATCACCGAACGCATGCACATCGAGGCGCCGCGCATCCTGGCGGCGATGACGGTGCGTGAGGCCGTCAAGGCGCACACCGCCATGCTGGCGGGGATGCGCCACTGTTTCGAATGACTACTCGGTGGCGTCAGGTGACGCGTTTTGGTTATCGCTGGCGTCGAGCACGCTGACCGCTATGCCGTACGGCAGGAAGCGCACCTTACGGGACGGGTCGGTGTTGTTCTTGTTCGCTCTCAGCGCATCCAGCTCTGTCGGATACACCTCTTCGATGTGGGCGCTGCCTTCGTCGTCGACGGAGTAGATCGCCCACACGCCGTCGCCGGTCTCGCCCGTCGTTTCGGGCTCGTTCTTGGGCCGCGTGTACCGCGAGAACTCGTCGAAGATGGTCGCCCACCCGGCCCGCTCACCGGATGTGGTGAAGAACCGGCTGACTCCGTCGAGCGCGTCGCGCAGGCCCTCACCGGCCTCGCGGACCACCCGATCAAATTCATCGGGGTCGAACCCGAAAGGCCCGTTGCTGCTCATTGCGGTTCCTCCTGCTAGCCATGCCCCGCGACATTGCGGTAATCACAGTGTGCCTGCGCATCGTCAAGTAGTCGACTGAGGCCAGTGGCGAGTGGTAGGCAACCCATATGGCCTTCACGCGTGCCGACATGCTGGCGACTGCCGAGCGTTCGCCGGCGGCCGCGGGCGCGGGCGATCGAACGGCTTGGGTTGGGCTGTTCACATCCGACGGCCGTGTCGAGGACCCGGTTGGGTCCACGCCGCACAGGGGAGTGGGCGCGATCGGCGCCTTCTACGACACGTTCATCGGCCCGCGGGTGATCCGGTATCGCCCGGACGTCGACATCGTCGTCGGCCCGACCGTCGTCCGCGACGGCGAGCTCGAGGTGACGATGGCCTCGACGCTGACGTTGCGGGTGCCCGTATACATCCGCTACGACCTCACCGATGAGGCGGGTCAGCTGAAAATCGCTGCGCTGTCGGCGTTTTGGGAGTTGCCGGCAATGGTCGGCCAATTCCTGCGCGGCGGTATCCGGGCAGTGCCCGCCGGCCTGCAGCTGTCAAAGCTGCTGCTGCGCAACCAGGGTCTGGTCGGCACGCTCGGATTCCTGGGCGGGCTACGCGGTATCGGCGGCGGCGCCAAAGGGTGTGTCGCGCGGTTTTTGGACGCGGCGTGCGCGGGCGACGAGGTCGGCATCCGCAGACTGCTCGCGGCCCAGGTGCGCATCTCCAGCGGTGACGATGTTCCGCTGAGCGCAGGCGACCTTTTGAAACACCTCTCGGGGGCGCGCTGGCGCAAGCTCATCGGATCAGGCCACGCCGCCGTCGCGGCCACCGAGCGCGGAGGGCACCGCAGCGTGATCTTTGCGGAAGTGGGTACTGAACCCCTAGCGATCACACGGATCCGCGTGTTCAGCGAGGCGGCTTGAGTAGGACGTGAGACGGTTAGGTCACCATGGACGCCGAAAACTACATGACCTATGAGCAGTTCGGGCGAAGGTTCTTCGAGGTCGCCGTCAGCGAGGAGCGGGTCTGCAACGCGATCGCCGCGATCGCCGGGGACGCCTTCGAGATGGGCCCCATGGGTCAAGGGCCGGGCAAGATCGCCAAGGTGACCGCCAAGGTCAGGATCATGGACCCTCGGGTGACCCGCACGCTGGCCGAAGAGATCACTTTCGACATCCGGATCCCGCTCGAGATCGACATGGTCGTCGACCTGCGCATCGACAAGCCGAAGTTCATGGTGTTCGGCGAGATCACACTGAGCGCTACGGCACGGGCGGCCGAACCGCTGCTGTTGATCCTCGACGTCGAGAAACCGCGGCCGTCCGACATCTCCATCCACGTGACGTCCAAGTCGTTGCGCGCGGAGGTGGTGCGAGTCCTGGGCAACATCGACGCCGAGGTCAGGCGGTTCATCGCCGCGCATGTCTCGGGCGAAATTGACAGCCCAGCATCGCAAAAAGCCAAGGTCATCGACGTGGCGACCAGTATCGATGCGGCCTGGAGCGGGGTCTGACGCTACGCTTCAGCTGTGTCGCGCAAACGAATCGCCCTCGTCCTGTCCGCCGGTGTGATGGCTTCCGGCCTGGTGTGGGCCGCTCCCGCCCAGGCCGACACCACCGATGACGCGTTCCTCGCCGCGCTGACCGACGCGGGGATCGGCGCCGCGGACCCAACGGATGCGGCCGCGCTGGGTCAGCAGGTCTGCCCGATGCTGGCCGAGCCCGGTCAGGACGCCGCCGACGTCGCCGCCAAGGTCGCGGACGCGGGCGGTATGTCACTGGGCCCGGCGACCATGTTCACCGGCATCGCGATTTCTCTGTTCTGCCCGACCGCCGTGTCGTCGATCGCCAACGGCGAGTCGCCGATTCCGTTGGGGCTTCTCGGCATCTAGTTGCTTAGGCGGCGACGGACTGCAGCTGTGGCCGCCTGGGACCACGACCGTCGCCGGCCGACCGTCCGCGAACGTGCCGCCACAACCACGGCATCAACATGTTCTGGGTCCACAGTGCCTGCGAGTACGCCTTCGAGCGAAACGTCTGCCGTGACGGTGCGGAGCCAAGTTCGGCCCAATCATGGTTGCTCCCAGGCAAATTCAACGCTTCGGCGGCCGCCGCGGCGAATAGCGTATGGCCCCGTGGTGAGCCGTGCACACGATCCGCGCTCCAGGTGTCCGGGTGTGTCATCGACGGAGCGTTGTAGAGATCGACAAGCCGGAAGTCGTACCAGTCCGCCGCGCGCCTGATCTCGGCGTTGATCCGCAGCACCCGCGCCTCGAGGACGCGGCCGATCGGGACGATCGCAGCGATGTCGGGGAAGGTGGTGGTGACCACGGTTGCCCCGGACACGGCAAGTTGAGCGTAGAGGTCCGCGAGTTCTGCGAGGGCGTCGTCGAAGTAGAGGCCCGGCCGCGTTACGTCGTTCATGCCGATGCAGACGGTGACGAGGTCGGGCTGCATCTCGAGCGCCCTGGGCAACTGGTCGTTGAGGAGGTCGCAGATCCGCTTGCCGCGCACGGCGAGGTTGGCGTACCTCAGCCCAGGGTGGTGCGTGTCGATGATCTCGGCGAGCCGGTCGGCGAATCCGCGTAGCCCGACGGAGTCGTCGCCGTCCCAGAGTCCCTCGGTCTGGCTATCTCCGATCGCGACGTATCGGGTGTACCCGGTCACACCGTGACTCTAGCGGCGAAGCGCGGCTGCTACCTGCGACGCTCCTGCCGTGGCGGCGAATTCGCGGTGCCGATCCGTAACCGTGGCGCCACCCGCACGCAGGATGTCGATAACGTCTGCGACCTCTCTCGCCCGGTAGCCGTAATAGTGCGCGCCAACCGTGGCCCACCACGGCAACAGTGCATCGAGTCCGCGAGCGGCGTCGGCGCCGAGTTCGACCATCGCCGCGACGGTCGCGGGCAGAATTTGGCGGACCGCCTGCTCGATGGGTTGGGTGCCGCTGGGCGTTGCGGCATCGATCGCGGCGCCGGCCCGTACGAGGGCGCGGACGATTTCGGGGTTCACGTTGTCGTTGGTGCCGCCGACGACGTGCAGCGGCGTGGCGCCGTCGGAGTCGGTCAGGTCCGGCCGGGTTCCCTTGGCGAGAGCGTGGGCGAGGGCGACAGTGCGGCCGAGTCGGACGATCTCGTGCAGGATCGTCGTGAACTTCTCGCCTTGTGCCGACAGCTCGATGCGACGGCCCGCGTCGGCGCCGGCGTCGATCAGCGCGACGACGATGCCCGCGGACAGCGAGCGCACGCCGTACCAAAGTGGTGTCGCGCCACAGGGATCGACGGGATCGGGTTCGGCACCCCACGCGAGCAGTTCGATGATTTCGGTGCTCCCCGCGCGGGCGCGATCGAAAAAGTCGAGGACCTCGTCGGGCAACGGGTTCGTCCAGTCCGGCCATGCGACGCCGAGCGCATCGAGAATCTTGAGGGCGCCCTCGCGCTTGTCGCCGAGGTCATACCACGGCCACGGGCCTTCGCCCTTGGCGACGAAGTCGGCGACCGCGATGCAGGATTCCTCGGTGATCGTTCTGCCGTAGTCGTCGTATGACGACGAGAACCGGAGTTCGTCGCCATCGCGGCACACGACGACACTCGACGGGCCCTCCTGGTAGCGCGCCAGTTCGATCACGGCTACAGCATCACCCAAACACGAAGGCGGGACACCCAATTGGATGCCCCGCCTTGCCGGTGAGACTTACTTCACGTCTACGAAGACCGTCTTGCCGGTGACGGTGGTGTAGATGTCGTTGCCGGCACCGGGAACGCCGGTGTCCGTGCGCGAATAGGTCTGGCCAGGCCGAACTGCGACGACGGCAGCATGGTCGAGCGGTGCGGTACCGAGTCGGTTGACGATCACCGTGTAACCCTGGGCCTGCAGCTCGTTGATCGTCTGTTGTGCATTGCCGGGACCGCTCGGCGCAGCGGCTGCGGGAGCCGCCAGCCCGATGATCGCCGCCCCCGCGCCAGCGACCAGTGCTGTTGCGAACCCGAACTTCTTCATGCGATTTCCTCTCGTAATGTCTAGACCTTTAAACGGGCTGGTCAGCCAATAAATTCCAGCCGTGCACACGCCGGTGACGACCATCACGTCGCGGCGTGGCGCGGCGCGGTTTGGCGGCCACTTATTTCCAGGCGCTACTTGATCCACACACTGAGATAGGAGCCGAGGTTTCGCCGGGCTGGCATCGGTGGGGGATTCGCAGTCGCAGCCGCCACTGCTGTCAGTCTTACTTTCGGGCGAGTTCCTTCTGCAGCGTCCCTGCAACGGCCGCTTCAGCCATCTCGTGGATACGCCGCTGAGACTTACGCCAGCCGCGCACCCGCACCTCGCCCACTTCTCTTCCGTTGCGCTCAATCAAGATGATCCACCGCACTCCGGACCACTTGGCAATAAACCAGGGCGGCCACACCACCGCCAGGAAGAATGTGCCGAAGTCACCGCTGCCGGCATCGGAGAGGAAGGAGAGGTTCCAGTTGGGGAACCATCGGCGATACACCCCGGTTACCTTCACCATGCCGCGCGCGAGTCGCCAGCGCTGGCGTAAGCCGGCTTCGGAGACGCCCACTACTTGGGCCTGCTGACCTCGCGGCTGGCGCGTACGCCCAGCCCGGCCAACTGGCGGTCCAGCTCGGCTATGCGCTTCTCAGGGTCATCATGGCCCACCAGCAAATGATCCCACGCCGCGAGCTTCGGGTGCAGCAAACAGCGCAGTCCGCCAGTGGGCTATCGAGAGGCGACGGCGAAGAGGTGCCATTCGCCGGGCACGCCCTTGAGTGCGTGACCACCCCTGTCTTCGAACTCAAGTCCTGAACCGATTACGAGGTCGCGCAACGTACTCGATACCACCACCTCGTTCAGCCCAGCGAGTGCGCTCACCCGCGCTCCGATGTGGACGGCGATGCCGCCGATGTCGTCGCCACGCACCTCGCACTCTCCGGTGTGCAACCCGGCGCGCACCTCGATGCCGAGCGCCTGCACCGCGTCGCGGATCGCCATGGCGCAGCGGATTGCTCGCTGCGGGCCGTCGAACATCGCGAGGAACCCGTCACCCGCCGTGCTGACTTCGCGGCCTCGAAACCGGGCGAGCTGCGACCGCACGATGGCGTCGTGTGCATCGAGCAACGCGAGCCAATCACGGTCGCCCATCTCGGCGGCACGCCGCGTCGAGTCCACGATGTCGGTGAATAACACCGTGGCGAGCACCCGATCCTCGGCTACGTCGGCCTGCTCGCCGGTGACGAACTTGGCGATCTCCTGGAAAGACTCGCGCCACGGTTGCACGAAGTGGTACAGGTTGCGTCCAGGCAGTTCAACGTATTTCGCGCCTGAAATCTGGTCGGCGACGTACTTGCCGTGCGCGGGCAGGATAAATGGGTCGTCTCTATGGTGGAGCACGAGGGTCGGCACGCGGATTGCCGGAAGCACGGCCCGCACGTCGACTTCGGTCACCAGCGGTAGTACCAGCGCGAAAGCCGCTGGACTTGCTGCCAGGCGTTCCTCTCGCGCCCAGGCGGCCCGAATCTCCTCGTTCCATGGCATGTCGGGATTGATCACGTGCTGGAATTCGCCTGTGCCCCACATGGCGGTCATGGCCGCAGCGGCCTCGTGCGTGTTTTCACTCACCGGATCCGCATACCCCTCCAACACAACGAGCGCGGTAGTGCGAGATGGGTGGGTGGCGGCGAACAGCGCCGCTGGGGGCAACGCGCCCACCGACGCGAGCAGAACCGCCTCGGGACTTCCTAGCTCGTCGAGCACCGCGGTGATGCTGTCAGCCCATTGCTCCAACGTCGGCAGCGCGCCCGGGGCGACGGAATCAGACGCTCCCGTTCCCGGCTGATCAAAGAAGATGAGCCGCCCAAGAGAAGCCATCGCCTCAACCCACTCCCGGAACGAGGCTAGCTCTGGCAAGAGTTCGCAACAGGTGAACCAGTTCGGGACGAACACAATGTCCCTCGCACCCTCGGGCGAGGCGCGATAGGCGACGCGCAAGTCCCCGTTCAACGCGTAGCGCGTCTCAGAGAACATGGCGGAATTCTAAGCCGCGAATTGGGCAGGCTTCTGTGAAAGTGCTCTGCACGCAACCGCTGCCGAAAAAAGGGCCGCAGAGAGGCGGCCCTTTTCTGACTTGCGGTCAACGCTCCGTTCGGATTCAGGGGTGCTTGGCGTAGCGCTGCAGGAAGGCGACGGCAAGGAATGCCCCGAAGGCAATGCCCGCAACCCATTTCACAAAACTCAGAATGAGCGTGCCCGTGGGCACCTCGACGATGGAGAACGGCGAAGCCGCGTAGAGCACCACACTGAGCATGACAACGGACCACAGCGCGATGACGATGCCTGCGATTCCCTGCCAGAGGGCAATGTTGCGGGGGATGCGTTTGGTGTAGTTCTCGATGGGTGCGGGCACGATGTTCATTGTTGGGATTCCTTTCAGATGCGCTGGCGGGCGCCTCTTTGTAGTCGACGATCATGAATTGGTGACAAAAGAGTGAACCCGCCCGCTTGGAGGATTCTTGGAAGGACAAACAGCCCGTGCGCATGGCAATGGACCCGCTGCGAGGCGCGCGCTTAGAAGAACCGGCCCACCCTGGCAAGATTCAGCGGCACGCCGACGACACTTAGCTGATTGATGATGTCTTCCAAGCGTTTTCGCGGAAGATCCATCCGCCACTCCGGCAGCGTGCCTTCCAGGCGCACCACCCCCGGCGCAAAGCTGATACCGGTCATGGTCAGGCCGTGCGGAAGCTCCGGTAATCGCACCGGATATGCGGGCGTCCGCCCAGGCAGCTTCCACTGGGACTGCCGAACCGCCACCCCGCGCGGCTTGAGCCACAGCGTCGACCCGTCGAGCTGCGCCTCGACCTCCACGTGCCCCAGCAGCGGCCTGCGCGCCAGCCGCAGTCGCGCGATCCCGTCGGCACCCACCTCACCGGACAACCGTGGCACCGCCCACCGGAACAGGTCGTCAAGCACCGGCGCAGGGATCTCCAGCGTCAACTCGACGGGAGCGGCCACCAGCACCGGCGGCGCCGTCGGCTTCATGTGCACGTTGTGCATCACCGCAGTCGCCCGGTCGAATCGATGGCCATTCCAATAGATGTCACGCGCCGCGAGCTGGACATCGTTGAGCTGGCCCACTGACAACCCACGCACGTCGAGCCGCGAATCGAACTCGGTGACCGTCAGCATCAGGTCACCGTCGTCCAGCCGCACCGTCAGCCGACGCCCCACCACCAGCCGGCGCAGCGTCATGAACAACGTCCGATAGGCCGCCGCCGCCCCGGTGCTGACCGGCGCGACCGCCGCCGTCGACCACAGCGACGTCAGCATGTCGAGCGGCCGGAACGGGTCGAACCGGCGCAGCGGACGCGTCATGCGTCCACCATCCCTTATCCGCGCGACGGAGTGAAGCTCGATAACAGTGCCCGCATCGACTTGGCGACGGCGTGTCGCGTCTCGACCGGATCGGGCGAGTTGGCAATCAGCATCGCGCCGCGGGTCAGCGCGCCGAGCAGCAAGCGAGTCACGGTTTCGGGGTCCTCGACGGTGATGGTGCCCGCGGCGGCGGCCGCCGTCAGCGAATGCACGATCGCCGCGTGCGCGTAGCGCTCGTCGAGTTCGGTGTAGCGCGCCAGGCCGAGCACGGCGGGCCCGTCGACGATCAGGATGCGCTGCATGTCGGGCTGCAGCACGCCGTCGAGGAAGGCCTCGAAGGCACGGGCCAGCTCATCGACGCCATCCGTCGCTCCGTGCGCCGCCTTGGCGGAAGCCGTCATCAAGTCGGTATGCGCCTGCACGAATACGGCCTCGAAAAGCGCTGTCTTGGTGGGGAAGTGGTGATAGAGCGCTCCGGTTGTGACGCGGGCCTCGCGCGCGAGATCGTCTACCGATGTCGCGCGGAAGCCGTGCTCACCGAACAGTCTGCGGCCTGCCGCGATCAGTGCCGCTCGCGTCTGCGCGACCTGTTCGGCGCGCAGCGTAGCGGGTTGATCCGACATTTGGTTTTCCTCCTCGTAGACCGAGAATACCCTATTGACATAGTGCCATTATGTGAAATAGTTGCCCTATGACATCAGCCCCCGTGCATCTCAGCGGCCCGGGCGAGGACACCCGTCGCGCCTACAGCCCGACTCTGACGGCGCTGCGCGGCGCCGTCGCACGCAGCGCCGACCTCTGGCGCAGCATCGACAAACCGGACGCGCCCGCGCCCGGCCTGATCTGGACCGCCGCGGAAACCGCCGCACACGTTGTCGGTGATCTTCGTGACTACACCCAGGCACTGACACGCCACGCCAACGGCTATATGACCCACCCCAACCGGCCGACCGAATCACCGTCTGCGCTCAGCGCGAAGGTCAACGCCCGTCACCTCGAGGAGGTGCGCGAGCGCAACCTGCACACGCTCGCCGACATGCTCGAGGTCGCCGCCGACGCCTACCTGACCGCGGCCGCCAACGCCGATCCGAGCGTCGAGATCCAGACCCCCAACGGGTTGGTGATCGGGCCGGCAACCATGGCCTCACTGCTGCTCGGCGAGCAGCTCATCCACGGGCTCGACATTTCCCGCACGGCCAAGCTCGAATGGCCGATCGACAAGGCCGACGCGTTTCTGGTGATTCCCGGCGTGTTGGCCGTCGCACCGCAGTACTTGCGGCCGCAGCGCGCGGCAGGCGCACGGATCAGCTTCGAGTTGCGGATGCGTGGCGGCCCCAGCTACCGGCTGGCCGTCGCCGACGGCGCGGCGGTCGTCACCGCGGCCGGCGAGAGGGCCGACTGTGTGATCACCGCGGACCCCGTCGCCTTCCTGTTGCTCGGCTACGGCAGGATCCGGCAACTGTCACCCGTGCTGCGCGGCCAGTTACGGCCCGGCGGCCGCAAGCCCTGGCTGGCAATGAGGTTCGGCACGCTGCTCGACAGCCCGTAGCGCGTATACAGTTGGACGCGATGGCCTCTGTGGTAATCGTCGGCAGCGGATTCACTGGCTTCGAGTGCGCTCGGCACCTGGCGAGGAAACTGCGCAGACATGATGCGTCGGTCGACATCTCGATCATTTCCCCTGTCGATTACATGTTGTATACGCCGCTGCTGCCTGATGTGGCCGGCGGCGTGGTCGACGCCCGATTCGTCGCGATACCACTGGCCAATGCGTTGCGCGGCGTGCAGCACCTCCGCGGCAGGGTCGATGGCGTTGACTTCGGCGGGCATACCGTCACATACACCGACCCCGAAGAGCGGGCACGCGTCCTGCCTTGGGATCGGCTCGTGCTCACCCCGGGATCGGTGACCAAGCTCTTCGACGTGCCGGGTCTCGCCGAGCATGCGCGCGGCCTGAAGTCGACGGCCGAAGCGTTGTACCTGCGCGACCACGTGCTCGAGCAACTCGAACTCGCCGATGTCGACGACGACCCGGGTCGCGCCGCCGCGCGCAGGACGATCGTCGTCGTTGGCGCGTCCTATTCGGGCACCGAACTCGTCCTGCAACTGCGCGCCCTCGCCGACTCCGCGGCCAAACAGATGGACTTCGATAGGGCCGAGGTCAAATTCGTGTTGCTCGATCTGGCCGAACAAGTGATGCCAGAGGTGGGGGAGAAGCTGGGCGCCGCGGCGATGCGGGTCCTGAAATCGCGTGGCGTGGACGTCCGACTCGGTGTCACGCTGAAGGAAGTCCACGCGGAACACGTTGTGCTCAGCGATGATTCACTGATCCGCACCCACACCGTGGCATGGGTGACCGGCGTGACCGGCGCTCCGCTGATCGAGAAACTGGGCCTGCCGACAGAGAAGGGCAGGCTGACTGTCGGGACGAATCTCCAAGTCCTGGACCATCCCGACGTGTTCTCCGCGGGCGATGCGGCAGCGGTGCCCGACGTCACGCAGCCAGGCAAGATCACGCCGCCGACCGCGCAGCACGCCATCCGGCAGGGAAAGGTGTTGGCGCACAACGTCGCCGCGAGTCTTGGCTACGGAAAGCCGAAGAACTACAAACACCGCAACATGGGTTTGGTAGTCGACCTCGGACCCCGCTATGCCGTGGCCAACCCGCTCAACATTCAGTTGTCCGGGTTGCCGGCCAAGGCCGTCACCCGCGCCTACCACCTCTACGCAATGCCGCGCTTCGTCAACCGCTGGGCGGTGGCCCTGGCCTACCTCACAGACGTGTTCTTCGACCGTTCGGTGGTGTCGATGGGGTTGGCGTCGGAAGAGGACGCGCAATTCCACGCGAGCGAGGGCATTCCGATGCCGAAAGCAGACTGATTCACGTCCGTCGAAGCGGGAACGCTACGGGCATGGCTACGTATCGCGTGTTGAACCCCAAGGGTGAGGTTGTCGACACGAAAGACATCGAAAGCGCCGATGACGCGCATGCCTGGTTCGTCGACCAGAAGGCCGACCCCGAACTCGGCTGGCGCATGGAGGTCAAGGCCGACGACGGTGACTGGGCGTTCTTCGACAGCAGCGAGGGCGACCGAAAGTACTAGGCAGCGGCGTATCGGCTCAGTTCGAGCTGACTGCGGGCCCGCAATGCCTGGGTCGCGCTCTGGGGCATACCCAGCACCCGAACGCAGGCATCCGCAACGTGTTCCGGTAGGTCCGTTCGCTCCGGGCCCGGCTGTTTGGTCCACATGTTGACCAATGACTCCACCAACCGAAACGGCAGATCGGCGGCGGCCTCATCCACGCCGGTGTCCGCGACGATCGCCTTGCTCACTGCCAGGTAGTGCAGCCGCAGCCGCTCCCGGTCCGACCAGAACGGCTCGAGGCGCGCCCATCGCAATTCGGGCTGCAGATATAGCGCTCCGAGATTCCAGCGACCCTCCAACAACTGCCGACCGTCGAACAGTGCCAACGCGTGCAAGTGCTCCGCCGCGCTCAGCGCAGGCTCCGCCGCCGAAAGACTGTCGATGATCGTCAGCGTCGGGGTGACGGTCTGGCTGAGCAGGGCGCACAGAATGTCGTCCTTGGTCTTGAAGTAGTGATAGAGCGAGGCCTGCCGGATGCCGACGGCCTCGGCGATGGTGCGGGTCGACGTGCCCGTGTAGCCCAGCGTGGTGAAGAGTTCACCTGCGGCGTCGAGGATCTCGTCACGGGCAGTGCTGCCAGGCCTTCGCTGCGTCGTCAGCCGTGGGCGGCCCGCACGAGTGATCGACATGGCCCCATCGTGACCTACTGAACAGCAGATATGCGTTTCTGTCACACGACAGAAACGCGTGACACGAATCGGTTACGCAGCGCCGCCGATTGGTTACGCCAGCGACACCCACCGCCTTCGCCCGCGCTGAAAACTGTCAAGTGACAGGCGGGGGTGGCAGGAGCGGTGCATGAGTAGTGCAGTATCCGAGGTCAACGCGGATGCGTCGGCAGACCTTGCGCGAGTCGCGGCGATCACCGATCTGCACGTCACGTTCCGCCGCAATGGCAATGACGTACATGCTCTGCGCGGCGTGTCCCTGGACATCGCGCCCGGCGAGATCCTCGGCCTAGTCGGTGAATCGGGATCGGGCAAGAGCGTGCTCGGTTTCACGATGCTCGGCTTGTTGCCGAAGGCCAGAGTGCAGGGCTCGGTGACGGTGACGGGCACCGACATGGTCACCGGCGATGCGAAAACGCTGCGCAAGGTCCGCCGCCTCGACCTCGGCGCCATCTTTCAGGACCCGATGACGTCGCTGAACCCGACGATGAGAATCGGCAAGCAGGTTGCCGAAGCGGCGGGCAGCGACGAGGAAGCACTCAAGCTACTCACCGCGGTCGGGATCCCGGAACCCAAGCGGCGGTTTAGGGCCTACCCACACGAGCTCTCCGGAGGGCTGCGGCAGCGCGTGATGATCGCGATCGCGATCTCAGGCAACCCCGAGCTGATCATCGCCGACGAACCGACCACGGCGCTCGACGTCACTGTGCAGGCGCAGGTGCTGCGACTGTTGCTGCAACTACGCGAAGAAATCGGCTGCAGCATTGTTTTCATCACCCACGACCTCGGCGTGGCCGCACAGATCTCCGACCGCATCGCGGTGCTGTATGCCGGCCGGATCGCCGAAATCGGCCCCACCGCAGAGGTTCTCGACAATCCCGCCCACCCCTACACGCACGGCCTGCTGCGCTCGCGGCTCACGCTGGACACCGCAAGGCACCGCAAGCTGGCCGCGCTGGCCGGATCGGTGCCCAGTCCGGTGGCGCCATTGCCGGGATGCGCGTTCGCGCCACGTTGTGTGCTCGCCACCCCGGCGTGTGAGGCGACGCCGCCCGACCCGATCACGATCGCGCCTGGCAGGGTCAGCGCCTGCATTCTGCCGTTCGATGCGGTGTCGACGGAACTCGGCTCGCGCCTGACGACCGCCACCGAGGACATCGAGCCGGAAACGGAGGCCGCGGAATCCTCCGAGCCGCCGGCAGTGGTGCTGCGCGAGGTGGTCAAGTCGTTCGGCAAACTTCAAGCGTTGCGGGGCATTTCGCTGACCGTGGGGCACGGCGAATCTGTCGCGTTGGTCGGTGAGAGCGGATCGGGAAAGTCCACGCTGCTGCGGGTCGTCGCGGGCTTGGAGAAGGCCACTTCGGGGACGGTCGATCTGCAGGGCAGCCAGGGGCCGCAGATGGTCTTCCAGGATGCTGGTGCATCGCTGACGCCGTGGCTGTCGGTCGGCGAGCTGATCACCGAACGCCTGCGCGGAAACGGCTTGTCCCGCAGCCAAAGACAAGACGCGGTCGCCGAGGTACTGCAGCGTGTCGGGCTGCCCCTGGACATCGCGAAGTCAAGGGCAGGCCAGTTGTCCGGCGGTCAGCGCCAGCGGGTGTCGCTTGCCCGCGCGACAGTCGTGCCGCCCGCAGTCCTGTTGTGCGACGAGCCGACCAGCGCCCTCGACGTCTCGTTGGCGGCCTCGGTTCTCAATCTCATAGCCGACCTTCGCCGCACGCTGGACATGTCGGTGGTGTTCGTGACGCACGACCTGTCGGTTGCGCGTGTGGTTGCCGACCGGATCGCGGTGATGTACCTCGGGCGCATCGTCGAGATCGGTCCCGCCGACGACGTCATCAACAACCCCGTCCACCCCTACACCCGAGCACTCGTCGACTCCATCCCCGACCTCGGCCGCGAATCACGCGTGCTCCCAGGCGAACCCGCGAGTCCGCTGTCGCCGCCGTCGGGCTGCGCCTTCCATCCACGCTGTCCGATCGCCATCGACACCTGCTCTGAGAGCGAACTCGACGTCCGCCTCGAAGGGGCGCCGGGAAGCCCCCACCAAATCGCCTGTATCGAACGGAAGGCGAGCTGAGATGGCCATCGCAATACCCGCGGGCACGTTGACACGAGGCCGGCTACGCGGCCTCTCACTGCCCAAATCCTCACCGATGCTGATGAACTGGGCGGCCGTGAGCCTGGTCCTGATCGTGACCATCGTCGCGGTCGCGGTGCCGATCATCTCGCCGCACGATCCGCTTGTGCCCGCGGGCATGCCGCTGCAGGCGCCCGGTAAGAGCGGATTCTTACTGGGCAGCGACGCGATCGGCCGCGACATCTTGAGCCGCGTGTTGTACGGCGTGCGCGCCAGCTGGTTCGCGGCACTGGTGGTCGTCGCCGTCGGGCTGCTGATCGGAGGCCTGGTAGGACTGATTGCAGGGGCAGCGGGCGGATGGCTCGACAGTCTGTTGATGCGCATCACCGACGCGTTTCTGTCCTTGCCCGCCCCGGTGCTGGCGATCGCCGTGGTCGCCGCGCTCGGACCCGGATTCGTCCACACGCTGATCGCAGTGTCGATCGTGTGGTGGCCGTTTTACGCGAGACTCGTGCGCGGCGAGGTGGCACGGCTCGCCGCCCGTCCGCACGTCGAGGCGGCCCGGCTTGCCGGTGTCGGACCAATTCGATTGGCCAGCAGACATCTTCTGCCCGGCGCCGTGCCCAACGCCTTGGTGGCCGCCAGCCTCGACATCGGCAACCTGATCCTCACCCTGGCCGCGCTGTCGTTCCTCGGCCTCGGCCAGGCCGCGCCGGCACCAGAGCTCGGTGCGGACACCGCGCGCAACCTGACGTACTTCCTTCAACAGTGGTGGGTCCCGGTGATGCCGGGTGTCGCTGTCCTTGTCCTCGCCCTCGCCGCCAACATCGCAGGCGACGGCCTGCGCAACCTGATGAAGACAAGCTAGGTATCGGACATGCAGAAGTTCATCCTCTACCGGGTGGCGGCGATGGTGGCCATCCTGGTCGCGCTGATCGCGGTGATGTTTGTGCTGCAGCATATTTCACCGATGGATCCGGTGAAGGCGCAACTCGGTGCGAACGCCTCCGCGGAAGCGGTTGCCGCCCGCAGACACACTCTCGGCCTGGATCAGCCGATGATCAACCAGTTCTGGCATTACCTCACCGGAGCCGTTCAGGGCGACCTCGGCCAGTCGTTCCGCACCAGGCACGCCGTCAGCAGCGACCTCGGCGACTTCTTTCCCGCGACCCTGGAGCTGGCACTGTACGGGTTGGGTCTGGCACTGATCCTGGCCGGCCTGTTGGCCTTCGGCACGACGCTGAAGTGGCCCGGCGCAAGCATCTTGCGTGCTGTGCTGTTCACCGGCGCGTCCGCACCGATGTTCCTGCTCGGCATCCTCGGGCTGATCGTGTTCTACCAGAAGCTGGGGTGGGTGCCCGCCAACGGACGGATCAGTGTGCCGAATCCGCCGACCGGACCGACGGGACTACTGACGGTCGACGGGCTACTCGCCGGGCGGTTCGACGTGGTGACGAACGCGCTGCACCACCTGATCCTTCCTGCCGTGGTGATCGCTCTGGGTCCCGCGGTCGCGATCGGCCGCGTGCTGCGCTCTAGCCTGCTGACCGACGCCGAAAGTGACTACGCGAGAACGGCACGGGCCAAAGGACTTTCGGAGGGCCGGATCATGGTCGGCCACGTGCTGCGCAATTCCGTCGGCGGGGCGCTGTCGATGACCGGGCTCCAGGTCGGCCTGATGTTCTCCGGCGTCCTGGTCGTCGAGCAGGTCTTCGGCTGGCCGGGCATCGGTCAGTACATCGCCCAGAGCATCCCGGTGGCGGACTTTCCCGCGATAGCGGGCGTCACGGTGATGCTGGGTGTGCTGTATGTCGCCATCAACACCGCGGTCGACCTCTTGCAGGCGGCGGCCGATCCACGAATAGCGGTAGGAGGAGGTTAGGTGCCAACACAGCCACTGATCGTGGGCAACCCCGTGCTGGTTGTCGTCGACATTCAACAGGGCGGCGCAATGCCCGTGGCAGACGTGGGAATTCCGCATATGCCCGGGCATGCCGAGCGCGTCGAGCGAGCCGAGAAGCTGGTGGCCGCAGCGCGCACTGCCGGCATTCCGGTGGTGTTCTTTCAGGAGGTGCACAGGCCCAGCGGTGTGGACTTCGGCCGCGAACTGGACGGCACCGAGGGCGTGCACTGCGTCGAAGGACAGCCGGGCACCGACCTCGAACCGTCGCTGCGGCCCCTACCCGATGAGTTTCACATCGTGAAGCGGCGCTATTCGGGTTTCATCGGAACAGATTTCGAGATCGTGCTGCGCGGGCTGCGCGCGTCGACGCTGATCCTGATCGGCGGCCTGACCGACGTGTGCGTGCACTACACCTTCGCCGACGCGCACCAGCGCGACTATTACGTGCGCGTCGTTACCGATTGCGTCGGCGGGTCGTCTGAGTACTTGCATGACGCGGCGCTGGCCGCCATGGAGTACCTGCAGACCGGCGCCATGCGCACCACCGAGGAGATCCTCACCGCCTTTGCCGAATGTCGCCGCCTCCGCGGCTCCGAAGCCGAACTAGCACAACCCGCCCTCGAAGGAGCAACACGATGAAGATACGACTACTGGCGGCGGGTGCCGTCGCGATGCTGACCCTATCGGCATGCGGCGGTTCGGATTCCGGTTCGAGCACCCCCAATGCGGCACCCACCGACAAGGTGTTGCACCTGTCGTTCCTACAGGACCCCGGCCAGCCGCCCGACCCGGACATCTACTACGCCGGACAGGGACTGCTGCTGACCACGAACCTGTATGAGGGTCTGCTGCAGTTCAAGGGCGGTCAGGCCAAGGCAGAACTCGAACCGCTGCTGGCCACCGAGTACACCGCGTCACCCGACAACAAGGTTTTCACGCTCAAGCTGCGCGAGGGCGTGAAGTTCCATGACGGAACGCCGTTCAAGTCGGACGCTGTCAAAGCGTCGTTCGATCGCCGGCTGGCCGTCAACGGTGGGCCCGCATACATGGTCAAGGACATCGATTCGATCACCACGCAAGGCGATTACGGCGTCACGATCACCCTGAAGAGCCCGAACTCGGAGTTCCTCGACTACCTTGCGTCGCCGTACGGTCCGCGAATGATGAGCCCGACCGGTCTGCAGAAGAACGGCGGCACCGACTTCGCTCAGAACTACCTCACCACGCACGACCTCGGCACCGGACCGTACACACTGACCGACGCGCAGGTCGGTTCGCACTACGCGATGGCATCGTTCCCGGATTATTGGGGCGCCAAGCCGTATTTCGAGAAGGTCGAGATGCCCGTCATCACCGACACCTCGGCGCAGCAGCTGCAGTTCAACAACGGTCAGCTGTCGGCGATCCTGCATGACCTGCCGTCGTCAGCCGTCGAGCAGTATCTGAACAACCCGAAGTACTCGCACTACTCGCTGCCGACGATGATGTCGAACTTCCTCTACGTCAACCCGAACAAAGGCATCACGAAGGACCAGGCCACCCGGACCGCGTTGATCGACACCATCGACGTCGATCAGGTGGTCAAGCAGACCTTCTTCGGTCGCGGCAAGGTCGGCGCGCAGATGTACCCGCCTTACGTGCTGGCCGCCGAATATGGGAAACAGAATCTGACCCATGACCCCGCGGCGCTGACGAAGATCGTCGCCGGCCTGCCAGCCGATCAGAAGACGATCACGATCGGGTACGACACCAGCAACCCCGATATGCAGTTGGTCAGCAACCTGGTTCAGACGCAGCTGGCCGCGGCGGGTGTCACCGCGAAGGTGCAGGGCTATCCCACCTCGGAGATCTACGGCTGGATCGGCACGGACATGCAGGCGGCTCCCGAGATCCTGGCCAACACGGTGTGGCCTGATGCGCCGTCTCCGTACACCTGGGGCCACATCTCGTGGGACAAGGACGGCGGGATCAACTACCTGGGTTGCTCGTCGCCGCGGGTCACCGACGCGTTGGCGAAGGGGCTGCCGACCGGCGCGCCGCAACCATATTCGGACGCAGGGGCCGCCGCTGAGGAGACGGGCTGCTGGTTGAACGTCGCCGACATCGACGACTTCGTGGTCGCCCAGCCGTGGCTGAAGGGAGTCGAGCAGGCGCACGCGGTGTCGAATCCGAACTCGCTTCGAATCGCCGCGCTGTCCGTAGGTTAGGCCGATGGGCAAAGTACATCGGATCGTTCTGCTGACACTGGGCTGGGAGGAGCTGCCGAAGGCCGTATCGGTCTACGGCACTCCACCCGAAGAGCGGCTGCGTGAACCGGTACCGGGGGTGCTGCTGCAGACCGACGGTGGCTGGGTGCTGCTGGACACCGGTTTCAACACCGCGCTGATCCGGGATCCCGCGCTGTACCGGCGGTTCTACCCGACAGTGGAATACATCCCGGTGCTGCCCGGACCAGGAGAGCCGATCGAACAGTCGCTGCACGACATCGGCGTCGACATCGACGATATCCACACGGTCGCGGTCAGCCACCTGCACCACGACCACGCGGGCGGGCTGAAGTTGTTCGCAGGGAAGGTTCCGGTGCACGCGCAGCGACGCGAGCTCGAATACGGGCTGTCCAACCATCCCGAACCCGAACACCACGCGATCGCCAGGATCGACTTCGACGACCCGCGCATCGAGTGGCGGCTGGCCGAAGGCGAAGCGGAGATCGCCCCGGGAATCACCGCGGTGCCGACGTACGGGCACACACCTGGGCACCAGAGTTTCGTGGTCGAACTCGACGAATCGGTCGGTGGCGACGGCTTCGTGTTCGCGTTCGACGCCGCCGACCTCACGGAGAACATCGAGCACGAGTTGGCCATTGGCGGCTTCATCGGGGTGGAGCCGGAGGAGACCATCGAGCCGATCCGCAAACTGAAGAAGCTGGCCAAAGAGAAGGGCTACCAACTGATTCCAGGGCACGATCCACACGTGTGGCCGGAATTGACTCGTCACTTTCACGACAGATTCGCGTAGTGGATCTGGTCATCCGCGCCGAGAAGGCGGTGATCGACGGCCAGATCCGGGCAGCCACCGTCGCCGTATCCGACGGCGTGATCCGCTCCGTCGATGTGGATTATCCAGAAGCAGAAGATGTCGTCCTCGACGGCTCGACGGTGCTGATGCCGGGATTCGTCGACACCCACGTGCACATCAACGATCCCGGCACCGAGTGGGAGGGGTTCGCAACGGCGACCGCGGCAGCGGCGACGGCGGGCATCACCACACTGGTGGACATGCCATTGGACAGCTACCCAGTGACCACTA
>Ga0268266_10001250_pt1 | contig 31058 bp, 3 predicted proteins | sample KBSS13metaG_FD_190356 | JGI IMG/M metagenome (GOLD analysis project Ga0268266, IMG submission 190356) | Switchgrass rhizosphere microbial communities from Kellogg Biological Station, Michigan, USA - KBS S1-3 metaG (SPAdes) (version 2) | ecosystem: Host-associated > Plants > Roots > Rhizosphere >... | reverse complement strand
TGGACCGTGACCGCCTCGCTGACCTGCGACATCGAGGTCGTCGACCCGGCGGAGCATCTGGAGCGTTTCGCGGATTTGACTCAAGTACGTGGGACGAACGGCAAGGTGGAACCGTCCCCTCTCGCGGTGACCGGAGTCGTCGGGATCACCCGGACGCTGGGCGTGGTGTCGCCGCAGTCGCTGGGCACGGACCTCTACGCGTTCGTCTCCTGGTCGGACGGCGGCGCGGCCACCCACGACATCGCGACGCCGGCGGCGGACACGACCTGGACGGCTGTGTTCCGGAGGATCGAGCAGGCGGACGGGATCGGCCTGATGGGCACCTATTTCAGCGGACCGGAGCTCAGCGGGACGACCTTCGTACGCATCGATCCGACGGTGGACTTCAACTGGGGCACGGGATCGCCGGCCCCCGGGATCGGCGCGGACCGCTGGAGCGTGCGGTGGACGGGGCAGGTGGAGGCCGAGGTGAGCGGGCCGCACACCTTCTTCGTGCGTAGCGACGGTGCCCGGCTCTGGGTGAACGGGACGCTGCTGGTGGACGGCTGGACGGAGCACGCCCCGCGGGTGGACCAGGGGACGATCGACCTGGTGGCCGGCCAGCGCTACGCCGTGCGGCTGGAGTATCACGACCTGGCGGGCGAGGCGGGAGTACGGCTGCTCTGGTCCGCGCCGGGGCTCACCCGCCAGGTGGTGCCCGCCAGCCAGCTCTTCCCTTGAGGCGGGCAGGAGAAGAGCCTCCTGTGGTACATTTGGCGCCGGCTTGCCGCCTCGCGGAAGCCGACGCCCTCCGGGTCCCCATCGTCTAGTGGTTAGGACACCGCCCTTTCAAGGCGGCGACACGGGTTCGAATCCCGTTGGGGATACCAACTTCCCCCTTTGGCGATCGTTCGCCCGCTCACCAGACGCGGCAGGCGTTCTCGCGCACCATCGGCGCCTTGGGCGCGCAGTTGAAGGCCTTCTGGAACTCCGGCATGTTCGAGACGACGCCGTTCACGCGGTAGCGCCCCGGTGAATGGGGGTCGGTCTGGGCCTGAAGCCGGGCGGCCTGCTCGGTGGTGTTCTCGCACCAGATCTGCCCCCAGCCCAGGAACAGGCGCTGCTGGGGGGTGAAACCATCACGCAGCGGCGGCGTCGATCCCTTGAGGGTGTCTTCGAGAGCCATCAGGGCAATGCGCACGCCGCCGTTGTCGGCGGTGTTCTCGCCCAGGGTGAGCTCGCCGTTCAGGTGCACGTCCCCGGCGACAGTGAACCCCGAATACTCCTCGGCCAGACAGGCGGCGCGCTTCTCGAACTCCTTGGCGTCCACCGGCGTCCACCAGTCGGCGAGGTTCCCCTTGGCGTCGAACTTCCGCCCCTCGTCGTCGAAGCCGTGGGTCAGCTCATGACCGATGGCGGCGCCGATGGCGCCGAAGTTCACGGCGTCGTCCGCCGACTTGTCGAAGAACGGCGGCTGCAGGATGCCGGCCGGGAAGGTGATGTTGTTCTGGAAGGGGTCATAGCCCGCGTTCACCGTCGGCGGCGTCAGATCCCACTCGGACGGGTCCACCTTCTGGCCGATCTTCGCCCGGTCGCGCGCCGTCTCGAAGGCCGCGGCGCGCTCGCCGTTGCCCAGGGCGTCGCCGCGCACGATCTTCACTGTGGAGTAGTCGCGCCAGCGGTCGGGATAGCCGATCTTGTTGGCGACGGCGGCGAGCTTCTCCAGAGCCCGCTTGCGGGTGGCGTCGGTCATCCAGGGGATCTCGCGGATGTCGCGCTCGAGAGCCGCCTCGAGCGCCGCCACCAGCTTCGACATGCGCTCCTTCCCCTCGGTCCCGAAGGTGGCCTCCACGTAGACCTGCCCCAGAGCCTCGCCGAGCTGCTGGTCGGTGAGCCCGACGCACCGTTTCCAGCGCGGCGGGAGCTGCTTGGCGCCGGAGAGGGTCTTGTCGAAGAAGTCGAAGCTCTCGTTGACGAAAGCGGCGGGCAGGAGCGGGGCCGCGTCATGGACGACGTGCCAGCGGAGATAGGTCTTCCAGTCGTCGAGGCTCCGCGCGGCGAGGAGCTGGCTCATGCCCTTGAAGAAGTCCGGCCAGGTGACGTTGATCGCGGTGAAGGCAGGCGTGCCGATCGCCGTGAAATAGGCGTTCCAGTCGAAGCCGGGAGCCAGCGCCGCGAGCTCCTGGCGGGTCATCTTGTGGTCGCTGTTCGCCGGGTTCCGGCGCTTGACGCGATCGAGCGAGACCTTGGCGAGGCCGGTCTCGATGTCGACCACGGTCCGGGCGTCCCGGGCCGCGGCCGCTCGCGGCTCGCCCAGGAGCTCGAACATCTTCTGCACGTGGACGAGGTACTGCTTGCGCAGCTCCGCGAACCGCGCCGCGTCCTCGATGTAGTAGTCGCGGTCGGGCAGCGCGATCCCGCCCTGGCCGACGGCCGCGATGTTGAGGCTGGCGTCCCGCAGGTCGGACTGGGTACCGAAACGGAAGAGCGCGGGTACCCCGCGCGCATGGATCCCGGCGAGGAGCGGCGCGAGGTCTCGCTTCGACTTCAGGGCCGCGATCCGGTCGAGCTGCGGCCGCAGGGGGGTGAGACCCTTGGCCTCGATGGCGGCCTCGTCCATGCAGCTCGCGTAATAGTCGCCGATCTGCTGGTCGATGGCTCCGCGCTTCGGGTCGGCCTTCGCGACCTTCTCGAGGATGTCGCGCAGGACGTACTGGTTGCGCTCGGACAGCTCGGAGAGGCGCCCCCAGCGCGAACGGTCCGGCGGCACGGGGTTCTTCGCCATCCATGGGCCGCAGGTGAACTGGTAGAAGTCGTCGCAGGGCTGCACCGAGCGATCGAGAGCCGTGGCATCGAAACGCGGTGCCGGGCCCTCCTGGGCGAAGGCGGTCAGGGCGGCTCCCGCGAAGAGCGCGGCGGACAGGACGGTAGGGCGAAGGATTCGGGGCATCAGGTCTCCTCTCGGACGTGAGGTTTACATGAAACCGGCCCGGGCGGGCAAGCCGCGTTCAATCGCTCTCTTCGAACAGCAGCCGCAGATGGGCCGCCATGGCCTCCGCGCCGCGCTTCACGATCGTGCGGTGGTCCCCCGGGGCGTCGAAGATCCTCACCCTGCCGTTCAGCAGCCTGCCCCAGCCCAGCGTGGGGTCGCCGTTCTCCCGGAGCGCAAGATGATCGGTGGCGCGGAAGAGGTGGACCTCGCCGCCGTAGGAATAGGGCTCGCGGTAGGACGACAGGGCGCGGCGATTGGCCTGGAAGCGCTCGAAGAGGCGGCGCAGCTCGGCGAGCTCAAGATTCGGGGAGAGCAGGCCGACCTGGCGGCCGAGATCGAGGGCGATGGCGAGCGCGGCGTCGGCGTCGAGGCCGTCCAGGTCGAGATCGGGGAGCTCGAAGCCGGGGGGGAGGTCGAGATCCCCGCCGTGGAGCTGCTCCAGGGCGGTGGCGAAGAGGGTCACCATCTCCGTATCGGTCCGCTCGGGCTCGCCGACCCAGCGGTCCGGCGAGGCGGCGTCGATCACCGCCAGGACTTCGGTCTTCTCCCCTTCAGCCTCCAACTGGCGGGCCATCTCGTAGGCCACGATGCCTCCCATCGACCAGCCGGCGAGCCGGTAGGGTCCCGCCGGCTGCGCCTCGTGGAGCGCGGCGACGTAGCGCGCCGCCATCTCCCGGACATCCCGGAGCGGCGGATCGGGGGACTGCAGGCCATAGACCGGCTGGCCAGACCCCAGATGGCGCGCCAGCTCGCGGTAGGAGACGACCTCGCCGCCCACCGAATGGATACAGAAGAGCGGCCGGCGGCCGGGCGCACCCGCCTGGAGCGGCACCAGCACGCCACGATCCGGCGGCACGGCGGGTCCGGCGGTCATTCCGGCCGTTCCCCCCTCCGCTTCGATCCGCCGCGCCCCCTCGGCGTGCTCCGCGCGCAGGAAATCCGCGAGGCCGGCGACAGTCGGATGGTCGAAGATCGCCACCACGTGGACGACCTCCGACAGCGCCTGCTGGAGGCGGTGGATGAAGATCGCGCTGGTGATCGAGGTGCCGCCGAGCTCGAAGAAGTCTTCGTCGATCCCGATCTCGCGCTCCTCCGGCAGCCCCAGAACCTCGTGGAACTGGCGGACGAGAAAGCGCTCCAGCGGGTCCCGGGGCGCTACGCGAACCCCTGGGGACGCGGCGCCGGCGGCCTCCGGCGCGGGGAGCGCCCGGCGGTCGACCTTGCCGTTCTCCGTCAAGGGGAGAGCGTCCAGGAAGACGAAAGCCGCGGGGAGCATGTAGTCCGGCAGCCGCTCGGCCAGCGACCGGCGCAGGACGGCGGGATCGGCCGCGTCTCCCGCCAGGTAGGCCACCAGTCGGTCCTCGCGTGCCAGGACCACGGCCTCTCGCACGCCGGGCTGAACGGCCAGGACGGCCTCGATCTCCCCCAGCTCGATGCGGAAGCCGCGGATCTTGACCTGCTGGTCGATGCGGCCGAGGTACTCCAGGTCGCCGTTCGGCAGGCGGCGGGCCAAGTCTCCCGAGCGGTAGAGCCGCGCTCCCGCCTGTCCTGAGAAAGGATCGGGGACGAAGCGCTCGGCGGTGAGGTCCGGCCGGCCCAGATAGCCTTGCGCGAGCCCGGCGCCGCCGACGTGGATCTCGCCAGGGGTGCCGATCGGCGCCGGCCGCAGGCCCGGGTCGAGCAGGTGGACGGCGAGGTCCGGGATCGGCTCGCCGATCAGGCTGCCCGCCGCGAGGTCCGCCACCCGCACCGGCCGGTACGTCACATGAACGGTGGTCTCGGTGATGCCGTACATGTTGATCAGCCGCGGACGCTCGTCGCCGTGACGGGCGAACCAGGGGGCGAGGCTCGCCGGCTCCAGGGCCTCGCCGCCGAAGATCACCAAGCGCAGGGCGAGATCGGGGAGTGCGTCGCCGAGCACCGCCTCCTCCGCCCAGAGGAGCTGGCGGAAGGCGGAGGGGGTCTGGTTGAGGATGGTGACCCGCTCCTCGCGCAGCAGGCGGTAGAAGCCCTCGGGCGAGCGGCTCTCCCAGTAGGGGACCACCACCAGACGGCCGCCGTGGAGCAGGGCCCCCCAGATCTCCCAGACCGAGAAGTCGAAGGCGTAGGAGTGGAAGAGGGTCCAGACGTCGTCCGCGCCGAAGCCGAACCAGGGCTCGGTGGCCGTGAACAGGCGGTGGACGCTGGCGTGCGAGATCACCACCCCCTTCGGCCGGCCCGTCGACCCCGAGGTGTAGATGACGTAGGCCGGGAGGTCCGGATCGGCGGGGATCTCCAGGCGCTCGCCACCGCGGCTCTCGATCTCGTCCCGCTCGGCGTCGAGGCGGACCGTGCGGACATCCATCGTCAGGTCCCCCGACGTCACCAGCAGCGAGGCGCCGCTGTCCTCCAGGGTGAAGGCCAGGCGCTCGGCGGGATAGGCCGGATCGAGCGGCACGTAGGCGGCGCCGGCCTTCAGGACGGCGAGGATCGTGACCAGCATCTCCGCCGACCGCTCCAGCAGGAGGGCCACCCGGTCCCCCGGCCGCACGCCGGAGGCTTGCAGGTGGCGGGCGAGCCGGTTGGCGCGACGGTCGAGATCGCCATAGGTGAGCCGTTCCGCGCCCACCGACAGCGCCGGAGCCTCGGGGGCGCGGTCCACCTGGGCCTCGAAGAGACGGTGCAGGCAGCCCGGTCTTCCGGCCGCCGTGGCGCCCGGATTCCACTCGGCCAGGAGCTGGTGGCGCTCCGCCGCGCTCAGCAGCGGCAGATCGGCGAGGCGCCGGCCCGGCTCGTCGATCCAGGCTTCGAGCAGGGTGCCGAAGTGCCCCGCCAGCCGCGCCACCGTCGAGCCGTCGAAGAGGTCGGCGTCGTAGAGGAAGATGCCGGCGATACTCGAACCAGTTTCATAGAGGTTGACCACCAGATCGAACTTGGCGGTCTCGGCGTCCGTCTCGAAGGGTTGCAGGGTGAGGCCCGGCAGCTCCAGGTAACCGTCCGCCGGCGCGGTCTGGAGCTGGAAGGTCACCCGCAGCAGCGGCGGCCGGTGCGGGTTGCGCAGCAGCCCCAGCTCGTCCACCAGCCGCTCGAAGGGGATGTCCTGGTGGGAGAGCGCGCCGAGCACGGTCTCGCGGGAGCGGGCCAGGAGCTCCGGGAGATCGGGATCTCCCGCCAGATCCCCATGCAGGACCAGGGTGTTGACGAAGAAGCCGATCAGCCCCTCGATCTCGGCCCGCGAGCGGCTGGCGACCGGCATCCCCACCGGCAGCGCGGTCTGGCCGGTCTCCCGGTGGAGCACCGCGGCGAACGCGGCGAAGAGCCCCATGAAGAGGGTGGCGTCCCCCGCGCGGGCCAGCCGGCCCAGCCGCTCCACGCTCCCCGCCGCCAGCTCCCAGGAACGGCTGCCGCCGCGGCCGGAGGGGGCCGGCGGGCGCGGGCGGTCCGCGGGCAGCTCCAGGGGGGCGAGGCCGGCGAGCCGCCGCCGCCAGTAGCCGAGCTGCTCCGCCAGCACTTCCCCACGCAGCCAATCCCGCTGCCAGACGGCATAGTCGGCGTACTGCACCGGCGGCTCGGGGAGCGGCGACGGCAGCCCCTGGACGAAGGCGGTGTAGAGCCGGGTCAGCTCGGGGACGAACACCGCGCTCAGCGACCAGCCGTCGGCGGCGATGTGATGCGTTCCCCAGAGCGCGACGTGGTCCTCGTCCGCCAGACGCAGCAGCAGGGCGCGCAGCAGCGGCCCGCGCTCGAGGTCGAACGGCCGCGCCCCTTCCGCCTCGGCGATCCGCCGTGCCTCGCCGGGACGGGCCGCTGCCGGCAGGGCGGAGAGATCGATCACGGTGCGCGGCAGCGGCGCCCAGGGGTGGATCTCCTGCACGGCGCCGGTGGCGGTGGCGCGGAAAGTCGTGCGTAGCGCCTCGTGACGGCGCAGGATCTCGGAGAGCGCGGCGGCGAGCGCGCCGGCGTCGAGCCGGCCGACGAGGCGCACCGCGCCCATCATGTTGTAGACCGGGCTCGCCGGCGCCAGGAGCTGCAGGAACCAGAGCCGCTCCTGGGCGAAGGAGAGCGGCAACGGATGGTCGCGGGGGACCTTGGCGACCGGCGGCGTGGATCGAGCGAACGCGGCCCCCCCGGACGTCCGCAGCGTGCGCTCGATCCACGCGGCCAGATCGGCGACCGTGGGCGCCTCGAAGATCACCCGCAGCGGCAGCTCGATCGCGAAGGCGCCGCGCACGCGCGACACGAGCTGGGTGGCCAGCAGGGAGTGGCCGCCCAGCTCGAAGAAGTTGTCGTGAGCGCCAACGGCGTCGAGACGCAGCAGATCGGCCCAGAGGCCGGCGAGCCGCTCCTCCACCGGCCCCCGCGGCGCGGCGGTCCCCGCGGCCTGCCGTTGGGGTGCCGGCAGCGCCCGCCGGTCGACCTTGCCGTTGGGGGTGAGCGGCAGCGCCGGCAGCTCGACGAAGGCGGCCGGCACCATGTAGTCGGGGAGCCGCGCGAGGAGGAACGGCCGCAGCCGGCCGGCGAGATCCGGCGCCGCCCCCGGCTCGGGGACCACATAGGCCGCGAGGTAGCGGTCCCCCCGCTCCTCGCGGACCACCACCACCGACTCCCGAACCCCCTCCAGGCGGCCGATCGCCGCCTGGATCTCCCCGGGCTCGATGCGGAAGCCGCGGATCTTGACCTGCTGGTCCGCCCGGCCGGCGAAGACCGCCTCGCCGTCCGGCAGATAGCGGCCGAGGTCCCCGGTCCGGTAGACGCGGTCCCTCTCGTCGCCGGTCGACAGGTCGGTGAATGGATTGACGCGGAAGCGCTCGCGGGTCAGCGCCTCGTCGCCGAGATAGCCGCGGGCGAGGTGGGGGCTGCGCATCCAGATCTCGCCGACCTCGCCGATGCCCGCCAGCCGCTCGGCGGCATTGACGACGAGAATCTGGACATCCTCCATGCCGCGACCCAGCGGCAGCACCTGCCGGGCCCGCTGGCCGGCCGCGCCCGCCTCGGCGTCGACGACGTGATAGCCGACGGCGCGCTGCGTCTCGGTGCTGCCGTAGAGATTGACGCAGGTGACCCCCGGCGCCAGCCGGCGGAGGCGGTCGACGTCCAGCCGGGTGAGCACGTCCCCCACCAGCAGGACGTAGCGCAGCGACGGGATCGGCGCAAGGCCGGTCCCATCCCCCGGCGGCTCGGTCAGCACCTGCCCCATCGCCGGGGTCAGATGGGCGACGGTGATCCCCTGCCGCGCCGCCCAGGCCGCCAGCCGGCCGGGGATGAACATCTCCTCCGGGTCGGGGGCGCAGAGGGTGGCGCCGGTGCAGAGCGCGGTGAAGAGATCGCGCTGCAGCGGATCGTGCGCCAGCCCGGAGAGCAGGCTGTAGCGGTCCTCTCCGGTGAGGCCGAAGCGCTCGCGCTGCCAGGGGAGGAAGTGCGACAGCGGGCCGTGGCGCCCGAGGATCCCCTTGGGGGTGCCGGTCGATCCGGAGGTGAAGGCCACGAAGGCGAGGTCGTCGGGGCCGGTGGCGGCGGGCTCCCCGGGGGCGGGAAACTCCGCGAGCAGGCCGGCAGCCCCCTCGGGACCGCCGCCCGGCAGTGTGACGCGGCCGGGCAGCCGCCCCTCCGTCTCCCAGCCGGCGAGCAGCTCCTCGATCTCCGGAGGCGGTGCCCCGGCGTCCGCCAGCGCCACCCAGGCCCGGGGCTCGGCGAGGCGCAGGATCTCGGCCAGGCGCGCCGCCGGATAGGCGGGGTCGAGCATGACGAAGGCGCCGCCCGCGGCCAGCGTTCCCAGGACCGCCCAGGCGACGGGCGCGCTGCGGTGGGCCCAGATCGCCACCCGGTCTCCGGGCTCCACCCCGGCCGCCCGCAGGTGGGCGGCGAGGCGGCCAGCGGCGCCGGCGAGCTCGCCGTAGGTCCAGCTCCCCTGGGGGTCGACCACCGCCGCGCGCTCCGGGTGCCGGCGGGCGGCCGCCAGGAACAGCTCGTGGACCGCGCCGTGCCACCGCGCGCCCAGCGGCCGGGTGGGATCGGGCAGCACGGCCGCGGCCTCCGGGGTCACCAGCGAGATGTCCCCAACATGCTGGCCGGGCTCTCGCGCCACCGCCTCCAGGAAGGCCCGGTACTGGCGGAGCATCTCCTCCATGCGCGGCGGGTCGAAGAGGTCGGCGTTGTAGACCAGATCGAAGCGGATCGCCTCCCCCGACTCCACGGCGTAGACGGTGAGGTCGAACTTCGACTCCGGCTCGGGGGCCGGCCCGGCCTCGACCTCCAGGCTCGGCAGGCGCCCTCTCTCGGGGGGGAAGTTGAGCATGTTGAAGAAGACCTGGAACACCGGCGTTCGCGAGAGGTCGCGCTCCGGCTTCAGCTCCACCAGCAGCGCCTCGAAGGGGATGTCCTGGTGGGCGAAGGCGCCCAGCGTCGTCTCGCGCACCTGGACCAGCAGCTCGCGGAAGCTCGGGTTCCCCGAAAGATCGGTGCGCAGGGCCAGCGTATTGAGGAAGAAGCCGATCAGCGGCTCGGTCTCGGCGCGGTGGCGGCCGGCGACGGGCGAGCCCACCACGATGTCGTCCTGCCCGGAGAGCCGCGAGAGCAGGGCCTGGAAGGCGGCGAGCAGGGTCATGAACAGGCTCGCCCGCCCCTCCCGCGACAGCTTCCGCAGAGCGTTTCCCAGCGCCTCCGGGAGGCGCAGCCCCAGCCGGCTGCCGCGGAAGGTCTGGACGGGCGGCCGCGGGCGGTCCGCGGGCAGATCGAGCGGCGCCAGCTCCCCTCCCAGCTTCGCGCGCCAGTAGGAGAGCTGCGCCTCCAGGGTCTCGCCGCGCAGCCACTCCCGCTGCCAGCGGGAGAAGTCGGCGTACTGGATGGCGAGCGGCGGCAGCGGCGAGGGCCTGCCCGCGGCGAACGCGTCGTAGAGGGCGATCAGCTCGCGGTCCATCACCCCGGCGGACCAGCCGTCGGAGACGATGTGATGGACCTCGAGCACGAAGAGGTGGAGGTCCGCGGCGAGCCGCAGCAGAGAGGCGCGGACCAGTGGACCGGTTGCCAGATCGAAGGGGGAGGTCAGGGAGGCCAGCGTGACCCGGCCGGCCGCCGGCTCGCGGACGGTCTCCGGCAGCGCCGAGAGGTCGACCACGGGCAGCGGCACCCGCAGGCCGGGGGCGATCCGCTGCATCGGCACGCCGTCGATCTCGACGAACGAGGTGCGCAGGGCCTCGTGCCGACGCACGATCTCGTTCAGCGTCCGCTCCAGGATCACGGCGTTCAGCCGGCCGCGCAGGCGCAGGGCCGAGCCCATGTTGAAGGCCGGATTGCCCGGCTCCATGCGGTCGAGGAACCAGAGGCGCTCCTGGGCGAAGGAGAGCGGCGCCGTCCGGGCCTCGGAGCGGACGGCCGCCGCGGCGGCGGGGAGAGCGCCGGCCTGCTCGGCCCGCCGCGCCAGATCGGCGAGCACGGGAGCCTCGAACAGCGCGCGCACGGGCAGCTCCACCCCGAGGCGGGCGCGCATGCGGGAGAGGATCTGGACCGCCATCAGCGAGTGCCCGCCGAGCTCGAAGAAGTCGTCCCGCGCCCCGACGCGCTCGACGTCGAGGATCTCGCTCCAGATCGCCGCGATCTCCCGCTCGGTGCCGGCCGCCGGCTCGACGTACCCGGCGGCGGCCGGCGCGCCCTGTGGGGAGAAGGCGGGGCCGGCGAGGGCGCGGCGGTCCAGCTTGCCGCTCGGGGTCAGCGGCAGGGCGGCCAGCGTGACGAAGGCGGCGGGGACCATCGGCGCCGGCAGGCGCGCCCGGAGCGCCTCCCGCAGCCCGGCCTCGGAGCCCTCCTCGCCGTCCCAGACCACGTAGGCCACCAGGCGGAGCCCGCCCGGCGGATCCTGCCGCGCCACCACCGCGGCGGCGCGCACGTCCGGGTGGGCGGCGACGGCCGCCTCGACCTCTCCGGGCTCGACGCGGTAGCCGCGCACCTTGACCTGGAAGTCGGTGCGCCCGAGGTATTCGAGGTCGCCGCTCGCCAGCCACCGCGCGAGATCCCCCGTGCGGTAGAGCCGCGCCCCCGCTTCCACGCCGCCCGGATCGGGGATGAAGCGGTCGGCGGTCAGGTCCGGCCGCCCGAGGTAGCCGCGGGCGAGGCCGGCGCCACCGACGCAGAGCTCCCCCGGCACCCCGATGGCGACCGGTTGCCGGCCGCGGTCGAGCAGATGGATGCGGTGATTGTCGATCGGCCGGCCGATCGGCGGCAGCGCCGGCCAACGGTCCGGCGGCCCGTGCAGGAGAAAGGCGGTGGTGACGTGGGTCTCGGTCGGCCCGTACTCGTTGAACAGCCGGGCGCCGTCCTGGAAGAACGCCGCCACCGCCGGGGTGACCCGGAGCTGCTCGCCGGCGGTGATCAGCTCGCGCAAGGCCGGCGGCGGCCCCCCCTGCTCGCCGGCGACCTCGGCGAGCTGCTGGAGCGCGACGAAGGGCTGGAAGAGCCGCTCGATCCGCTTCTCGGCCAGGAAGGAGAGCAGTGCGGCGGGATCGCGGCGCAGCTCGTCGGGCATCATCACCAGCGTGCCCCCCGAGCCCCAGGTCGAGAACAGCTCCTCGAAGGAGACGTCGAAGCCGAGCGGCGAGAACTGGAGGACGCGCCGGCCGCGGTCCGGCCGGACCTCGCAGGCCCAGGCGGCGAGGTTGGCCAGCGCCCGGTGCGGCAGCGCCACCCCCTTGGGGCGGCCGGTCGAGCCGGAGGTGTAGAGGATGTAGGCGAGGTTCCCGGGATCGGGCCGGACCGCCGCCGCGGCCGGCGGCTCCGGCCGCGCGGACCCGGAGACGATCCCCCCGCGGCGGTCGAGGACGGCGACCTCGACGCCGTCCAGCAGCCCGGGGGGCAGATCGGCGAGCGCCGCCTCCTCGGCGAGGACGAGCCGGGGGCGCGCGTCGCCGATCATCAGCGCCAGGCGCTCCGCGGGGTAGGTGGGATCGAGCGGCAGGCAGGCGCCGCCGGCCTCGAGGACCGCCAGCACGCTCACCGGCAGGGCGAGAGAGCGGCCGGTCCAGAGCCCCACCGGCACGTCCGGACCGACGCCGGCCCCGCGCAGGACCGCGGCGAGGCGCCGCGCCGCCGTCACCAGGGCGCGGTAGCTCATCAACTCGTCCCCATGCTCGACGGCCACCGCGTCGGGAGCGCGCTCCGCCTGTAAAGCCACGATCTCGTGGACGAGGGGCGCGGCGGCCGGGCGGCCGGTGTCGTTCCACTCGCGGACGAGCTGCTGCCTCTCCTCCGGGGAGAGGAGCGGCAGCGCCGAGATCCGCCCGCCGGCGTCCGCCATCGCCCGGCGCAGCAGGGTCTCCAGGTGCGCGGCGATGCGGCGCGGGGTGGGAGCGTCGAACAGCTCGGTGCTGTAGGCGATGTCCGCCAGCATCTCGCCGCCGAAGTCCCAGAAGCCCATCTCGAAATCGAACTGCGACACCGTGGTCTCGAACGCCAGCGGGGCGAGCGACAGGCCGGGGAGCTCCACGGCGCCGAAGGGCGCGTTCTGGACGGCGAAGAGGACCCGGAAGAGCGGGTTGACGGCCAGATGCCGCTCCGGCCGCAGCGCCTCCACCAGCCGCTCGAAGGGGAGGTCCTGATGGGCGTAGGCCTCCAGGGTGGTCTTGCGCACGCGGGCGAGCAGCTCCTCGAAGGACGGGTCCCCCGCGAGGTCGCCGCGCAGCACCAGGGTGTTGACGAAGAAGCCGATCAGCGGCTCGATCTCCTCCCGGTTGCGGTTGGCGATCGGCGAGCCGACGGTGAGCTCCTCCTGCCCGGTGAGCCGCGACAGCAGCGCCTGGAACGCGGCGAGGAGGACCATAAAGGGGGTGGCTTCGTGCCGGCGGGCGAACGACGCCAGATCGGCCGCGAAACCGGCGGGGAGGGGGAGGCGGAGCCGCGCCCCGGCATGGGTTCGCTCGGGAGGCAGCGGCCGGTCCGTCGGCAGATCGAGCGTGGCCGGCACGCCCGCCAGCTTCTCCCGCCAGTAGGCGAGCTGCCGTTCGAGGACCTCGCCGCGGAGCCAGCCGCGCTGCCAGACGGCGAAGTCCGCGTACTGGATCGGCAGCTCGGGGAGCGGCGACGGCGAGCCGGCGCGGGCGGCGCCGTAGAGCGCCGTGATCTCGCGGACGAGCACCCCCATCGACCAGCCGTCGGAGACGATGTGGTGCATGGTGAGCAGGAGGGCGTGCTCGGCGGGCGCCAGCCGCAGCAGGACGGCGCGCAGGAGCGGTCCGCGCGCGAGGTCGAATGGCCGGTCCGACTCCTCCTGGGCCAGGGCCTTCGCCCGGGCGCCGCGGAGCTCGGCGGGCAGGGCCGAGAGGTCGACGAGCGGCAGGGTCCAGAGGCCGGCGGGCGCGATCACCTGGACCGGCTGGCCGTCGGCCTCGCGGAAGGTCGTGCGCAGCACCTCGTGGCGCCGCACCACCTCGCCGAGCAGCGCCGCGAAGACGGCCGGCGAGGTCTCCCCCGCGATCAGCAGCGCCTGGGGGATGTTGTAGGCGCTGAGGCCCGGCTGCATGCGGTCGATGAACCAGAGCCGCTCCTGGGCGAAGGAGAGGGGGAGCGGCTCGAGGCCGGGCGGCCGGCGCGGGATGCCCGCCGGCGGCGCCGCGGCGCGCGCCTTCTCCTTGCGCCTGCGGACCTGCTCGAAAAGGAGCGCCCGCTGCTCGCGCGAGAGCCCGGCGAGGCGATCCTGGGGGGAGGCGGGATCGGCCATCAGCTCATCTCTCTCCTGGCTCCAGCAACACCTGGAGCCGGGCGGCCAGAGTCGCCGCCTCTTCCCTGAGGATCGAGTAATGGTCGCCCGGGAGATCCGAAACCTTCAGCCCCTCGTTCACCAGCTCACCCCAGCCGAGGGTGGGGTCCTCCTCCTCCAGCCTGGAAACCCGGCCGGCGGCGCGGAAGAGATGAATCTCGCCGGCATAAGGGAGAGGCGTGTAGCTCGTCATCGCAAGTCGATTGGCCCGGAAGCGGTCGAAGAGGCGGCGCAGCTCGCCGGCCTCGAGACCGGGGGGCAGCAGGCCGGCCCGCCGGCCGAGATCGAGCAGCAGGGCGAGGGCGCCGTCCGCGTCCACGCCGGACAGGTCCACCTCCGGGATCGCCAGACCCTGGAGCCGGGCGAGGTCCGCGGCGAAGAGGGCCACCATCCCGGTCTCGCCGGGCTCGGGCTCACCGGCCCAGCGTGTGGGCGATAGGGAGTCGATCAGCGCCAGTACCTCGACCCTCTCCCCCAACGTCCGCAACTGGCGGGCTATTTCGTAGGCCACGGCTCCCCCCATCGACCAGCCGGCGATCCGGTAGGGCCCCGCCGGCTGGACCTCCCGGACGGCGGCGGCGTAGCGTGCGGCCATCTCGCGGAGGTCTTCGAGCGGCGGATCGGGGGACTGCAGGCCATAAACCGGCTGGCCGGCGCCCAGATGGCGCGCCAGCTCGCGATAGGCGACGACCTCGCCGCCCACCGGATGGACGCAGAAGAGCGGCCGGCGGCCGGACGAGCCCGCCTGGAGAGGGACCAGAACGCCCCGGCCCGGCGGGACGCCCGCGAGCCCGGCGCCGGCGTGCCGCTCCCCGAGGTACTCCGCCAGCGACGCCACCGTCGGATGGTCGAAGATCGCAACGACGTGGACGACCTCCGACAGCACCTCCTGCAGGCGGTAGATGAGGATCGCCCCGCTGATCGAGGTGCCGCCGAGAGCGAAGAAGTCGTCGTCGACGCCGATCTCGCGGCCGGCCGGGAGCCCCAGGACCTCGCGGAACTGACCGGCGAGGAAGCGCTCGAGCGGGGTGCGCGGCGACACGGCCGGCCGCCCGGCCCCGCTCCCGGCGTCCTGCGGAGCGGGGAGCGCCCGGCGGTCGATCTTGCCGCTGGCGTCGAGCGGCAGCGCGTCGAGGAAGACGAACGCCGCGGGCAGCATGTAGCCCGGGAGCCGGCGCGCCAGGGCGGCGCGCAGGGCCGCGGCGGCGGGGACCGGCCCGGCCGCCACGTAGGCCACCAGCCTGCGCTCGCCGCCGTGACCGCCGTCGCGCGCCAGGACCACGGCCTCGCGGACGCCCGGCTGGTCCGCCAGCGCGGCCTCGATCTCCCCGAGCTCGATGCGGAAGCCGCGGATCTTGACCTGGTGATCCAGGCGGCCCAGGAACTCCAGCTCTCCGTCCGGCAGGCGGCGGGCCAGGTCGCCGCTGCGGTAGAAGCGCCGGCCTTCCGCGGTGACGAATTTTTCAGCGGTGAGCTCCGCGCGCCGCCAGTAGCCGCGGGCCACCACGGCGCCGCCGATCCAGATCTCCCCCGGCACGCCGATCGGCACGGGCTGGCCGCCGGCGCCGCGGAGCTGGATCTCCACCCCGGCGAAGGGGCGTCCGAGCAGGGATCTCACCCGCCCCTCGGCCGGCAGCCGCCAGAGGGTGCAGACGATCGCCGTCTCGGTCGGACCGTAGAGCACCCAGATCTCCACCCCGGGGAAAGCCGCCCGCAGATCGTCCAGCAGGTCTGCCGGCACCGCGTCGCCGCCCAGGAACAGCGCCCGCAACCGGGGCGCCGCGGCTCGCCGCAGCCGCGCCAGGGTCAGCACCTGGCGCATCACCGCCGGCACCGCGTGCAGGATCGTCGCCGAGCCCAGCTCGTCGACCACCCGCTCGAAGTCCAGCGCCGGACGCGTCGGCAGCAGGACGCAGGCGCCCCCCGCGAGCAGCGGGGCCAGCAGCTCCAGCAGGAAGATGTCGAAAGAGAACGAGGCGACGCTGGCGATCCGGTCCCCCGGCCCATAGGCGAAGGCCTCCTGCCCGGCCGCGAGCGTGCTCGCCAGGTTCCCATGCTCCACCAGAACCGCCTTGGGCTTACCGGTGGTTCCCGAGGTGTAGATCAGGTAGGCCAGGTCGCCGGGCCTGGACAGCCCCTCGGGGGGGAGGCCGCTCTCCGCCGCCAGGTCCTCGCCGTCGAGGCTCACGACCCGCGCGTCGTGAGGAGGGAGGGCCTGGACGAGCTTCGCGCCGGCGGCGATCACCGCCACTCGCGAATCTTCCAGCAGATCGGCGAGGCGCTCCCGTGGAGACCCCGGATCGAGTGGCAGGTAGGCGCCCCCGGCCTTCCAGATGCCGAGGATGCCGGCCACCATCGCCGCATCGCGCTCGGCGAACAGGCCGACGACGACCTCGGGTCCGACGCCCAGCCGCCGCAGCCGGTGGGCCAGCCGGTTGGCCCGGAGGTCGAGCTGCGCGTAGGTCAGCCGCTCCCCCCCGGCTTCCAGGGCCACCGCGTCCGGGGTCGCCGCCGCCTGGGCCGCGAACCGCTCGACGACGATCCGGGGCTCCCGTGCCGGCCGGGTGTCGTTCCATTCGGTCAAGATCTGATGGCGCGCCGCCTCCGGCAGCAGTTGCAGCTCCGAAAGCCGCCTGCCATCGCCGGCCAGCACCCCCCGGAACAGCGTCTCCAGGGAGAGGACGACGCGCTCCAGGGTCGGCCGGTCGAACAGCTCGGCGCTATAGACGAGATCGAGCAGAAAGGAATCCCCCGCCTCCCAGACGCTCAGCTCGAGATCGACCCGCGCGCTATTCTTCTCGAATTCCAGGGAGGACAGGGAGAGGCCGGGCAGCTCCACGGCCGCCGCCGGCATGTTCTGCAGCGCGAACATCACCTGGAACAGCGGGTTCATCGCCAGGGTGCGCTGCGGGCTCAGCGCTTCGACGAGCTGCTCGAAGGGGAGGTCCTGATGGGCGTAGGCCTCCAGGGTCACGCGCCGGGTCCGGGCCAGCAGCTCGTGGAAAGGCGGATCGCCGGCCAGGTCCCCCCGCAGCACCAGGGTGTTGACGAAGAAGCCGATCAGCGGCTCGATCTCCGCCCGGTTGCGGTTGGCGATCGGCGAGCCCACCGGCACGTCCTCCTGTCCGGTGAGGCGGCCGAGGAGCGCCTGGAAGCCGGCCAGGAGGACCATGAACGGGGTCGCCTCGCGGCGCAGGGCGAAGCGCCCCAGCTCGCGCGAGAGCTCCGGATCCCAGCGCGCGGCCACCCGGCCGCCGCGATGGGACGGCGCGGCGGGGCGCGGCCGGTCGACCGGCAGATCCAGGGAGGCCGGCGCGCCGGCGAGGCGGTCTCGCCAGTAGACGAGCTGCCTCTCCAGCTCGTCCCCGGCCAGCCAGCCGCGCTGCCAGACCGCGAAGTCGGCATACTGGATGGGCAGCTCCGGCAGGGGCGAGGGGCGGCCCGCCGCAGCGGCTCCGTAGAGCGCCGCGATCTCCCGCACGAGCACCCCCATCGACCAGCCGTCGGAGACGATGTGGTGCATGGCGAGCAGCAGGACGTGCTCGGCCGGCCCCAGCCGCAGCAGCGCGGCGCGCAGGAGGGGCCCGCGTTCGAGATCGAACGGCCGCACGGCTTCCTCCTGAGCCAGGCGCCCCGCCTCGGCCAGGCCGATATCCGCCGGCAGACCGGCGAGGTCCACCCGGGGGAGGGTCCATGGCGACGGCGGCGCGATCACCTGCGCCGGCCTGCCTTCGCGCGGTTGGAAGGTGGTGCGCAAGGCTTCGTGGCGGCGCACCACCTCGCCGAGGATCGCCTCCAGGAGGGGAGGCGAAAGCTCGCCGCGAGCCCGCAGGGCGGCCGGCATGTTGTAGGTCGGGTCGCCCGGCCGCAGACGGTCCAGGAACCAGAGCCTCTCCTGGGCGAACGAAAGCGGCAGCGGGCGGTCGCGGGGCACCGGGCGGAGCGGCGGAGCGGCCGGCGGGCTGGCGGCCGACCGGGCCTGCTCGATCCAGGACGCCACGCCGGCGAGGGTCGGAGCCTCGAAGACGGCGCGCAGCGGCAGCTCGACCGCGAAGGCGTCGCGCACCCGGGAGACGAGTTGGGTCGCCAGCAGCGAGTGCCCGCCCAGCTCGAAGAAGCCGTCCTCGCGGCCGACCTCCTCCACCCCCAGGACCTCCCGCCAGAGCAGGGCCAGATCCCGTTCGACGGGAGTGCGCGGCGGTGCCGAGGCCGCGGCGTGGCGCATCGGCTCCGGCTCCGGCAGCGCCGCGCGGTCCACCTTGCCGTGAGGGTTGAGCGGCAGGTGGTCGAGGAGCACGAAGGAAGCCGGGACCATGTACTCGGGCAGCTCGCCGCGCAGGAACCGGCGCAGCTCCAGAGCCAGGCGGCGCGCGTGCTTGGCGGCGAGAGGATCGTTGGCGAAGGCGCTCCAGGGGAGGTCCGGGGTCTCCGGCACCGCGACCGGAACACTGGCTTCCGCGCTCCCCCGCCGGCGCAGGACGGCGCCGAACCGGAAGGGATCGGCCGCGTCGACCCTCAGCTCGACGTCATAGCCGTGACGGTCGCCGAGCGCCCAGAGAGCCTCGGGATCGATCCCGGGAGCCATCCGCCTCGCGATCTCCCGGCGCAGCTCGCCGGTGGTGGCGGCCCCCTCCTCGCCCCCGGCGAGGAGGTCGAGGGCCGCGGCCTCCGTGGCGAGCCGGGCGTTGGCGAGACCGGTGAGCTCCAGCGCGCCGGGCGCGCCGTCCAGGACCCGCTCGATCCCGGCCGGCGTCAGGCCGCGGTCCCGCCCGTCGAGGCGGAGAGCCGCCGGCATCGCGGCGGCCTCGCCCACCCTCAGCACCACGTCGTACCGGAAGCGGGTCAGCTCGTTGTGCGCGCTCCCCCGCTTGACCAGGATCTCGACCCCGCGGACGGCGGGCAGGCGGCGGGCCAGGGCGAGGAAGAGCCGCGGATCCACCGCCAGCTCCTCCTCGTTCGCCAGCCGGTGGCCGATCCGGCGCCGCAGCTCGGCAACCGGCATCGCGTCCGCGGCCTGGAACAGCTCGACCGAGGTGTGGAGAGCCTGCAGCAGGGGGAGGCTCCGCAGATCGCCGAGGAAGACCGCGCCTCCCGGCGCGACGGACCGCACCGCTCCCTCCAGCACCCGCACCAGATAGTCGACGCCCGGGAAATACTGGACGACCGAGTTGAGGACGACCAGATCGAGACCGCCGCGGGGCGCGGCGTCCGCCACCTCGTGGGCCATCGCCTGCCGCAGCTCCACCTGGGGCAGCTCCTCCGACGCATCGAGCTGGCGGCGGATGCCGTCCAGGGCGATGGCAGAGAAGTCGGTCCCGAGGTACAGATCGGTGCGCGGGGCGATCCGGAAGAGCAGGAGCCCGGTGCCGCAGCCGATCTCCAGGACCCGCCGGGGGCGCAGCGAGAGGATGCGCTCGACGGTGCGCTCCACCCACTCGCGCATCTCCCCGGCGGGGATCGGCTCCCCCGTGTAGGAGCTGTTCCAGCCGCGGATGTCGAAAGTGGGGTCGGCCGCCTCGTCCGCCGCTCCGGCCGCGCCCCCCTGGCCGTAGGCGTCGTCGTAGAGCGCCTGCCACTGGTCGACGTGGGCGAGATTCTCCCCGTCCTGGGAGGAGGCCGCCTCCACTTCCCCCCGCCGCGTGACGTAGGCCACCAGCCGGCCGGCCTCCCCCTCCCCGCGGGTCACCACCACCGCCGCGCTCACCTCCGGATGGAGCTCGAGCACGCGCTCGATCTCCCCCGGCTCGATGCGGAAGCCGCGGATCTTGACCTGGCGATCGAGCCGCTCGAGGAAGTCGAGGCGGCCGTCCAGCCGCCGGCGGACTCGGTCGCCGGTCCGGTAGAGCCGCTCGCCCGGAAGCTCGCTGAAGGGGTCGGGGACGAAGCTCTCCGCCGCCAGGTCCGGCCGGCCCGCATACCCCCGCGAGAGTCCGGCGCCGCCGATCGCGAGCTCTCCGGGCGTGCCCGCGGGAACCGGCCGCAGGAACCGGTCCAGCACGTACAGCCGCGCGTTGTCGATCGGCCGGCCGATCGGCGGCAGCCGGTGAGGATCGGTCTCGCTCTCGAGAACCGACCAGGTGGCGACCATGGCGGCCTCGGTCGGCCCGTAGTTGTTGGCGACCGCGAAGGGGAGGGACAGGGAGGGGAACCGCTTCAGGCGGTCGCCGCCCACCAGCAGCGTCCGCAGCGCCAGCCCCGGGGGGATCTCCCGCTCGGCGAGCTCCAGGAAGGGTTCCGCCAGCACCGTCGGCAGGACGGCCAGATCGATCTTCTCGGCGGCCATCCAGGCGAGCATCGAGCCGGCGGAGAGCCGGGTCTCCTCGCCGGCGATGCGCAGGCTCGCGCCGGCCGCGAGAGCCGGCCAGATCTCGCCCACCGCGGCGTCGAATCCCATCGCCATCACCTGGGCCACCCGGTCGCCCGCGGCCAGCCGGTAGGTCCGCGTATGCCAGTCGATCATGTTCAGCAGACCGGCCTGAGAGATCGGGACCCCCTTGGGGCGGCCGGTCGAGCCGGAGGTGTGGATGACGTAGGCGGTAGTCTCCGGCGCGATGGCAGCGAGGACGGGGGGCCGCGACGGCTCCTCGTCCTCTTCCTCCAGAAGAACCTGAACGGCCGGCCCGGCCCAGTCGAGATCCCCGCCACGGGTGACGATCGCGGGCATGCGAAGCCCGGCCGCGATGTGCGCCAGGCGATGGACCGGATAGGCGGGATCGAGGGGCACGTAGGCTCCCCCCGCCCGCAGGATCGCGAGAGCTCCGATCACCATCTCCGGCGAGCGCTCGACGTGCAGGCCGACCGGCGACTCGGGCCCGACGCCGAGCGCGGCGAGCCGGCGGGCCAGCCGGCCGGACCGGGCATCGAGCTCGGCGTAGGTGACCTCCAGCCCCTCGAAGGCGAGCGCCGGCGCGCCGGGGGAACGGCGGGCCTGCTCCGCGATCCTGGCGGCGATGCCGCGGAACGCTCCGTCGCTCGCCACGCGGGTGTCGTTCCACTCGCGCAGGAGCTGGTGGCGCTCGGCCTCGGCGAAGAGCGGGAGATCGGAGAGGCGGCGTTGCGGCTCCTCCACCACGCCGGCGAGCAGCCGCTCCAGATGGGCGGCCATGCGCCGGATGGTGGCGCCGTCGAAGAGGTCGGCGCGGTAGGCGATCTCGCCGAACAACTGGCCGGCGGTCTCGACGAAATGCACTTCCAGATCGAAGACCGGGCCGGGGGCCTCGAACTCCAGCGGCAGGAGCGTCACGCCGGGGAAGGCACCGGTCCCGGCTTCCGGCGTGTTGTGCAGCCCCAGGGAGATCTGGAACAGGGGGTTGCGGGAGAGGCGGCGTTCAGGCCGCAGCGCCTCGACCAGCCGCTCGAAGGGGAGATCCTGGTGCGCGTAGGCCTCCAGAGTGGCGCGCTTCACCGAGGCGAGCAGATCGAGGAAGGGAGGGTCGCCGGGCAGGCCCGCGCGCAGCGCGAAGGCGTTGACGAAGAAGCCGATCAGCGGCTCGATCTCGGCCCGCACGCGGTTGGCGATCGCCGAGCCCAGGACCGGATCTTCCTCTCCCGTGGTGCGCGCGAGCAGCGCGTGAAACGCGGCGAACAGGACCATGAACAGGGTGGCGTCCCGCCGGCGGGCGAGCGCCACGATCTCCCGGGTGCGCTCGGGGCCGAAGTGGAGACCGACGCGGCCGCCGCGCGGATCGGGCAGCGAGGACCGCGTCCGGTCGGTGGGTAGCGCGAGCGAGTCCGGCGCTCCCGCCAGCCGTTGCCGCCAGTACGCGAGCTGCTGTTCCAGCCGTTCCCCGCGCAGCCAGTCCCGCTGCCAGACCGCGAAATCGGCGTACTGGATGGGCAGCGGCGGCAGACCGGCCGGCCGGCCGGCGACCGCCGCGGCATAGAGCGCCGAGACCTCCTGGACCAGCACCCCCATCGACCAGCCGTCGGAGACGATGTGATGCATGGTCAGGAGCAGGCCGTACCCGGCCTCCGCCAGCGACAGCAGGGAGGCCCGCAGCAGGGGACCCCGCTCGAGGTCGAACGGCCTCGCCGCCTCTTCCTGGGCCAGGCGCCCCGCCTCCGCGGCGGCCACGCCCTCCGGCAGACCCGAGAGATCGATCCGCGGCAGACGCCAGGGGGCGGGCGGCGCGATGACCTGAACCGGCTGGCCGTCGCGCTCCGCGAACGTCGTGCGCAGGGCCTCGTGCCGGCGCACCACCTCGCCGAGGGCCGCCTCGAGGGCGGCCGGCGACACCTCGCCCGCGAGGCGCAGGGCCTTGGCGATGTGGTACGCCGTATTGCCCGGAGCCAGGCGGTCGAGGAACCAGAGCCGCTCCTGGGCGAAGGAGGCGGGCACCGGATCGAGGCCCGGCGGCCGGCGCGGGATCGCCACCCCGGCCGAGGAGCTCGCATCCTGCGCGGCCACCACCCTGGCGAGCCGCTCCAGCGTCGGGTTCTCGAAGAGCTGGCGCACGGACAGCTCGACGCCGAAGGCGGTCCGCACCCGCGAGACGAGCTGGGTCGCCAGCAGGGAGTGGCCGCCGAGATCGAAGAAGTCGTCGTGGACGCCGACGCGGTCCTGGCGCAGCAGCTCCGCCCAGAGCCCGGCGAGCACCTCCTCCACCGGGTTCCGGGGCGCGGCTCCGGTCTCCGCCTCCTGCCGCCCCGGCGCCGGCAATGCCCGGCGGTCGACCTTGCCGTTGGGGGTGACCGGCAGGGCCGGCAGCTCGACGAGGGCGGCCGGCACCATGGAGCCGGGGAGCCGGGCGGCGAGAAACGCCCGCAGCCGGCCGGCGAGATCCGGCTCCGCTCCGGGCCCGGGCACCACGTAGGCGGCGAGATAGCGGTCCCCCCCCTCCTCGCGGGCCACGACCACCGATTCGCGGATTCCCGCGAAGCCGTTGATCGCCGCCTCGATCTCCGCCGGCTCGACGCGGAAGCCGCGGATCTTGACCTGGCGGTCGGCACGGCCGGCGTAGACCAGATCGCCGTCCGGCTCGTAGCGCCCGAGGTCCCCCGTCCGGTAGAGACGGCTGGAGACCGCGAGAACGAAGCGCTCGGCCGTGCCGGCGGGATCGTCGAGATAGCCGAGAGCGAGATAGGGCGTGCGGATCGAGATCTCCCCCAGCTCGCCGATGCCGGCCGGCCGGCCCGAGCGCCCGAGCACGAGCAGGTCAACGCCGTCGATCCCGCGGCCCAGGGGGATCCGGTTCTCCGCCGTCTCGACCGACTTCCACCCCATCGCCTGCGGCGTTTCCGTGGCGCCGTAGAAGTTGACCAGGCGGGCTCCTGGGGCCGTCCGGCGCAGCCGGGCCACGTCGTCGCTGGTCAGGGCATCGCCGCCCGAGCAGACCAGCCGCAGGGCGGTCAGCGGCTCCGTCTCACCCGTGGCCAGGAGCCGGGCCATGGCGGGGGTGAGATGGGCGACGGTGATCCCCTCGCGGACGAACCAGCCGGCCAGCCAGCCGGGCTCGCCCATCCGCTCCGGGGCCGGCACGCGCAGCTCACCGCCGACCCAGAGCGGGGTGAAGACGTCGCGCAGCAGCGGGTCGTGCGCCAGGCCGGAGAGCAGGCTGAAGCGGTCGTCCTCCCCCAGCTCGAAAGTCCGCTCGTGCCAGTCCAGGAAGTGCGACAGCGGCCGGTGCGAGCCGACGATCCCCTTGGGCTCGCCGGTGGAGCCCGAGGTGAAGGCGATCCAGGCGGGAGCGTCGGGGTGGACCGTGACGCAGGGCGCGCCGGCGTCCACCGGCAGCCCGGGTCCGTCCAGCCGCGGACGGGGGACGCCGCCGAGAGCGGATTCCACCTCGGCGGGGACCGGCCCCGCTCCGGGGATCTCCACCCAGGCGCGCGGCCTGACGCGGCTCAATACGGCCGCCAGACGGGCGGGCGGATAGGCCGGATCGAGGATGACGAACGCCCCCCCCGCCCGCAGCACGCCGAGCAGGGCGGCGGCCAGGGGGGCTGCCCGGTGCGCCCAGACGGCGACCGGCTCGGCGAGCCCGAGCCCCGCCGCCAGGAGCCGCGCGGCCAGGCGGCCGCTCGCCGCGTCGAGATCCCCCCAGGTCCAGACGCCGTGGGCGTCGGCGGCCGCCGGGCGATCCGGGTGGCGCCGGGCGCGGGCCAGGAAGCGCTGGTGAACCGCTTCCGACCCTTCCACCGGCAGCGGCCTGGCAGGATCGGGCAGGATGGCCGCGGCCTCCGGGGTCACCAGCGAGAGGTCGTCGACGCGCAGGCCGGGCTCCTGGGCGACCGCCGCCAGGACGGCGTGGTACTGCCGGAGCAGCTCCGCCATGCGCGGCGCCTCGAACAGGTCGGCGTTGTAGACCAGGAGCAGGAAGATCTCCTCCTCCAGCTCGTTCGCGTAAAGGGTGAGATCGAATTTCGATTCCGGCTCGGCACTCGGGCCGGCCTCGATCTCCAGGGCCGGCAGGGGCCCTCTCTCCGGAGGGAGGTTGAGCATGTTGAAGAAGACCTGGAAGATCGGCGTGCGCGAGAGGTCGCGCTCCGGCTTCAGCTCCACCAGCAGGGCCTCGAAGGGGATGTCCTGGTGGGCGAAGGCGCCCAGCGCCGTCTCCCTCACCTGCAGGAGCAGCTCGCGGAAGCTCGGATTCCCCGCCAGATCGGTGCGCAGGGCCAGGTTGTTGAGGAAGAAGCCGATCAGGGGCTCGGTCTCGGTGCGATGGCGGCCGGCGACGGGTGAGCCCACCACGATGTCGTCCTGCCCGGAGAGACGCGAAAGAAGAACCTGGAAGGCGGCGAGCAGGGTCATGAACAGGCTCGCCCACGCCTCCTGGGACAGCCTGCGCAGCCCGCTCGCCGTAGCCGCCGGGATGGAGAGCGGCAGGCTGCCCCCCCGGAAGGTCTGGAAGGGGGGCCGGGGCCGGTCGGTCGGCAGGTCGAGCGGCGCCAGAGCGCCCCCGAGCTTCCCGCGCCAGTAGGAGAGCTGCGCCTCCAGGGTCTCGCCGCGCAGCCACTCCCGCTGCCAGAGCGCGAAGTCGCCGTACTGGATCGGCAGCGGCGGCAGCGGCGAGGGCTCCCCCGCCGCGAAGGCTTCATAGAGCGCGATCAACTCCCGGTTCATCACGCCGGCGGACCAGCCGTCGGTGACGATGTGATGGACGTCCAGCAGGAAGAGATGGAGATCCGGCGCGAGGCGCAGCAGAGAGGCGCGGATGAGCGGGCCGGTTACCAGGTCGAAGCTGGCGGCCAGGAGGACCCGCGTGATCCAGCCGGCGGCGGGCTCGCGAGCCGTCTCCGGCAGCGACGCGAGGTCGATCAGGGGGAGGGGAATCCACAGACTGGGAGCGATCCACTGCACCGGAGAGCCGTCGACCTCGCGGAACGAGGTGCGCAGGGCCTCGTGCCGGCGCACGATCTCGTTGAGCGCCCGCTCCAGGGCCCGCGTGTCCAGCCGGCCCCGCAGACGCAGGGCCGAACCCATGTTGAGGGCCGGATTGCCGGGCTGCATGCGGTCGAGGAACCAGAGCCGCTCCTGGGCCAGGGAGAGGGGGAGCGGCTCGCGGCCGGGCGGCCGGCGCGGGATGCCCGCCGGCGGCGCCGCGGCGCGCTCTTTCTCCGTGCGCCGGCGAATCTGCACGTATAGGAGCGCCCGCTGCTCGCGCGAAAGCCTGGCGAGGCGATCCTTGGGTGACACGGAATCACTGCTCATCAGGCGTCCTCCTCCGCGCCCGCGCCGCCGAGCAGGTCCTCGAGCTCTTCGGGGGACAGCCCCTCCATCTCGCGCAGCGCCTCGTCGAGGAGCCCGGAGTCGACGCGCGCGAGCTCGGCCTCGACGATACGGTCGGCCAGCTCGCCGAGGTCCGCGGCATCGAAGACCATCTGCAGCGTCACCTGAATGCCGTGCCCCTGGCTCAGTTGCGAAACCAGTTGCGTGGCGAGCAGCGAGTGACCGCCGAGATCGAAGAAATTGTCCCGCATGCCGATCCGCTCGACGCCGACGCCGAGCACCTCGGCGGCGACTCCGGCGAGCAGCTCCTCGAGCGGCGTGGCCGGAGCGACCCTCTCGCCCGCGGGCTCGGTCACCCGCTCCTGCCGCGCCAGCTCCCGCCGGTCCACCTTGCCGCCGGAGGTCAGGGGGAGCGCGGGCAGGACGGCATAGGCCGTGGGCACCATGTGCGCGGGGAGCCGCTCGGCGAGGAAGGCCCGCAGCTCCGCGATCGCCGGCGGCTCCGCCCCGTCGGCGGCCACCACGCAGGCGAGCAGCGAATCGCCGCGGTAGACCACCACCGCCGCCTCGCGCAGGCCGGGATGGGTGGCGAGAACGGCTTCGATCTCCCCCGGCTCGATCCGGAAGCCGCGCACCTTGACCTGGTCGTCGAGGCGGCCGGCGAACTCGAGGGTGCCGTCCGGGAGGAGCCGGACGAGATCCCCGGTGCGATAGAGGCGCGCGCCGGGCTCGCCGGAGAGCGGGTCGGGCACGAACTTCTCCGCGGTCAGGCCGGGACGGCCGAGATAGCCGCGCGCCACCCCCACTCCGCCCAGCACCAGCTCGCCGATCCCGCCGGCGGGGACCGGCCGCAGATCGCGGTCGACGACCTGGGCGCGCACGCCGGGGAGCGGCCGGCCGATCGGCACCTCCCGCCGTCCGGCGAGCGGGTCCGGCGTTCCCGGATGCTCGTGGAGCGTCGCCGCGATCGTCGCCTCGGTCGGGCCGTAGGCGTTGACCAGCCGCACCCGGCTGCCCGGGCCGCGCCCCCAGGCGGTCCAGCGCTCGGGCAGGGCCCGCTCGCCGCCCATGACGATCAGGCGCAGCGCCGGCGGGAGCGGCGGCTCCCCGGTCTCGACCGCCGCCGCGATCTGGTGCCAGTAGGCCGTGGGCAGACTGAGCACGGTGATCCCCAGCTCCGCGCACTGGGCGAGAAACCGCGCCGGCTCCTCGGCCGGCCCGCGCCGCGGGACGACGGTCGCCCCGGCGGCGAGCGGCGCGAAGATCTCCTCGACGCTGGCGTCGAAGCTCAGCGAGGAGAACTGCAGCTCGCGATCGCCGGGCCGCATCCCATACTCCCGCGCCACGGCACGGGCGTAGGCCACCGCGGAGCGATGGCGGACGGCCACCCCCTTGGGCGTCCCGGTCGATCCCGAGGTGTAGATGACGTAGGCGAGGTTCTCGGGATCGACCCCGGCGGCGGGGGGCTCGGCGCTCGCCGCGGCGATGCGCTCCCGCTCGGCGTCGAGGGCCACGACGGCGACGGCGACCGCGGCCTCGCGCAGACGGTCCGCCACCCCTTCCCCGGCGAGCAGGAGCGCCGGCCGGGCATCGGCGAGGAGGAAATCCAGACGGTCGGCCGGCGTCGCGGGATCGATCGGCACGTAGGCGCCGCCGGCCTTCAGGATGCCGAGCACCGCCACCACCATCTCGAGCGAGCGCTCCATCATGATCGCCACCCTCGATTCCGGCCCGACCCCCAGCGCGCCGAGGTGATGGGCGAGCTGGTTGGTGCGCCGGTCGAGCTCGGCGTAGGTCATCTCCCGGCCCTCGTCGGAGAGGGCCACCGCCGCGGGGAGGCGCCGCGCCTGGACGGACATCAGGTCGTGCAGGCAGAGATCCTCCACGGTCTCCGTGGCTGTGTCGTTCCACTCCAGCACGAGCTGGTGCCGTTCGGCCGTCGAGAGGACGGGCAGCTCGCCGAGGGGGCTCTCGGGAAAGGCGGCGAAGGCGTCCAGCAGCCGCTCGAGGTGGCCGAGCAGGCGGCGCGCCGTCGTCGCGTCGGTGCGCCGGTCGTGCGACAGGCTCAGGCTGAGCTCGTGGCTGCCCCGCCGGCCGGGCATCACGGCGAAGGAGAGCGGGTAGTCGGTACGGCCGGTGACCGTCACCCCGGAGACCGCGATCTCCCCGGCCCCCTCCCCCAGCGACTCGTCGACGGGAAAGTTCTCGAAGGCGACGATGCTCTGGAAGAGCGGCTCGCCCGGCGGCACCTCGCTGGCGCGCTGGACCTGGGCGAGCGCGGCGGTCTCGTGCTGGCGCAGCTCGAGGAGGCGCTCCTGGACCCCCGCGAGCCAGGCGTCGAGAGGCGCCGCGGGATCGGCGGCGAGGCGCACCGGCAGCGTGTTGATGAACAGGCCGATCATCGACTCGACCCCGGGCAGCTCGGCCGGCCGCCCGGAGACCACGGTCCCGAACACCACGTCCGGCGTGCCGCCATGGCGGGCGAGAAGGAGCGCCCAGGCCCCCTGCGCGAGGGTGTTGAGAGTCAGCTCACGGCTCTGGGCGAGGGCGGTCAGCCGGGCGACCAGGGCCGGCGGCAGCCTCAGCACCTGATCGGGCGGCGGGCCGTCGTCGCCGGCCGGCAGGGCCGGCCGGTCGAGCGGCAGGCGGGTGGCGGCGGTGAAGCCGGCGAGCTGCCGCCGGAAGAAGTCGTCCGTCGCGGCGGCGTCCTGCCGCGCCACCCAGGCGATGAAGTCGCGATAGGGGCGGACCGCCGGCAGGAGGGCGTCGCGGCCGGCGACCGCCGCGCGGTAGAGGGTGAAGACCTCGCGGAAGATCAGCGAGAGGCACCAGCCGTCGATCAGCAGGTGGTGGAAGCTCCAGACGAACCAGAGCCGGTCCTCGCCCGTGCGCAGCAGCGCGGCGCGCATCAACGGCGGCCGCGCCAGATCGAAGGAGCGGGCGCGATCGGCCGCCAGCCAGGCGGCGAGCCGTTCCGGCACCTCCCGCGGCGGCACCTGCCGCCAGTCCTCCTCCGTCCAGGGGAGCCGTACACCCTGCCGCACCACCTGCAGCGGCCACTTCAGCCCTTCCCAGGCAAAGGCGGTGCGGAGGGCCGGGTGGCGGTCGACCACCGCCTGCCAGGCGCGGACGAAGGCGCCGGTGTCCAGGGGACCCGCCAGCTCGGCGATCAACTGCTGGAAGTAGAGCTCCGAATCCGGGGCGAAGATCCCCTCGAAGAGCATCCCCTGCTGGAGCGGCGCCAGCGGGTAGAGATCCTCGATCGTGAGGTCGAGGGACGGGCCGGTGCCGACGAGGGCGTCGAGAGCGCGCTGATCGAGGCCCGCGAGCGGGAAGCCGGTGGGCGGCACGTCCCCCTCGACCGCTTCCTGCTCCGGCTCGGCGAGCGGGGTGGCGACCGCGGCGAGGGCGGCGATCGTCTGCTCCTCGAAGATCTGGCGCGGCGTCACCACCAGCCCCGCCTGGCGCGCCCGCGCCACCATCTGGATGCTCAGGATGGAGTCGCCGCCGAGACGGAAAAAATTGTCGTGCACCCCCACCCGCTCGCACCCCAGGACCTGCCGCCAGATCGCCGCCAGGGTCTCCTCGACCGCGCCGCGGGGCGGGGTGAGATCCACCGCCTCCCCCCTCTCCACCTCCATCGCCATCGCCGCCAGCGCGGCGCGGTCCACCTTGCCCGTCGGCGAGAGCGGCAGGGCGTCGAGCCAGATCAGATCGACGGGGACCATGTAGGCCGGCAGGCGGGTAGCGAGATCGGCGAGCACCGCCTCCACGGGGGGCGCCGGCTCCATCGCCCCGCGGGGTACGGCCAACGCCACGAGCCGGCGCTCGCGGCCGTCGTCCCGCGACGCCACGACCGCCGCCTCGCGCACCGCCGGATGGTCCGCGAGAGCGGCCTCGATCTCTCCCGGCTCGATGCGGAAGCCGCGCACCTTGACCTGGCGGTCGGCACGGCCGAGGAAGTCGAGGGTGCCGTCCGGCAGCCGGCTGGCCAGGTCCCCCGTGCGGTAGAGCCGCTCGCCGGGGCGCTCGCCGAACGGCGCGGGGACGAAGGCGTCGGCGGTCAAGGCGGACCGGCCGAGATACCCCACGGCGAGGCCGGCGCCGCCGGCATAGAGCTCGCCGGGCACGCCGATCGGCGCCGGCTCGAGATCGTGGCCGAGCACCAGGACACGGGTGTTGGCGATCGGGCGGCCGATGGGAACGCTCGCTCCCTCGACCCGTTCCACCCGGTGATACGTGGTGAAGGTGGTGTTCTCGGTCGGGCCGTAGCCGTTGACCAGCCGCAGGCCGGGGAGCTCACGGCGCAGGCGCGCGACGTGCGGCGGCGAGAGCACGTCCCCCCCCGCGAGCAACTGCCGGAGCGGCGCCAGGGCCGCGAGGCGCTCGTCGACCACCAGATGGAAGAGCCCGGCGGTCAGCCAGAGCGTGGTGACGCCCGCATCGTGGATCGCCCGCTCGAGCCCGTCGAGCGTCACCTCGCCCGGCGGCAGGATCGCCAGGCAGCCGCCGTTCAGCAGCGGCCCCCACAGCTCGAAGGTCGAGGCATCGAAGGAGACCGGCGCCATCATCAGGAAGACCTGGTCCGGCCCGAAATCGGCGTAGTCCGTGCCGCGCACCAGCCGCACGACGCTGCGGTGGGTCACGGCGACCCCCTTCGGCACACCCGTCGATCCCGAGGTGTAGACGACGTAGGCCAGGTCGGCGGCGGTGGCCGTATGGATGGCAGCAGGGCCGGACCAGGGAGCGCCGTCGAACGCCGAGGGGACGAGCGGCAGCGTCCGCGCGGCACCGGCCGGCAGCAGCGCCGCGAGCTCGGGCTGGACCAGCACCAGCGGCGCTCCGCCGTCGGCAAGCATGAGGGCCAGCCGTTCCCGCGGATAGGACGGGTCGAGCGGCAGGTAGGCGGCGCCGGCCTTCAGGATGGCGAGGACGGCGATCACCAGCTCGGCCGAGCGCTCGGCGAAAAGACCCACCAGGTCCCCGCGCCCGATCCCCTGTCGGGCGAGCTGGCGGGCGAGAGCCCCGGCGCGCCGGTCCAGCTCGCCATAGCTCAGGCGGTCCTCGCGGCCGGGGCCGAGCAGCGCCGGCGCCTCGGGCCGGCGCGCCGCCTGCTCCGCGAACAGCGCGGGGATCGAAACCTCCGGAAAGGCCGCCGCGGTGTCGTTCCATTCGACCGTCAGTTGATGCCGTTCGGCGGCGGCGAGGAGCGTCAGGGAGCGCGGCGGCCGCTCGGGGTCAGCGGCGAGAGCGCCCAGAAGGTTGTCCAGATGGGCCAGCATGCGCCGGATCGTGGCCGGCTCGAAGCGGCGGTCGGCGGTCAGGCGCAGCGCGAGCTCCCCGCGCGCCACGGCGGACAGGGTGAGCGGATAGTTGGTGTGATCGCTGAGCGCGACGTCGTTGATCCGCAGCTCGCTCAGCCGCTCGGAGACCGCCGGGTCGAGAGGGTAGTTCTGGAAGGCCAGGAGGCTGGTGAAGAGCGGCTCGCCGGCGGGCACCTCGGAGAATGCCTGGATGCGCGCCAGGGGCGTCCAGGCGTACTGGCTCTGCTCGAACTGGCCGGCCTGGACCCGGGCCAGCCAGGAGGAGGCGGCCTCGTCCGGCGGGATCTCGACCCGCACCGGCAGGCTGTTGATGAACAGGCCCACCATCGATTCGACGCCGGGGAGCTCGGCCGGGCGGCCGGAGACCACGGC
>Ga0268266_10001249_pt1 | contig 31063 bp, 27 predicted proteins | sample KBSS13metaG_FD_190356 | JGI IMG/M metagenome (GOLD analysis project Ga0268266, IMG submission 190356) | Switchgrass rhizosphere microbial communities from Kellogg Biological Station, Michigan, USA - KBS S1-3 metaG (SPAdes) (version 2) | ecosystem: Host-associated > Plants > Roots > Rhizosphere... | reverse complement strand
GATGGGCGCGCGAAGGCAAGGCGCGCTTGCTTTCCGGAGGATTTGCAATAGCCTCTTCAGGTTCGGACGGGAGGGGGCGGATGGGGCTTCTGCGCATGGTCCTGATCTCCGCGGCGCTGGCGGCGGCGGCCGGCGAAGCGCCGGCTCAGAATTCGCACCTCCGACCCGTGACCGAGGCTGACCGGCGGGCCGCGGCGGCGGAGCTCGACCGCTTTACCGCGCGCACCCTGACCCGCTTCGCCGACGAGGCCGAGTTCCGGCGATATGCGGCGGCAGTGCGGAAATATGCCCGGACTCGGAGCGATGTTTATTATTCGGCCGGCTCCGGCGTTCAGTTCGCGCAGGCACAGGCGCCGGGGCAAAGCGCGGCGCAAAGCGACGCCGTTGAGCCGCCCTGCGTGCCGACGCCGCAACAATCCTGTCTGGAGGACCGCCAAAGCATCGTGGTCACCGGCAGCCGCGTCGCACCGCCCCGCAACCCGTCGATCACCAACAATCAGGAGCGCAATGTCGAGGAAGGCGATATCGTCAAGCAGATCGACCATTTCCTGCTCATCCTTCAGGACGGACGCATCTTCGTCACCGATATCGAGGCCGGCGGGGCGGGGCGGCTGGCGCTGACCGATCGGGTCGATGTCTATCGCAATCCCGATTCCGGCATTTGGTATGACGAGATGCTCGTCTTTGGCGACCGCGTCATGATCACCGGCTATTCCTATGAGGAGGCCGCGACGGAAATGGCGGTTTTTCGCCTCGACGACCAGGGTCGGCTCAGTCGCGAGGGCGTGTTTCGAATCTCGTCCAACGATTATTACAATAACCGCGGCTATGCGACGCGGCTGATCGACGGCAATCTGATCGTCTATACGCCGATCGGCGTCGAAGACATCGCCGGCACGGATTTCAAATGGCCGATCGTCCGGCGCTGGCTCGCCGAAGACGATTCCCGCGAAGCGGCCTTTCAGGTGCGCCGCGCGCGCGACTGGCGGCTGCAACGCGAGGACCGGCCGGCGACCGGGCCGGCGATGATCGATGCGGCGAGCATCTATCGGCCCGTGCGCCTGCTCGCCGATCCGGCGATCCACACCATCTCGGTGTGCCCGCTGGCGTCGGCGGATAATGGCCGCACCCTTGCCTGCAGGACCAGCGCCGTCATCGGGCCGGGCGAGACAGAATATTATGTGACTCCTGATTCGGTCTATCTCTGGACCACGTCCTGGGGCCGGAACTACGGTGGCGCCTGCAGCGCGGATACGCCGCTTGCGGCCGGCGATGCCAATTCATCCCTCGTCTATCGCATGCCGCTTTCGGGCGCCCGGCCCGACTTCATCGCCGCGCACGGCATGCCGCCGGATCAGTTCGCGATGCAGGCCGATGCCCGCGCGCTTCATGCCCTCGTCCGGCTCGTGCCCGAAGAATGCGGTCCATCCTACCGATCGCCGGCGCGTCTCGGCTTCTACACCATCCCGCTCGCGCGCCTCGGGGCGCGGCTCACGGAAGCCACGCCCGCCATGTTCACCGAGCTTCCCGGCACCTCGACCTTTTCGGTCGCGAGCCGGTTTACCGATCATTATCTCGTCTATGGCGGACTGAGCCGGTACCGGCGCTACCCGGACTTCTCCGCCTATGCGGATTTTCCGGAGGAGTATCGGCGCCGCTCTATCGCGGCAATGATGGAGGATCTGCGGCCCAGGCCGGCCGTGGTCGTCCCGATCGCGCGCCCCGACAGCTATCGAACGATAGAGATCGGCCACAGCGTCATTCGCGCCGAGCGCGTGGCGGACGACATCGTGCTGACCGGCTATCGCAACGGCCGCGGCCTCAGCGTGACCCTGATCGACCTGGCCGCCCGCCCGCGCGTCGCATCGAGCGCCCTGCTCGCCGGGCGGTACGAAAGCGAGGGCCGAAGCCATGCCTTCAACAGCATCGTGGCGGCGGACGGCAGCGGCCTGATGGGCCTGCCGACCGTCGGACGACTCAGCGACAGCCAACGCTATTCCTGGCGCAGCCATGCCTCGGACCTCAGCTTCCTCGCCATGGATTCGAACCGCCGGCTTCGCCCGATCGGCGAGCTGGAACGGCGGTTCGACTATGTCGACCAATATGACGAGCAGACCCGCGCCGAGGATGAAGACGGGGTGCCCGGCTATGAATGCGAAGTGTCGTGCATCGACTGGTACGGCAATTCGCGGCCGATCTTCACCGATGGCCGGATTTTCGGCCTGTCCGGAACCGAGCTGATCGAAGGCCGGATCGCCGGGGGCCGGATCAGCGAGGTCCAGCGGCTGAACATCGCCCTGGAATCGGAGCGGCGCCGCTAGGCAGGCGCAATCCGCCGATCGCGGATCGCTGCGGTGCGGGCTTGGCAATGACCGGCGGCACGGCCATGGTAGCGCTCACATGAACGCTGGGAGATCGGGCATGGCGAGACGGCTGGCATTTTTACTGGCGGCTTTGCTGCTCGTTCCCCGGCCCGCTTTTGCGCAGCATTGGGTCGGCAGCTGGGCCTCGTCGCAGCAAATCCCCGAGCCCAACAATGCGTTGCGGCCGGAGCAATTGAGCGACGTCACCCTGCGCCAGCTGATGCGGGTCAGCCTCGGCGGACCGCGGCTGCGGATCCGCCTCGCCAACACGTTCGGCACCGCGCCGCTCAGGATCGACTCGGTCCATATCGCGCGGACCGCGGGCGGCGACAGCGCCCGCATCCTCGCCGGCGGTTCGGCCGTGACCTTCGCCGGGCGGGCCGACGTCGTCATTCCCGCCGGCGCCGAGATCACCTCCGATCCAGTCGCCCTGGCGCTGCCGCCGCTCGCCACCGTCGCGGTGACGATGCACGTCCCCGAACCGCCGGCGCAGCAGACCAGCCACCCGGGCTCACGCGCCACCTCCTGGCTGCTGCACGGCAGTCACGTCGCCGACGAGGATCTGCCGGGCGCGCAGGGGACCGAGCATTGGTTCCTGCTGTCCGGCATCGACGTCGAGGCGCCGGCCGGCGCCGCGGCCATCGTCACCCTCGGCGATTCGATCACCGACGGGCGCGGCGTCACCCACAGCCAGAACACGCGCTGGCCGGACGTGCTCGCCGAGAGGCTCCAGGCCGATCCGCGCACCCGCCATCTCGCCGTGCTCAATCATGGCGTCGGCGGCGGCCGCGTGCTGCTCGACGGCGCAGGGCCGAATGCGCTGGCCCGTTTCGAGCGCGATGTCCTCGCCCAGCCGGGCGTCCGCTACCTGATCCTGCTCGAGGGCGTGAACGACCTCGGCATGCTGACCCGCGACGCGCCGGCGACGCCGGAAGCCCACGCCGATCTCGTCCGCCGCCTGATTGCCGCTTATGCCGAGATGGTGCGGCGCGCACGCGAGCGCGGCATCCTTGCCATCGGCGGCACCATCATCCCCTTCGCCGGCTTCGATTATTATCATCCCGGCCCGCTCAACGAGGCCGACCGCCAGGCGGTCAATGCCTGGATCCGCGCGCCCGGCCATTTCGACGCGGTGGTGGATTTCGACGCCCTGATGCGAGATCCGGCCCATCCCGATCGGATGCGCCCCGAGATGGACAATGGCGACCATATCCATCCCTCGATCGCCGGCTATCGTGCCATGGCGGAGGCGGTGCCTTTGGCCCTCTTCGTCAGACGGCGCTGATCAGGCGAGTCCGAGCAGCCATTTGGCGAGGCTGACCGGGGCCACCGCCACGCCGGGCGCAGTGCGGGCCAGTTCGGCGCGATGCGCCATGATCCATTCCAGACAGGAGCCGCGATTCTCGAAGCAGGGATAATTGTCGCGGGCCGGCCGACGGGATCCCTCGTCGATTAGGAAGCGCGCCCCGCGCCTGCAGCCCGGCGCGCCCGGCCAGTTGCGGGCCGGCGCGCGCACGCTCGGCACCCACCAGATCTTCGATGCGTCGAGCGTCTCGACGTCCGAATGGTGCATCGGCCTTTCCTCTCGACACCTTTGTTATCCGGCACCGGCACGCTGGACAATATCTCTTGTCGGCTGCTCATATGCTGCGCAGCATAAGAGCAGATGGCCTGGCCATTTTCATTGCCCATCGGCCGAAGAGGAGATCGAAATGCGGCATTGGATCGTGTCTGCGACGATTGCCCTGGCCGGCGGAGGGCCGGCTCTCGCCGCGCCGGCTGCGGCGCCCGAGCTCAACAGCTGCCACGGCGGAATATGCTCGTGGAGCATCACGCGTGCCCGAACATTGGTCCGGCAGGACGGAACCGGCATCCTTCATCGTCTGTCGCTGCTCGGCGGCACGGCAGGTGAGGGAAGCAGGCGGATACGCTGGCAGCGGCAGCCCCACGATGTCTTCATCTTCTGCTCGTCGAACCTGCCGACCGTCATCCTGCGGGTAGAGAGCCGCTGGCAGGCCGACGTGATCGATTTCGTGACCGGTCCGCCATCCTATATGGAGAGCAGCGCGAGCCTCTACATGCGCACCTGCCATCCCGGCGAGGATATGGCGGCCCCCGGCTTCGCCACCCGGCATGGCTATCAGGTCGAGGATCCGGACCAGAATATCACGCTGACCAGGCCCGAGGACATCTTCCTCTACCCGCATTAGGCGGGCCTGCTGCGTGGCCATGCACCAAGGGTGAACGTCGATCCCATGTTGCCGCGTCGACGGCGCCATGGAGAAGTCGAACGATCGGGGACGGCGCCACACCGCGCCGTCCCCGATCGGGCGCCCCCCTTGGGACGGGGCGCCCATCTGCATCAGGCTTCCGCTACCGGCGACCGCGTCCGCAACGCGCCGGATCGGCCCAGCTTCCGCTGTCGCTGTCGGTCAGGCCGGTGCAGCCGCCGCGCCGACCGCGGCCGCGGCCATTGCCGGCCGGATCGGCCCAGGCGCCGTTGTCGGCATCGGTGAGGCCGGTGCCGCGTCGTCCGCGTCCGTTTCCGGCCGGATCGGCATAGCGCCCGCTGTCGCTGTCGGTGACGCCGGAGCCGCGCCGACCGCGGCCGTTTCCGGCCGGGTCGGCATTGGGCCCGCTATCGCTGTCGGTGACGCCGCTGCCGCCTCGTCCGCGGCCACGGCCGACCGGATCCGCATTGGGACCGCGATCGCTGTCGGTGACGCCGCCCCGGCCGCGGCCGGCCGGATCGGCGTAGCGCCCGGTATCGCTGTCGGTGACCTGCGCTTCGGCCGGTGAACCGATCACGAGCGCCGCGCCGCCGACGACCGCGCCGCCGGCCACACGTCCGAGAAAGGATCGGCGAGTCAATCTTCTGGTCGTTTTCATGTCTATTCCCCTGATCGTCGTGATCGCGGGGCGCACGTCAACTTACGAGGCGAAGAAGCTTCGCGGTGCGCCCGGCTGCGTTCAGGCGAGGGGCGGCGCGCGCGCGCCGATCGGCCCGGCGGCGATGCGCGCAAGGCGAGGCGCCGGCGGATCGGCGAAGCCGCGGCCTGGCGCGGGGCGGAAGATCGCCGGGATCGACAGCGAGGAAGCAGCGGCCGCCTGAACGATGGCGCCGTCCGCGCCGTCGCCCGGCACGCTTTGGGTCGTTTCGTCCTGCTCGATCGGGGCGGGGCGGCTCGGGCCGAGCGAGACATCGCTGGTGAAGGCGCTGAACGCCGAGCCCTCGGTGATGCGCAGCGGCGATCCCGAGGATCCAAGCGCCGGCACCAGCACCGTGGCCAGCGACAGCCAGAGGAAGAGGGCATAAGCCCAGCCACGCGCTCTCATCGCATTCCCCGTGCAGCCCGAGGCCGGAACGCCGGGCAAGTCACAACGAGAAGGGCATAACCCAATCGCCTTTCTTGTCCAACTGCGGACTGTCTTTGCCGATCTGAACGGACCATCTGGAAATCCGGACCGGACCGGCTTATCTCTCATCCGTAACGGCAAGAAAGTCACTCATGGCGTCGGCCCTGCTGGCCTATCTGGATTCGATCAAGGCGCGCGATCCCGCGCCGCGCTCGCGATGGGAGATATTGCTTTATCCCGGCGTGTGGGCGCTCGCCTATCATCGGCTAGCCCACTGGCTGTTCAAGGGAGAGCTGTTCTTCCTCGCCCGCCTGGTCAATCACTGGTCGCGGATGGTGACCGCGATCGATATCCATCCCGGCGCCGAGATCGGCCAGAATTTCTTCATCGACCACGGCTTCGTCGTGATCGGGGAGACCGCGACCATCGGCGACGACGTCACCATCTACCAGCAAGTGACCCTAGGCGGCACGAACCCGACCGACGGCGTCCCCGGCAAGCGCCATCCCACGATCAGCGATGGCGTGATCATCGGCTCGGGCGCGCAGGTGCTGGGGCCGATCATCGTCGGCGCGCGCGCCCGGATCGGCGCCAATGCGGTGGTCACCCGCGACGTGCCGCCGGGCGCCACCATGGTCGGCATACCGGCTCGCTCGACCCTGGTCGCGGCCGAGCAGAGCTCGAAGTCGTTCCTTCCCTACGGCACCTGCGCCGAGACCTTCGATCCCGCCACCCAGAAGCTGGAACTGCTCCAGTGCGAGGTCGAGCAGCTCCGCGCCCGCCTCGCCGAGCTGGTGGAGGAGCGCGGCCTGGCGGTCGAGCGGGCGGATATCGAGGGGAGTGCGCCCACCGGGCGCAAAGCCGGTGATCGGAGCCGCGCCTGATGGGCACGGTCCTCCCGTTCCCATCCGCGGTCCCGGGAGGGCAGGCACAGCAGGTCAGTTTCGAACGGAGCGAATTGAAGCGCATCGTCGATCTCTACGGCCGCATGGTCGCCGCGGGCATGTGGAAGGATTATGCGATCGCGTTCGAGCCCGGCACCGCATCCTTCTGGGCCTTTCGCCGCACCGCCGAGCGCCCCGAAATCAGGATCGAGAAACGACCCGATCTGCGCGGTCGCCAAGGGATGTGGGCACTGATCGGCGAGGCCGGCCAGGTGCTGAAGCGCGGCCATGAGCTCGGCCCGATCCTGGCGCCGATCGAGCGGCGCCTCCTCAAACTGGTCTCGAGCTAGGTTCGAACCCGATCGGGCAGGATCGTTGCCGGGGATCCCTGGCTCATAAGTCGTCACGGTCATTGCTTAATCCCCGGGTTGGGCAGACAGCGTTCGGGCAGCGTCGGCCATTGCTATGGCCCCCTTCATTCGGAGAGGATCGCCGACCTGCCGGGAGTGGTGCGTGTCGGGTGAGCATGTCGTTGCGATCGTGGATGCCGCCGCCGCGGCCGGCCTTTCGACCGCCGCCCTCCTGGAAAGGGCCGGTTTCAGCGTGCGCTTGTTCGAGAGCGGGGATGCTTTCCTTGCGTCTCCGCGCCCCGGCGACGTGGACTGTGTCGTGCTCGACATGGGCGTGGGCGGCAAGGACGGGATCGGCCTGCTGAAGGCGCTTGCCGCCTGGGTGGCGATGCCGCAGGTGCTCATCCTCACCGGCCCCGGCACTATTCCCGAGGCCGTCGCGGCGATGAAGCTGGGGGCCGTCGATTTCCTCGAAAAGCCCTATCCGGCGGATTCGTTCCTGGAGGCCGTCACGCGCGCGCTGGCCTCGGGGCCCAACCGGAAGGCGGGTGCCCGGGACGCAGGCGCGGTGGCGAGGATCGGCACCCTCAACAATCGCCAGCTGCAGGTGCTTCGCGGCGTCATCAAGGGCCAGCCCAACAAGATCATCGCCTATGAGCTCAGCCTCAGCATCCGCACGGTCGAAGCCTATCGCTTACAATTGCTCGACAAGCTCGGCGTGCGCGGCACGGCGGAGACGGTGCGCCTCGCCTTGGCCGCGGGTGTGATCTGACGCTGGGTCCGGACGTCAGGCGTAGGCGCTGGACCTGAACTCTCTCACCTCGATCGAAGCGAAGGATTTGAGGACAACCGCGTCATCCTCCTCTGCCTGCCTGACGGCCTGGCCCGCGCGCAAGGCGTCGAACAGGGCTTCATCGACGCTCGAACACCAGCGTCCGTGCAAGGCGGACGACAACCAGCGATGGGTCATGCGGAATCTCCTGGATTTCCTGTTTTCGGTGCGGCCGGCTCGTTGCGCTCAGCCGGCGCTCTCACAAATAGATCGCCTGGGCGCTCTCGGTAACCACGTTGACGTTTCCGCCATTTTGGGTTTCCATTTTGGCATGCGACCAGCCAGTCACCCACAGTATACGCCGTTCTATATCGGTATAGGGCACATCGCGTGCGTCAGTTCCGAGAAGATATGCTTCTCGTCCTTCATTAATGATTGTCATAATACCCGCCCCACTCATTTTACATTTACGAATGCTCAGCGCATGGGAGCGGAGATCGTTCCGGATGCAAATCAAATCTATTCGGACCTGGATTACAGCTGCATTTGTTTTCGCCTCTCAAAGCAGCAGCGCGCCAGGCCGAGAGGCGTGTCTCGTCGCCCGCCAGTCCCTCCCCGCAAGAAAGCGGGGAGGGAAGGGCAGGGTCACGCTGCGACAGCGACCTTGTTGCGGTCGAGCACGGGCAGCTTGCCGCGCAGGCCGTCCGGCAGCGGCGTCACAACCGCGCGGCGGGCGCTCGCCCAGAAGGCGGAGAGCAGCAGCAGGGCCGAGCCGATGACCAGAGCGGTCAGCGCCACGCTTAATTCGACGGCGCCATAGGTCTGAAACAGGCTGTTCAGCGCGAAAAGCACATAGGCGAGCGCCGAGACGAGCAAGGCCCGCCGGTCGATCGCCAGCGCCACCAGGCCGAGCCCGACATAGAGGCCGATCACCAGCACCGCATCGAGCGTCGTCGCCGCGCCTCGGGTCAGGCCGAGCAGCTCGAACACCGGATGGACGATCAACGGCGCCGCCAGCAGGTGGAGCCAGAAGGCGACGTCCGAACGGCGGGTCTCGCGGGTCGGGTCGGACGCGTCCCAGCGCATCGCGAACAGGAAGGTGCCGATGCCGAGCACCAGGCTGGAGGCGAGCAGCACGTTCTTCAGCGTTTCGCTCTGGGCATCGGTCATGTCCTGTGTGACGAAGGCCGAGGCGATCAGCCCGAGCACCAGGGCCACGCCGGCCGCGGCGCCGACCGCGATCGTGATCGGCACCTTGAACCGGCGCCAGTGCAGCCACGACCCGATAGCGGCGATGGCGGCGCCTGCCGCGATGACGATCGCGCCGGCCTGGCCATTATGATCGAGGTTCGTCGTGCCGATCACGCTCACCATGGTAAAGACCGCCGCGGCGAAGGTGCCGCCGGCGAAGGCGAGCAGCAGCAGGATCGAGGGCAGGGCCATGCGGCGCTGCCTGGTGAAATATTCGGCGAGGCCCCAGGCGGTGACGGCGACGAACAGGCCGCTGAACAAGGAAGGACCGTCGCCATCGATCTTGGGCGGCAGATAATGGCCGATCCAGGCGACGGCGACGAGCAGGATCGCCGCAGCGATTGCGACGAAGATGTCGTTGAAGCCGGTCAGCAGCCGGAAATGCTCTTCGTCGACCGCGGGCGAATGCTGCCCGGCGGCGATGAAATTGCGGAAATTCGCGGCCTGCGCCGGCGTCAGCACACCCCCGGTCACCGCGGATTCGAGATCGCTCTCACTATACATGTCGCTGTCCCTCCTGTGCGAATAGCACCAATTAGCATGAGTGTATTGGTGATGCAATACACTATGGCACAGGCGGATTCGGCCGCGGGAACGGATTGTCTACCGGAACCGTTGGAAATGCGACGATCCGCGCCAAAGACGCGCCCTGACGTGAGTCGGCGACTCGCGCCTGTCACGGGGATCGGCGACACTTGCCCATATCGCGGCGCCTGCCTTGGTCTGGCCCCGCACTGGAATGGAGGCAAAGGCATGGACGCGAACGCCCGCTCTCTTCCGCTTCTCGGCCGCGGCCGCGCGCACCTGGCGTCGGTCGGCGAGACCTACGCACAGCATATGCATTTCGCGCTCGCGGTCGGCTGCCTGCTGGTCATGGCCGGGATTGCCTGCCTTGCTCATGCGCTGCTGCCCGGCCTGTTCCAGGACAAGGCGAGCAAGGCTGTGGCGCGCCTGCACGCCGCGTTCGAGCGCAGGGCGGAGGCCGAGCCGGCGTTCATCGCGCAGAGCGACGCCGGCGGGCTGCTCATCCTCCTCCTGCTCTCGTTCGCCGTCGCCTTGATGCCCTGGCTCGGCGGCGCGGACGTCGGCATTTCCGCCTCGATGTCGCTGCTCGCGCTTGGCGTGCCGGTCGCTGCCCTGCGCGGCGCCGCGACCGGGGAGGACGAGGATGAGGAGGATTTGTCGTCCGCGCCGCCCGCGCTCCGGGCCGGCGCCCATGCGCGCGGCCGCGACATGCCGGCCGCCGACATCGCGATCATCGGCGCCGGCTTCTCCGGCACGATGCTGGCGGCGCAGCTTGCCAGGGCGGGCGGCCCGCGCATCGCGCTGATCGAGTGCCGCGACATGCCGGCGCGCGGCGCCGCTTATGCGACGAGCCACCCCAACCATCTGCTCAACGTGCGCGCCGCGAGGATGAGCGCGTGGCCCGACGATCCCGGCCATTTTGCCCGCTGGCTGGTCGAGCGCGGGCTGGGCGGCCCCTATGATTTCGCGCCGCGGCGCAGCTACGGCGTTTATCTCGAAGAGCAGCTCGCTGCCGCCAAGGCGGCCGCAGGCGACCGGCTCAGCCTGATCACGGCGGAGGCGGTCGACGTCGCCGGCCGCGCCGTACTGCTCGACGATGGCCGCCGCATTTCCGCCGATACGATCGTGCTCGCGCTCGGCAACCTCCCCGGTACCGCAGCCGGGGCGCTGGCGAGCTTGCCGCCGGGCCTGTACTGGCCCGATCCCTGGCGGGGCGGCCTCGTCGACGGACTCGGGGCGGAGGACACGATCCTGCTGCTCGGCACCGGCCTCACCATGATCGACACCGCCATTGCGCTTGCCGACGCGGGCTTCGCCGGCCGGATCGTCGCAGCCTCGCGCCGCGGCCTGCTGCCGCGCAGCCACGAGGAGAGCCAGCCACCGGCGGTGCCGCATGGCTATGCGCCCGGCCTGCCGCTCACCCGGCAGTTGCGCGCAGTCCGGGCCCGCGCGGCCGCGATCGGCTGGCGCGCAGCGATCGACGAGCTGCGGCCGTCGACCAACGGGCTGTGGCAGGGCGCAAGCGATGAGGAGCGCGCCCGCTTCCTGCGCCATCTGCGGCCCTGGTGGGACGTGCACCGGCACCGAGTCGCCCCCGCGATCGCCGACCGGCTTCGGCTGCTGACGGTCGCCGATCGACTCATCGTGCGCGCCGGCACGCTGGCGGGCGCGGAACCTCGGCCCGAGGGTGGCGCCCGAGTCGCGCTGCGCCTGCGCGGATCCTCTTATTGCGACCGTTTCGACGTCGCGCGGATCGTCGATTGCACCGGGCCCGCCAGCGACCTGACCGGCACGAGGCTGCTTCGCAATCTCGTGGCCAAAGGCCTGATCCGCCCCGATCCACAACGTCTGGGGCTCGACACCGACGCTGCTGGTACTGCCCTCGCCGCCGACGGCAGCCCGTCGCACGGCCTCTACGCGCTCGGTCCGCTCACCCGCGGCCGCGCCTTCGAGATGACCGCGGTGCCGGAGCTCCGGGTTCAGGCGGCGGCGCTAGCGCGGGCGCTCGAGGCACGGCTAGCGGAGGTCTCAGCAGGGACCTGAGCCCGGCATGTGCCTCTCCGATCCGTCCCCGCAAAAGCAGCGGAGGACCTTGAACAGGCCACGCTAATTCCCCTGCAACCTTTGCATGATCGTCATCGCCTGCTCCGCTCCCGATTGCGGGACGATCTCGCCTTCGCGGTCGATGATCGCGGCGAAGTTTGCCGCCACCGCTTCCGGAGTCGGCTCATCGAGCTTGACGCCGCGGGTGAGGGTGATGTTCGCCGCCTGGACGACGCCGGCGCCGGCGCCGAGGATCGTGTTGGTCGGCGCGTCCTCGCTGACCAGGAACAAGGCGGCGGGCGCGACCAGCTCGGGCTTGAACAGCGCCAGCAGATCGGGCGGGAAGATGTCCTCGGTCATCCGGGTCGCGGCGGTCGGCGCGATCGTGTTGACCTTGATGTTGTAGCGCGCGCCTTCAAGCGCGAGCGTCTTGGCGAAGCCGGCGAGGCCGAGCTTGGCGGCGCCGTAATTGGCCTGGCCGAAATTGCCGTAGAGGCCGGTCGAGCTCGCCGTCATCAGCACGCGGCCATAAGCCTGCTCCTGCATCACAGCCCATGCCGCCTTGGTGCAATTGGCCGAGCCGATCAGGTGGACGTCGACCACCGTCCGGAAATCCTCGATCTCCATCTTGGCGAAGCTCTTGTCGCGCAGGATGCCGGCGTTGTTGATCAGGATATGGACGCCGCCCCAAGCCTCTTTCGCCTTGGCGACCATCGCCTGCATATGGCCGTAATCGGTGACGCTGCCGCCGTCGGACATGGCAGTGCCGCCCGCGGCCTCGATCTCCGCCACCACCGCCAGAGCGGCGTCGCTGTGACCGGTGCCGTCGCGACTGACGCCGAGATCGTTGACGACGACCCTCGCGCCGCGCCGGGCGAGCTCGAGCGCATAAGCGCGGCCGAGGCCGCCGCCGGCGCCGGTGACAATGGCGACGCGGCCTTCGAAGCTGATCGTCATGAAAGCAAATCCCCCAACCGATTGATCCGTGGATCAGCCGGTTAGGGGATCGGGAAGCGGGCGTGAAGCCCTCTCGCGGTCATCGCACTGGGAGTGGCGAAGCAATCCACGCGGGGGGAGGGGGTAGTCTGGAAGGCTTCTCCGGGCGCGCGATGACGGGTCGTTACCTGTGCCGGCGCACTCCCCGCTCACGCTGTACGCAATGATCGGTGACGGTGCGCGAGCAGGGGGGATAATCGCTGGTCGCGGCCTGCGGTGCCGGCGGCTGTGACGGATCGACATAGGGACCGCCGACGCCGTTCATGCCCGGCGGCTGGTTGAAGCCCGGCGGCACCGGGGCGGGATCGGAGATCACCGGGGTGCCGGCATTGTCGAGCCGCGGCGCGCTGTTGTCCGGCATGACCACCGGGGACGTGGCGGAATCGGTCGGCGCCGGGGTCGTGGTTGCGGCCGGATCCGGCGGCGAGGCGGTGGTGTCGGTGGTCTGGGCAATCGCGGCGGTGCTCATCAGGAGCGCGGCGGCGAACAATGCGGTTCTCATCCTCATTCTCCATAGCTGCGGCGCCGGGGGCTGCGCCGTACAATGTCGCCGGGCGCTCGCGCGCCGCGGTCGATGGAGGTGAAACGATGATGTCCGGATTTTTCTCCCTCTCGTCAGCCCCGACCCTCCGAGTCGAGTGCATAACCGGCTGAACGGACGGTTCGGATGATATCGGAACGGCCCTCGGCGTTGATCGCTTTCCTGAGGCGACGGATATGGACGTCGACCGTGCGCAGCTCGATGTCGCTGTCCTGGCCCCAGACCGAATCAAGCAGCCGCTCGCGCGAGAAGACGCGGCCGGGATGTTCGAGGAAGTGGCGCAGCAGCCGAAATTCGGTCGGCCCGAGCGCGACCGATTCGCCGCCGCGCTTCACCCGGTGGCTGACCACGTCCATTTCGAGGTCGGCATAGCTCAGCCGCTCGCCGGCCAGGGCAGGCCGCACCCGCCGCAACACCGCCAGCACGCGGGCAAGCAGCTCGCGCGGAGAGAATGGCTTGGTCACATAATCGTCGGCGCCGGTCTCGAAGCCGCGGATGCGATCGGCTTCTTCGCCGCGCGCGGTGAGCATGATGATCGGCACGTTGGCGGTTTCGGTCATGCGGCGTAGCCGGCGGCAGACCTCGATTCCGGAAAGGCCCTCCAGCATCCAGTCGAGGATGACGACGTCCGGTGCCGATTCGCGCGCCAGCAGCAGGGCCTCTTCGCCGTCGGCGGTGGCGCGGACCTCGAATTCGCCGCGCTCGAAATGATAGACGAGCAATTCCACCAGCGCCCGATCGTCCTCGACCAGCAGGATCTTTCCCTTAGTCATTGGCCGATCCGATCGAGGTCGTGTCCGCGCCCTTGTGCCGGTCGGCGAGATATGCGCCGGTGGCGGCGAAATAGACCATCTCGGCGACGTTGGTGGCATGATCGCCGATCCGCTCGAGGCTCCGCGCCACGAACAGCAAGTGGGTGGCGGGCGTGATATTGTGCGGATTTTCCATCATGTGGGTCAGCAGCGAGCGGAAGATGCTGTTGTAGAAATCGTCCACCGCGACGTCGCGCTCGGTGACCGCCACCGCCTTCTTCGGGTCGCGCGCGGCGAAGGCGTCGAGCGCGTCGTGGACCATCTCCGCCGCGATCCGCGCCATTTCGGGCAGCAGCGACATCGGGCGCATGCCGCTGTCCTCGACGATCGCAACCCGCTTGGCGATATTCTTGGCATAGTCGCCGATCCGCTCGACCACGCCGGCGATCTTCAACGCGGCGACGACATCGCGCAGGTCGGTCTCGGTCGGCGCGCGCCGGCCGATGATCTCGACCACGCGGCGTTCGATCTCGACCTCCAGCGCGTCGATCTTCCTGTCGCGGCGCACGACCTCCGCAGCGGCGACATGGTCGCGCCGGACCAGGGCTTCCATCGCATCGCGGATCGCGACCTCGGCCAGCCCGCCCATCTCGCAGATCGTGCCGCGCAGGGTATCGAGCTCTTCGTCGAGCCCCGGCGAATCGTCCTCGCCGCCCCCGCTGCCGTTTCTCTTCAGCCATTGCGGCCAGAAACTCGTCTTCAAAACTCTCTCCGGAGACTCACGGCTGCCCTGGGCCGTACTAGGCCGCTTCGGGGAGACTATTGTGACCCGAGAATGACAGTCTCGTGACATCTCAGGCAGGTATCGCCCTCGGCAACGTGACCTCGACCATCGTCCCGACGCCGGGCTTGCTCTTGATGTCGAGCCGTCCGCGATGGCGCAGCACGATATGCTTGACGATGGCGAGCCCGAGGCCGGTGCCGCCGACCTGCCGGCTGCGGCCCGGATCGACCCGGTAGAATCGTTCGGTCAGCCTCGGGATATGGGCAGCGGCGATGCCATCGCCGCGGTCGATCACGCTGAGGCTGACCAGATCCGGCCCGGCATCCCTCAGCCGCACGCGGATCTGGCTTCCCGGTCGGCCATATTTGAGCGCGTTGACGATGAGGTTGTTGAGCATCTGCGCGAGCTGGCTGCGATCGCCGGCGACGAGGGCCTCGCCGGTGCCCCGCTCGATCCGGATCAGGCGCCCCTCGGCGAATGGCTTCAGCGCATCCCTGACCTCCTCGATCAGCGGTCTGAGGTCGATCGTGTCGCGCGGCGCGGCGAAGCGGTCGGCCTCGATCCGCGACAGCGACATCAAATCGTCGAGCAGGTCGCGCATGCGCACCGCCTCGCCGGCCATGATGCCGACGAATCGCTGGCGGGTGGCGGGATCGACGGCGGCTTCGTCCTGCAGCGTCTCGATGAAGCCGATCAGCGTGGCGAGCGGTGTGCGCAATTCGTGGCTGGCATTGGCGACGAAATCGACCCGCATCTGCTCGGCGGCGCGGGCCTGGCTCTGATCGATGAGGCGCACCAGGCGGCTTCCGCCGGGGAGCGGCGCGATCACCAATTCCCAGGGCCGCCCGAGCTCGCCGAGCCCGACCAGCTCGATATGGACGGGCGCGCCGCCTTCCTCGTCGCGGGCGAGATGCTCGGCCGCGGCGGGATGGCGGATCGCGAGCCGCACGTCCGATCCTTCGATATGCGCGCCGAGCAGGTCCCGTGCCGCCCGGTTCGCGATCAGCACCCGTCGGTCGCGGACCACCAGCAGCGGATCGGTGAAGGCGGCCAGAAGATTGGCGCCGTCTTCATCCTCCGCCGCTTCATCCGACGCCGCGGGCAGGGCGGTCGCCTCTCTCAGCCGCCGCCACAGGAGAAGGGCGGCCGCACCGGCGATCAGGGCCAATGCCGCCAATCCGGCAATCAGCAAATTGGAGACCGCGCCGCCCGCCATTCTCGCTCCGTCCCGCCCCGGGACAGGATTCGCCTGCCCGCTCGCTTCCGCGCCGCTTTACCCTTATTAAAGAGGGCGCGTGTATCGGAATCTCCCATGAGCGGCAGCGACCAACAACGACCAGACGACAAGCCCGGCGCCGGCTTCGTGCCGAGCCGGCGTGCCGTGCTCGTCATCGGGGCGGCGGCGGCCTCGACCGTGATCACGGTTCGGCCAGCGCTCGCCCAGACCGCGGGCTCGGTGCTGAACTGCGAGATTCCCATCCCCCAGCCCGCCGCGGGCGGCTCCTACATCTCGCCGCGTGGCGAGCTGGTCCCGCCCGGCACGGCCGGCGCGGTGCCGCCTCTGGGGCGTCCGCTGCGTGGCGAAGAGGTCAAGAATCTGCTGCGTTCGGGCACCACCCCGGCAGGCGTCGATCCCACGGCCGCTCAAGCCTATGCCAATTATATCCGGCGGCTGCAGGCGGGGATGAGCGGTTTCACCTGCTACGCCTCGCTGCAGATGCCGCGCTAGGCCAGGGGAAGCCGGCATGGCCGGTGCCCTTTACATCGCCGAACCCGCAGCCGCGGTCAGCGCCGTCGCGCTGGACGGGCTGACCCTGTTTTTCCACGCGCCCTCGGGCATGACCCACATCGTCGCCGCGCCGGCGCCGGAAATCCTCGGCGCCTTGCGCGACGGGCCTGCCGATGCCGCCGAGCTGATCCGGCGCCTGCGGGCGCATTTCGACTTCGAGGGCGACGCCGAGGCAGCGATACGCGCCCGCCTCGACGAGCTCGAGGCCGCCGGCCTCGTACGCCGCGCATGAGGCACCAGCTCGCCATCCAGATCGGCCCGGTCGCCTTTCGCATCGGCAGCGCGTGGCGTTCGCCACTGGATGCGCTCGCCGGCCTCTATGCCGATTATCCCGAGCCCGCGGACGGCCTCTGCGACTTCACTGTTCGTCTCGAACCCGAAAAATTCTGGCGGCGCTTCATCCGCCCCTCGGTCGCGATCCGCGGCGACTATATCCTGCCCGACGCCGTGCCGCTCTCGCTCGCCCACGGCCTGCTCGCCGCCGAAATGGGCATGAACCTGCAAATGGCGCTGGGCCAGAAGCGCTATTTGCTGCTGCACGCCGCGACGGTCGAGAAGGACGGCCGCGCCCTGGTCATGACCGGCGAATCCGGCGCCGGGAAATCGACCCTCGCGGCTTTGCTCGGCGAGCGTGGCTGGCGGCTGATGGGCGACGAATTCGCTTTGCTCGACATGGACAACGGCCTGCTGCTCCCGTTCCCGCGGGCGGTCAGCCTGAAGAACGGGGCGATCGCCGTGATGGAGGCGGAGGTCGATGCGGCCCGCTTCGGTCCGCGCCTCGACGGCACCCCCAAGGGCGCGATCCGTCACATGCGCCCCAATGGGGACGCGCTGAGCCGGATGGGGGAGGGCGCCAGGCCGGCCTTGATCCTGTTTCCGCGCTTCGGCGAGGCGGCGGCGGTGCGCGCCGTCGGCCAGGCGGAGGTGTTCATCCGGCTCACCCAGGCCTCGACCAATTATGTCGCGCTTGGCCGCCGCGGCTTCGACGCGTTGACCGGGCTGGTCCGCGGCGTTCCCGCGCTCGCCATCGACTATCCCGATACCGACACCGCGGTCGGCCTGATCGACGATTTCCGGCGCGAGCTCGCGGCATGAACAATGCCCGACTCCTCGTGCGCGCGCTGCGGGCTCCAGCCTCGATCGGGGATTGCGACTGGGCCGGCCTGGTCAGCGCCGCCCGCGCCGAGCAGTTGATCGGCAGCCTCGCCTTCCGCATGGAGGGCAGGCCGATGCCGGCGCGCATCGCCGCCCTTTTCGAGGATGCGCGGCGCGACTCCGCTCACGCGCGAACCCAGGCCCTGTGGGAGGCCGAAATGGCCCGCCGCGCGCTCGCGCCGCTCGACGTGCCGATGATCCTGATGAAGGGGACGGCCTTCCACGCCGCCGATTTCGATGCCTGCATTGGCCGCAGCGTCGGCGATCTCGACATCATGGTGCCGCGGGACAGGCTCGCGGCGGTCGAAGCGGCCCTGCTCGATGCCGGGTGGGAGCACGTCAAGGATGCCGAAGGTTATGACGATGCCTATTACCGGCGCTGGATGCACGAACTGCCGCCCCTCATCCACCGTACCCGCGACCGGATGATCGACGTCCACCATACCATATTGCCGCTCACCGCCCGCCCGCGCCCCGACGCCGAGGCGATGATCGCCGCCAGCGCGACGCTCGACAGCGGCCTGCGCATCCTGTGTCCGGCAGACATCGTCATTCACGCCGCATGCCATCTCTTCGCCGACGGCGACCTTGCCGGCGGCCTGCGCAATCTTTGGGACATCGACCGGCTGCTGCGCGAATTCGCTTCGCCTGATTTCTGGCGGATCCTGGACGAGCGCGCGCGGCTGCACCAACTCCACGGCCCGGTCGCCCGCGCGCTGCGCCTCGCCAATCGCCTTTACGCCACGCCGGTCGATCACGCCCTCGCCGGCCGGCCGCGCCTGAGCGACCGCCTGTTCGAAGCCCGCCTGCTCGCCCGCAACGGCTGGGGCCAGGAGAAGAGGAAGCTCCTGCGCTTCGCCTTCTACATCCGCGGCCACTGGCTGCGCATGCCGCCAATGATGCTGGCGCGGCATTTGTGGACCAAGGCGACGCGCTGATGGCGCTGTTTGCTCCTTGTTGATGCGCGCAGGGATCACCATCTCGGCACCATCGAGCTTCGGTCGAACGACCTGGCCCGGCCGCCTCATCGGGCGCCTGGCCGGCCCTTTCTCCAGATCTCAACAGCCGCCGCGCTTTCGGTGCGGCCTTTTTCTGGATCGGCCATGACCCTGGTTCCTGCATCCGCCGCCTCGGGCGACGACATTCTCTACCCCTCGGTCATCCCGTTCCTGGCCGTTCATCTGGGCAGTTTCGCGGCGATCTGGACCGGCATCACCTGGCCGGCGGTCGCGCTTTGCGTGACTCTCTACTGGCTGCGGATGTTCGCGGTCACCGCCGGCTATCATCGCTACTTCTCGCACCGGTCCTTCGCCACCGGCCGCGTCTTCCAGTTCATCCTCGCCTTCCTCGCCCAGTCGAGCGCGCAGAAGAGTGTCCTGTGGTGGGCGGCCAAGCATCGCCATCACCATTTGCATTCGGACGCGGTCGAAGACGCGCACTCGCCGCGTCACACCGGCTTCGTCTACAGCCATGTCGGCTGGATATTCGCGCGGCGCAATGATCTTACCGAGTTCGCCCAGGTGCCCGACCTCGCCCGCTTTCCGGAGCTCCGCCTGCTGGACAAGGTCGAGATGGCCCCCGTCGTCCTGCTTGGCGCCTTCTGCTTTCTCGTCGCCGGATGGCCGGGGCTGGTGGTGGGTTTCATGTGGAGCACCTTGCTGGTCTGGCACGCCACCTTCTGTATCAACTCGCTTGCCCATGTCAGCGGCACCAGGCGCTATGTGACCGGCGACGACAGCCGCAACAATCCGTTCCTCGCCTTCCTGACCATGGGCGAAGGCTGGCACAACAATCACCACGCTTATCCGAGCAGCGCCCGCCAGGGTTTCCGCTGGTGGGAGGTCGACGTCACCTGGTACATCCTGCTGCTGCTCGCCCGCCTGGGCATCGTCCGCAACCTCAAGGTGCCGCCGCCGAGTGTGCTGCGCAACGAGCATATGCTCGGCGTGCGGGCCGTCCAGCGGGCGGCCGAGCAGCTCGCGTCTTGCTTCGATTCCGAAAAGATCGCGCAGATGATCGCCCGCGCCCGCGGCAGGGCGACCGAGACGATGGAAAGCCTGCACATGCCGCACATCCCGACCCGCGCGGAATTCCTGGCCCGGGCCAAGGAGATGTTCGCCAAGACCGCCTCGCTCGACCTGATCGTCGATCGCGGACACGAGCTGCTGCTCGCGTCGGTCAGCAGGCACCTCGAAGCACGGGCAACGCGATAGCGGCGAGCGATACATCTCCGGGCAGCGGACACTCCACTTCTTCCCGAAAAAACAGCAAGATGCCGGATTCCACGCGGGTGGAAGGATCGCGCGCATAAAGCGTGGCCGTTGAAAACTGACTTACTCATCAGTCAGTATTGACAATCGAAACGTCGCAATGCGACTATCCCCCGGCCCGCAGGACAGCGTCACCAAGACGCGGCCGCGGCAAGGAGGGGAACATGATCCGCTTGGCCTTCACGACGTCGCTGATCGCTTTGGCCTGGTGCGGGCAGGCGGCGGCGCAGACCCAGCCGTCGACGCCCGCCGGCAACGACCGCAACACGACCCAGAACGATCCGAACGTCATCGTCGTCACCGCCACCCGGCGCACCGAACGCCTGCAGGATGTGCCGCTCAGCGTCACCGCCTTCAGCCAGGAGGAGCTGACCGAGCTCGGCATCGTCGGCTATGAGGGCATCGCCCAGAATACGCCGGGCATCGTCGTCAATCGGCCGACCCAGAATTTCAATAATTTCACCGCCCGCGGCATCAACACCAACGGCTACAGCGCCGGCCTGCAGAGCGCGGTCGCCATCTATGTCGACGAGCTGCCGATCTCGGCCAACGGCAATTCGACCATCCTCGATCCGAACCTCTACGACGTCGAGCGCGTCGAGTTCCTGCGCGGGCCGCAGGGAACGCTGTTCGGCTCGAGCTCGATGGCCGGCGCCATGCGGATCATCACCCGCAGCCCGAATCTCCGTGACTTTCAGGCCTCCGCCGGCGTCGACCTCGGCCTGACCGGCGACGACAGCTTCCGCCAGCGCTACAATGCGATGGTCAACATCCCGATCATTGCCGACAATATCGGCTTCCGCGCCACCGGCTATTATCGGAACGAAGAAGGCTGGGTCGACAATATCGGCACCGGCGTCCACAATTCGAATTCGCTCGAGGCCTATGGCGGCCGCGCCATGCTGCTGTTCCAGGCGACCGATCGCCTGTCGGTGCGCCTGCTCGCTTCCTACGAGAACAGCATGCCGCGCGATTCGGCGCTCACCAATCCGCTTCGCGGTGAATATGTGCGGCGCTCAGACCGGCCCGATCTGTTCCAGGGCGAGCTCAGCATGTACAATGTCACGGTCAATTACGACTTCGGCTTCGCCGAGCTCGTCAATTCGACGACCATTTCGACATATGACGCATCCTTCTACGTCGACCTCCAGGGCACGTTCGCCAACGCATTCCCGTTCGCGCTCGACGCTTATGGCTATGACGATCTGCTGGTCGAAGAGGCGCGGCTCGTCTCCAGGTCGGGCGGGCCGTTCCAGTGGACGGCCGGTTTCTTCTATTTCGACAAGCGCCGCACGGTCGACTTCCGCTACCGCTCCACGCCCGAATTCCTCGCCGCGCGCAGGCTCACCGGCCTGCCCGACGAATATTACAACGTGTTCAATTCCTATACCGACATCAGCGAAATCGCCGGTTTCGGCGAGGCGACCTTCCACTTCACCGAGGATTTGTGGGCGACCGGCGGGCTTCGCTACACCAGCACGGCCGTCCAATCCTTCACCAGGCAGGGAGGCTATAACAGCAATTATCTGACCCTCGCCATTCTGGGCCTGTCCAATTTCCCAATCACGGTCACGCCGATCCCGGCCGCCACTGGGCTCAGGGTCGAGGACGACCAGCTCTCCTACAAGGCGAGCATATCATGGCGACCGACGCCGGAAATCACCACCTACGCGACCATCTCGACCGGCTTCCGGCCACCCGTCGTGAACGCGCGCGCCGGCCTCGCCAGCACGATCGACCCGACCGACGTGGTGATCCCGGCTGGAGCGACGTCCGACAAGCTCACCAATTACGAGGTCGGGCTCAAGGGGCGCTGGCTCGGCGGCAACCTCACCGCCAATGTCGCCGGCTATTTCATCTCCTGGCGCGACATCCAGGTGCAGGCGAACCGCCTCTCCGACCAGATCCAGTTCGCGACCAATATCGGCGGCGCGGAAAGTTACGGCGTCGAATTCGAGGTGATGGCGCGCCCGACCAGGGGACTCAGCGTCACCGTCAACGGATCCTATAATCACGCCGAGGTCACCGACCTCACGGCGACCGAGGCGGCGATGTCGGGCGCAGTCATGGGCGCACGCCTCGCCTCGCCGCATTTCCAGGGCTCGGCGACGTTCCGCTACGATTTCGCCCTCGGCGCGCGCACCAATGCCTATGCGGCGGTGAACGTTTCTCACGCCGGCTCATTTCCGAACCAGTTCCCGAACGTGCCGGGCCGGCCGACGCTGGTCAGCCCGACCTACGACTTCACCGAGGCCTGGACCAACGTGAACCTCTATGCCGGCACCGTCATCGGCGGAATGACCATCACTGCCTATGTCGAGAATCTGTTCGACGATTCTTCCATCACCTACGTCCACCCCGAAGCGTTCCTCGACGGCCGCTATGCCAGGATGCGCCCTCGCACCATCGGCGTGCGCGCCAATTATCAATTCTAGGCCGCCCGTTTCCGAAGCGGCACCAAAGACGCGGAGCATCGATGTGACGGCTTTTTACCTGCGATGCCTGATGCCGGCTCTGGCCCTGTGTCTCGCCATCCCCGCCGCCGCGCAGGCGCCGTCGGTGGTGGCCGAGGCGCCGGCGGGAAGCGTCCGCGGCCGGGTGGAAGAGGGCGTTCGGGTCTTCAGGGGAATGCCTTACGCCCTGCCGCCCGTCGGCGCGCGGCGCTGGCGGCCCCCGGTGGCGCAGCCGCGCTGGGAGGGCGTGCGCGATGCATTCGCGTTCGGCCGTCCCTGCCTGCAGCCGCCGCAATCGCCGGCCGGGCTCTACAGCGTCCCGCCCGGCGCCCTGCCGCCGGTCAGCGAAGATTGCCTGACCCTCAACGTCTGGGCGCCGGCCGGCGCGCGCCGGCTGCCCGTGATGGTCTGGATCCATGGCGGCGCGCTGGTCGGCGGCAGCAGCGCCGAGCCGCTCTACGATGGCGCGCGGCTCGCCCGGCAGGGCATGATCGTCGTCTCGATCAACTATCGGCTCGGCCTGATGGGCTTCCTCGCTCATCCGGCGCTGGGCGCCGAATCGCCGCGCCGCCTCTCCGGCAATTACGGACTGCTCGATCAGATCGCGGCCTTGCGCTGGGTGCGGGCCAATATCGCGGCGTTCGGCGGCGATCCCCGGCGGGTCACCATCGCCGGCGAATCGGCCGGTGGCCTCAGCGTCATCGCGCTGCTCGCCAGCCCGCGGGCGCGGGGCCTGTTCGCCGGGGCGATCGTGCAGAGCGGCTACATGCCCTCCTATCGCGCGCTGCACGAGGAGACGCTCGGCCTTCCGTCGGCCGAGTCGGCGGGTGTGGCGCTGGGCAATGCGGCCAATCTGTCGAGCGCCGCGGAGCTGCGCGCCGCCGATCCGGCCGCCCTGTTCCGCGCCGGCCTCGCCACCGGCTGGCAGCCGGAGCCGGTGATCGACGGCGACCTGCTCGAGCGGCAATTCGCCGACAGCTTCGCCCGCGGCGAGCAGGCGCGTGTCCCGGTCCTCGCCGGCTTCAACGAGGGCGAGATCCGCTCCCTCCTGTTCCTGATGCCGGCGGCGCCCGACAGCCAGGCCCCCTATGTGGCGGATGTCCGCCGCCGCTTCGGCGCGCGGGCCGACGCCTATCTCGCCGTCTATCCCGGCGCCGATCCACGAGCCGACGTGATGGCATCGATCCGCGACGGCCTCTACGGCTGGGCCGCGCAGACCCTCGTGCGGCGGCAGGCGGCGGCGGGGCAGGGGGCCTATCTCTATTATTTCCGTCACGCCACGCCGGCCCAGCGCGCCCGCGATCTCGCCGCCTTCCATGCCAGCGAGCTGCCCTACATCTTCGGCCAGATCGGCGCGGATGCGGCGGTCGGGCCGAACTGGCCGCGGCCGCCGGTCAGCCAGGCCGAATCCCGGCTATCCGATGCGATGCTGAACTATTGGGCCTCGTTTGTCCGCACCGGCACGCCCACCGCGCCGGGTGAGGTGGCCTGGCCGCGCTTCACCACGCGGGACCGCTCCTATCTCGACATCGACGAGCGCCCTGCCGTGCGCCGCGATCTGCAGCCGGGCTCATTCGCCTGGGCCGACTCGCTCGTGGCCGAGCGGCGGCGGCAGGGGCGCGGCTGGCGGCTCGACATCGGCTTTTCAGCTTTCCCCCGCCCATGAAGACGTCAGGAATGGCAGCGTTGACGATAATGCTCCCGAACGGCACCCTCGGTCAGATGACCAGCAGCGACCAGGCGAAGCCGGAGAGCGCGCGCACGCAGCGCCGTCCCCGCAACCACAAGGCGCGCGTGCGCGAAGCGTCGATCGAGCGCATTCTCGACGCCGCCGAGCAATTGTTCGCGGAGTTCGGCTATCACGGAGTCACGCTGAAGGACGTCGCCGCCCGCGTCGGCGTCAGCTCGACGCTGATCCACTATCATTTCAACGGCAAGGAAAGCATCTTCGAGGCGGTCTGGGCGCGGAAGGCGCCGATCTCCGCGCGCAACCGGCTGGAGGCGATGCGGCGCTACGAAGAGGAGGTCGGCGACGCGGTCACGGTCGAGGGCGCGCTGCACGCCTGGATCGACACCGATCTCAACGTTCAGCTCGAACAGACTGAGCAATGGGCGGCGTTCGGCAAGATCAGCGCGCAGGCGAACAGCGCGGCCGGCTGGGGCGCCGAGAAGATGACGAATTATTTCAATCCGGTCGTGCTGGCGCTGATCGAGCTGCTCAAGAAGGCGATGCCCGATTGCGACGAGGAGACGATCTTCTGGGGCTATCATTTCGTGTCGGGCGCGATGACCCACAACATGGCACGCACCGGCCGGCTCGACGAGCTCTCCCGCGGCCTGTGCTCGTCCGACGATTTCGCCTCGATCAGGAAGCACATGGCGAAATTCATGGCCGCCGGCTTCCACGCGATCTGCCAGTGCCCGGCAGACGGGAAATAGACGATCGTGACGCCCCGATGACCATGGCTTCGCCGGCGGGCGCGATGCAGCCTTATGCGCTCACTCTTGATCGCTTCATCGACCACGCCGCCCGATGGCACGGCGCCACCGAAGTGGTGACCGGCGGCCATGGCGGGGCCGGCGCGCGCATCGGCTATGCGGCGCTGCGCGAGCGCAGCAAGCTCCTGTCGGGCGCGCTTCGCGCGCTCGGCCTCTTCCAGGGCGACAATCTGGCGGTTCTCGCCTGGAATAGCCAGGCGCATCTGGAATGCTGGTATGGCGCGATGGGGATCGGGATTGTCTGCCACACGCTCAATCCGCGAGTGGCGCACCGGCATCTCGCCGCGATGATCCGCCAGGCGGCCAATCGGGTGCTGGTCGTCAGCCCCGATCTGGCCGGGCTGGCCGACAAGCTGCTGCCGCTTTGCCCGACGCTCGAGCATGTCGTCGTGCTCGACGAGCCCGGCGTCGAAACGATCCTGCCCACGGGCGGCGATGGCTGGGTCCGCGCCTGGCGCTACGGCGAGCTGCTGGACGAACGCGGCCAGGCCATTTCATGGGGCGGGTTCGACGAAAATGCACCGGCGGGACTTTGCTTCACCTCCGGGACGACCGGTGCACCCAAGGGCGTCACTTACACACACCGCTCCAATTATCTGCACACCATCCACCAGCTTCAGGCGGACGCGAACGGCCTGACCTCGGCCGATTCGGTGCTGGTCGCCGTGCCGATGTTCCATGCCAATGGCTGGGGCTTCCCCTTTGCGGGACCCGCGGCGGGGGCGAAGCTGGTCCTGCCCGGCCGCCATCAGGACGGGGCGAGCCTGGCCAGGCTGATCAACGACGAGGGCGTCACCATGGCGGCCGGCGTGCCGACCGTCTGGCTCGGGCTCGCCGACCATCTCGATCGGGTCGGCGGCGATCTGCCCTCGCTGGAGCGGATCATGATCGGCGGATCGTCGGTGCCGCAGGCGCTGATGGACCGGCTGGAGCGGCGCCTCGGCGTGAGCATCCAGACCAGCTGGGGCATGACCGAGCTGTCGCCTTTGGGCACCGTCACGCCGGCCTCGGCGCCGGTGCGGCGGGCCGCCCAATCGGGGCGCCCGCCGCTGGGCATCGACCTGCTGCTCACCGACGAGGAAGGCGAGCCGCTGCCCGAACAGCGCGATCTTGAAGGGCGGCTGCGCGTGCGCGGCGCGAGCGTGGTCCAGCGCTATTTCGGCGCCGGCGCGCCGGCGGTCGACGCGGACGGTTGGTTCGACACCGGCGATCTCGCGATCATCGACCGCCAGGGCCATGTCAGCATTACCGGGCGGGCCAAGGACCTCATCAAGTCCGGCGGCGAATGGATCAATCCCGGCGAGATCGAGGCCATAATCGGTGCGCTGCCGGACGTGGCCCTGGTCGCCGTGGTCGGTCGGCCGGACCCGAAATGGGGGGAGCGTCCGATCCTGATCGTCGAGCCGCGCCAGGGCGCCGAGATCAGCGACAGCACCTTGCTCGACGCATTGCGCGGACGCGTTGCCGGTTTCTGGCTGCCCGACGCGATCATCCGCGTCGCCGCAATGCCGCTGGCGATGACCGGGAAGATCGACAAGATGCGCCTGCGGGCGGAACATGGCTGAGTCGGGCCGGATCGCCGGGGAGGGCAGGGGATGAGCACCACGCGCCGCCAGATGCTGGCCGGGATGGCGGCGGCCGCTGCGATCGGCGCGTCCCCGGCTCGTGCGGCGCAGCGCCGGGCAATGCCGCGGGGTTTCCTGTGGGGCGCCGCGATCTCGGCGCATCAGAGCGAAGGCAACGACGTCAATTCCGATAGCTGGCTGCTCGAGCATCTGCCGGAGACGGTCTATCGCGAGCCGTCGGGCGACGCCTGCGACTCCTACCACCTCTACGAGCGGGACTTCGCCATCGCCCGCGCCATCGGGCTGAATTGCTACCGGTTCGGAATCGAATGGGCGCGGATCGAGCCCGAGCCGGGGCGCTTCGCCCGCACCGAGCTGGACCATTATGCGCGCGTGCTCGCCTCCTGCCGCGCCCACGGCCTGCTGCCGGTCGTCTCCTATAATCATTTCACCGTGCCGCGCTGGTTCGCCATGCGCGGCGGCTGGGAGGTGGCGGACAGCGCCGATCTGTTCGCGCGCTTCTGCGATCGCGCCACGCGCGCGCTCGGCGACCAGATCGGCATGGCGTCGCCGTTCAACGAGGCCAACATCCATCTGCTGGTCAAGCTGCTGCGCCGCAGCGCGACCCCCGAATATCGCGCCCGGCGGGTTGCGATGATTGCGGCGGCGGCCCGCGTGACCGGCGCGCCGAATTTTTCCTCGATCCTGTTCGCGGATCCGGACCGCATGGAAGCCCACCTGCTCGATGCCCATGCCAAGGCATATCAGGCGATCAAGGCCGGCCCCGGCGACTTTCCGGTCGGAGTCACCCTCACCACCCAGGCGATCGAGCCGGTCGGCGAAAACAGCATTGCACCGGCGATGGAGGACCTGCTCTACGGCGGCTGGTGGGACGCGGTGAACGCGAGCGATTTCGTCGGGGTTCAGGCCTATACGCGCTTCCGTTTCGATTCGAACGGGATGCTGCCGGCGCGGGCCGGCGCCGAGCTGACCGCGGCGGGCTACGAATATTATCCGCAGGCGCTCGGCAAGATGATCCGCCTCGCCGCGCGCAAGACGCGCAAGCCGATCTACGTCACCGAAAGCGGCATCGCCACTGACGACGACACGCGCCGCATCGCCTGGCTCGACGCCTGCGTAGCCGAGGTCGAACGCTGCCTTGCGGACGGGATCGACGTCAGGAGTTACATGTACTGGTCGCTGCTCGACAATTTCGAATGGACCCAGGGTTACGGCCAACATTTCGGCCTGGTCGCCGTGGATCGGGAGACGTTCGCGCGGACACCGAAGCCCAGCTCAGGCCATTTTGCGGGGCTCATTCGGCAACGCGCGTGACCGCCCTATCATGCTTCTGCGTGGCAGGATGCTTTTCAGGAGACGCGTCGCAAGCGCCTCCTGCCGGTGTGGATATGCCGACCCGGGTCGAGCCCAACAGCTGTCCAAGGCCGACGCAAATAAAGGCAGCCGGTCGTGCTGTCACAGATGATCCTGTCCTCGCCATGGTGGGGCTGTGCTGCCGATATGGAAGGCGTTTGCCCAAGAGGTTCCGGCCCAGCCAGTTGCCAGTCAGGTCGATCGCGGCAGTGCCCAGTTTCTAGACATGCAAGCCAGCTGCAGCGCGACGCTCGCCGCGGCACCCACAATCAGTAACGATTATCGCCATGTGCGTGCCGCTCTTAGATCACCGTGAAATCGCTGGCCGTGATGATCGGGGAGTTGTCAAGCGTCGCGAACTGGACGGCCGCAATCGCTCCATTTCCGTCGGCATCGAACAACAGCGCACCAGTTGCGCTGTTGTAGATGATGCGGTCGTCGGCGTCCTGCGCGGCAGTGCCGGCCACAAACGCGCCGGCATTGAGCGCGCCGACGCCGAGCCCGAATAGCCCATGGTCCAACGCAATCTTGTCGGTGCCCGAGACGAAGTCGGCGATTCGGTCGATATTGCCGCCGCCGAGCGCGCTGGTGAACGCGAACGTATCCACACCCCCAAATCCGGTGAGCACGTCTGCCCCGCCTTTGCCATCGAGCTGGTTGGCGCCGGCATTGCCGTAGAGATATTGGTCGATCGCGTTTCCAGTCAGGTTGATGGCAGTGGTCGCGACATTGTCGACCGTGGTGAATTTCTCCACCTCCGAGCCGGATTCCAACGTGAAGCTTGCCGCCGCCAGTACGCGGTCGTAGCCGCCGCCGCCGGCTTCAACCACGCGATCCGCCACGTTGCGGATAAAATATGAATCGTCACCTTCAAGACCGACCAGGACGTCGCCGCCGCCGCCGCCGTCCAGGATGTTCGAGCCGGCATTGCCGTAAATATATTGGCTCAGCCCATTGCCCGTAAGGTTGATCGCCGTTGTCGCAGCGTTGTCGACGGTGGTGAACTTCTCCACCTCGGAGCCTGCTTCGAGATTGAAGCTTGCCGCCGCCAGCACCCGGTCGTAGCCGCCGCCAACGGCCTCGACCACCCGGTCCGCCACGTTGCGGATATAATAGAAATCGTCGCCCTCCAGACCAACCAGGACATCCCCGCCGCCGCCGCCGTCCAGGATGTTCGAGCCGGCGTTGCCGTATATATATTGGCTGAGCGCATTGCCGGTAAGATTGATCGCGGTGGTCGCCGCGTTGTCGACCGTGGTGAATTTCTCCACCTCCGAGCCTGCCTCGAGATTGAAGCTCGCCGCCGCGAGTACCCGGTCGTTACCGCTGCCCGCAGCTTCGACCACGCGGTCCGCCACATTGCGGATATAGTAGAAATCGTCGCCCTCGAGGCCGACCAGGATGTCGCCGCCGCCGCCGCCATCAAGGATGTTCGAACCGGCATTGCCGTAAATATATTGGCTTAGCCCATTGCCCGTGAGATTGATCGCCGTCGTCGCTGCATTGTCGACGGTGGTGAACTTCTCCACCTCCGAACCCGCTTCCAGGTTGAAGCTCGCGGCGGCAAAGACCCGGTCGTAGCCGGCTCCAACGGCTTCGATCACGCGATCGGCGACGTCGCGGATATAGTAGAAATCGTCGCCACCGAAGCCGATCATCACGTCTCCGCCGCCGCCGCCGTCGAGTGTGTTCACGCCGGCATTGCCGTAGATGAATTGCGCCAGGCTGTTGCCCGTGAGGTTGATTGCCGTTGCTGCCAGATTGTCGATCGTGCTCAGCGTCTCGACGGACGAGCCGGCGGTCAGCGTCCAGCTCGCCGCAGCGAACACCCGGTCGGAGCCGTCGTTGTCCGCTTCGACCACGGTGTCGCCGATTGCATCGACATAATAGCGGTCATTACCGCCGGCTCCGACCAACCTGTCAGCGCCGCCGCGCCCGTCGAGCGAATCGTCGCCCGCGAGGCCGCGAATCTCGTCGGCATTGGCCGTGCCGACCAGAGTGTCGGCGCCGGGGGTGCCGACGATCGGCGGGGCAAGGGTGAGGATGAAATCGGATGACGCCACGGCACCGTCGACGCGGATCTTCATCTCCCCGCCGGGTGTCGCCACCGTGACGACATTGTAGGTCCCGCTGCCATCGGTCACTTGCGCCCAGGAGACGGCAGTCGCGCCGGTCGCGCCGAGGTAGATCAGGTCGACGCCGGACTGGAAGTTGAGAATCCGGTCGCGCGCCGCCGCGGTTGAATCGCTCGCGGCCAGATAGGCGAAGGTATCGGCGCCAGCGCCGCCATCGAGCATATCGGCCCCGCCGCCGCCGGTCAGGACATTGCCGTCGCCATTGCCGGTGAGCGTGTCGGCCCCGGCCGACCCGGTCACATTCTCGATGCCGGAAAGCGTGTCCATCCCCGCCCCGACCGTATTCTGCGCGCTGGTGACCGACAGATTGATGGTGACGCTTCCGGACGGAAGTGTCGAATAATCCGCCGTGTCCGAGCCGGCGTCGCCATTCAGCTGGTCATTGTCCAGGCCGCCGCGAAGAACGTCGTTGCCGTCGCCGCCGTTGAGGGTGTCGTTCCCCGATTCGCCCTCCAGGATATCGTCGCCGGTATCGCCGTTCAGCGTGTCGGCGTCGATGCCGCCGCGAAGCGTGTCGTTATCGCCGCCGCCAAAAAGCGTGTCGTTCCCCCCATCGCCTTCGAGAACGTCGTTGCCGGCCTCGCCGCGAAGCTCGTCAATTCCGCCGCCTCCGCGGAGAATATCATTTCCCAAGCCCCCGTAGAGCTTGTCGATGCCATCCAGACCTTCGATCGTGTCATCGCCGGCGACGCCATAGAGCGTGTCGTTGCCGGTCGTGCCGGTCATGGTGTCGCCCGCCGGCGTTCCGACGACGCCGGTGAACGTTCCCGCGACAAAGTCGCTGACCGACAAGGTGGTCTGCGAGGTGCCAGCGAACTCGATGACCATGTCCTGGTCATCGAACACCAGGTCGCCGTCGATGTCGGCGACCAGGAAGGTGCTGCCTCCGGACTGGGTGTACCACACCTGCACGAAGCCGGTGCCGACATCGGCTCCCGGCAAGGCCGCGTCAAGCACGAAGCTCGACGCGTTCATCGCACCCCTGAACAGCAGCGAGGCATTGGCGAGCGGCATGAAGCCGCCGCTGTCGGTGCGGCCGTCCGCGACGTTGGCGATCTTGATGCGGTCACCCGAGGCCCCGTTGAAATCGAGGATGCGGTCGCGCTCGGCGCCGTTCGAGGCATTGTGGATGATGAACTGGTCCGCGCCGGTGCCGCCGGTCGCGGTCTGGATGCCATCCTCCTGGCCGTTCACATAATAGCCGG
>Ga0268266_10001248_pt1 | contig 31070 bp, 24 predicted proteins | sample KBSS13metaG_FD_190356 | JGI IMG/M metagenome (GOLD analysis project Ga0268266, IMG submission 190356) | Switchgrass rhizosphere microbial communities from Kellogg Biological Station, Michigan, USA - KBS S1-3 metaG (SPAdes) (version 2) | ecosystem: Host-associated > Plants > Roots > Rhizosphere... | reverse complement strand
CAGGAACGCCGGCGGATAGAGCCGCATGGTCTCGTCGATCACCGCGCGGGTGAATTTCAGCCGCTCGATATCGAGTGTGCCGTCGACAGTTGCGTCCTGCACCTCCGTCGCCACTTGCTGCTGGACCGCAGGATCGAGCGCCAGCAGATAGAGCGCCCAGAACAGTGCGGTGGCCGTGGTCTCGTGGCCGGCCAGAATCATGGTGGCAATCTGGTCGCCGAGCTGCGCATCGGTGAAGGCCTCGCCGGTTTCCGGATCGCGCGCGTCGCCCATCAGGTCGAACAGGTCACGGGCCGGCGCGCCCTCGTTCTTGCCGGCGGCGCGGCGTTCCGCCATCAGCATGCCGACGAAGGCGGTCCAGCGCTTGCGAAAACGGGCGCGGGCGAAATCCTGCGGGCTCGGCCATCCCAGCGGCAACACCAGATCGAGAAAATGCGGCCGCGCCAGCCGCTCGCCATACTCCATCACGAAATCGCGCAACGCGGCGCCGTGCCGGTCCATACCGAACGAAAACATCGTGCGGCCTGCAATCTCGAGCGTCATCCGCTGCATCGCCTCGCGCAAATCCACGGGCGCGTTGCTGGCGGCCCTGAGCTTGGCGATCGTCTCGTCGGTCGCAGCCAGCATGTGCGGAACCAGCGTCGTCACCGCGCGCGGCGTGAAGGCCGGCGCCAGCGTCCGGCGCTGGTGCTTCCACGCGCGTCCTTCCGCGATCAGCAAGCCTTCGCCGAGGATCGGACGCAACACGCGCAAGCCCGCCGGCGTGCGTGTATAGTTTTCGTAATTGTCGACCAGCACGTGCCGGATCGCGTCCGGCGCGTTGAGGATAAAGCTGCTGTGGCCAAGGAAGCGGCCCCGGACGATGTCTTCTTCATAGGCGCGCTGGCCCCAGCTCCCGATCGGGCTGATGCTGATCGCCTTCATCCGCCCGAACACGTTCATGTCATCGGGGGCCCGTGGCGGGCTTGGCGGCACCAGCGGCGCGCGTGCGGCCGGCATATCGTAGGCTTCGGCTATGCTCATGGGTGCCTGTCCCGTAGCCCGGATGAGCGCAGCGATATCCGGGATTCCGCCAAAGCCCCGCATATCGCTACGCTCATGCGGGCTACTGCCAAACCATCTCTATCGATCCGGGCGCCACGAAGGCGCACCGCTTACGAAACAGCTAGTAAGTCAGTTCGGCGACCGCAATGCGATTCTCCGAGGCCGGCCAGGCCCGCGCCACGATTCGCTCTGTATTGAACATGGCTACCACCGCGCGGCCAGTCTCCTCGGCCGGAAGCCGCAAGGTCGTGACCGAATCGGTCGGCACGCCGGATTTCACATCCTTCGGCTCCTTGCCGTCGATCAGCACCACGTCGCGCGGCAGGCCGAAATAACCCCGCGGGCGCGCCATCAAGACCACGGCGCCCGCGCCGGCATCGGCCGGCCCGAGCGGGCGCGCGGCGCGCAGATGCACGATGTCGGAGGAGCGCGGAAACGGCGAGCGATAGATGTGCGTCGTCGGAGCGCCGGCCGATGTCAACACGATCTCGAGATGCCAGCTCGGCTCGACCTGCGCAGGGCCCCAGCGGCCATCGGCACCGGTCTGCGACGAATGGATCGGCCCGCCGGTACGTTCACCGGTGTCAGGAGAGACGCGATATATTTCGACCGTTGCGCCAGAGACGGAGCGGTTGGTAACAACGCCGCCTGGCGTCCCCGTTACAAGCCCGCTCAGTCTGACTTGCGCGTCCGGCACGATGTCGATGCGCGACGGCTCCCTCCCTGCGATGAATTTGTAGATCTCGCGAAACGCGCGCGGATGAAACGCGACCTCGCGATGATCGAGCACGCCGAGCACGAGATTGGTTGCCCCCTTAAGCGCTGGTCCTTCCGACGTCACGCCGGTCGGCGTGCCCGGCTTGCCGGCAAAGCGCCCGTCCGCTTGCGCAAATTTATCGTTGCCGTCGCTGCGCAAAGTGAGGAACGCCGTGCCCGGGGTCACCTCGCTTTCGCCCTCGTTCAGGCCGCGCAGGAACGGGCCACGGCCGTTGAACTCGCCGTTGAGGCCATCGTCCCAGTCGTAGACGCCGTGGTTTGGGACGCCGCACAGCACCGCATGGCTGATATCGGCGCCGCCGCCATTCCTGACATAATTGCGGATCGAATAGCCGCCGCGCGAATTGCCGACGAGGGCGATGCGCGACGCGCCGGTGCGACGCTGCAGTTCCTTGACGGCCTCGCCGAGTTCGCGGCGCTGGTCTTCGGTCGAGGAACGGCTTGCCTGTTCCACCTTGTCATCGGTGCGCGCCAGGGGATCGGTGAAATTGATCGCCGCCATTCGTTCGCGCGGCACGCCGTTCGATTCCATGCGCCATAAGGTCGTAATCCAGAGCGCGGCATGATCGCCATTGCCGTGCACGAACAGGACCGGCGGAACCTCTGCCGCCGTCGGGGCCGTCTGCGCCCAGGCCTGCAAACTGAAAGCCGAAAGCGCCGAAGAGCCGGTCAGCAGAGGCAGGACTCCCGCGCTCCTGAGAATCCCCCGCCGCGACAACCTCATTTCGAAACCTCCCGTTGCTTTTCAGTACCTTAGCTGTGCTGTAGCACCGCCGATAGCGGTCTAACGACTGGACAGGCCAGGGTTTTCGCAGGCATCACCTTAGCTGGAATGGAATCAGGCCGGTGACAGAACGCCAACGGAACAGATCATGACCGAACAGCCGAAACGCTTGCGCCTGGCGACTGACGGGATCGCTGCGCCGCTGCGGCATCCCGTGTTCCGGCGCATCTGGCTCGCCAGCCTCGTCTCCAATCTGGGGATACTGATCCAGGGCGTTGGCGCGGCCTGGGCGATGACGCAGATGACTTCTTCCGCCGACAAGGTCGCGCTGGTGCAGACCGCGCTGATGCTGCCGATCATGCTGATCGCAATGCCAGCCGGCGCCATCGCCGACATGCACGACCGCCGCATCGTCGCGCTGATCTCGCTCGGGATCGCGCTGGCCGGCGCGACCACACTCACGGTACTGGCGTGGTTCGGGCTCGTGACGCCGAATATCCTGCTGGCGCTGTGCTTCGTGGTCGGCAGCGGCATGGCGCTGTTCGGGCCGGCCTGGCAGGCCTCGGTCAGCGAGCAGGTGCCGGCGGAAACGCTGCCGGCAGCCGTGGCGCTCAACGGCATCAGCTACAACATCGCGCGCAGCTTCGGCCCGGCGATCGGCGGCCTCGTGGTCGCGACATCAGGCGCGGTGGCGGCGTTCGCCGTCAATACCGTGCTGTATCTGCCGCTGATGGTGGTGCTGTTTCTGTGGAACCGCACCCACGAACCGTCGCGCCTGCCGCGCGAACGTCTTAACCGCGCCATCGTCTCGGGTGTGCGCTACATCGCCAACTCGCCGTCGATCCGGATCGTCCTGATCAGGACATTGGTCACCGGCATCATCGGCGGCTCGGTTTCGGCCCTGATGCCGCTGGTCGCGCGCGACCTCCTGCACGGCGGCGCGCAAACCTACGGCATCATGCTCGGGGCTTTCGGCATGGGCGCGGTGTTCGGTGCGCTCAATATCGGCGAGGTTCGCCGGCGCATGAGCGGCGAGGCCGCGGTGCGCGCCTGTGCGATATCGATGGCCGGCGCGATCGCCGCCGTCGCCCTGAGCACGAGCGCCATCCTGACGGCGGTCGCCCTGGTGCTCGCTGGCGCGGTGTGGATGCTGGCGGTCGCGCTGTTCAACATCGGTGTGCAGCTTTCGGCGCCGCGCTGGGTCGCGGGCCGCTCGCTGGCGGCATTCCAGGCCTCGATCGCGGGCGGCATCGCGGTCGGAAGCTGGGGCTGGGGACACCTCACCGACCTCGCCGGCGTCGAGACCGCGCTGCTGGTTTCGGCCGGCCTGATGCTGCTTTCGCCCCTGCTCGGAATCTGGCTGCGCATGCCGCGGGTCGGCGCCCGCAACGAGGACGCCACCGAGCTCCTCGCCGATCCCGAGGTTCAACTTTCGCTGACGGCGCGCAGCGGGCCCCTGGTGGTCGAGATCGAGTATCGTGTCGCGCAGGATAATGCGCGCGCATTCCACAATGTGATGCAGGAAGTGCAGCTCAGCCGGCAGCGCAACGGCGCCTATGGCTGGTCGATCGCGCGCGACATCGGCGACCCCGAATTATGGACCGAGCGATACCATTGCCCGACCTGGCTCGATTATCTGCGCCAGCGCAATCGCGCGACGCAGTCCGAGCGCGCCCTGCACCAGCGCGCGATCGACTTTCATCTCGGGCCCGACCCGATCCGGGTCCGCCGCATGCTGGAGCGGCCGTTCGGTTCAGTGCGCTGGAAGGAAGATACCCCCGACCGCGCCGCCAACGAGGTCCTGCCGGTGGTCGCGACCGCCGCAGGCAGCAGCACGTAATCGCGGCGTATGCGACGGCGCCGTTTACCAATTTTGCGGCGCGGCAGACCCTGCGGCGTGGCGCCGCAGGCCTAACGCCGCATTGGTATAACGTATCCTTGCCAAAGCTCGGACGCCGCCTCTAGAGTTCCGGCCAATCAATCACGCCGGCCAACCAAGGATCGGCTCAACCGGGAGGATACTCATGACCAAGCCAACCAAGGGCAAGACTTCAAGTCGCCGCAACTTCCTGAAAGTTGCCGCCGCGGGCGCTGCAGCAACCGTCGCCGCACCGAACATTGCGAGCGCGCAGGGTCCGGTGAGCATGCGCTGGCAGAGCACCTGGCCCGCCAAGGACATCTTCCACGAATACGCCCTCGACTACGCCAAGAAGGTCAATGACATGACCGGCGGCGATCTCAAGATCGAGGTGCTTCCGGCCGGTGCAGTCGTCCCCGCCTTCGGCCTGCTCGACGCGGTGTCGAAGGGCACGCTCGACGGCGGCCACGGCGTGCTGGTCTATCACTACGGCAAGCAGAACGCGCTGGCGCTGTGGGGTTCGGGCCCGGGCTATGCGATGGACGCCAACATGCTGCTGGCCTGGCACAAGTACGGCGGCGGCAAGGAGCTTCTGGAAAAGCTGTACGCCTCGATCGGCGCCAACGTCGTCTCGTTCCCGTACGGACCGATGCCGACCCAGCCGCTCGGCTGGTTCAAGAAGCCGGTGACCAAGGCGGAGGACCTTCAGGGCGTCAAGTTCCGCACCGTCGGCATCTCGATCGATGTGTTCACCGGCCTCGGCGCCGCCGTCAACGCGCTGCCGGGCGGCGAGATCGTCTCGGCGATGGACCGCGGCCTCCTGGACGCGGCCGAATTCAACAACGCCTCGTCGGATCGCATCCTCGGCTTCGCCGACGTTTCCAAGATCTGCATGCTGCAGAGCTATCACCAGAACGCCGAGCAGTTCGAGATCATGTTCAACAAGACCAAGTACGATGCGCTCCCCGAAAAGATGAAGGCGATCATCGCGGTCGCCACCGAGGCGGCCGGTCAGGACATGGCGTGGAAGGCGATCGACCGCTATTCCAAGGACTATGAAGAGCTGCAGACCAAGGACAAGGTCAAGTTCTACAAGACACCGGACTCGATCCTGCAGAAGCAGCTGGAAATCTACGACCAGGTCGTGGAGAAAAAGTCGGCGGACAACCCGCTGTTCAAGGAAATCGTTGAATCGCAGATGGCGTTCGCCAAGCGGGCGACGCAATGGGAGCAGGACACGGTGGTGAGCCGCCGCATGGCCTACAACCACTACTTCGGCCCGAACGCCAAGAAGAAGACCTGACCGCATAATTCGAGCGAGTAATGCATCATCCGGGATAGCTATCCCGGATGATGCTTCTATTGTCGGCACGCCTGTTCCGACGCCCTCTCAACCGGTAGCCCGAGTTCCAATGAACACGCAGCGCCTTCTGCACATCATCGACGGCATCAGCACCTGGTTTGGCAAGGCCGCTGCGTGGCTGATCATCGGGCTGATGCTGCTGGTCTGCGCCGAAGTGTTCAAGCGCTACATCCTCAACATGCCGACGGCGTGGATCTTCGACGCCTCCAACATGCTGTACGGCACGCTGTTCATGATCGCCGGCGCCTACACGCTGGCGCAGAACGCCCATGTCCGCGGCGACTTCCTCTATAGTTCGATGCGGCCGCGCACGCAGGCCTCGCTCGATCTCGTGCTCTATATCATCTTCTTCCTGCCGGGCATTGCGGCGCTGGCCTATGCCGGCTGGGATTACGCGTCGCAGTCCTACAGCATCAACGAGCATTCCAACGTCACCGCCGACGGGCCGCCGGTCTATCATTTCAAGTTCATGATTCCGCTCGCCGGCGCGCTGCTGCTGCTGCAGGGCGCGGCCGAAATCATGCGCTGCGTGATCTGCCTGAAGACCGGGGTGTGGCCGAGCCGGCTCAAGGACGTCAACGAGATCGACGTGGTCGAGGAGCAGCTGGCGCACAGCGAATACGTCGACGATGAATCGCGCAAGGAAGCGATCGCGCACGCGGCGAACATCGAGGAAAGCGCGCGGCAGCGCGGCATGGGCGGAGATTTGCAGCGATGAGCGATCCGGCACTCGGACTTCTGATGCTCGGACTCATCGTGGTCGTGATCATGATGGGCTTCCCGACGGCGTTCACGCTGATGGGGCTCGGCATGTTCTTTGGCTTCTTCGCGTACTATCGCGGCGGCGAGGCCTGGGCCGACAACCACATCTTCGACCTGATGGTCCAGCGCACCTATGGCGCCATGACCAACGACGTCCTGATCTCGATCCCGCTGTTCGTGCTGATGGGATACGTGATGGAGCGCGGCGCGCTGGTCGACAAGATGTTCTATTCGATCCAGCTCGCGTTCCGCCGCGTTCCCGCCTCGCTCGCGGTCGCGACGTTGATCGTGTGCACCTTCTGGGGCATCGCCTCCGGCCTGGTCGGCGCGGTGGTGGTGCTGATGGGCGTCATCGCCTTCAACCCGATGCTGAAGGCCGGCTACGACGTGAAGCTTGCGTCCGGCGTCATCACCGCCGGCGGCACGCTCGGCATCCTGATTCCGCCCTCGGTCATGATCATCGTCTATGCGGCGGTCGCCGGGCAGTCGGTGGTGAAGCTTTACGCAGCGGCGATGTTTCCGGGTTTCTTCCTGGCGTTCCTGTATCTCGTCTACATCATCGGCTGGGCGCTGATTAACCCGAAGATTGCGCCAAAGCTTCCCGAAAGCGAAACCCGCGTTCCGGTGCGGCCATGGGTTTCTGAATTGCAGCAGGCCTATTCGCGCAAGATGCTGCCGGCGCTGTTTGGCGCGCTGCTGGCCCCTGCAAAAGCCATGAACATCAGCGTGGACGGCGCACGCATCGGCTACACGATGCTGCTGAAGAATTTCGGCTTCGCGCTGGTGCCGCTGGTACTGACACTGGCGACGCTGTGGGCGACCTGGTGGTACGTCGTCATCCATCAGCAGCCGGATATTCCGACGCCGCCGGCGGCATCGATCCAGCACAAGGTGGACGACGCGCCGCAGCCGCTGGGCGCAGGTGCGGCTTCGCAGCCGGCGGAAGAAAAGCTGGAAGAGCTAGGCGGCGGCAGGTCGGGCGCCGCGACCAGGAGCGAGCCGGAAACGCTGCAGCAGATGGGCAGCGCCGAACTGCGCGAGCAGATCAAGGCGGCGCCTTCCGACGCCGGACCGCCGCCGGAGTTTTATACCTACTTCGCTTTTGTCGCCGGGATCTTCGGCCTGGTGCTGCTGTATTACTACTGGACCATGGAGGCCGAGCAATTCGAGGTGCTGCGGCTTTTGATTTCCTCGGTGATGCCGCTCGGCATTCTCACAGCGGTCGTGCTGGCCGTGATCCTGCTCGGCATCACCACGGCGACGGAATCGGCCGCTGTCGGCGCCGCGGGCGCCTTCCTGCTCGCCTTCCAGGCCCGGACGCTGGACTGGAAGCGCACCAAGGAAGCGGTGTTCCTGACCGCAAAAACCACTTCGATGGTGTGCTGGCTGTTCGTCGGCTCGGCGCTGTTCTCGGCGGTGTTCGCGATCCTCGGCGGTCAGGCGCTCCTGGAAAGCTGGGTGCTGTCGCTCAACATGACGCCCGTCCAGTTCATGATCCTGTCGCAGGCGATCATTTTCATCCTGGGCTGGCCGCTGGAATGGACCGAGATCATCGTGATTTTCGTGCCGATCTTCCTGCCGATGCTGAAGCACTTCGGCATCGACCCGATCCTGTGGGGCGTGCTGGTGTTTGTGAACCTGCAGGCGGCGTTCCTGTCGCCGCCGGTGGCGATGTCGGCGTTTTATCTGAAGGGCGTCGCGCCCAAGCACGTCACGCTCAACCAGATCTTCTCCGGCATGATGCCTTATATGTTCATCGTCATCATCTGCATGGTGCTGATGTACATCTGGCCCGGCATGACGCTGTGGCTGCCGAATTATCTGTACGGCAACTAAGCCGCCTGATGGAACTCTACTGACCGTGGCTCGCCAGCATCTGCTGGCAGCCCTTGCTGATCTTCGCGCGGTTCTGCTTCAGGCAGGCCAGAATGATCTGGTCGCCATCCTGCATCTGCGCCCGGCAGAATCGCGAGACGTCCCGCGAGCAGGCGTCCTGTCCCACCCGCTGCTGCGCCGACGCGCTGGAGGCCATTAGGACCAGGGGAATGACGAAAAGGATTTTGTTCATTTGCTATGCCTTCGTATCCGGGAACCGCAATCAGAGGCGTTCTATAGCGACTCCAGCGGAGCATGTCCCCGGACTTTCGTGGCCGGCGGAACTGCCCCGAACGCCGCCCTTGTGAACGCCGCGAAAACGGAAAAACGCCTGCGTCGCATCGACGCAAGCGTTTTTTCTGAGCCGTCAAAGACTGCAAAAAGCGGGTGTTATTGCGCGGCGAGCTTGCCGGACTTCTGAGCGAGTTCGCGATCCATCACGGTGCGGCAGCCCGCGCTCAGATCGGTACGGTGCTTGATCATGCAGGCGGTGATCTTCGGAATATTCGGGATTTCCGAGCTGCAGAGGCGGAACGCGTCGCCGGTGCACTGCTGCTGCGCTTCCGAGCTGAAGGCGAAGCTCGCGGTGGATGAAACGGCGGAGAACGAAGCGGTGAAAACCAGCGCCAGAGTGATCTTGCGGGCGGTCGTGGTGAACAGGGTCGTCATTGTCGGCTCCCATTGGCCCGGGGTAGTGGGCCCGTTGTTGATGGTTGGAGCATGCGCCTGAAACAATGCGCCGACTGTGACTGACCTCACATAGACTTAAACCCCTCGTTTTGAGCGCCAAACCGGCGCGTGTTCGCGAGCCGTTAAGACATTGTTGGCATTAATGCACCGTTGCGTCTGTGTACCCCGAGTATGTGGAAAGAGTAGCGATGCGTAATGCGTTGGGCCTGATGCTGGCCAGTGTAGTCACGGCGCTGGTGATCACCGGCGTTTGGTTCTGGACCTCCTCGCCGCGGGCGGACGCGGCCCCGCCTCAAACCGTCGCCGCCCGCAAGGCCGAGCCGTTACCGGCTGCTGCGGCAAAACCCGCGCCCAAGGACGACGTCGAGATCACGGCTTCCCTTTCGAAGCCGGCCCCTGCCCCCGCGCCCGTTCCGGCCGCCCAGCCGATGCGATCCGTCTGCGCCAATCCCGACGCGCTTGGCGTCAGCCGCATTGTCGTGATCGACACCACAGGCGGTCCCGGCTTCGGCTTCCTGCAATACAAGCAGTTCGATTTCCTCACCGACAAGGAAATCGTGCTCACCTTCGACGACGGTCCGTGGCCGACCACGCCTGCCGTGCTGAAGGCGCTTTCGGATGAATGCACCAAGGGCCTGTTCTTCCCGGTCGGCAAACACACCACCTATCATCCGGAGATTCTCAAGCAGGTCTTCGCCGCCGGCCACACCGTCGGCTCGCACACCTGGTCGCACGCCCATCTCGACGGCAAGAAGATGACGGAGCCACAGATGAAGGAAGAGATCGAGAAAGGCTTCAGCGCCGTGAAGATGGCGATCGGGACCGCGCCCGCGCCGTTCTTCCGCTTCCCCGGACTGGGGCACACGCAGACGGCGCTGGGCTATCTCGCCTCACGCAACATCTCGATGTTCTCCGTGGATGTCGATTCCAACGACTTCAAATCATCGGGTCCCGACCAGGTCATCAACAACGTCATGACCAAGCTCGACAAGCAGGGCAAGGGCGTCATCCTGATGCACGATCTGCAGAAGCATACGGCGATCGCCCTGCCGACGCTGCTGCGTCGCCTCAAGGCCGGCGGCTACAAGGTGGTGCAGATGAAGGCCAAGGAGCAGCTTGAAACCCTGCCCGAGTATGACGCGATGCTGGTGAAGGACCAGAAGGTGCCGGCCGTCGCCAGCCGTCCGATCAGCAGCGTGGTGCAGACGGTGATGCAGTAAGGATTGGCGGGAAGCCGTTCACCGGACAAAACTTACGCAACGAAAAACGCGCCCCTCGGATTTGAATCCGAGAGGCGCGTTTTGCTTTGGCAGGATTACCAGTAGATGCCGTGACGGTGCAGCGCGCTGATGATGCGCGCCCGGATCCCGAAGCGCATGCGGTGCTGGCCGGCGCCTCTCTGCTGCATCATTGCAGCTCTCCGGGCCGACGCTCCGCCAGCCCCGGCGCTCTGAGGGCGACCGGCGTACCGCTGCTGCATGCCGGCCGGCCGCTGCCGCATCCGCGCGGCGTTGCCCGCCGCGGCCCTGCTCGTCTCGGATCGGGCCGTCTCGGACCTGGTCGTCTCAGGCCTTGTCACCGCGGGCTTGGACTCGACGGCCGCCGGCCGTTCGACATATTTCGGGGATTCGGCAGCCTGCGGGACTTCGGCAGTTCGCGGTCCCTCGATAGCCTTGGCCGGAGCGCTCACCTTCGTGGTCTCGCCGCCACCGAGCGACAAGCTCCGATCGCCGGCTTGCGCGGCGGCGGATGCCAGAACGAACCCTGCAATCAGAATGAATTTACGCATGTTTGTATCTCCCCTTGAGGTCTGGGTGGAGACTATGCGGGGCGGGCAGTTCGTGATGTGAGGCAGGTCACGCTAACGCGCTGATGGACGGGCCTCTATGGCGGCCTCGGTATAAAGGTCCGGCGATTCATTGGAATTATTTTCGATTTCCAAGATCAAGCGGCTGGCCCAACGGGTCCGCAAAGAAGGGGATCGGCGCTTTCGCAAAAGCTTTTTTTCCAGGCACCTCAATCAGGCGATACGCGACAGATGCCAATCCAATGACGGCGAGGAAGAAACCCATCAGGAAAAATGGACTGTCGTAGGGCATCTGAATGAGAAACGCGACAGATGCCAGATGCGAAGCGAACTGGAGCGGAAAATGCACCAGATAGATGGAGTAGGAGATGGTGCCGAGATAGACCAGCGGCGGAAGCGTCAGCACCCTCTGAACTATCCAGCCATGGATCGCTCCGATAATCAGGGCTGGAAAGCATATCACCACGACAACCAGGTGAAGCAATCCAGCCAGGCCCTCCGGGTTGTAGCAGATAAATACGGCAACCGCGGCGACAGCAAGTCCGTCGGCAACGCCGCGATTCAGCTTCATCCGCGGCGACCAATGCGAATGTACACGATGCAGCGCTATTCCGCAGCAGAAGCCGATGATGGTTCGCACCATGTCGTTGGCAGTTCCCGGCGCGATCAAGCCGTTGAGACTGCCTTTCGGGGCGGCAAGTAACACAGCGAACAACGTCAACAGCGCAAACAGTCCCGCGCGGGCAATATGACGTGGGAGCGCGAGGGCGGCGAGGAACACAATATTGACGAGGAACTCGGTCGAGATCGACCATGATGAAAAGTTGAATGAATGCCCTCGCTCAAGGCCGCTTCGATTCAGCAACAGGAGGTTCAACACGAAGTGGTATGTGTCGTTGAGCAGACCGACAAACGGCGGCGAGTTCAGACGGTGGATCAGTATCCATTGCATGCCGGCCATCGCGCATAGCGTCACAAGATGCAACGGATACATTCGGGCCACCCGTTCGCAGATGTTTTTTGCGAACGTCGCGCTGCGCCGGTCGTTCCAATATGCGCGGGCGAGCACAAAGCCGGATAACACGAAGAAGAAATCGACGAGAAGTTCTCCGTTTTGATAAAAGGGTGTCAGGAGCCACGGAAGCGGAGCAGCACGAAAAATGCTTGCGTAGTGCGATGCGACAACGCCGATCGCTGCAAGGGCTCGCAGGCTATCCAGCTCATGCAAGCGAGTCGGTTCGCGGTTCCTGGAGAGCCCTGACTCGTAATCCACAAACTCACCCATCCCGGTTGGCCCCCCACCAGGGGAAATCGTGCGCAGTCAGATGGCGGAGGCCGTATGTCGATCTCCAGGAAATTGGACGATCTCCGCGCCGAAGTGTCTGTTGACATACGTCCGACGCGGCTTCGCGCCGCAAAGAGTCGCGATTTTCCGGTGGTCGAAGCACCGCGGAATCGGCACGTTTGCTGATATAGTATCTCGACATGCAACTACAGCGTTACACCCGAAAATGGTGTACTCCGGATTAACTTCGGCATGTTGGCGGCTGGCGCAGCGCAGATGCAGCGACCGTCAGGCAAGGGTGAGATGCGCAAAATTCCCTGCCGCACGGTTGCGCAGCCGTTTCTTCAGGCAGGACCGATGGCGATGAAAGTAATCGATCAGGCAAATGTGGTGCCGCAAACAGGACTCGAACCTGTGACCCCGTCATTACGAATGACGTGCTCTACCAACTGAGCTATTGCGGCGGACCAAATCGGCGTTCGGGAGCGACCCGAAACGCCCGCACCTGATATCGGGCACGGCCCCGATTGGCAAGAAAAACGGGACTAGTCACTGCCCCAGCGCGACAAAAATCCCCGCCAGCCGCCGGCCTGGGCCTTGGGCGGGCCGATTTGTTCCGCGAATTCGTCCGCCGGGCCGTCGTCGTCAACTCCGGGATCGTCCGGCGCCCGAACGAGGGGGATTACAGCCGGAATCGGGGTCGGAATGGCCTTCGGTATGTCGTGCCGCGAGCGGAACAGAGGGGCCGGCTGGCTTGGCGCCGATTCGGCAGGTTTGGGCGGAGCTGGCGTTGGCGCGGGGATCGGGTCGGCGGTGACCGGCTCGGGGCGGGCGGCTTCAGCAGGGGACGCCTCAGCGATAGCGGCCGGCGGCGGCGCATTGTCCTGCTCGGCGGCCGGCGCAGGCGCTGAGACAGCGGGCGCGTCGGAAGGCGCCGGGGCGGCGGGTGACGGAGCCCGCTCCTCAGCCTCGATGTCCTTTGGCGGCTCGAGCACGACGGCGCGGTGCGGCGCCGCCAGCATCGCCTCCTCAAACGGCGAGGGTTCGATCATGGCTCCCCTGTCGGACGGAAGTGCGGCTACCGGCGTCTGCCACTGGAAGGCATCCAGCCGCCCTGTGACGGGCGAGACCGGCCGCCAGCGATCGCTGACATAGCCGTCGGCGGTCCAGGCCGGATCGTGCAGCGCGCGCACCGCGCGCAAGGTCCATGCCCGTGCGCGGCCGCTATCGCCATGTTCGGTGCGCTCGATCTCCGCCATCAGCAGCGCGACGCGCTGGGTTGGTGCTGCGATGAACGGCGCCAGCGCCTCGCGCGCTTTGGTAAATTCGGCCGCGTCGATCGCGGCGCGCGCGATCGCCAGCGCGCCCTCGATGTGGCCGGGCATCTTCGCCGCGAGCGTCTCGACTCGCACCAGCCGCTGCCGTGCGGAGTCGCCGAGCTTCACATGCGAATAGGCATCCGCCAGATCGGGATGCGGCTGCGCCAACCAGGCCGTCTCGACCAGCCGCATCGAACGCCGCACCTGATGCGCCTCGCTCTCGAACTTGCTCGCCAGCACTGCGGCCGGCACCAAGGTCGGCGCGAGCTTGACCGCCTCCATCACGCTCTCGCGCGCCAGGTCGCGATCGACCTTTTCAAGCTCGAGCGCGCGCGCCGTCAGCAGCACGCCGCGCTGCCTTCGATAGCTCGCCTTGTCGATCAGACCGGCCGATTGATTGTTGTCGAGAATTTTCAGCGCGCCGGCCCAGTCACCCTTGGCGCAGCAGAAGCCGAGCACCGCATGCGACGCCCATGACGAGGACGGCGATAGTTTCAGCGCTTCCTCGGCGACCATCACCGCCGCCACCGGATCGTCGGCGCGCTGCGCCTCGATGAACAGGCCGCGCAAGCCCAATAACCGCGTGTCCTCGCGCTCGGCCATGGCGCGGAAGGCGCGCTGCGCGCCCTCCCGGTCGCCGTCGAGCTGCGCCGACTGCGCATGCAGCAGCAGCGCCAGCGGATCGTGCGCCGCATGCTTGCGGGCGGTTTCGGCATGGATACGGGCGGCGGAGGAATCGCCATGGCCGATCGCGAGCAATCCTTGCGTGATCGCATGGCGGCCGCGGGCCTGGCGCCGTTCGCGCCGGTTCTTGCGCATCCGATCCGGTGTGCGCCATAGGCCACGCAGGATCGCCCAAATCATCATCGCCACGACGACGACAATGCCGACCCCGAGCACGAAAACCGGCAGCTTGGTCGTGAGCTTCACGCTGCCCCATGACAGCATGACATCGCCGGGCTGCTCGGCAATCCAGGCCGCGCCGGCTGCGCCCAGCGCGATCAACAACAGAAACAGAATGATCCGGATCATCGAAATCCTTAATTCGCCGGTTTGGCGAGCGCAGCCATCGCGTCGGTCGCGAATTGACGGGATGCCGCCAGCGCGGCGTCGCGCGCGTCGGCCCGCTCGAGCCAGGACTGCGCTGCGGCGCGATCGTCCGGCTCCAGCGTCTTCAGTTCCCGCCGCGCCTCGTTGAAATCATTCCGCAGCGCAGCCGCCGTGATCCGCGCCACCACGGCGCCGCGATCACTGCCAGCAGTGTCGGTGCGTTCGATCTTGACCAGCTTGGCGGCGCCCGCCTGCAGGCGCTCGACGATACCGGTGCCAGTCGTGGCACTGTTCTGTTGCACGGCCGGCTGCAGTTTCGGCACCAGCGCCAGCAGTTCCGTGCTCAGCCTGTTGGCGTTCGGCACGCCCTTCTCCGCAAACTGATCGAGCGGCTTCAAGGTATCCGGATTGGGCGCCAGCGCCTTGGTGGTGGCGAGCGTCGCCGGATAGGGCTCGCCGATACGGACCTGAACATCGAGCAGCGCGGCCGACACCAGACGGCGCAGCGCCATGTCGTCGGCAGGCTTGGCGACGGCCTTGGTATCGGCGAGCTTGCTGCCCTGCTGCGCGATCTCGGCGCCCTGCGTTCGCATCTGGCTCTCGATCTTCGCGATGCGCTCGTCGATCCCCGAGAGATCGGGCGATGCAGTGCCGTCACCGCGCGGCGCGGATTTCACATCATTGATGGCGGAGGCCAGCTTCTCGCCTTGCGCCCGCGTCGCCGCGAGTTCAGTGCGCAGCGACGCGACGGTTTTTTCCAGGGCATCGGTACGCGCGGCAGCCGCGGCATCGGGCTTGCCTACCTTTAGCTCCAGTCCGGCGACACGGGCGGTAAGACCGTCGATGGCGGCACTGAGCTGCGGGGCAGGCGGTGCAGACGCGGGTTGAATCGCGGGCCAGCCCAGCATCCAGCCAACGCCGATCACCAAGGCAGCCGCGACCGCGCCGGAGACCGGCGCGACAATCCAGGGCGAGACCGGCCGGGACGGCGTCTCTACAACCGCCGATTCCTCAACGGAAGCTTTGGCGGCTTCCGGCGTGGGCTCAGCCACGGGCTCGGGCGTCGCGTCGGACGATGCGCCGGCAGCGCTCTTGGTCTCGCTCGATACTTCGGTCGCCTCGAGGTCGATGGTCGGCGGCTCGCGCTTCGGCCGGCTCGAATCGGGCAGCGATCCAGTGTCTTCGGGCCTGTCATCGACCATCACAGCGGTTCCCTTGAATGGTTAGGTTCCGGAACTTAGCAGAATCGGGACGTCTTAGAGCATGATACGGCCGTGGCGGCACCGGTTTTCCGATAAGACCATGCCCAGACTTAAAGATTAGGGCACGGATGATTTAGCCCGACCGCGGTTGCAGCGCCCGGCCCAACGCCTCGAACAGGGCATTTTCGTCCGGCGAAGTTGCCGCCGTGACCTGGGTGGCGCCGGCATCCCGCAGGACCGCGGCGACCGCTGCCGAAATGCAGCATTGCGGCAGCGCCAGCGCCGAGATTTCGACGCCCCCGGAGCGCGCCGCTTCCAGGAATGCGCGCGCGCTGCGCCTTGAGTAATGCAGCACGGCCTCGATCTCATGCGCCACAAAGGCGTCACATGTTTCCCGCGGCAGGCTGGGCGCGGGGACCATCCGGTAGGTGGTCTGCGTCACCACCGTAAAACCGTTCTCGCCGAGTTCGCCGGCGAGGTCGCGGGCGAGATCGGCGCCTGCAAGGTACAGGATCGGGCTGGCTTTCTTCAGTTGCTTCGACTTCGCGCGTGCCAGCACCAGATCGCGCAACGCGCCGGCATCGCCCTTTGACGCGATCACCTCGCCGAACCCGGCGTCACGCGCCGCGGCCGCGGTATTTTCACCGACCGCAAACACGGGCAACTTGAGCAGCCGGCTATCGACAATATATGGCGCGATGGCGCGCAGTGCGTTGGCGCTGGTGACGATGACGGCGCCATAGGTCGCGTCCGCATCGTCCCGGAACGGCACTGGTTCGAACCGCAACATCGGCGCGCGCAGGACGTCGAACCCCCGCGCAAGCAGCGCCGTGGCCGTCGCCTCATCGTCCGGATGCGGGCGCGTGACGAGAACGGCCATATTTCAACTCTCCGCCAACATGGCATACCCAAGCGATTGCACGCCGTCACCTCGTAATGCTACCCGGTTACGGAAGAGTTGCGATAGCGCAAGGGATCAAATTGGACAACGACAAGCCGATGCTGGTGCTGGGTATCGAGACCACCTGCGATGAAACCGCGGCCGCCGTGGTGGAACGCCAGGGCGACGGCAGCGGCAGGATTCTGTCCAATATCGTGCGCTCGCAGACCACAGAACACGCCCGCTTCGGCGGCGTGGTGCCCGAGATCGCGGCGCGCGCCCATGTCGACCTGCTCGACGGCATCGTCGGCCAGGCGATGAAGGACGCAAATGTCGGTTTTGCCCAATTGTCGGCGGTGGCGGCTGCCGCCGGCCCGGGCCTGATCGGCGGCGTGATCGTCGGCCTCACCACGGCAAAGGCGATCGCGATGGTGCACGATACGCCGCTGATCGCGGTCAATCACCTCGAAGCCCACGCGCTGACGCCGCGGCTGACCTGCGCGCTCGCCTTTCCCTATTGCCTGTTCCTGGCTTCGGGTGGCCACACCCAGATCGTGGCCGTGGTCGGCGTCGGCCAATATGTCCGGCTCGGCACCACCGTCGACGACGCGATGGGGGAAGCCTTCGACAAGGTCGCCAAAATGCTGTCGCTGCCCTATCCCGGCGGACCGGAGGTCGAACGAGCAGCGGCGAGCGGCGACGCCAAGCGGTTCGCCTTTCCGCGGCCGATGCTCGGGCGGCCGGATGCGAATTTCTCGCTGTCGGGATTGAAGACGGCGGTGCGCAATGAAGCCAACCGCATGATGCCGCTGGAACCGCAGGACGTCAGCGATCTCTGCGCCGGTTTTCAGGCCGCGGTGCTGGAGTCGACCGCGGACCGGCTGAGCGTGGGCCTGCGTCTGTTTCACGAACGGTTCGGCCCGCCCCGCGCGCTGGTGGCCGCGGGCGGCGTTGCGGCCAATCACGCCATCCGCAGCGCATTGCAGGACGTTGCCGCGAAAGCGCAGACCACGCTGATCATTCCGCCGCCCGCGCTGTGCACCGACAATGGCGCGATGATCGCCTGGGCCGGCGCGGAACGGATGGCGCTCGGGCTGACCGATACGATGGACGCTCCGCCCCGCGCGCGCTGGCTGCTCGACGCCAACGCGACAGCGCCGGCCGGCTACACCAACACGCGCGCGGGATTCTGACATGGCGTCCTTCAATTCGGTAGCGGTGATCGGCGGCGGCGCCTACGGCACCGCGCTCGCATGCGCCGCGATGCGCGCCGGCCGCGACGTCGTGCTGTACGCGCGAAACACTGAGACCGTCGCGCAGATGCTGGCGACGCGAAGGAATCCAAAGCTGCCCGGCGCGAGCATCGATCAGAATATTGACATCACCGCCGACATCCTTGCCGCTGCGCGCGCGGACATCATCCTGCTGGCGACGCCCGCGCAAAATTTGCGCGAAGCCGCGACGACGCTGGCGCCGCACCTGAAGCCAAAGACACCCGTCATCGCCTGTGCCAAGGGTATCGAGCGCGGTACCCATCGCTTCATGACCGAGGTCATCGCCGAGGCCATGCCGGAGGCCGTCCCTGCGATCCTGTCGGGGCCGAACTTTGCTGACGACGTGGCGCGTGGCCTTCCAACCGCCGTGACGCTGGCCGCGAAGGACGAAGCGCTGGCAAGCGATCTGGTGCAGGCGCTGGGCTCGTCGACCTTCCGGCCCTATCACACCACGGATGTCCGCGGCGTCGAGATCGGCGGCGCGGCCAAGAACGTGCTGGCGATCGCCGCCGGGATCGTCGAAGGGCGCAAGCTCGGCGCTTCGGCGCTGGCGGCGCTCACCACGCGCGGCTTCAGCGAACTCGCCCGGCTCGGCCGCGCCTGCGGCGCGCGCAGCGAAACCTTGGTGGGCCTGTCAGGTCTCGGCGACCTGATCCTGAGCTGCTCGAGCCTGCAATCGCGCAACTTTGCCTTCGGCATCGCATTGGGACGCGGCGAAGCACCGAACCGCGACAAGCTCGCCGAGGGCGAATTCACCGCGCCGGTTCTGATCGAACTGGCCGCTTCGCAGAACGTCGATATGCCGGTATCAAACGCGGTCGCGGCTATATTGAGCGGCAAGATCACGATCGACGCGGCGATCGAAGGCCTGCTGACACGGCCGTTCAAGGCGGAGGAATGACCATGGCGTACTGGCTGGTGAAATCCGAACCCTCGGTCTGGTCGTGGGACCAGCAGGTGGCAAAGGGCGCAAAGGGCGAAGCCTGGACCGGCGTGCGCAACTTCACCGCCCGGCAGAATCTCGTGGCTATGAAGAAAGGCGACAAGGCCTTCTTCTATCATTCCAACGAGGGCAAGGAGATCGTCGGCATCGCGGAGATCATCAAGGAAGCCTATCCCGATCCGACCGACAAGACAGGCAAGTTCGTCTGCGTCGACATCAAGGCGGACAAGGCATTGAAGACGCCGGTGACGATGGCCGAGATCAAGGCCGACAAGAAACTCGCCGACATGGCGCTGGTGAAATATTCGCGGCTGTCGGTGCAGCCGGTGACGGCGGATGAATGGAAGATGGTCTGCAAGATGGGCGGGATGTAAGTAACCACGTCACGCAGTGCCGTAGGGTGGGCAAAGCGTAGCGTGCCCACCAACTTTGCATCCCGATGTCGATGGATGGTGGGCTCGCTTCGCTCAGCCCACCCTACGGCTTCGGCGCTAAGCCGCGGCCGCCGTCACCACCTGCGCCAGCAGCGCCTCGCGCTTGGCTTGGGTGCGGTAGCCCTTCATCGTCGCGGCAAAGCGTTCGAGGATGCCATCCTCGAAAGCCGTGACGATGGTGTCGTGGACATAGCTCTTGCGGCAGATCGCGGGCGTGTTCGACAGTTCGTCGGCGGCGGCGCGCACCGCATCCAGCACCTGCTTCTTGCGGCCACGTTCGCTTGCCGCTGGGGTTATCCGCGACAGCGATTCCAACACCACGGCTGATGCCATCAGGGTGCGGAAATCCTTCAGCGAAATCTTGATGCCGGCGATCTCGCGCAGGAACGCGTTCACCGTCGTGGTCGAGACCGTGCGCACGGTTCCGGAATTGTCGCGGTACTGGAACATGCGCTTACCCGGCACGGTGCTCAGGATGCCGATGGCGCGCACCAGCTTGGCGGCGTCGCATTCCTTGCGCACGGCCTTGCCGCCCTTGGCCTTGAAGGTCAGGACGAAGCTGTCGTCTTCCAGCGTGACGTTGGATTTCAGCATCGTGGTCGCGCCGCGGGTGCCGTTGAGGCGGGCGTAGGATTCATTGCCCGGGCGGATCGCGGTGCGCGCGATCAGTTCGATTACCGCCGAGAGCGCGAATTCGCGCGTCGGCTCGTCACCGGACAAAAACGCCGAGACCTTGCGGCGGATCTTCGGCAGGGCGCCCACCAGCCGCGCCAAGCGATGCGCCTTGCGTTGCTCGCGGACCTTTTCCCAATCGACGTGATAGCGATACTGCAGCCGGCCGGCCGCATCGATGCCGACGGCCTGCAGATGCGAGCTCGGATCGGCCGAATAACGCACGTCACGATAGGCCGGCGGCACCGCCATCGAGTGCAGGCGGCGGATGGTGCCGGCGTGGCGGATCTGCGTGCCGTTGGCGCGATGGAATGAATAGCCCTTGCCGCGCTTGACGCGGCGGATGGTCAGCCCGTTCTGGTCACCGAGCTTGAGGCCAAGTTCCTCGGCCAGATCTTCGACAGACGTCTTGGCGACGATATGCGGCTTTGCCCCGGGCACTTTCGAGGTCGGCTTGGGCAGTTGCCCGAGCGCCTCGGCCAATGCAACGGCAGGATCGGCGGAAACGGGCCGCGTAGCCTCGAAACTCTGCTGATCCATCATGACCGTTATCGCCTTGCTCCACCTGTCTGCCGGCAATGCCTGTTGTTATAGCTTGGTTCCGGAAGGCCGTCCGGCCCCGGGGACCGCATTTAGGGGGTAAAGGTTAGCTTTGCGAGTCCCGATTCCGTCATCTGAGGTATTAAAATACCTGTCATGGGAGCCATTCGGCGATAGCGTTGATTTTTGGCTCGGCCGGATCGTTAAAAACATCCGAAAATGACGCCAGTTTGATCGGCGACAAGACGGCAAGCCGGCGGCGCGACCAAGGTCGCAGACGTTTCCGCCTTGTCCGGGTATCGCCCCGCGACGCATAATCGCTGCAACAATCAGGACGACTTGCGGTCGCCAGCGCGTGCGGTGACGCAACGAGTGGGAGGGTAAGAATGTCCGAGAAAATTTACGACGTATCCGCCGATTGGGCCAAGCGCGCCTACGTCGACGACGCCAAGTACCGCGAAATGTATGCCCGTTCGGTCTCCGACCCCACTGGCTTCTGGGGCGAGCAGGCCAGGCGCCTTGACTGGATCAAGCCCTTCCACAAGGTCGAGAACGTCTCCTTCGCCCCCGGCAACATTTCCATCAAATGGTTCGAGGACGGCGTCCTGAACGCGGCCTGGAACTGCGTCGACCGCCATCTCGACAAGCGCGGCAACCAGACCGCGATCATCTGGGAAGGCGACGATCCCTCGCAATCCAAACACATCACCTACCGCCAGCTGCACGACGAAGTCTGCAAGATGGCCAACATCCTGCGTACGCGGAACGTCCAGAAGGGCGACCGCGTCACGATCTATCTGCCGATGATCCCGGAAGCGGCCTATGCGATGCTGGCCTGCGCGCGGATCGGCGCCATTCATTCGGTGGTGTTCGCCGGCTTCTCACCCGACAGCCTCGCCCAGCGCATCACCGACTGCCAGTCCAAGGTCATCATCACCGCCGACGAGGGACTGCGCGGCGGCAGGAAAGTGCCGCTGAAGGCCAATGTCGACGCCGCGATCGCTAAAGCCGGCGGTGTCGATTGGGTCGTCGTCGTCAAGCGCACCGGTGCTGCCGTCGACATGAATCCTTCGCGCGATTTCTGGTACCACGAAGCGGCCGCGATGGTGACGACGGAATGCCCGGTCGAGCACATGCACGCGGAAGACCCGCTGTTCATCCTTTATACGTCAGGTTCCACCGGCCAGCCCAAGGGCGTGCTGCACACCACGGGCGGCTATCTCGTGTTCGCGGCGATGACGCATCAATACGTGTTCGATTATCATGACGGCGACGTCTACTGGTGCACCGCCGATGTCGGCTGGGTAACTGGCCACAGCTACATCCTGTATGGACCGCTGGCCAACGGCGCGACCACGCTGATGTTCGAAGGCGTGCCGAACTATCCGGATAATTCGCGCTTCTGGAACGTCATCGACAAGCACAACGTCAACATCTTCTACACCGCGCCGACCGCGATCCGCGCGCTGATGCAGTCAGGCGACGAGCCGGTGAAGAAGACTTCGCGCAAGAGCCTGCGCCTGTTGGGTTCGGTCGGCGAGCCGATCAATCCCGAAGCCTGGGAGTGGTATCACCGTGTGGTCGGCGACGGCCGCTGCCCGATCGTCGACACCTGGTGGCAGACCGAAACCGGCGGCATTTTGATCACGCCGCTGCCGGGCGCGACCAAGCTCAAGCCGGGTTCGGCGACGCGGCCGTTCTTTGGCGTGGTGCCCGAGATCGTCGACGCCGACGGCAAGGTGCTGGAAGGCGAAACATCCGGCAATCTCTGCATCGCAAAATCCTGGCCGGGGCAGATGCGCACGGTCTATGGCGACCACGCCCGTTTCGAGCAGACGTATTTTTCGACCTACAAGGGCAAATACTTTACCGGCGACGGCTGCCGCCGGGATGCCGACGGCTACTACTGGATCACCGGCCGCGTCGACGACGTCATCAACGTATCGGGCCATCGCATGGGCACCGCCGAGGTCGAAAGCTCGCTGGTCGCGCATGCCAAGGTGTCGGAAGCCGCCGTGGTCGGCTATCCCCACGACATCAAGGGCCAGGGCATCTATGCGTATGTGACGCTGATGGCTGGCACCGAACCGACCGAGGAGTTGCGGAAGGAACTGGTCGCGTGGGTGCGCAAGGACATCGGTCCGATTGCATCGCCCGACCAGATCCAGTTTGCGCCGGGCCTGCCGAAAACCCGCTCCGGCAAGATCATGCGCCGTATCCTGCGCAAGATCGCCGAGGACGAACCCTCCAGCCTCGGCGACACCTCGACGCTGGCCGACCCCGCCGTGGTCGACGATCTCGTCGAGAACCGGCAGAACAAGAAGGGCGCACCGGCGTAAGCCGGCGGCAAATTCGGACCCGCCATTTCCTGCCCCGCTCACGCGTTTGTCAGCGGCAATACCTGAACCGGGCGTTTCGGCGCCCGGTGTTGTTTTCAGGTCATTTACTTTGATTCGAACATTTCCTTTGTTCCCAACGACAAAATGAGTCTCGACGCCGGAGTGGAAACCGCCCGGTGAATACACGTGGTCAAAAATGCGTGGACGAGACTCCAGCCGGCAAGAGGCTTGCGTGATGTTTTGAGCGCCCCGGAAGGGGCGGGCGATTGGGAGCTGATCATGTTGATGAGAATTGCGGTGGCGATGGCCGCCACACTCGGTGCGAGCGTTGCGATGTCGTCGGGTGCGCAAGCGCGGCCGGAACTGGTCGGTATCAATGGCGAGTACGCACCGGGCACGATCGTGGTGAAGACCCATGAGCGGCGCCTCTATCTAGTTCTCGATTCCGGCCGCGCCATGCGCTATCCGGTCGGCGTCGGCAAGGCCGGCAAGCAGTGGGCCGGCACCACCACGATCGACGGCAAGTACCTCCACCCGGCGTGGTCGCCGCCGAGCGAAGTCAAGCGCGACAAGCCTAATATGCCCGACGTCATCCCCGGCGGCTCGCCGCGCAACCCGATGGGCGTCGCGGCGATGACGCTGGCCGGCGGCGAGTACGCCATTCACGGCACCAACGTGCCGGGCTCGGTCGGCGGCTTCGTGTCCTATGGCTGCATCCGGATGTTCAACGACGACATTTCGGATCTCTATCAACGCGTATCGGTCGGAACGAGGGTGACGGTCACGCACTGATCGACCGATCAGATTGCTACAAGAGCCGCGCGATAGCGCGGCTCTTTCATTTGAGCGGCGTTTGACCTGCATTCGCACACCAGCCGTTGCGATGGCCGCCGCCGTAGCTGCGGGCATGACCCGCGGCAAGCATCGCCGTCGATACATTTCCGGTGCGCCGCGTTGCAACCTCGGCGACGACGCGGCCGGCATATTTGTCCGGCCCGATATTGAATATCATGACGTCGCCTTCACCGAGCAATGCCCGCAACGCGCCCGTCGCGGCCTCGGCCATCCGCAATTCCTCCGCGCAGGACGCCTTTAATTCAGGCGCATCGATACCGCGCAGACGCACCCGTGTGTTGAGATCGAGACCTGGCTCCAGGTGAACCCGCGCCTCGAACGTGTCGCCATCGATCGTCCTGACGACCTCGACCGCGTGACGCGTCTCCGGACTTCCGGCCCGCTTCCAGATGATCTCGGCATCGCGCGCCGCTTGGCTGTCGGCCAAACTCGGCAGCGACCGCCGCACCCAGTCCCGCACCGGCAGCATCGTCCCCGCCGCCACGCAAATCACGAACATCCAGGGCAACGCTGCCGCAAACCATCGGCGCCAGGAGCCCCGGCGCGGAGCCCTGTAGGCACTTGATCTCTCATATGGAGGCATATTCCCGACTAAGGGCTGAGTCGGGGAATCCGGCAAGGGGCCATTGCGCTCCCTTGCTTTCCCCGAGCCTCAAAAATCCGAAGCGATGCCTTTGCGCTCCCAATCGCCATATCGGGTCGGTTCCGGGCCCTTCGGTCCCTGGAACTCCCTCTGATGTGGCGTGGCGCTGGCCTCGGCGGCCTTGCGGCGGGCATCGGCCTCGGCGAGCGCGCGCTCGGCGGCGGGCGTCAGCTTCTTGCGTTCCGCGGCTGGCGCGGGAGATGAGGGACTGTCGGTCATCGCAGTTCTTCTCTTAGCACAGGGATGAGCATACAGATCACATCACATTCGCGAAATTGTCCGTGGCGATTCTTACATTTGGCATATTCACATGCCAAACACGCTTTTATTCCAATGGCATGAGCCAGAACCTTTCCGCTTTCCGAGACGTTGCCGCTTCATGCCACCTTCCAGATTCGCAGTACCTTCCGAAGTGCCCGGTCTCGCGGCACGGCGGATCGCGGCCGATATACTCGACGGCGTACTGCACAAGCACCGCACCCTCGACGACCAGCTTGACGGCGCCGGGGCGCATCCCGGGTTGAAGACGCTGGCCGATCGCGACCGCGCCCTGATGCGGCGGCTGGTGGCGACGATTCTTCGGCGGCTCGGCACGCTCGGCCATTTGCTGTCGCGCCTGCTCGATCGCGGCATCCCGACGGATGCGCCGCGCGCGCAGAGCGCGCTTCTGATTGGTGCCGCGCAGATTCTCTGGATGGATGTGCCCGATCACGCCGCCGTCGATCTCTCGGTGCGGCTGGTGCAATCGGACCGCCGCGCCGCAAAATATGCCGGCCTCGTCAACGCCGTGCTGCGCCGCTGCGCCCGCGAGGGGCAGCCGCTGATCGACGAAGTCAAATCGCAGAACCTCGACATTCCACCATGGCTGCTGGCGCGCTGGATCGGCGCGTATGGCGAGACCACCGCGCGGCAGATGGCGCTCGCCATCGGCCATGAGCCCTCGCTCGATATCACCGTGAAATCAGACGCCGCGCAGTGGGCGAGCCGCCTGCACGGCGAAACCCTGCCGACCGGCTCCGTGCGCACCTTGCTGCAGGGTTCGGTGACCATGCTGCCCGGCTTCACCGATGGCCAATGGTGGGTGCAGGACGCCGCCGCCGCGTTGCCGGCACGGTTGTTCGGCGATGTCGGCGGCAAGACCATTGTCGACCTCTGCGCCGCGCCCGGCGGCAAGACCGCGCAACTGGCGCAAGCCGGCGCACGCGTCACCGCCGTCGACCGCTCGCCGGCGCGCATGGCGCGGCTCCGCGACAATCTCGCGCGGCTTTCGCTGCAGGCCGATGAATTGGTGACCGATGCCGCCGAGTGGCCCGGTCAAGACAATGGAGGTTTTGACGGCGTGCTGGTGGATGCGCCCTGCACTTCCACCGGCACTATCAGGCGTCACCCCGACGTGGCGTGGCTGCGTCAGGAGGCCGACATTGCCGCCTTGGCGGCGCTGCAGAAACGATTGCTGCAACGGGCGGTCGCGCTGCTCAAGCCGGGCGGAACGCTGGTCTATTGCACCTGTTCACTGGAGCCTGAGGAAGGCGAACAGGCCATAGCGTCGCTGCTGGCCGCCGAACCCGGAATGCGCCGCGTGCCGGTCGAAGCCGGCGAAGTCGCCGGCCTCGCCGAGATCGTGACCGCGGACGGCGACTTGCGGACCCTGCCCTGCCATTTGCCCCATGCCGACCCCCGGCTCGGCGGGCTGGACGGATTTTACGCCGCGCGGCTGGTTAAATCCTGATTCTACACCGCAATTCCCCGATGTTGGGGTGATTCGCGCCTGTTCAAGATGGTGCCATGGCGGCGTTTCCGGATTAAAAGGATTCGCCAGAACAACCCTCCCTCCCTCAACCAAGGCACGGCGTGTCGGTCGCTCAACGCAGACGCATCTCGACGCTTATCATGAGCCGCTCGGCGCGGTCCGTGATCGCGCGTGCGACCGGGGCGACGGTGGCGGTTTCGCGGCTGTGGCCCGGCCGCGCCGACCGGCTGATCATCGCGCCGCATGACCTGCGTACCGCCGACGCCACCCGGGCCGCCGAGATCTATGCCGGCCGCTTCGTGTTCGCCGGCAAGATCGTGACCTGTCACGGCCGCTCGATCTTCGATCTCGAACCGCCGTCGGAAGATTGGGAAGTCGCCCTGCTCGGCTTCGGCTGGCTGCGCCATTTGCGCGCCGCCGACACCGCGCTGACCCGCGCCAACGCCCGCTCGCTGGTCGACGACTGGATCTCGAATCCGGCGCGCAAGCGCCCGCTCGAACGCCGTCCAGACGTGCTGGCGCGCCGCGTGATCTCGCTATTGTCGCAGGCGCCGCTGGTGCTCGGCGACACCGATGGAAAATTCTATCGCAAATACCTGCGCGGGTTGACCCGCGAAATTCGCTATTTGCGCTACGCGATGCTCGACATCGCCGACGGCGTGCCGCGGCTGCAGGTCCTGATCGCGCTGTGCTACGCCTCGCTGTGCCTGGCCAATCAGGCCGGTCACATCCGTTCCGCGACGCGCCGGCTTTCCGACGAATTGCAGCGGCAGATCATGCCCGACGGCGGGCACATCTCGCGCAATCCCGGTGCGCTGGTCGAACTGCTCAGCGACCTGCTGCCGCTGCGGCAGACCTTTGCCGCCCGCAACATCGCGCCGCCGCCGGCGCTGTTGAATGCGATCGACCGCATGATGCCGATGCTGCGCTTCTTCCGTCACGGCGACGGCAGCTTTGCGCTGTTCAACGGCATGAGCAACGCACCCTCGGACCTGGTGGCCACCCTGCTCGCCTATGACGACACCCACGGCGTGCCGATGGCGAACATGCCGCATACCGGCTTCCAGCGCCTCGATGCCGGCACCACGACCGTCATCATGGACACCGGACCGCCGCCGCCGCCGAATGTCAGCCAGGAAGCGCACGCCGGTTGCCTCTCGTTCGAACTGTCATCCGGGCCGAGCCGGATCGTCGTCAATTGCGGCATGCCCTCGACCGGCCGCGACAATTGGCGCAGTTTTGCGCGCAGCACCGCGGCGCATTCGACGCTGACCTATCACGACACCTCCTCGTGCCAGTTCATCGAACTGTCGGCGATGAAGCGTCTGCTGCAGGGCGCGCCTGTCGTCAGCGGCCCGGTCAATGTCGAAAGCTACCGCGAGGCGGTGAACGACGGCGACCTCCTGACCACGTCGCATGACGGCTATCTCGCGCGGTTCGGCGTGGTGCATCGCCGGGTGCTGATGATTTCCCAGGACGGTGGCAGGCTCGACGGCGAGGACACCATCTCGCCGGCGCCGGGCGCGCGCATCAAGGGCGACGGGACCGATTTTGCCCTGCGGTTTCATCTGCATCCCGCTGTGAAGGCAAGCCGTCTCAGCGACGCGCGCGGCGTCATGCTGGTATTGCCCAACCGGGATGTCTGGACCTTCGAGACGCTCGACGACAAGGTCGACCTCGAGGACAGCGTGTTTCTGGCCGGCAATGACGGCCCCCGCCGCACCGCCCAGATCGTGATTCGCCAGGATTCCCGCCACGCCTCCTCGGTCCGCTGGAGTTTTGTCCGTTCGACGACGTCGGCCGCCGGCACCAGCGCCCGGCGCATTGCCAGGCGCGAGCCGGAACTGCCGCTGTAGCCGCTCGTCATTGCGAGCGCAGCGAAGCAATCCATGGCGCGGCGGAAATGCCGCTTTGGGCACAGGGGCCTTCCCGCGATTCCCGCTCACCGGTCGCAACAAAGTGCTAGGCTCCTCCTTGCCCCAGCTACGAATTTTGCATGGCCGTTCGGAGGGCGCTGTGATGGAGCACCGGCTTCAAAGGCGACTAGCGGCGATCTTGGCTGCCGACGTGGTCGGTTACTCTGCGTTGATGCAACGCGCTGAGGAGGCCACCTACGCCGAGTTCGAGCGGCTGAAGCGCGAAGTAATCGAGCCTGGCCTCTCCCGCTACGACGGGCGACTGATCAAAACCACGGGTGACGGTGCGTTGGCCGAGTTCGCGAGTCCGTCGGCTGCGGTGCGATGCGCGGTGGAGATACAGGAAAGCATCGCGTCAGGCCGAAGCTCCCTTAAGCTACGCATTGGGGTCAATCTCGGGGAGGTTATCGTTGGGGCTGACGGCGATCTTTTTGGCGACGGGATCAACATTGCGGTCCGGCTGGAGGGGGGCGCCGATCCAGGCGGCATCCTGATTTCCGAGAAGGTGTACAACGAAGTCGAAGGCAAGTTGGACGCGGGCTTCGAGGATCGGGGCGAACAGCAGCTCAAGAACATCGCCAAACCGGTCCGCGCTTTTGCAGTACGCGTAGGAGCGTTCAGCGCACTGAGCGGGAGGCTGAATGCGGCCCCGCCACTTCCCGATAAGCCCTCCATCGCCGTGCTGCCGTTCGAGAACATGAGCGGCGATCCCGAGCAGGAATACTTCTCGGACGGAATGGTTGAGGAGATCATCACCGCGCTTTCGCGGTTCAAATGGCTGTTCGTCATCGCTCGCAATTCAAGCTTTACGTTCAAAGGCAAAGCCGTTGATATCAAGGAGGTCGGACGCAGGCTTGGCGTCCGCTATGTCCTTGAGGGGTCCGTGCGCAAGGCGGCGGGGAAAGTTCGCATCACAGGGCAATTGATTGATGCAATTACGGGGGCATACATTTGGGCGGACAGGTTCGAGCGTGACCTGACAGACGTTTTTGCCCTCCAGGACGAAGTCACTGTCGCCGTTGTCTCAGCTATTCAGCCAAAATTGCTTCAAACAGAAATTGCAATGGCAACGAGGCGGCGACCAGAGAGCCTCACCGCCTATGATTTTTATCTCCGAGCCATGCAACAGTCTTACCTGACTACCCGCGAAGGGGTGGCCGAGGCGCTAAGGCTGGCGCATCGCGCGTTGGAGCTGGACCCGCGGTTCGGCCCTGTCGCTGCTCTGGCAGGCCTCTGTCACATGCGCAATGTCGTTTGGGGCCATGCTGTCGATGCTCAATTCGACCGCAAGGAAGCGGTTCGGCTTCTTCTCCTGGCATTGAGCGTCGATGAGGGGGATGCGCAAACGTTGGCATGGGTTTCCATGACTTCGGCGCATATGATTGGCGACTATGAAAACGAGACCGAAATGGCGGACAGGGCGGTCGCGCTAAATCCAAACTTATTTGACGCATGGTTCTGTAGAGGTTGGGTCTATAAAGTTGCGGGGCTGCCGGAGGAGGCGATCCGGAGCTTCGAACGCGCCATTCGCATGAGCCCAGTCGACCCGCTGCTCCACCGGTCGTTGACCGGGATGGGGTATGCCCTCATCGAGCTTGGTCGGTTTGACGAGGCCATCGCCGCAGGGAAGAAAGCCCTACGTCAGAACCCCGCCTTTTCGACAGTTTACCGCTGTCTCGCGTCCGCCTTCACCCATCTCGGACGCGACGAGGAGGCGCGTGAGGCGGCAGCGCACCTGCTTGCGACCGATCCCGGTTTTACAATATCTGGGTATGTCGCTCGGGGCGGGCAATCAAACTCGAAGCTGTTGATTGAGGGGCTTCGGAAAGCGGGGTTGCCCGAGTAGCTCTGCTTCCCTGAGGTGATCGAATGGCGACACCGTGCTGCGGCTTCGATGTGACGGAACTGCCAGTACCAGCCCCCGTTGTGAACCGCGCCAAAAGCTGCTAACCAGCCGGCTCTCGCGCGACTGGCGACTTTGGATGGAGCACCATCGGGAAGCGCGGGAGTGACCGCCGCGCGCCTGGGCATAAGTATCCCCTGACAGAGGACCTTGCCCATGACTGATACGACCCGCCGCGTAACCCGCGCCCTGTTGTCCGTTTCCGACAAGACCGGCCTGATCGAATTTGCCAAGGCGCTGGCCGGGCACGGCGTCGAGCTCATCTCCACGGGCGGCACCGCGAAGGCGATCGCGGCGGCCGGACTGCAGGTCAAGGACGTCTCGGAGCTGACAGGCTTTCCCGAAATGATGGACGGCCGGGTCAAGACACTGCACCCCAAGGTGCATGGCGGCCTGCTCGCGATCCGCGACAACAAGGAGCATGCCGAAGCCATGAAGGCGCACGGCATCGCGCCGATCGACCTGCTCGTGGTCAACCTCTACCCATTCGAGGAAACCGTCGACAAAGGCTCGGGCTACGAAGACTGCATCGAGAACATCGACATCGGCGGCCCCGCGATGATCCGCGCAGCGGCGAAGAACCACGACGATGTCGCCGTCGTCGTCGAGGCGCAGGATTACCAGGCCGTGCTCGATGAACTCGCCGCCAACAAGGGCGCCACGACGCTGTCGCTGCGCCGCCGCCTCGCCGCAAAAGCCTATGCGCGCACCGCCGCCTATGATGCCGCGATCTCGAACTGGTTCGCGCTTCAGCTCAAGGATGACGCGCCGGATTTCCGCGCCTTCGGCGGCCGCCTGATCCAGTCGCTGCGCTACGGCGAGAACCCGCACCAGACAGCCGCGTTCTATCGCACGCCCGACAAGCGGCCGGGCGTCGCCACCGCGCGGCAGTTGCAGGGCAAGGAACTGTCCTACAACAACATCAACGATACCGACGCGGCCTATGAATGCATCGGCGAATTCGACCCGGCTCGCACCGCCGCCTGCGTCATCGTCAAGCACGCCAATCCCTGCGGCGTCGCCGAAGGTCCTGACCTCGCGACCGCCTATCGCCGCGCCCTCGCCTGCGACTCGACCTCGGCCTATGGCGGCATCATCGCGGTCAACCGCACGCTCGATGCCGAAGTCGCGCGCGCCATCATCGGCATCTTCACCGAAGTGATCA
>Ga0268266_10001246_pt1 | contig 31115 bp, 15 predicted proteins | sample KBSS13metaG_FD_190356 | JGI IMG/M metagenome (GOLD analysis project Ga0268266, IMG submission 190356) | Switchgrass rhizosphere microbial communities from Kellogg Biological Station, Michigan, USA - KBS S1-3 metaG (SPAdes) (version 2) | ecosystem: Host-associated > Plants > Roots > Rhizosphere... | reverse complement strand
GCAATATCTCATGACGGGATATCAACGACTTGAAACAATACGTCAACGCTTCCCTGTCCACCTCCCCTTCGAAGATGTATACGCCCGGCATGTTATATGCAATGCTGCCCTCCTCCAGCTGGCTCAATACCCACAGTCGGCGCTGAGCTGACGACAACGCATAATGACCTCCATTCCCAGCAGATGGGATCTTAGCAAAGGAGGTATTGCCCGCGGAACTAGCATTGCCCCTGAAATATTCCAATAACTCCGCCTTATACTCCCTGATCTTATCGATCATATCCTGTGTAATATTCTCCTTTGACCCCACTACCTTAAGTTCATCTCCCAGGACCTGCAGCCCTATATTTCGCCTGATCAGCTCATCTACTACAATTTCTAATTTCATATAACATGTTTAAAAGAACATCCTGCCATTATTTTTTTCTACCTCCAGGTTGTACCTATCCTTCAACGCAGTGAGGCGTGAAAGGCCATTCATAGTAGAGGCATGATCAATTCCAAAATCTATTAAACAGGCAACTTCATTAACGCCAATTCCGCTTAGCTTATACAGCATATTTTTGGCTGTCTCTTTAGTTCCTATGAGGCTTGCGCCGGAAATATATCTGGAAAAGGAATACTCAAACATCTCTTCCATATCCGCGTCAGTTATCTTTTCAGACCTTATATTGTAGCCCATACTTACAAACCGGTTTTTTGATAACCCCAGCGAACTTTTAAGATAGTTGATAAAAGGTCTTTTGGCTTTCGCATATGTATCGTCATCGTCTTCGCCTATAAAGGTGTGCAGCATCAGCGTCACCCTTGAATTTGATTCATCAAGTCCGCTTTCACGGTAAGCTTTACGATATGCCTCTATCTTGACAGAAAGTTCTTCAACCGTCTCACTCAACAAATGGGTAAGTATATTCAATCCCAGCTTTCCGGCCGATATGAAAGTCTCTATATTGCCGCTTGAAGTGATCCACAAAGGCAGCTCATTTTGAACAGGAGCGGGATATATTTTCGTCTCTTTCAAAACATCGTTGCCGTCCTTTAAATTGATAGCCTCCCCCCTCCATAGTTTCCTGATAGTTTCAATATTCCTGTACATGATGGCCTGACGTTCCTTATACCGCTCAGGATACAGGACAAAATCGTTGGGATGCCATCCGGAAGCAGAAGCTATCCCAACTCTTCCTCCGGAAAGGTTGTCTATCACAGACCATTCTTCTACAATACGTATCGGGTCGTGTAAAGGGACTACCACACTTCCTGCCCTGATACTTATATTACGGGTGATGGTGGCCAGGGCGGCTCCTAACACCGAAGGGTTTGGGTAGATACCGCCAAATTTATTGAAATGCCTTTCAGGCGTCCATACTGCCACATACCCGTTGTCATCAGCATGCCTGGCGCCATCAATGAACATTTTATAAATATCTTTATTGTCATCACCCGCATTCCCAAAATAAAAAATACTGAAATCAAGATGTCTGATGGAAATAGGAGAAGATGGGAAGCCATCCCTGCAATTTTTTTGGCTCCCGGCATCATTTAAGTAGTCTATCAGGAGTGCTTTATGCTCACGAATCTTATTCACAGTTTCGGCTGATATATTTCCCCGGGCGCCGGCCAGCTTAAGTTCTCCATTGTCAAGTTGCAAAGAGATATTCAATCTGAGCAATTCGTCTATAATATCATGTATGTTCATATTGTTACGATTAAGTCGTCTTCACTTAACTCAGGGGTTCTATTTGCCCACATTCTCCTGACAACCTCTTTTGCCAGGTGCTCGATAGTCGGATAATTGAAGACTTCTGTTATCTTTATTTCCACGTCGAACTCACTTCTCAATTTTGAAAGGATCCTTATCGCATTCAAACTGTTTCCGCCGATGGAAAAAAAACTCTCCTGCACGCCGATCCTCTCTTTTCCAAGCACCTGCCTCCAGATCAACTCCATTTTCTTTTCCATATCGTTGCCTGGCGGCTTATAAATGGTGCCTGATTGCAATCCTGGGTCCTGTACGCTCGTCAATCTCTTTTTGTCTACCTTGCCACTGGCAGTCAAAGGCAATTCCGGCAGCACAAAAAAATGGCTGGGGATCATATATACAGGCAACGATCGACTAAGATAAGATCTCAGCTCAGAGAGATTCAGTACATGCCTGCTGATGACACAGGCAATTAATTCGCTTTCCCCCGCCGGATTGCTCCTCATGACAACCACACTGGCATCAATATGTCCATAAGTTAAAATAGCATGCTCGATCTCAGCAAGTTCTATTCTATACCCTCTCAATTTTACCTGTTCATCATCCCTGCCAATAAACGCTATATTTCCATCAGGCAGCCATCTACCTAGATCACCCGTCCGGTACATTCTTCCCGGCGCAAAAGGATTAGGAATGAACTTCGCCGCTGTAATTTCCGGCTCGTGCAAATAGCCGCGTGCCACGCCGCTGCCGCCGATGCAAATCTCCCCGGCAACCCCTATTGGGCATAAATTGAAATTCGTATCTACGATGTATATATGCTCATGAAGCAGCGGACAGCCAATGGATAATCCATCACATGAATGTAATTCCAGGCTGCTGCTCCAAATAGTTGTTTCAGTGGGCCCATAGACATTAATGGTCTTCGTATCCTTCAATCCTCGCAGATACTTATAATTGGCATCGCCCAGTGCCTCTCCCCCCACTAATATTACTTCAAGTTCACGCAGGGTCTCCTCAGCTTCCAGCCCGTTGGCCAGCAGTTGGCTCAGCCGCGAAGGCGTAATCTGCATTGCATTGAAGTTTCGCTCGGCGATGCATTTTAGAATATGCATCGGATCAGTATCCCGTAATAAAAAAAGCGTTAACCCGCTGACTAAAGTACCTATAAGCTCAAGCACAGATATATCAAAAGTATAATGCGTAATGCCGGCCAGGGTCATATCTTCCCTCAGGAACAACCTGCTGCTCATATTTTGAAAGAAAGCAGCGACATTTCTATGTTCTATCATCACCCCCTTTGGTTTACCGGTTGATCCGGAGGTATATATAAGGTAGGCAAGGTCATCCGGCTTGTTTATATGTACGGGATTTTCGCGGCTCGCCAGACAAAAAGGCCTGTCCAGGACCTGCCGCTTGCAAACGGTATAGGGAACATCGTTTCGCTCCGATGTTTTATTCAGATGAATGACTGCATCATATCTGAAAAGGGTTAGCTCATTGCTTATATCTCCGATTTTACCTGAAAAATCTATTTTGCATTGAAAGGGCATTGCAAAATAATAATCAGTAAAGAAATGCTGATCAAGGAATAATTCCTTATCCGATGATTTCTTATCTGCCATCCTGCTCATAATATGATCCGATCCTTCAAACAGAGTCCGGTAATAATCCAGCTGTTTTGATTTATCCCGGATATCACCCAGAAATAGAACTCCTTTTTCTGAAAGCAATCCATTCAACTGTGATAAAAAGGTCCTTAGGTATTGATAAGACGGAAAATACTGGATCACGCTATTTACTAGGATAATGTCGAATTCACGTCCGGAAAGGATTTCTGTCTCTATTGCAGACAAACAATGTAACTCAACGTTCCCGATGCTGTTGTCCTTAATACCCATGCGGCAAATATCCAGTGCTTCCCCTGATATGTCCGTGCCGGTGTAGTGCCCGGCATAAGGTGCAATGCGATGCAGGACAAGTCCCGATCCGCAGCCGATCTCAAGGACCCTGGTACCCGGCCGAAGAAATGGCCGGACCTTTTCAAGAACATTGTCGACGAACTCATCCATTTCAGCTTTAGAAAAAGGTTGCCCTGTATAGCTATTGCGCCACCCCGAAGCTGTAATAATATCATCGGACGTTTCGGCCACATAGTCCCAGAGCTTCTTCGCGCCTTCATCCGAAATAGAATAGTCTTCAGCTTCCCATTCATCCAGGCAAATAAATGATTTACAGGATGCTGTATCCCATTGAATACTGTCACAAAGATCGATATGCCTGCCGTCGGTCAGCAACACCTGTATCGCCGCATTCTCCAGGACAGAAACGATCCTGCTTCTATTCGCTTCAATGTCTACAGGCAAATAGGCCGCTCCAGCCTTCAGAACGCCCAACATTCCGATAACCATCCATTCCGACCTGTCCAATAACAAGCCTACAAGGTCACCCGCACCGATGGAATGACAGGTTCTAAGATAATTCGCCAATTGATTTACCCTCTGGTTCAGATCTTTGTAGCTAAACTCCTGGTCACCGCATATAATAGCCGTCTTTTCAGGCGTCTTTTTAACCTGCGCTTCAAACAATTGCACCAGTGTCCTGTCCCCGGTAAAATGAATGGAGGTCTTATTGAAACCAAACAATATTTTGCTGATCTCTGATTCATGCATCATTGCCAGCTTGCCTATGGAAAGATCTGGATTGTTTACTGCCGACCTCAGCAATTGGACAAAATGGTCAGCAAGTGCCGTGATTGTCCGCGCATCATATATATCGCTGTTATACTCTATATTCCCGGCTACATATGTCCCGGACTCAATAAAATTGAAGAACAGATCAAACTTACTCGTATAAAAGATCGAATCATCATATCTGTTTATATGCAGCTTACCGATAGTCTGCTCACGCTCCCTCGATTCCGGATTTTGCAGTGCTACCATTACTTCAAATAAAGCATTACGGCTCATATCCCGGGGAAGCTGTAACGCATCTACCAGCTCGTCAAAGGGATAAACCTGATGCTCGTACGCGCCTATTGTTACTTCTTTTACCTTCTGCAGCAGCTCACAATAACTGTCCTTCCCCGAAAACCGCGTGCGCAAAGCCAGCGTGTTCACATAAAATCCTATCTGCCCTTCCAGGTCTATATGATCCCTGCCCGCTATGGGACTTCCGATTATAATGTCCTGCTGGTTTGTGCAACGGTATAGTACTGCATTGACAGCTGCCAGAAGGCCCATGAACAGCGTTCCCCCATATTTTTGAAGCAATGGCTTCAACATGCCAGTCAATTCATTATCGATCGTTATATGAACGACACCTCCCCGATATGTTTTCAGAGATGGCCGGGGCCTGTCTCCGGGTAGATTAAATACAGGAAGATCACCTTCGAATTGCTTTAACCAAAACTTCTTGTGATATTCCATAGATTCGTCAGCCAATTGTCGTTGCTGCCAGCTTGCATAATCCTTATACTGGAGTTGAAGTGGAGGCAATGCCGCATCTTCCATCCGGGTAAATGAACGATAATATCGAAGTATCTCGTCGATAAATACCATCATCGACCACCCATCGCTGATGATGTGGTGCATCGTATAGACAAATACATACTTTTCATTGTCCGTTCTATAAAGTCTCGCCCTCAATAAAGGCCCGAGAGCCAGATCGAATGGTTGAGTAGATTCCTCCCATATGGCATTACGGACCGCCGCGTCTTTCTCCTGTACATCGGAAAGATCATGATAGGATATGACAAACCCCGATGTTCCGGCATCAACGATACATTGTCTCGCGCCCGCCTGCTCATCCTCCCTGAATACAGTCCTGAGTATTTCATGGCGCTTTATCAGGTTATCGAATGCATAACTGAGCGCCGCTATATCCAATACACCACTGAATGAATACACGGCAGTCCTGTTATACGCCGCACTCTCCTTTTCAAACTGGTTCAATACCCATAACCTCTTTTGGGCAGATGATAGTAAATAACTTTCCTGTAGTTCTATTCTGGGAATGGATGCAAAACCTTTCTGCTGCCGTTTATATGACTGGATAAGATCGATCAGTTCCACCTTTCGGCCCCGGATCTCATTGATCAATTCTTCCCCCAGCACTCCTTCTGGCGCCTGTATATCCAGTCTTCCGTCGTTGACTGATAAGACAATTCCCAGGTTTTTCAACCGGGCGTATAATTCGGATGTCATGTCTGTGGTTTTCAGTTCTTCTCCCTTTAAATAGATCGCACCAACTTCTTTTTTAGCTGCATAGCATCGCAATCATGTGGATTTATGACAGCATCCGGTAGATACAATTCATGAACATCATCTTTTCCTCTTCCACATGACATCAGTAAGATAATTTCTCCTTTGGAAAATTTTCCCTTCCTGGCCAGCTTGATCATCCCCGCAAATGAGATCAGAAGAGACTTTTCAAGCGCCGTACGGATTGTTATCCCTCTCTTTTTGAATGCGTTTATGATGGCCTCGGATTGTGCTTCTACAAACTTAGGGTCAACGTCAGTTATAATGCCATTGGTCTCTTCAAGGCATGCATACAGGTCAGGATAATTGTTGACCGGGTTCGTAGAATTTAATGTAGGTTCATACAGATCATCGGGAAATATCTTGGGCAGGTCCTCGGATTTCAGGAGCTTCTTGCCCGAATTGTAAGCAGCACTCATGACATTCATTTGTGACGATTGCACGCAAACGAGCCTGGGGATCATTTCCTTCTGCTGCAATCCGAACTTGACCAGGGTTTTATGCCCCTTCAGAAAACCGATAGGGCCCATCCCGCTCGCAATTGTTTGCACAAAATAGTCGCACTTGGGCAAAGTTTGGAACTGTTCGTACGCTACGGTTGCGTATGCTTCGTTCCTATCCTGCAATGGAGCGATGAGATTCAGGCCGTTTTGTTCCGCGAATTTCCTTGCAAAAGGAGCGATCTCATAATAATGGTCATCAACATAGATAATAAAATTATCCTTGTTCTTTTTGATGTGCTTTGTATTCTTATAATGACATTGACGGGGCATAAAAAGAAAGGTCCTAAGCCCCATGTTTGCTGCATAATGCGTATATGACCTTCCTGTATTGGCTGTGGAATAAAATACAAGGTTATCCATCCCCAGTTCCTTGCACCGGCTCATTATAATGGAGGCCTCTCTATCCTTAAATACACCGGTCGGATTCTTCTCGCTATCCATCATTACGAAGACCCTTGCATTATTGACATACGGCCCCAGTTCCTCAACCTCGATGATCTCGCTTCCCCCTTCTCCCAACGAACAAATATTATCCGGTTCATTCAATGGAATAAGGTCGAAGTTCCTCCACAGGCTATTACTATCCTTATTAACTTGTCCGTTATATTGCCCCTTATGATGATAATCCAGCCTCCCCTTGCAGGCAGGACAGGCGCTCACCATGATATCCAGGCCGTACTCTGATCCACATTGTTGACATTTCTGCGTTATGGTTACATCATTCTGGATCATCGGCTTATAGTCCGCTGTAATGGTTGATTTCATTCTGATTTAATATAAAAGGTTATTTAATGCATTTACGGGATCCGCAGATCTTATGATAAGACTGGAGATCAGTACCCCCGCCCCCCCGGAGTCGATCACCCCTCTTACATCCCTCACGCTTTTGATACCCGCCCCAATGAGGATAAGACTACTCACTCTTTCCTTCGCTATTTGAAGCACCTCTGGACAATAGTCAGTAAAGGAAATATCCTTCCCGATCAGGTCCTCATTCTCCAGGCCTATGTAATGTGGAGACAACTTATCCATCTCGAGCGCTTCTTCGATGGTAGTAGCGCAGATCACCTGCTGGATATCGAGTTCTTCAGCCCTCTTGATGTTCTCCAGCAAAAGGTAATTCGGCAATTTTATTTCAGGATGGTTAAGTATGATTCCCGCCAGACGGGGATGTATCCGGCCTCTTCCTTTAAGATAATTCAGAAAGAGGTGGTCTGGGTGTGAGAATGTATCCTGAACGAAAACTTTGAATTTACAGCAACGGCAGACTTCGAGGATGTCCGGGGCCTGCACCGCCAGAATAATATCATATCTATCCAACAGTCTCTCTTCTACTTCATTTAGCTTTTGAGCTAACTCGATAGCCGCCCGGCCTAACAATTTTTTGAAATTGATAATGATAGGCCTTCTAATGTCCGGGGTCATAAATTAGTTATTGAAGCTGGTTATTTTTCCAGAACAGGAGACACTATGTTCCTCGATATGTTGACGGAAACAGCTCTGCTTAAGCAATCTATTTGTACTACCAATCTCATGTTTCCATTGATCCTTTCCAATGTACCTTCCACACCGGAAAAAGGCCCATCAGTGATAGTCACACGATTCCCGGGCCTGAGCAAGGACATGTGGTGGATTTCCACATCCCCGTTCACCATTTTCTTCAACGATTCGATCTGTTCGTTTCTGATCGTTGCCGGCTTTCCTTCAAATGATACATATCTGACAATACCCTTTACGCACAACGCATCATACCGCTCTTTATGGGAAGAGTAAATGAAGATATAGTTCGGGAACAGCGGGGTCGATATCTTCTTCTTACGATCCTTCCAATCCCGTACAATTTCACGCAAAGGCAAGAATGATGTGATCTGCATTTTACCGAGGTTTCTTTGAATGCTTTTTTCTGCATTTGGAAATGTGTATGCCACATACCAGTGCTTCGAGGTTGTTTTAGGTTCCATATGATTTCATAAAATGATTAGCACATTAACTTTTCATAGTAGCAAACCAGGATTAGTAGACCAGGCCTTAAAAGCTTTGAATAATAGAGGTGGTGTGAACAGAATATGTATCCTAAAATAATTTATAATTTTTCAGCGTAAACGAAGACAATTCAATACAGAATGGCAAATACGTCTCACCTTAAGATGGCATAAGCTTTACAGCCACCCTAGTTATCTGTAGGACATCATGTCCTCCAACTTAATAAAAAATGTTGCTGACTTAAAACCCGATTGGATAGAGCTTACGCTAGGGCAACCTACAGTTACTCTTCCGAAATTTAAAGCTCCAAAAAATTAGATGAAGCAAATTCGATACCAGGCAGAATCAAAAGGGATGGATTGTGAATTCAGAGTAGCCAAATTTATAACTTTAAAAAAACTAAATAAAAAATCCGGTAGGAACTTTATTCTTTTTTTAAAATACTATTGGCAGGGTCCGGCAGACCGTTTGCAATCAGCTTGAGTGTTGATTGCCGTAAACAATATTGAATAATGAACAATTTCACATTGACTAAAAGTATGCTTCATTCGAAGAGGTTTATCATTTCACGAAAAGTAAAATTTCAATCAGGATTGCATATCAAAGAAAAAACAAAAAATCTACTTTTCCAATAGACAGATAAAAGTCTCTTTCAGATCTGCATCGGACAATGCCAGAAAAAATGGAATGGTTTTCATCTCATGGGAAAAAACAATACATGATCCCGTACTATTGAAAACATCTACGCCTGCTTCCTTAAGGATAAATGCCATCGGCCCTACATCATATATCATTGTGTTTATAGTATGATACATGAATGCTTCACGTTTAAGCAGCATCAGCAGACTATAAGTAGCACAATTGTAACAGTTGACCATGTAGCCCAATGATTCAAAAATACTTCGATACTTCTCAAAGGTTTTGGAACATAGTATTACATTCTTATGCCCTACACCTGTATAAGACGCCTGAGACCTGAATACAACACCGTTTATCCATATACCCAGGCCAATTGCTGCGTAATACCTTTCATTTATAGCCGGGAATATAAGATACGCTTCAACAAATCTATCCCCTTGCATGAGACCGACGGATATGCCGTATTCAATTTTCCCCTGAATAAAATTGTTCGTCCCATCGATAGGGTCTATTATCCAGTTATAATTCGAGATGCCGGTACGATTTGTCATATTCCCTTCCTCGCAAATAATGCCGTCATCAGAATAATAGGTAAGAATAACGTCAATGATCGCCTCTTGAATTGCTACATCTAAATTGGTCACAGGCGACAAGTCTTCCTTTTGCCAAATGATCATTTGACATCCTAGAATATCCTGGATAGCATGATCTATCTTACCAACGATACTCCCTAACTTTCCGGAATTGATGTTACCCAAGTGTAGAATAATTTAAAACGCCATCGGTTTAGGGAACAGCTTACGCTAGGGCAAGCTACATACCATGTCCGAAAAGAGAACAGAATGCGATATTGAAATAAAAGAAATAGGTTTGAAGAAATGCTTAGGTATTCAAATTGAAAATAACAAAAAATATAACGTCACCACATATATTTGGTAAATATTTTTTACCATTGCATAGTGTTGTCATCCTAATTTATTACATCTTGAAAATTTTGCTAAATGCTCAAAAACCTTATCAAAACAGCCTTACGTAATATAAGATCGAACAAGGCAATGACCATTATCAACGTCCTTGGTCTTGCATTAGGTATGACGATATGCCTGCTTATTACTCTTTATGTGATAGATGAACTTAGTTATGATACATATAACGCTAAAGCCGGAAGGATCTACAGGGTCAATACAGATATAAGGTCCGGCACCTCGGTAAGCTCCAGGGCAATTGCATCACCAGCTGTAGCCATCGCCTTGCAGCACGCTTACCCTGAAGTAGAAAAGACAGTAAGACTACTCCCGGGCAGCGAGCGCTTTAAAAAAGGGGACGTACTCGTTCAGGAAGATAAGGTTGCCTACTGCGATTCCAGCATATTTGACGTTTTTACATTTTCATTTATAGATGGACGTCCGGAAATGGCTCTGCAGGAGCCCCACTCCATCGTAATTACGGAGTCTGCAGCACATAAATATTTTAACACTACTGACGTCGTCGGCAAAACACTAACCAAGGTTGATGAGAATAATGTCGGTTCAATCTACAAGGTGACTGCCGTAATCCATGACATACCACCCCAATCCCATTTCCACTTTGACTTCTTTATGTCGCTCTCTCCGGTAGAGGTAAGTCACAAAACAAGCTTTGGAGCTTTATTCCCTTTTAGCACCTATATTTTGCTTAAACCAGGTACAGATTATAAAAAACTTGAGAGTAAGTTCCCCGACCTTGTCAGAAAAAATTTCCCGTTTCTGGCATCCATGGAGAAAACAGGCGGCTACTTCAGAATAAACCTCACCCCCCTGAAAGAAATTCACCTTAACTCTAACAGGACCAACGAACTCGAAGTCAATGGCAATATACAATACGTGCGCATCTTCTCTATGGCAGCAATATTTATATTACTGATAGCATGTATCAATTTCATGAACCTGGCAACCGCCCGCTCAGCCAATCGTGCGCGTGAAGTCGGCGTCCGGAAAGTCCTGGGGTCATCCCGCAGACTGCTGATAATGCAATTCCTTTCCGAATCCATGCTCCAGACATTTATCGCTACTTTCCTGGCCATAGTTGCTTCAGTATTACTACTTCCCTTGTTCAATCAAATGTCCGGCAAACACCTGATCTTGTCGGCGCAAAATATTGCAGGCCTTTTTCTACTATTGATCCTTATATCCATCACAGTGGGCTTGCTTGCAGGCTCCTACCCTGCCTTCTTCCTCTCATCCTTCAAACCCGTATCCATATTAAGCGGAAAACTGGCCACTGGATTCAGAGGCGGACATCTCCGGAATCTGCTTGTTATTTTCCAGTTCTCGATATCCGTTTTTCTTATCATCAGCACACTTGTCATTTATAGCCAGCTAAGATACATCCAGCATAAAAATCTTGGTTTTCAAAGAGATCATACCCTGGTAATTAAGAATATGAATGCAATAGGGAATGAAGCCAATACCTTTAAAGTTCAGGTTAAACAATTGCCTGGCGTAGTAAATGCCAGTTTAAGCTCCTTTCTGCCCACCGGCGATAGAAGATGGCTCAACTATCTGGGATACGGTTCAACCTTTCTCGAAACACAGTTTTGGCCTGTCGATGAAGATTATTTGCCCACATTGGGTATGAACCTTACAAAAGGTAGAGGCTTCTCCTCTAGCCTCGCTACTGACTCATCTGCCATTATCATTAATGAAGCAGCTGCCGCACAAATGGGATACTCCGATGCTCCACTCAATAAGAAAATATTCTACGGTCAGAATGAAAAGGAGTATCATATCATAGGCGTAGTAAAAGATTTCAACTTCAGCTCCTTACGAAATAATATAAGCCCCGTCGTAATGACCATGACTACGCAGTTTGAAAGAAATAAAGAAGGTGACGGCCCTGATAATTTATGTATAAGAATAAATACAACTGACATCAGTGGGTTCCTTTCGAAACTCAGATCCGAATGGAATACTTTCGCATCAGGTCAGACGTTTCAATATTCCTTTATGAATGAAGATTTTGACGCGATATATCATTCCGAACAGCGAATGGGCAATCTTTTTATTGTGTTCACGACACTCGCCACAATTATTGCATGCCTGGGTTTATTTGCGCTCTCCGCGTTTGCTTCCGAACAGCGAAAAAAAGAAATAAGCATCAGGAAGGTACTGGGTGCCGATACGCCTGCGCTCTTAGCCATGCTCACCAGGAATTTCCTCAAACTTGTGCTAATAGCCATAATTATTTCGAGCCCTTTAAGCTGGTGGATCATGTCGGGTTGGTTACAGGATTTTGCCTATCGGCAACCAATTCATTGGTGGCTTTTTGTAGTTGCCGGCCTCACCGCCATGCTGATCGCATTCTTGACCATCGGGTTCCACTCTTTAAAAGCGATCAGGCTAAATCCGGTAAATAACCTACGCACCGAATAAATGTACTTCGCTGTCATAGGTGGCTTCTATAATAGCCGTTACTATCAAACGATCACCTTTAAAAGGGTTTCTCCCGTGGGACGAAAGCATATTGTCCAGAAAAATAATATCTCCTTTCCGATAAGGAAATGCAATCATATTCTTTTCATATGCCTGTTTTATTATGTTGTATTCTTCGTATGTAATTTCAGTACCGTCCCCGAAGAATGTCTCCGACGTCAGGAACTTATCCGGCAAAGGATAATCAGGGGCTAAACCGAGTTCTTCATAGCGTGCAAACCTGTTGAAGAACATAACATGGTTGAACCATGTCTCCTCCTTCGACACCGGATGCTTATAAACGGCAGGCTTAACCCATTCAATAACAATGTAGTCCTTCTCAATGAATTTAAATATGATATTATTCTTTATGCAGAACGCTTCCGCTTCAGCCAGATCATCTGTTTGAAAGACTTCCTGCCAGGGCATTCCAAGGTCAGGTATAAGATTACGCCTGTACCTCACGCCCTTTTCCCTGAATTTCCCAACCAACTCTGCACTGATGTCTTTTAAAATTCTGCGCCCATCTGCTATCGGAGTCTCGCCCCCTTCAGCCGCCGGCGTGATACAACAAAAAATGATCTTCCTTCCCCATACTCTGCTGTATGAAGATTCATTATGCATTTTAATACTCCGTTTACTGGGATACGACGTCGACAAAAAGATATTTTTGATATTCTTGTTAACCTCCTCCCTGGGAGAAGACCTGAACATGTAAGGCAATGGCTCAGTATTAAAGCATTTCATAAATCTGTTAAAATCTTCCACTGTGGAAATATCAAACCCCCTGAAGAGAATGCCACCATATTTCAACAGATCCATTTCAAATTGTTCCCTATTTTCATTGATCCAGGCCGGCAGGTCTATACCACCTCGATTCGGAGTGATCAGCAGCGGCAATAATTGATCGGGCTTCTCACGCAATGGCGTCTTACTTACAAATGGATCGTCCGAGGAAACAGTTCTGACATTTGTCATAAATTATTATTTAAAATTGTTAACAAACCACCTTCCCATCTCTGAATTTTATAACCTTATCAGCGCATGACAGATACTGCTCATCATGCGTAATGGCAATAATTGTCTTACCCTCATTTTTCAAGAATGGAAGAACATGCCTGTAAAAATACTCCTTGAAGTCCGGGTCCTGCTCGGCAGCCCATTCATCTAAAACAAGGATCTTCTTATTCATCAGCAATGAAAGGATCAATACAAGCCGCTTTTGCTGGCCTTTAGATAAATTATCCTTACTTTCGAACATATCTTTGCTCGACACAACCTCTTCCAACTTCATTATCCGCAGGTACTGAACGAACTTTTCATTATATTGATCAAGTTCAAACTCCTCATAGTTATTGCGCAACAAATATCCGTCCGAGAATACCGCGGCAATCTTATCTCTGTATGCCACATAAAGACTGTCCTTGATCAACTCCTTGTTATAATAGATCTGTCCGCTTAATGGCTTTTGCAAACCCGTCAGGATATTAATGAAGGTACTCTTACCGCTGCCATTTCCTCCAATAAGGAAAATAAGCTCTCCCTCATTGACCTCGATATTAATAGGCCCCAGTGAGAACATCCTGCCATGGTGCTCATCTATATATTCGAAGCATACCTCCCGGAACTGTATGGATGAAAAATCGTTTAGTTCAGTATTAACTCGGCTGACATCTGCAACATCTTCGTCCCTGGATAATTTCACCTTGATAGAATCGAGACTGTCTGCAGCGATCTTCAATCCGGCCAAAAAAGGGAAAAAACTGGTAATAGTGGTTACTGGTCCTATGATATAAACAAGGATAATGACGAAGGCTGACGGGTTATACAAACTGGCGTCTCTCCATCTTGGAAGAACAAACAGCACCACCCCTAAAAATAAATACCACGCATAATTCGTTATAAGAGCATTATTGGATAATTTATACTTTAATTTTATATCCAACTCTCTTGATGTCTGCCTGTTCTTTAATATGAACTTTGAGTATATACTCTCATTCTTCACGCTACTCATCTTTAGATCCTTGAAGCCTAGCAGAAGGTCGCCCAGTTGCTTATAATAATCTATCTGAAGATCTCTTAGCATCTTGAATTTATCATTCCACATTCTACTCCTGAAAAAATAGCTATAGACTATCATGCCAATCAGGCTCGTGATGATGATCCCATATATGTACGATATCAGGAATAAATATATAAGACATCCCATCACTGTAAGGAAGGAGATAAATATAGTAATGAACTTTCCGGGAGCCTCCCCCAGGATCGCCAGGTTTCTCATCGCTGAATATATTTCTTCATTCCCAATACGACTTAAATTACTGAATGAAGACCTTCTGATCATTTGTATCAGATCCAGCTCCACTTCATTCACAATGTTTGAAGACAACCGGATCATATAGGAATAAAATAAAACATTCAACCCTACACACATAGCGAAAAGAAGAAAAAAGATCCATGGGTAATAGCCTGAGAAAATGAAATAATCGGTATTTGAGACTGACTTGCTTACCACTATCATGAAGGTGCTGTTTAAAGCACTATTCAGAATTCCAATAAAAGTAATTACAACATAAAATACCGGAGACTTTCTGTAAAACAGCGAAAAATACCTTTTCATATCAAAAACTTGAAAACATTAATATTTTATTAAGCTCATCTATAGTTTATAGCTTTTCACTACCTCAGAAGTGTTTCCGGAAGGGCCATGAACTATATTGTCCGGCATATTTGAATAACCAGGTAGTGAGGGAATTCCGATCCTGCGATCTATTACCATCATTTCGAACTTGACAGACGGCTTCAGATCAAATTCTATGACCATCCCGTTTTTCCCGGGAGCATAATATTCCACCATGTAAAAAGGTCCAAGCCCCTTTGGCGTGGCTTTCCCATTGATCATAACCCCTCCGGCAGGATCATTCCCGGTTATCTGTACCCGTATAGATGTTATATGCTCCAAAGGCTTGAAATACAAAGCCAGCTTACGCCTTCCCTCTGCTACCGTGTCCATCTGAATATTGACATTAGTAGGTTGCAGTGGTAAAATAGGAGCAGCATTCAATAGCTTCAGGCCATACCTATCCGGCAACCCATGGATCCGGGCTTGGGTGAAGAATTGATGGTTCCAGCTATCGGTTTTCAAAAAATCACTGACCCACTCTGCCTTTCCCGAGTCGACATTCAGTATATATTGAAGATTGGTTCGAAGTGGCTGTACGCTCGTAAACTTCCCGTTGAAATAGCCTAAGCTTATTGATGTTAAGAACAAAATTAATCCTGCGATGGGAATAAGGTAAGTCCTCGATTTGACCACGGGCATAAGCATGGGGAGCAGCAATCCTAATAACAAACAAAGCATTACCACCGCCACCTGTAATTGTGAACTCAACCCAAAAGCCACATATGTCATATATATGACAGGAGACATGATCAATAATGCAATGACCGAGAACCCCATTTGCCTCACGGAAGAAGCCCATTTTTGAAGGACTTCACCTGTATTCTCCCATCGGAGAATGGCAACGCCAATCAATACTGACAAAAGCGGAAGGCACAGGAAATAGCTGGCTGTCGACGCCATAAGAAAAAGCCCGGGCATTAAAAGCGCTTCCCCCAGGATTGCTCCCAGGACGATTGAAAGGGTATTCAGTTTTTTTGAAACATATCCGTAACTAAGTGCAAATACAGCAACCGAAAATACAGTCACCGAAAAGAAATAATAATAACTACTGTACGTATTTCCAGCATAAAACCGGCTGTTAAAAGGAGAGAGCAGTTTGAAAAGGCCTAAAAGGTATCCGGAAAGGAAATATATGATGATTGATGTCATCAGAAAAACACCAGCTCCGGCTAACAACCCCTTAATGGTTAATTGCCCACGCCTGATACTTTTGATTGTCTGAAAGCCGAGTACAGAAAATGCCAGTATGATAAAAACAAGGTCCCAGGACGATGGATAATGTATCATATAGCTTCCTATAATATTAAAATAAGAAATATCCTTCTCTTTCGTCCGGACAATATTGATGCTGCCAAAATGTTTTACCAGACTAACCATATTCTCCCCCTCCTGGCGCAATGTATTAAGATCAAGTCTTTCCCGGCTATCAGTCATACTATGATAGTTCACGAACCCCTCAATAAAAGCATTATTCAAACCCGAAATACCTGCCTTTTTAAAAAGACTGTAATCAGTGTCATTCGGAAGCCTCTTATAGATCTCAAAACTCAATGAATTTGCAAAAGGATGCGCGGCGCCGCTTATATACTCCCTTACGATCCATCCATTAGCCGGATTGACCTCGAACATAGTGGGAATACCTGAATTGCCTCTCCCTTCGAAGTTCAGAACAATCCCCAATTGCCGCATTAGCGGAGATTCTTCTATGAATGCTTTGGCGCCAAGGAGACCGCACTCTTCCCCATCCGTAAAGAGGAATATAACGTCATTCCTGAGTTGGCCGATAGCATTCAGCACCCGTGCGGTCTCTATCATGGCCGCAACACCCACCCCGTTGTCCCCCGCCCCGAATGTATTTGGCTGGCTGTCGTAATGAGCCATTACTAGAACAGCCTTGCTATTGTTACTCCCCTTCCTGACAGCGATAATATTATGGATATCTGCAGCAGTTACTGCACCATTTGACGGCCGGATGGAAGTGCTATGCTGAATTTGAGCGGCCAGCCCGGCAGTCTGGCAAGCGGAAATGATGTATTGCATCACCTTGTCGTGTTCCAAAGTACCTATGCTATGCGGAGCAGACGCAATTTCATTAAGATCGGCATATGCTCGCCTTACAGAAAACAGAGTGTCCGTCCCCGGGTGATTATTGCCTTCATGTGGCGACTGCAGATAGATCGAAAGACCTGAAATTGCCACACAAAGTGTGAACAGCAACACCGGCGGTGTTCTAAACATATCCTTAAACATTGTTTATGTCGGTTTTCTTTTTGAGAATGAAATTTTTAAAAACCAAAATGTCTATCTCCGTATTCAAAAAGCAATTGATTGCATCTTGCGGGGTCTCCACGATAGACTCACCTTTAATATTGAATGAAGTATTGATCAGGACAGGGACACCGGTTAATTTATAAAAGCAATCAATAAGTTCATGATAATTGGGATTATCATCCTTACTTACTGTCTGTATCCTGGCTGTACGGTCTACATGGCTTACAGACGGAATACTGTCTTCCAACACATTACATACCCTTAGCATAAATGGGCTATCCTTTAGCCCAAACCACTTTTCGGCGTGTTCATTCAATACGCTGGGGGCAAAAGGTCTGAACCCCTCCCTGAACTTCACCCTGCTATTGAGAATATCCTTCATATCAGGATTTCTGGCATCAGCCAGGATACTTCTATTGCCAAGTGAACGCGGCCCGATCTCGCTTGAATCCTGGAACCATGCAATTATCTTGTTTTCCGAAATATATCTCGCTGTTTTCGAAATATAGTCCTGCGCTTTATCTACAATAAAGCGGTCCTTATAAACGGGAGATGCGAGAATATCTTCGATTGAATCGTCATACTTTAATACCGAATACATTATTTCGGTGTTTGAAAATTCTCTCCGATCGTTGTTTAATTGATCGAACCAATACCACAACGCAGCGCCAATTACGGTCCCATCATCACCACTTGCAGGATGAATATGCAGCCGTTCAAATCTCGAATTCTCAAATGCCACCTGGTTGGCCACCGAATTCAAAGCCCCCCCACCTCCCAGACATAAATTAGGAGATAGCCCCCTTTCTACGGCCGCATTGTATAGCTCATCCAGGATCCACTTTAATTGCTCCTCCATTATCAACTGCGCATTGAATGCCAATGTTGCATTCAGCTTCTTTCCATTTTCTTCAAGGATAACAGCATCCTCTCCGCTGGAGAGATCATACAGCGCTTCCAGATCATTCACCTTGTCCGGAAAACCACTTTTCCTCCCATTACATGCACCATAAGGCGCCAGCCCCATCACCTTTCCCGCACCAATAATACTGGTTCCAAACAGAGTGGTAGCAACATTTGCATACCAAAAATTGGCATTATAACCCCTATGGTCATAATGCATTTTGTAAATTTTATTTTCTATTCCCATGAATATACCAAAACCCGTAGGGTCCCATGAAAAACAGATCGCCTGGCTGAAAGGGGAAGTATAATAGGCTAGAGCGCAGTGCTGAAGATGATGGTCAGGATTGATTAAGCAGGGGATGGTTATACCGTCAATTCTCACATTTTCCATTTTGTGATCGATCCAAAATTCAAACCAGCTCTCTTTTAAAGTAGATCCATATAAATAAGGTATGTCAGGCGAGTCCATATTGTGAAAATTACATAAGATCAGCAGGCTGATATCCTCAAGCGTTAAGCTTGCCTGATTTAATACATTGTCCAGATCTTCCCGCCTGATCCCAGGGTGCTTCTTCATTTTTGAAAACCGCTCTGTATTTAGAAAAGCAGTTATTCTTCCCTCTGAAACAATAGTTGCCGACCCGTCATGATTAAAATTAATCGCCAATATGTTATTTCTCTTCATAAATATTTTATTTTAAACCCCAGAATAGATATCGTTTTTGTTTTTCTTATCTTTTTCCACCAGGTTCCCCAATAATAATGGACAGCATAAGCATTCCTGAATTTCTCCGATATTTTCTCGGGCACTTCCTCATTGAATAGATATATTTTAATCTCATCCTTTGTCAACGGATACAATATATCGTGCTCTAATATCTTCACCTGGTCTTTCTCCGGGTATTGCTCGAAAAGCCTTGTAAGCATAAACGGCCCCGTGGATTCCAGGATACGATTATGTCTGGAATATCTTTTTCTCGTATAAGCACTCGCCTCCCTGCACAATGCCCCAATAAATTCGTTCCGGGGCGTGCAGGCAATGAAGGCATTGCTGATGATCATATCCTTGTTATGTATCCTGCAGTGCTCGTAAGGCTCTTTTCCAAATACACAAACTTCATCCTCCAATATGGGTTCAATACTCCTGAGACTCTCGAAGTCCATATCTACGTATACACCGCCATAATGGTATAGTATGAAATAACGGGCAGCATCGACTCGCTGTATATTCGTTGAATAAGAATCATATATCCTGAGGAAATCAGGGAAATGAGTTTGTATGAAAGCGCGATTCATCTCATCCGTCCATAAAATATGCTGCCACATTGGATGATGGATTTTCCACGTATTCATAAACTTTTCAAAGGGCGTAGGAAGCTCTTCCGATTTCCAGGTTTGATGCAATATTGTAGGTATTTTCATAATGACTGTATAAACTTCAGTAGCTGGTTTTGAACATCCTCATTGTACCATTTATCCGTAATCCATTCAGCCCCTCGCAATGCCCGCATCTTATATCGCTCCCAGTTACCATATACATCCAGGATTGAATTAAAGATGTCCTGCTCGGTAATAAGGCGCCATTCGCCATAAAAACTGCCGTTGAAATTTGCCTTCTCCCTGCCGTCCCCTTCAATAACCTTACAAAAGCCGCTTTCGGCCAGCTCTTTATGGACAGGTATATTTGAAAGGATCGTGGGCACGCCCAAATACAGGCTCTCCCGTGGGGTAAATGACCACCCCTCTCCGCTGGAAGGGAAAATATAACAGGAAAGGCTATTATACCACGCCGACATTTGATCGCTGTCATATTTCCCAACGGACCAGGTTACTGTTCCGTCACTTTCCATCTCTTCAAAAGCCGCACGCTTCATCCATTCATAATAGAAAGGTATATGGACCACAAGCTTTATTGTTGGAATATGCTCTTCCTGCAATCGCTTGCAGGCTCTATATAGCTTTGCCAGGTTCTTCCTTGTGACAGGCACCCCAAGGAATCCAACGGAAAAAACCTCTCCGGCGGGAGCCTGGTCCCATTGACGCTTGTAACGCGTAAACCCCTGGTGTATGACAGATATTGGGATGTCCACACCTGACCTATGGAAGACCGCCCGTATCTCATCGTGAGGTACCAGGCAATAGTCATAATACCTGTTTATTGAATTGACCCAAAAAGAAGGAAGCCTGTCCGACTCGAATGTGGTATAGATAATATTGGTATTTCTAACGGATATCTTTTGCTCATACAGCATAGGTATACCACAGACAAGTACTTTCCTGTTGCTAATATCACGAGTATTTACCATGGCTTTCCCCACGGCCTTGGCCCTGCCGTATACGGCTGAAAGACCGTCGCAGAAACCTTGCTGCTGATCGTAAGTCTCCAGCACGATCAGGTCTTGGCTGCTTCCGTTCTCTTCATGGACCTGAAGACCGCTCAGTTGAAAGATTGCTTTCTCAACAGCTGCTCTGGCGCCGGGCCTGCGTCTAAATACGGATAGAACCTTTCTCATAAGTCCCCACCGCCAGGTCCCGGTATGCAGGTGTATCCCAAAATCCCCGAAATGGCAGGACACCCGCTGACACCATTTTCTTTGACATATCCTGTCCTGATTTTGAAGCAGCGTAATATTCCTGTAATTCTCCTTGTTATCATGGTAAAAATCCGTCAGTAAGCCAGGACCTGTGTTCTCCAGTATGTCCCTTTCGTTCAAAACAGGAGTTTGTGACTTTAACACCATCACTTTAAGCAATCCGAGCCAGAATGGATGTCCCTGTACACTGCCAAACATATAATTAGCGATACGCTGTCGATAACGATGGCCCAGCCTCATACATTCTTTATCTGACAATACCAGCTCTTCTCCCAGTACCATCTGAAAAGAGCATAAACTATCGAGGGGCTTCTCGCAAAACAGGTCCATATCCATATAAAATCCCCCATGAACATACAAAGCAACTACCCTAAACATATCTATTCTCTGGATGTTGAATGCGTAAGCATCATAAACTTCCAGCAGCGCCTCCATATGCTGTTCAATAAGCCTCCTTGCCGCTTCGTCATTATAAATGACAAAGCTCCATTTCGGATGTAACCTGCGTAACTGGTCCAGACATTTTCTATAGACATTCGGCATCCTCCGCCGATCGAAAGTAAGATGAATTATCTTGGGTATGCCCGGGACATTCTTTATATCAAACATCTTCCTGATTATATTATAGCTTCATTTCTCCCACGGATTGCTGCTTATTCCGCAATCTATCTATTACAACGTAGCAAAGTCTGACAAAAGGATGAACCCGTCGCTCTTCTATTTTCCGAACGAACAGCGGCCTGAATGGACGATCTTTCCACGATAGATACTCCCGATATTGCTGTTCATTAGCGTCCAGCATTAGGAGGTATTCAGCCAATTCCTTTAAAGACCCGAATGAGTTTAAATTTATATAGCATTTATCACCGGGAGCAAATTCTTCAATATTCGGAGCACCGAGATACACCGGGACCGAACCCGCAATCAATGGATCATAGAACTTTTCAGTAACATAGTCCTTAGCAATCGCATTTTCAAACGCCAGTGTAAACTTATAGGATGAAATGATGTCCATTTTTGCTTTAAACCCGTTATCATTCCTGATGGCACTGTTATTGAACATTTTTCCGTATGAATGCACCTTTATCAAAGACATTAATTCCTTGAGGCATTCATTTCTTTTACTCAAATTCAACGGACTGGAAATAAAGGCATTTGCCAGATATTCCTTCTTCGCCGGCCTTTGACGAAGTTTTTCTTTGTGGTCAAGCAACAAATACGGCACCTGGACATCTGCATCGGACCTGTATGTCATGTAGATGTCGAATAATCCCAATATTTTCGGGTCACGAAACAATGGATAATGATCTTCACATTCCATCGACCAAAAGACCCATAGCTGCCCCGCTCTTTTCCTGATACTTTCATCACCCTTAAGAGTAGGCATATGGAATACAATGACGTCTGCCGCTGCTATATAGGCATGATCAGTGGTGAGAATACATTCTTCGGGAATGGACAACTGGTTAAAATCATGCCAGCCATCCCACATGAGATTGTAGAAAAGAATAAGGTGTTTTTCAGGCAAATGAAGCATTCCGGTGTTGTTATATCGATATCCTGATGGAGTTATCGCTGTCGATAGCCTGCTTGTCCATCCATTGTATATTGCCTATCTCCGTTGCCACGCCTTCGATCGTTGGATTGTTGAAGATCGAAAGCAAAGTAAGGCTTACATCAAATGATTGACTGATCCGCGAGATTAATTGTATTGCTTTTAGACTGTGCCCCCCGATATGAAAAAAATCATCCTTTATTCCGATTTGATCCTTCGATAATATCTCCCTACATATCATTACCAGCCGCTCTTCAGTCTCATTACGCGGGGCAACGTAAGTAATGCCTCCATCCATGCTGCTATCCTCCGGAAGAGGCAACGAACGTTTATCCACCTTCCCATTTGGCATCAAAGGGAACTTTTTCAATTGTACATAACATCCTGGCAGCATATATGCAGGTAATTTCCTGCTTAAATATTGTTTGATCTCGTGGGGGACTAATACTATATCAGCCAACAGGTAGGCCACTAATTCCTTTTCCCCGTCCCGGTTATTTTTGGTTATAACTACAGCCGAATGAATATTTTCGTGCATTACCAGCGCATGCTCGATCTCTGCTGCTTCTATACGGTATCCTCTTATCTTCACCTGATCATCCTTTCTGCCTATGAACTCAATATTCCCATCTAGCTGCCACCTGCCCAGGTCCCCCGTCCTGTATATCCGCTCATTCTCCTTGAATGGGTCCGGAATAAACCTTTCCGATGTCAATACAGGGTCATTCCAATACCCACGCGCCAGCCCGTCGCCGCCAATCCATATATCTCCAATAACACCCACCGGACATAACTGCATCCCCTTATCCAATATATATATGCTTGTATTGCAAAAAGGGCGGCCAATGGGGATATTCCAGTTTTGTTTACTTCGGGGGCTGACTACGTGCAAAAGCTTTCCAATAGTTGTTTCAGTTGGCCCGTAATGATTAACCACCTGGCAGGATACTCCTGTTGATTCAATGGATTTCAATATATCACCTGTCAATACCTCCCCCCCAAACATCAGTATTCTATATGGAAGCAGCACCTCCTCCAGGCTCAATGCCTTCCATAGGGATGGAACGATCTTCAAAAAATCGATGCTATGCCTTTTAAAATAATCCAGCAGCGCCCTGGCATTATTGACATCCGCACTTGGGATAACATGCAACGTTCCCCCTGACAACAATGCAGAATAGATGACCGTCTTTCCTATGTCAGTTGCCGGAGAGAATAGTAATGCAAACGAATGACATCCCTCAATATCGATGGTAGCCCTTAATCCATATGTATAATCAACAATGCTTTTATGCTCTATCATTACCCCCTTTGGCTTACCCGTCGACCCTGATGTATAGATCATATACGCCAGATCATGGAAAGTCTGTCTTATAGACAAAGGAAGTCTTGTTTCACTATTGATCACATCCGTATGATCATCGATTTCAACGAACGCTACATCTGGATCATCGATCAAGGTCAGTTTATGCGCATTCAAGCTGCTGATTAATACTATAAATGCATCCGTGTCCTTAATTATATATCTTATTCGCTCGAAAGGAAATTCAGGATCTATGGGCACGTATGCACCCCCGGCCTTTAAAATGCCCAGGATGCACAGGATCATTTCCGCCGATCTCTCCATACACATTGGGACCAGCGTTCCGGCCCGCACCCCTTTTTTCCTCAAAAAATGCCCCAGCTGATTGGCTCGCTCATCTAGTTCCCTGTATGTCAGACACCGATCTCCATAGACCACGGCCTGCACATTCGGCGTCTTCTGCACTTGTTCCTCGAATAATTCAACAATCGTCCGGTCGCTGGAATAGTCAGGTCGTGGAGCGTTAAAATCCTTTAAAAGTATAAGCTTCTCTACGCAGGTTAGATAGTCCAGTGAACCCAGCGGACGATCCGGATTAGCCGCCAGCTTCGCCAATAACTGATCCAGGTGATCTCGCAATCGGATGGCTGTCGCCTTATCATAAATAAGATCATTATACGTCAACTCATATTGAATTTCTGGGCCCGTCTCCATAAAACTAAACGTCAGATCGAACTTGCTGAACCGGTGATCCTCATCGCCAAATCGTCTAACCTTTAGTCCGTCGGTAGAGAGCGCCTCCTCAACATTTTCGGTACCACTGTTCTGTAAGACCACCATTACATCGAACAATGCGCTCCTGCTCACATCGCGGCGGATATCCACCTCATCCACCAACTCATCAAAAGGATACGCCTGATGCTCGTAGGCCCCTAAAGTGATGTCCTTTACCCTGGATAATAACTCTTCGAAAGTATCCGCACTTTTGACCTGTATCCTCAATGGCAACATGTTCAGATAAAACCCAATCTGCCCCTCAAGGTCAGCATGTTCCCTTCCTGCTATGGGGCTCCCGGTAATAATATCTTCCTGACCCGTATACCGATGCAACAACGCATTTACCGCCGCCAGCAATCCCATAAATAAAGTGCAGCCATGCCCCTGGCTCACAGCCCGCAGCTCTTCCGACACACCCTTCCCGATCTTCCCCTTTATCATTCCTCCCCGATAGTTCTTGATAGCCGGCCGCAATCTGTCTCCTGGCAGTTCCAGCACCGGCAACTCTCCCCCCAATTGTTTCAACCAGTATTCCCTATGCATACGCTGTGCATCGGTCCTCATCTGTTCCTGCTGCCAGCATGCATAGTCCTTGTACTGTATCCTTAATAACTTAAATGGGTTTTTCTCGCCTTTTTTATATGCGTTATAAAATTGTAATATCTCCTTGATTACGATCCCTATTGACCATCCGTCACTGATGATATGATGCATCGTGTAAACAAATATCCATTTGGCATCCTCTGTTTGGTATAATACAGCACGTAATAAAGGCCCCGTGGCCAGGTCGAATGGCTTGACAGTCTCATCTGCTATGCCAGCCCTTATCGCTTCCTCCGGCAGCGCTTCACCCCTTAGATCGTTATAAACTATATCAAATTTGTTACTATCCGCGGGTAGGATATACTGCCTGGGCTCTCCGCTTTCGCCTGCTTTGAATACAGTTCGCAGGATCTCATGGCGTTGGATCAAAGTCTGAAAGGAATATAATAAGGCATCCCTGTCCAGGCCCCCCTCCAACTCATATACTGCCCGCATATTGTAAGCAATACTGCTTTGCTCCATCATGCTCAATATCCACAACCTCCGCTGTGCTGACGACATCATGTAACTTTGCTGTTCGGTCGCCACAGGTATATTGATAAATAATTCTTTACGTGCTTTACTTATTAATGCAGCCTGTTCCTCCAACACAGTAAAGGAAAAAAGCTCCCTCAATGGGATCTTAACATTAAACTCCTGATGCACAAAACTTCCTAATCGCGTCGCCTTTAAGCTATGACCTCCCAACCCGAAAAAATCATCTTTTACGCCAATGCCCTCTCTCTCTAACACTGCCTGCCAAAGCTTGACCAGCCGCTGCTCGATATCATTTCGCGGTGCCGTATATATCGCACCCGATCCTATAGAAAGACCTTCTGGTGCAGGGAGTTTTTTCTTGTCAACCTTTCCATTACTATTTAAAGGCAGCTCTTTCAATTGAATATACCGTCCGGGCACCATATACTCCGGCAAGCTTTCCAGTAAAAATGATCTCAAGGACGCCACTGACACTCCTTCCTTTCCCACAATGTATCCCACCAGCTCTTTGGCTCCTTTTTCTTCCAGGGCCACTACTGCGCATTGATGCACTTCCCGATGCTTTAATAACCTGTTCTCGATCTCTCCCAACTCTACACGATTGCCTCGGATCTTCACCTGGTCATCTATCCGGCCCATAAACATGATATTACCATCTGGCAACCACCTTCCTATATCCCCTGTTTTATACATTAGCTCTCCCGGCAAAAATGGATTGGGAATAAACTTTTCCTTCGTTAACTCATCCCGGTTAACATACCCCTGAGCCAGGCCAGCTCCCGATATATACAACTCGCCAGGTACTCCCACCGGCGCCCAGTGCCAGTCCTCTGACAATATATAGATCCATGTATTGGTGCTTGGCCTCCCCACAGGCTGCTCTACATCCAGCTTTTCATCGTCATTTATAGTGTAGTTAGCCGCGTTGTGCGTTTCAGACGGACCGTAAAAATTATGTAGCCGGATATGGGAATGCATTTTAAAATAAGATATGAGCTTTTTACTCAAATTCAATTGTTCACCCGCGGACACCAGGTGCTTTAACCTTAACCCCTCCTTCCATAGATCTTCAGATACTTCAACGATCGTGTTAAGAGCCGATACTGGCAGCAGAAGCCATTCTATACCCTGATCGGCTATAAACTTCCCTAAACTAACCAGATCCCTCCTCTCATCTTCTCTGATGAAATAAAGACTTCCTCCGGATAGCAATGAAAAAAACAGCTCATGGGCTATGTAGACATCAAAACTAACGGAAGAATATTGCAACACCCTGAGGCCAGGGCCAAATCCACCATACAAGACCTGTCGCATAACCACATTAAACAGGCATTTGTGGGTTTGCATCATTCCTTTAGGTACTCCCGTTGAGCCCGATGTGTATATCATAAAAGCCCCTGAATCCGGATGCAGTCTTAACAACGGAAAGGCAGCCGTTATTTCAGCAGGGATCTGATCCACGCCGATAACCTCTCCTTCCCAATACCTTTTTACCACATCCACATCGTCCGTTTCAGTGATCAGCACACTGCATCCGCTGTCCCGTAACACATATTGCTTCCTCTCTTCAGGATACGTTTTGTCTATAGCAACATAGGCGCTCCCCGTTTTCAATATGCCCAATGTCGTTACTGCTAGCCTTTCAGAGCGATCCAATATGATAGCTACCACATTTTTAGCCTGTATACCGTATCGATTTTTCAAAAACCACGCTGTCGCATCTGATCTTTCGTTCAGCTCCCGGTAGCTCATTTTTCTCTCTCCGCACACTATGGCAATCCCATCCGGCATCGTTTTTACCTGACTCGCAAAATGGTCCAGCACGGTTTCCCGGATATCGAATTCACCTTCCGGCTGGACAAACCTGTTCAACGCTTCTTTTTCCTTCCCCGATAAAATATCGACATCGGAAATTTTCAATTCCGGATGACAGAATAAACGCTCCATCGTTGCTACATAGTTATCAGCAAAGTAAGCAGAGGTCTCCTTGTCAAATACTTTCGTGCTGTATCTCAACCTAAGCAATCCATTTTTGATAACGACCAATAAATTACATTTATCCAGCACCGAATGATAAGGCTGAAAATCTTCGAAAACCAGCCCCAATTGCAGGAGCCGGTTTTCCTCTCCCATATCGTTCAGCTCCAGCTTCCGCATCATCTTATGGTAATGGTACCGCGAATGTTTGATAGATCCGATAAACAATTGCTGTTCCTTATACACCATCTCCCTAAAACGACATTCCCGATCCAACTCCATCCGCAGGAATATCGGTCGCCCCTGATAGCCCGAAGCAATGACTATATCAGGATTGTTCCCATATCTCCAGCAAACGACTCTCAGTACACTTGCATAAAACAGGTACTTACTGGCATGCAGGTTCTCCCCGGCAAATTTTGCATCCAGTCTCTCCGATAGGTTTTCCGGGATGGCTATTTGAAGATCTTCATATTGAGGGTTTTCCAAAAAATTATTGAACCCATTGGAGGCGGCATTGGAAAAATTTTTTAGCCGTCTTATCCAATACTCCTCAGATGATTTTTCTTTAACTAAACTTTCCTGGCTCATAACATTATTTGCAGGTAAATAAATTTTATACCCATCATATTACAAAGACATCTCCCACTCATATCCCACCTTATCTTCTTCCACCGGATCGACAAATTCAATCTCGCCGATCTTACTGTTTATGCTTTCGATACAGCTTCTGATCAATTGTAAGAACCTGTCCCTTAATAGGAAAATAAGCTCCCTTTCATACAGGTCCGTATTGTACTCTATTTCCACTATCAGTTCATCCAAATTCTCTTGTATATTGAAATTTATATCAAAACGGCTCGTTATGCTCTCGTAGGCATAGTTGATGACCTTCAATTTCCCTTCATCTAACACCATCTTGTTGAGTCGCGTATCTGCATTTTGCAAAACGATCATGATCTCAAACACGGGATTCATCTTAAGCCCCTTTAGCAAGCCCAGATCCTCAACGATCTTATCAAATGGATAAGCCTGATGCTCGTATGCTTCTAAAATGGTTGTTTTTACATTTTTAAACACATCACTAAAAGTGTCTGTCTCTTTTATCCTGTCTCTCAATGCCAACGTATTCACGTAGAATCCAATTTGGTCTTCCAGATCCATATGCTCTCTTCCCGCAATGGGGCTACCGACGATAACATCTTCTTGTCCTGTATATTTATACAACATGACTTTCAATATCCCAACCAGGACCATATACAATGTCATTTCATTTACATGACCGATCCTTCTCAACATCTCCACCTCTCTTTTTCCTACAGTAAACTCAACACTTGAGCCATTATACGTCTTTACCGACGATCGGGCAAAATCCGTTGGTATGCTCACTACTGAAAGCTTCCCGGATAACTTTTTACGCCAGTAATCTTTATGTCTCCCCATTCCCTCGTTCGATAATTGCTGCTGCTGCCAGAATGCAAAATCCTTATATTGTATTCTCAACGGGGCCAGCGGCATGCCTTCTCCCCTTACGGCCGCGTTATAGATGGAAAAAAATTCCCTTTTGAATATCTCCTTGGACCATCCATCGGTAATGATATGATGTATGATAAAAACGAACAACCACTCATTTTCTCCGGTCCGGTACAGACCGGCTCTTAGCAATGGTCCCTCCGTTAGATCAAATGGCCGGACCAACGCCTGTTGGATGATCGTTCCGATCCTTTCCGGTGAGCACTCGTCTCGAATATCATTGTACACAACGGAGAAATTCAATTCTTCCGGACGTAAGATATATTGCCGCACCTCCCCGGATGCATTTTCCCGGAATACCGTCCGTAAGATTTCATGACGATCTATCAATGTGTTGAAATAACAGGATAATGCGTTCCTGTCCAGTTCTCCCTCAAACACAAATGTCCACGGGATATTATAGCCGATATTCCCTTCCTCGAACTGGCTCAATACCCACAATCTGCGTTGTGCGGAAGATAAGGCATAGTCAGGCTGCATCGGTGCCGGAGGTATGTCGGTAAATGAAGTCCTCCTTGCACGGTCGATCAATTGGGCTTGTACTTCCAGAATGGTATACATAAGCACGTCCCTCAACGCCACCTTTACTTCAAACTCCTTATGCACCCGGCTCACCAGCCGGGTCGCCTTCAGGCTATGACCTCCTAACTCAAAAAAATCATCTGTTATACCGATCATCCTTCTTTCGAGTATTTCCTCCCAGATCGCAACAAGTTTCTGTTCAGTCTTTGTACGCGGCGCTATATATACCTTTCCTGTCTCCAGCCCCCGTTCCTCCGGCTGCGGCAATTCCTTCTTGTTCACTTTCCCATTGGCGGTCAATGGTAATTTTTCCAATGATACATAGTAGGCAGGCATCATATATTCAGGTAACAGCCGGCCTAAATACCCTCTGATTTCTGCAGTATTCAATGTCCTTTTACCCACCAGGTAGGCCACTAAATCCTTTTCCCCTTCCTGGTTGCTGCGTATTACAACCACTGCAGATACTATTTCCGGATGTGTTTGCAGCACATGTTCTATTTCCCCTGGCTCAATCCTGTAGCCGCGTATCTTTGTCTGTTCGTCCATTCTGCCCATATACTCCATCTCCCCGTTCTCTCGTACCAAAACCTTATCCCCCGAACGATACAACCTGTCACTTGAGCTAAAAGGGCTTGAAATAAACCTTTCCTTCGTCAATGCGTCCCTATTGATATATCCTCGTGCAACACCCGCTCCCCCTACATATAGCTCTCCTGGCACGCCTATCGGCAACAACCGCTGATACTTATCCAATACATAGGTCCTTAAAGTGGGTATCGCTTTACCTATATTGATACTATTACTTTCGATCTCTTTCCCTGTTATTATTTTGCAGGTCACGTGCACCGTTGTCTCCGTGATCCCGTACATGTTGACCAGCTTCGTTCCCGGATATCTCACGTTCCACCTTCGCAGCTTGCCCGGCTCCAATGCTTCGCCGCCAAAAATGATATACCTTAATGCAAGGCCCGATATCCCTTCCTCCATCTCCGCCTCCTGAAGTTGATAAAAAGCAGAAGGCGTTTGATTCAACACAGTGACTTTTTCTCTTTTCAGCAACGACAGCAATGCTGCAGGATCCAGCAATGTCCCCTTTGGAACTATCAGCAGTCTGCCTCCATGGAATAATGCTCCGTACATCTCCCATACTGAAAAATCAAAACAATATGAGTGAAACATCGTCCATATATCCTCCATCCCAAAATCAAACAGCGGCTTGTCGGTGCTGAATAGACGCACCACATTCCGGTGCTCTACCATCACTCCTTTCGGTTGTCCCGTAGAGCCTGATGTGTAGATAACATACGCCAGATCATTGGGCTGGTTTATCTTCTCCGGATCCTCGCATCCATACAGATGCGCGACCCTGCCCCAGC